>Ga0209573_1002669_pt1 | contig 21910 bp, 22 predicted proteins | sample TNRBio252014_DNA_FD_185870 | JGI IMG/M metagenome (GOLD analysis project Ga0209573, IMG submission 185870) | Wastewater treatment Type I Accumulibacter community from EBPR Bioreactor in Madison, WI, USA - TNR Reactor_6/25/2014_ DNA (SPAdes)... | ecosystem: Engineered > Bioreactor > EBPR >...
CTGCGCGGCCTGCCAGCGCTGTTGGGCTGCTGCGCGTCGTTGGGTTAGGGGGGAGATGGTCATCATGTGTGCATTCGCCGGACCTGGCCGTGTAGCGCTGGTTCGCACCTGGGGGTGCGAACTCCGCCGAATTCTGTTCACCGTTTACTGTTCACTGTTCACCGACCGCCGCACCTGGCGCAGAAGTGTGTCCTGCCGGATGCGACCCGCCACCACGCCGTCGATCACGGCCACCGGCGCCAGGGCGCACGAGCCCATGCAGTAGACGATCTCCATGGTTAGCTCGCCGTCCGGCGTCGTCTCGCCCGGCTCGATGGCGAAGGCCTCTTCCACGGCGGCAAGCACCAGCGGCGCGCCTTTGACGTGGCAGGCCGTGCCGTCGCACAGCTTGAGCACGTGCCGCCCGCGCCGCTCCAGGTAGAACTGCGAATAGAAGGTGGCAACGCCGTAGACCTTGCCCAGGGAAACGCCAAGCTGGCGCGCAATCAGCGCCAGAACCTCCTGGGGCAGATAGCCATAGATATCCTGGGCAGCCTGCAGGATAGGGATCAGCGCGCCGCGCTGCCCTTGGTATTGCTGGAATGTGTTCTCGAGCAGGGACAGATCAATCGAAGGAGTTGCGGGGAAAAGGCGCCTGCCATTCGCGTCGTTGCTCATGGCCTTCACTCCTGCTCCACAGGGAGCCGGCTACGCGTGGTAACCCATTGACGCACTACGTCCCCCATGTTAGCACAGGCAGGCAAAAAGGACAAAAACCAGATCGATGATCGTGATAACTTTCACGAATTTTTAGGGTAACGGGGCGTCGATCCGTTGCAGCCAGTCCAGGTCGCAGCGCAGGCAGCGCTTGCACTCCTCCTGGATGGTATGCTCGTCGTAGGCCAGCTCGACTTCGTCGAAGCCGTGCAGGCTGCGGCGTTCTTCCGACGTGAGCAGACGCGGCTGAGGCCGGCGCGCGTCGGCGTAGTCGTCCAGGTTGAAGAGCTGCGGGATGTCGTGGCGTCTGGGGTGGTAGTAGACGCCGCCCAGCTCGCCGGTCTGCAGCCAGTGGTCCACCACCAGCGCCACCTGGTTGCCGTGCGCCACGGCCTGCACCACCGTCGCCGGCCCGCTGACCGCGTCGCCGGCCGCAAAGACGCCCGGCGCACCCAACGCGAAGGCCTTACCGACCTTGAAGCTGGCGCTGCGGTAGAGGCCCACCGTCTCGTCGTCCACCCAGGTGACCTGGCCGATGGCGGGGATCAGAATGTCGCAGGGCATGTCGAACTCGGAGCCGGGCATGGGCACGGGACGCCGCCGGCCGCTCTTGTCGAAGTCGCCCAACTGCTGGCGCTGCAAGCGCACGCCGGCCACATGCCCGTGGTCGCCCAGCACGGCCACCGGCGTCGCCAGGTAGTGAAACTGCACACCTTCCGCCTCGGCGCCCTCAATCTCCTCCGGGATGGCGGGCATCTGGTCGCGGTCGCGGCGGTAGACGATGTGGACCTCCTGCGCGCCCAGCCGCCAGGCCGAGCGGGCCGCGTCCATGGCCGTGTCGCCGCCGCCCACCACGACCACCACTTTGCCGTCCATGTCGGGCGCCTTGCCCAGGGCGATGTCGCGCAACAGGGCCACGCCGTGGTAGACGCCGGGCAGGTCCTCGCCATGCACCCCCAGGTTGCGGCTGCGATGCGCGCCCAGGGCCAGCACGATGGCCGCATAGCCGTCGGCCTGCAATGACTTGACGGTGAAGTCGGTGCCCAGCTCCGCGTCGCAGCGGATCTCCACCCCCGCCCGCCGGATGTGGTCGATCTCGGCGAAGAGCGGCTCGCGGGGCAGGCGATAGGCGGGGATGCCGTAGGTCATCATGCCGCCCGGCTGCGGCATGCGCTCCAAGACGGTGACGGGGTAGCCCTGTTGGGCCAGCCGCAAAGCCGCGGTCAAGCCGCACGGTCCCGCGCCGATCACGGCGATCTTCTGCGGCTTGGGCGGGGCCAACCTCGGCGGCGTCCAGGGCACTTCGTACTCGTGGTCGGCCATAAAGCGCTTGACGTGGCGGATGGCGATGGGCTCGTCCACCCCGCCGCGCTTGCAGACGCTCTCGCAGAAGGCCGGGCAGACGCGGCCGCAGATGGAGGCGAAGGGGTTGCTGTCGCGATGGACAGCCAGCGCCTCGGCGTGGCGGCCTTGCGCGACCAGCGCCAGGTAGGCCGGCGCGTCCACGCCGGCCGGGCAGGCGCTGACGCAGGGCGCGCGCACCAGCTTCTGGCAGCCGGCGGCCGGGCAACGCCCCTCGCTGATGTGGGCCCAGAACTCCTCCTCGAAATGGCGCAGGGCGGAAAGCACGGGCGCCGGCGCGAGCTGGCCCAGCGCGCAGAGCGAGCCCTTCTGCATGCCTTCGGCCAGGCGGCGCATCTCGTCCAGGTCGGCGGGCTGGCCCTGGCCGGCCGAGATGCGCTCCAGGATCTCCAGCATGCGCGTGCTGCCGATGCGGCAGGGCGGGCACTTGCCGCAGCTTTCGTCCACCACGAACTGCATGAAGTACTTGGAGAATTCCACCATGCAGGTGCTCTGGTCGGCCACGATCATGCCGCCGGAGCCCATCACCGCGCCGGCCGCGCGCAGCGAGTCGAAGTCCACCGGCGTGTCCAGATATTCCTCCGGCAGGCAGCCGCCCAACGGGCCGCCGGTCTGGACGGCCTTGAAGTTCTTGCCGGCCGGCACGCCGCCCGCCACGTCGTAGATGATCTCGCGCAGGGTGATGCCCATGGGCACTTCGACCAACCCGGTGCGCGCCACCTGGCCAGTGAGCGCGAAAACGGCCGTGCCGGGGCTGCCCTCGGTGCCCAGCGACCGGAACCAGTCCGCGCCCATGCGGATGATGCGGGGGGTGTAGGCGTAGGTCTTGACGTTGTTGACGTTGCTGGGCTGGCCCCACAGGCCGGCCACGGCCGGGTAGGGCGGCCGCGGCCAGGGCTGGCCGCGCTCGCCCTGGATCGAGGCCATCAGCGCGGTCTCCTCGCCGCAGACGAACGCGCCTGCGCCCTCCTTGACCTCAATGTCGAAACTGAAGCCGGAGCCCAGGATGTCCTCGCCCAGCAGCCCCAGCGCGCGCGCCTCGACCAGCGCGGTAGCCAGGTGCTGGATGGCCAGCGGGTACTCGGCGCGGCAGTAGACGGCGCCCTGCTGCGCGCCGATGGCGTAGCCGGCGATGATCATGCCCTCGATCACCGAGTGCGGGTCGCCCTCCAGCACCGAACGGTCCATGAACGCGCCGGGATCGCCCTCGTCGGCGTTGCAGATGACATATTTCGGCCAGCGCTGCGTCTTGCGGGCCAGGCCCCACTTGACGCCGGCCGGGAAGCCGCCGCCGCCCCGCCCGCGCAGCCCCGACTTAGTCACCTCATCGATCACAGCTTCAGGCGTCATAGTGGCGAGCGACCGCTCCAGCGCCGCATAGCCACCCAGCGCCAGGTAGTCGTCGATAGACTCCGGGTCGATCAGGCCGCAGTTGCTGAGCACAATGCGCAGTTGCTTGCTCTGGAAGGGGATCGGCTCGGCCGCGCCGGGCTGGACGAAGCGCAGGGAATGCAGGGCGTGGCCGTTGGCGCCAGCCACAGTTGGCTGCACCTCGCCCACGACGACGGCCTCGTGCAGCGGCTGGCCGGACAGGTAGTGCTCGAGAATTTCGGGGATGTGCCCGGCTGTGGCGTTGCCGTAGTTGAGCCGCGGCCGGCCGGCCGCCTGCAGCTCGACCATCGGCTCGTAGGAGCACATGCCCACGCAACCGACCGGCCGGATCTGCGCGTTAAGACCGCGGCGGGCCAGCTCCTGCTCGATGGAGGCCAGGCTGTCCTGCGCGCCGGCTGCCAGGCCACACGTACCCACGCCGACGGTGACCAGCAGGTCGGCAGTCTGGGCGGCCTGCCAGCGCTGTAGGGCCGTCGCACGTCGTTGGGTCAAGGGGGAGATGCTCATAGTGTTCGCTTCTGTTGGAATCGCCGCACCATGCCCGGTTCGCACCTGGGGGTGCGAACTCCGCAATACCGTTCACCGTTCACCGTTCACCGTTCATCGTTCATCGTTCATCGTTCATCGTTCACTGACCGCCGCACCTGCCGCAGCAGCGCGTCCTGTTTCAAGCGGCCCATCACCTGGCCGTCCAGCACGGCGACCGGGGCCAGCGCGCAGGAGCCGAGGCAGTAGACGATCTCCACAGTGAGCTGGCCGTCTTCGCTGGTGCGGCCGGGCGCCACGGCGAAATTGTCCTCGACGGCCGTCAGCAGCGCGGGTGTGCCCTTGACGTGGCAGGCGGTGCCGTCGCACAGGCGCAGCACGTGCCGGCCGCGCGGCTCGAGGTAGAACTGGGCGTAAAACGTTGCGACGCCGTAGACCTTGCCGGGCGAAATCCCCAGCCGCTCGGCGATGCGTTGCTGGACCGGCCGGGGTAGATAGCCGTAAATGCTCTGAGCCCGTTGCAGAATCGGAATCAAAGTCCCTTGTTGGCCTCGATATTGCTCGAAGACTGCGTCCATTGGGGCAAGATCGACGGGCAAATCGCCTGTGGTTGTTGCGGTACTCGCGCTCTTCGAGACCATCATAGCTTCTCCATTGGCTGCGACGGCGCCGGGGGGCGGCATAGGGTGACGTCGATCTTGCTATGCTGCTGCCCAGGGCTTTGCAGGAGGCGTCTTTGCCTGACAACTGTGCAGGTTGCTGCTCTACTGAGTTGGGACCGGTTTTCCAACGATGATCAGACGGCCTACGTTGGTCCACGTGGGGTGACAGGTGACGAGGGTCACACGCTCGTCGGGGAAGGGGCCAATCCAACGCTTGTTGCGGTTGCGCTCGTGCTCAGAAACCAAGATCTCGCGGAACGTGACGCTTTCGGCCACGACGTAATTGTGGGCCTGGTCGCCCACATAGACCGTGAAGCGATCACCGGGCTTCAGCAGCCACAGCTTCTGAAAGACTTTGCCCCCTTGCGAGTAGTTGTGGCCCGACAGCACGGTGTTGCCCGTGTGTCCCGGCGTGGCCGACAGGTTGTGCCAGCCCACAGCACTCCAGGGGATGTCCCACTCGAAGCCAGCGTCAGTGGCCCGCAGCCCCACTGGTTCGATGGGCGCGTCCAGCTTGATCCTGGGGATGACCAGGCGCGTCGGCGGCGCCATCGCGCCGCCGTCCGGCCCGCTGCCAGCTACAGCCGGCAGCGGGCGCGTCGTTGCGGCGCTCAGGGTGAGCGCTAAGGCCAGCAAGACTGCAACGACCCGACGGTTGTTTCGCATGCTTCGTTAGGAGAAGACAGGCTCAGTGCTGCACGATTCTGGCTCACGCCAAGGCGCCAAGACCGCACAGGAAGACAGATTCTCTGGCATGGTTCATTGACTGGCGCGTGAAGCTTGACAATCTCCGCGGAGTCGAGCACGCCCACGTGCGGGTTGTGCGCACACAAGCCGCACCTGGGGGTGCTCACTCCGCGATGAATTGTAAAGCTCGATTGAAACAGATTTAACCATGCCGATTCTCTTGGCGTTCCTGGCGTCTTTGCGTGAGAATCGTGAACTACTGCGGCTGGCGGGCAGCGCGCCTGCGCACGGCCAGAACGCTGCCGCCTGCGCCGGCCAGACCCAGCAGCGCCAGCAACTCAGGCGCCAGCGCTGCGCCTGTCTTGGGCACCATCGGTGGATCGACATCGGGCTGCACGAAGATGGCCATGGCCTGGTTGCCCTGGTCTTCCGTCTCGGCAAAGCGGGTACCGAAGGGGATCAACACCTCCACCGGCTGATCGGTCAGGTTGGTGAGCACCAGAGTGCCGGAGCCGATGAAGAAGAACTCCGGCGGCGAGGTGTTCTCGAAGTCGTCCAGGGTTGCGCTGACCAGCCCCTGGGCCACAGCCTCGTGCAGCGGCATAGCCGTCGTACCCACCTCAGGCGAGCCTGGGTTGGCCTCGACAAAGGCGATGATCTCGTCGGCCACTGCGCTGTACTCCTCGTCGACCTTGGCGCCTTCGAGGAAATACCAGACAGCCAGCTGGGTCTGCCACGGCTCGGTGGTGACGTAACCCTGGCCCAAGGCGTAGTTGATGGCCTGGCGCACCTGGTCCGGCGCCAGATCGCCGATGGCCAGCGACGTCCCGGGGAAGGGCAGGCCATAGTCCATGCAGAAGCCGTGAACAGGGACTTCGACCGTAGCGCCTGCGTCGATCTGCACCACGAAAGGCGCTGGAAGGGCCGCCACCTCCTGGCCGAGAGCCAGCCCCGGCGCAGCGACCAAGGCCAGCATCAGCGCCAACACGACCGCAAGTTGAACAGGTTGCCGGCTACTTCTATCGTTTGACATGATGAACACTCCTTTCCCAAGAACCAAACAGGTTTGACAGCGTCAACCGGGGGAGGACGTGACGCTTGAGCTAATGATATGAATTATACCAAGCTGACAGTTACCGTCAAGTTGAACTATCATTGATCCAGGCGGGCAGCCACCAGCCGGCGCGCCAGGTCAGGGTTGGCCTGGCCGCGCGTCTCCTTCATCACTTGGCCGATGAACCAGCCCAGCAGGCTGGTCTTGCCGGTGCGATATTTGGCCACCTCGTCAGGGTTGGCAGCCAGCAGCGCATCGATGACCTGCGCCAGGCCGGTCTCGTCCGACACCTGCGCGAGGGCTTGGGCCTCGACGATCGCGGCCGGCGGCTGGCCGGTGGCAACCATCTGTTCCAGCACCTTCTTGCCGGTGTTGCGGTTGATCGCGCCCCTGTCTACGAGGGTGATCAAGGCCGCCAGATCGGCTGGCCGGATGGGCAGGCCGGCGATGTCGTCCTCTTCGGCCTTGAGCAGGGCAAATAGCTGGCCGATCATCCAGTTGGCGACTTCCTGCGGCGCGCCGGCATAGGCCCGCGCGGCTTCCTCGAACCAATCGGCCACTGCCCGCTCAACGGTCAGAATGCTGGCATCGCGCGCCGTCAATCCAAGTGCAGCCACAAAGCGGGCGGCCCTGGCGTCAGGCAGCTCTGGCAGCGCCGCCCGCAACGCCTCGACCCACTCATGGTTCAATTCCAGCGGCGGCAGGTCAGGCTCGGGGAAGTAGCGGTAGTCCTCGGAGCTTTCCTTGCTGCGCTGCACGACCGTGCAGCGCCGGCTTTCGTCCCAGCCCATGGTGACCTGGCGCACCTGGCCGCCGCTGTCCAGCAGGGCGGTCTGGCGTTTCACTTCGTAGGCAATCGAGTCGCGCACGGCCTTGAAGGAGTTGAGATTCTTGACCTCGACTTTGACGCCGTACTCCCCCGCCGCAGCCTGCTCGGCTGTGCGCAGGCTCAGGTTGACCTCGCAGCGCATCGCGCCCTTTTCCATGTCGCCGGAGTTGACCCCTAGGGTGCGCAGGATGGTGCGCAGCTTGGCCAGGTAGCGATAGGCCTCGTCAGCGCTTTGCATGTCCGCTTCGGTGACGATCTCCAGCAGCGGCACGCCGGCCCGGTTCAGGTCGATCAGGCTGGCGTCGCCCACGTGGATCGACTTGCCGGTGTCCTCCTCCAGGTGCGCGCGGCGGATGCCGATGCGCTTGGGCTGGCCGTCGTCGCCCTCGATCAGCAGGAAGCCGTCGTGGCACAGCGGCAGCTCGTACTGGCTGATCTGATAGCCCTTGGGCAGGTCGGGGTAGTGGTAGTTCTTGCGGGCGAAGACGCTGAAGGGAGCGATCTGGCAGTTCAACGCCAGCCCGGTGCGCACCGTTTGCTCCACGGCTTGGGCGTTGATCATCGGCAGCACGCCGGGCATGGCCAGGCACACCGGGCAGACGTGGCTGTTGGGCGGCGCTTCCCAGTAGTCGGCGCTGCACCCGCAGAACATCTTGGACTGGGTCAGCAGTTGGGCGTGGAGTTCCATGCCAATGACAGTGTGGTACATAGGGGTTGCAGGTTGCAAGTAGCAGGTTGCAGGCGGCGGGAGGGTTGACGTAACCCGTAATGTGTAACTCGTAACCGGATTGGACTTCTGCGGCTGCGCGGATGTTCGGCTCGGGGTTACGGGTTACTCGTTACTCGTTACGGGTTACGTCACCCGCTCGTTGATCACGAAGCCTCGTAGGCGCGCTTGCTTCACAAAGACGTGCGCCGGCACGGCGGCCTCCAGCGGGGCCGCACCGGGCGCGATTTCGCCGCGCGCCAGCATGGCCGCCACGATGGCCGCGTGCCAGCCGGTGCTGCGCTCCATGGCCGTGAAGCCGGTGGCCTCGTCGTAGCGATCCACCAGGTCGACCTGAGCTACGGCGGGCCGGCCATCCTTGACGCCGCGGGCGATGGCACGAATCAAGCAGACATCGCGCATTACCGGCCGGCGCACCTGCGGCTCGTAGAGCGCCTGAAACAGGTCGCGCGGGCGAATGCTGGCCTGGCCGACCTGTACCGGCTCAGGACTGAACAGTCCCAGGTCCGAGAAGGCCTTGAGCTGGGCAAACGTGCCAGGATAGCGACAGACCTTCAGCTCGTAGCTCTGCAACTGACCCTGAAACGTCCACGGCGCAGTCGAGACGCCGCCGGCCAGCACGAAGGCCTCCAGATGGCCGACGCCGGGCACGTGGATCATCTCCAGCTCGCTGAAGCAGGGCAGGTGGACGATCTCGCCGCCGCGCAGCACGGTCATGCCGCCGTGGTATTCGTTGATCAGCCCTTCGATGTTGAAGGTAGCCAGGTAGTTCCAGGGCGGCTGCGGCTCCTGCGGCAGGCCCGCGTCGTAGATCATGACGTGCTGCGGCTGGTCCAGCAGGCGCATGGCATAGACGGCCAGGTTATTGCCCATGCCCGGGCCCATGCCGCAGTCGGCGACAACGGTCACGCCGGCAGCGCGCGCCTCCGCGTCCAGCGCATGTTGCTGGCGCACGATCTCGGTGTTGCCGCCCAGGTCGCAGAAGGAGACGCCGGCCGCGATGGCCGCGCGCGTCAAGTCCAGGTTGAAGTAGTAGGGCACGGCGCTGAGGGCCACTTGGTGGCCTGGCAGTACAGCCGCAACGGCCTGCGGATTGCCAACGTCCAACTGGGTGGCTTCGGCTACAGGCCGGCCGGCCAACCGGTTGACGCGTTCGGCCGCGGTCGCAGCAACGGCCGGATCGGCGTCGGCCAGCGTGATGCGCGCCGCATCGCCGAAGCGCGCCAAGTCATAGGCAGCGGCTGTGCCCTGGCGGCCTGCGCCAAGAACGATGTAGGAGATCATCCAACCTCAGTCTTTCTTTGCCGACCCGCCGAACAGTTCTTCGAACTTGCGCCGCCGCCGGGCCTCGTCTTCAGCCAGACGGCGGCTCAGCGCGTCAGTCTCCAGCACGCGCGAGGCGTCCTTCTGCACCTGGGCATAGGCGTCGGACAGCTTTTTGGGCTTGGTGCGCGCCACCTGCAAGACCTTGCCATCCCATAGCAGATGCACCGGCTCGCCCGGCTCGAAGGGCACGCCCTCGGGCAAGTGCAGGCGGCGCTTGTCATCGACGGTTAGAACGAAACGCAATTCGGTCATGACTGCTCCTGGCTGGTGGCTAGCCCAGGAATTCCTTGAGCTTAGCCAATACAATCTCAAGCTCATTCTCGATATCGCCACGCATCGGCGATGACTCAAACATCCAACTTCCATCCGGAGCGCGCTCTTGGAAGTGATGCGGGTAGCTGGCAAGCCGCTTGAACTCGGCAACGCCTTCATGCGGATAATCATCCCACCCAAAGATGCGCTTGTCTCCCGAATAGGGCAGTTCCATATCGATCAGGGCGTAGGAGTAGCTGCGCGTCCCTGGATCGAAGTGGATGTCCAGGAAGTTGGTTGCGTTGATAGACGCGCGCACCTTACCACCGACAAGCGCTACGTTTCTGAACAGACCACTTGCTTCAAGCCGGACAATGACGGATTTGTGCCAAGTCATTACATAATCTCGAAGATTTGCATCAATTCAGACATCTCGTGGTCGATAGCGCGCCATTCCAATAGGTCAGTGTACAGCGTGTGGTCGTCAGGAGAGACACCCTCGCGCTGAATTCTGCGCTCAAGCTCGACTATCGAACCATATTGGCGCTGCATCTTGCTGGCGTTTCGTTTCAGATCGACGATTCGCTCAGATACACCCGCAGCAACGCCCTTATAGATGATGTCTTCCCGAGAAAACGGCAAAACTGCCACAGCCTGATCCAGAAGGGTATGTACATTCACTGTCATATTGAATGAGTCTCCGTTCTTGACCTGAAACCGCCAATACATGACGCGTTCACATTACCCATGCCTGCGCACAAAGCGCTGCATCCGTTCCAGCGCCTCTTCGATCTGTTCGTAGGCTGTGGCGTAGCAGGCGCGCACGTGGTTCTTGCCGGCCGCGCCAAAGGCCGTGCCTGGCACCACCGCCACCTTCTCCTCCTCCAGCAGCGTCCAGGCGAAGCTGTCTTCGTCCATGCCGCTGATCGCGACGTTGGGGAAGGCGTAGAACGCGCCCTGCGGCTCGAAGGTGGTCAGCCCGATGCTGTTCAACCCATCGACGATCAGGCGGCGGCGCCGGTCGTAGCTGGCGATCATAGCCTGCACCGCCTCCTCGGCCTGCGGATCGCTCATGGCTGCCACCGCCGCGGCCTGGCCCATAGTCGGCGCGGACATGATGGTGAACTGGTGGATCTTGCGCATGGCCTCCAGCACATCCCGCGGCCCACAGGCGTAGCCGATGCGCCAGCCGGTCATGGCGTAGTCCTTGCTGAAGCCGCCCAGGTGGATGGTGCGCTCGCGCATGCCGGGCAGGCTGGCAAAGCAGACGTGGCGGTGCTCGCCATAGACCAAGCGGTCGTAGATCTCGTCGGAGATGACGATCAGGTCGTGTTTCTCGGCCACCTGCGCGATCTCTTCCAGCCGCGGCCGGCTGAGCACGGCGCCAGTCGGGTTGTTGGGATAGCCGATCAGCAGCGCCTTGCTGCGCGCGGTGATAGCCGCCTCGATCTCGGCGCCGGTGACCTGGAAGTCGTTGGCAAACTGGGTGGCGATGGTCACTGGCGAGCCGCCGGCGAAGACCACCTCGGCTGTGTAGGCTACGAAGCAGGGCTCCGGCACGATCACCTCGTCGCCGGGGTCCAGCAGCGCGGTCATGGCGAGGTAGAGCGCCTCGCTGACGCCGACCGTGACCAGGATCTCGTGCTCTGGGTCGTAGTGAATGCCGTAGAGCGCCACCAGCTTCTGGCTGATGGCGCGACGCAGCTCCAGCGTGCCAGAGTTGGAGGTATAGCGGGTCTCGCCGCGGTGCAGGCTGGCCAGGCCGGCCTGCAGGATCACGTCAGGAGTGACGAAATCCGGCTCGCCGATGCCCAGGCTGATCACGTCGTCCATGGTGGCGGCGATGTCGAAGAACTTGCGGATGCCCGACGGCGGCACTGAGGCCACGCGTTTTGAAATGCGGTGCTGCATGCAACAGCCTCCTATGTTTTCAACTGGTCACTTGCCAGGTATCGTACTGCTCGTCAAATGCAAGGCGGAACTTGCGCCCATCAACGACAACGATATCGAAGCCAGGCCCTTGTGGCGTTCGCCATGAACGCAGCACTTCCTTGACGGCCAGGCGCTGGCCCTGCCAATGGACAGCTACGGGGCGTTCGGCGTAGGTGAAACCAGAATAGCACTCGACGCTGACAACTTGAAGGTTCATGACAGTTCACTCCAGGGGAGCAAACGTGACCACCAGACGTTTTTCATCAAAGCAGACCCGAAAGCGATCGAAGACACCCGAGCGACCCAATACGCCGAAGCGGGTGCCAAGCCGATCAGAAAACCCGACCGGCGCTGTGAAGCGATGTTGGCCGATCTTGGATCTCCAAATCATGCAAGAACACGGGGGACTGCGAATGCAACAAACGGGAGTTGCAGCCCTGCGCTTCGCTTGTATGGATACACCATCAGATCAGGCATACAAGCTCCTCAGGCTCGGGTATCGTCACAACCAAAGGAAGCGATCCTGGCCATTGCCGTCTGGCGATCTCATCCGCTTGTTTCTCGGTATCGGCAATTGCCACTACTCTGTTGTCAACCATCGCAATGGCCTTGCCAGGGTAATGCATTACCAATTCTTCAAAGTGCTCGCTATACCAATGATCCATTTTTTCCAACGCATCGCTGAGCTCTCTTTCAGTAAACATGAAACACCTCTGTTGTTTCAGTCTTTTCAGCCAACAACCTGGCTATCATAACCAACATTTAAGCTGCCCGTATAGCCCGTTACCTCCACCCGCTCGCCCACCAGCGAGTCGTGCAACTGGCTGCTCTGCACCAGGCTATCGGCCATCAGGATCGTGTCCTTCAAATGGCTGTCCACCACCCGGCAGCCGCGCTCCACCACGGCGTAGGGGCCAATCACCGAGTCTTCGATCACACAGTCGTCAGCCAGATGGACGGGCGGGATAATGGTGCTGTTGATGCGCTTGGCGCAGGTGGTGCGGCTGTTGTCGCTGCCGTGCTCCAGCAGCCAGCGGTTGGTGGCCAGGTGATAGGCCGGCACGCCGCAGTCCTGCCAGACGGTCATGGTCTCGGTGGTGAAGCGCGCGCCCTGCTCCAGCATTAGATTGAAGGCGTCGGCCAGGAAGAACTCGCCCTTGAGCGTCTGCTTGCGCGCCATCTGCTGCTCGATGGCGGCGATCAGGTCGCGTCCCTCGCGCACATAGTAGACGCCCATGATGGCCAGCTTGTGCTCAGTGGTCTCTGGTTTCTCCACGCAACGCTCTACCGTGCCGTCTGGCCGGGTGAAGGCCACGCCGAAGCGGCGCGGGTCGTCCACCTGCCAGACGCCCAGCACGCCGTCCACGTCGGAGCGCACCATAGACTTGAGGTCAATGCGCGAGATTGTGTCGGCAAAGACGATGAAGCAAGGTCCGTGGATGTGCTCGCGCGCCAGCCAGATGGCGTGGCTCTGGCCCACCAGCTCTTCCTGCACCACGAACTGCGCGCCGAACTGGGGATACTGGGCCTCGACATAGGGCTTGATCTGCTCGCCCATCCAGCCGGTGATGTAGATCACCTCGTCGATACCGACGCCCTCGAACTGGTCCAGCACGTGGCCCAGCATCGGCTTGCCCGCCACGTTGATCAACACCTTCGGTCGCGACCACGTGTGGGGCCGCATGCGTTTGCCAAAACCTGCAACGGGCAGGATGAGTTTCATGGGGAGACGTCCTTGTCTGGGTTGGTAGGAAGTAGGCAAGTAGACAAGTAGATAAGGGGGAGGTAGATTGGTAGATTGGTCGGCTACCTGCTCTACCTGCTACTTGCCGCTTACAACCTGCTCACTGTTTACCGTTCACTGATTACCGATCACCGGCCTTCGTGCCCGCCAGTCGGTGGCCTGTTCGTAGGCGTAGGCCGCTCGCAGGATGGCGGCTTCGCCGAAGGCCGGGCCGATGAGCTGCAGGCCGATGGGCAGGCCGGCCGCGTCGAAGCCGCAGGGCACGCTCAGGCCGCAGTTGCCGGCCAGGTTGAGCGAGAGGGTACACACATCGGCCAGGTACATGCTCAGCGGGTCGCCGGCCTTTTCGCCGACCTTGAAGGCCGTGGTGGGGCTGACCGGCGCGGCGATCACGTCCACCTGCTGGAAAGCCAGGTCGAAGTCGCGCTTGAGCAGGGTGCGCACCTGTTGCGCTTTGAGGTAGTAGGCGTCGTAGTAGCCGGCGCTGAGGGCATACGCGCCCAGCATGATGCGCCGCTTGACCTCCGGCCCGAAGCCGGCCGCGCGCGAGAGCTTGAAACCCTCCCACATGGTCTGGGCGTCGGGGTGGCGCAGGCCGTAGCGCACGCCGTCGTAGCGGGCCAGGTTGGCGCTGGCCTCGGCTGGCGCGATCAAATAGTAGACCGGCAAGGCGTACTCGGTGTGCGGCAGGCTGATCTCCACGATCTGCGCGCCCAAGGCGGCCAGTTGGGCGATAGCCGCGCGCACGGCCTGCTCGACCTCCGGCTGCATGCCGTCGATGAAATACTCGCGCGGCACGCCGACGCGCAGGCCTTTCAACGGCTGGCTCGGTCGGAGATTGGGAACCATCCCGGAGGGACCGGCCAGAGCGGTGTTGTGTCCGTTGCTTTGGCCGGTCTGTGCGAAGCCTCCCGGAGGGGCCGACCGAGCCAGCGTGAGCGCCGCAGCGTAGTCAGGCACGGGCGCGTCCATGCTGGTCGAATCCAGCGGATCGTGGCCGGCGATGGCCTGGAGCAGCAGGGCCGCATCGGTTACGTCCTTGGCCAGCGCGCCGATCTGGTCCAGGCTGGAGGCGAAGGCCACCAGGCCGTAGCGGCTGACCCGGCCATAGGTGGGCTTGAGGCCAACCACGCCGCACAGCGAGGCCGGCTGGCGCACGCTGCCGCCGGTGTCAGTGCCCAGCGCGGCCAGGCATTCGTCGGCCGCCACAGCCGCCGCGCTGCCACCGCTGGAGCCGCCCGGCACCCGGCTCAGGTCCCACGGGTTGCGGGTGGTAACGTAGGCCGAGTTCTCGGTGGAGGAGCCCATGGCGAACTCGTCGGTGTTGGTCTTGCCCAGCAGCACTGCGCCGGCCGTGCGCAGCTTGCCGATCACCGTGGCCTCGAAAGGCGGAACGAAATGCTCCAACATCCGCGAGCCGCACGTGGCCGGCGCGCCCTCCACCAGGATCACGTCCTTGATGGCCAGCGGGATGCCCAGCAGCGCCGGCAGCGTGGTCGGGTCCTCCGCCGCGGCGAAAACGCGATCGGCCGCGGCCGCGCTCTCCAGCGCCGCCTCCGGCATCAGGCTCAAGTAAGCCTTGACAGCGTTGTCGACGGCGACGATGCGCTCCAGCACCGCCTGCGTCAGCTCCACAGACGACACCTCGCGCCGCCGCAACAACGCCGCCGCCTCATGGATCGTCAAGCGAAATAGTTCATCTGGCACGCGTCAACTCCGGTGATCGGTGAACGGTGATCGGTAAACGGTGATCGGTGATCGGCCGTCAACGCCGCGACCAATCTACCAATGTACCAATCTACCTCTTCCTTGTCTACTTGTCTACCTGTCTACTCTTCGCCAAACACCGCCCGCACGCGGAAGAAGCCGTCTTCTCGGTCAGGCGCGTTGGCCAGGGCGTCTTCCGTGGACAGGCCGGGGCGCACCTGGTCGGCGCGCAAGACGGTGCGCAGGGGCAGCACGCTGGCCGTGGGCGGCACGCTGGAGGTATCGACCTGCTTGAGGGTCTCGAAGTGTTCCAGGATGTCCGACAACTGGCGGCGGTACTGCTCGATCTCGTCAGGCGTCAGCGCCAGCTTGGCCAGCTCAGCGATGTGTTCGACGTCGGCGGTGGATAGGTGCATGATGCAATCGTGCTTTCGTGTGATCGTTTTCCAGTTGCGTGGCATTTTACCATAGGATGGAGGGATTGGGGCAATCGGGGCGAAGAGACGAGATGTCGCTGCACGGCGGCGCAAGCCGCGATTTTTGCACAGACGGCAAAACGCGATGCCAATGCGTTTGCTGTTGCCGTCAAGCGATGCTATACTTGCACTGTCGTGTCGATTGGCTGTGTTTTTGAGCATTGTGGGGCTTGTTGAACCATGTGGAGCCGCTTTCGTAACCTGTTGATCCTCCTCACCCTGCCCTGGCTGCTGGCCGCCTGCGCCGGCTTGCCTGCGCTGCCAGCCTTTGGCCGCGGCGGCCAGCCGGCTGATCCGCTGGCCATCTACCGCCAGGCCATGGCCCCCAGCCAGCGCGGCCTGCTGGAGGAGCTGCCGCCCCTGCCCGATTACCGCATGGAGGTGCAGGTCGATCCGGCCGCGCCGCTGGTGACCGGCCGGCTGACTGTGACTATCCCTCCTGAACCCGACGGCAGCTTGTTGCCTGAGTACTATTTCCGGCTCTATCCTAACCTGAACTACTACGGCGGGAGCATGAGCGTTACCCTGGCCACGGTCAACGGCGTCGGCGCGCCTTTCGACTATCACGCCAACGACACGGCCGTGCGCGTGGTCGTGCCGCCTAACGCCACCCAGCCGGGCGAAGACGTGACCATTGGCCTGCAATGGCGGCTGCGTCCCCCGGTCTGGGACGACGAGCGCTATCATTTGATCGGCGCCAGCGGCGGCGTGCTGGCCCTGCCCGTCTTCTATCCGATGCTAGCAGTCAGAGACCCAGAGGCCCCCGACGGCTGGCGGCTGGACATCAGCATGTTGCAGGGCGATTCGGCCTACTCGCCGGCCGCTACCTATCAGGTCACAGCCACCGTGCCGGCCAACTATGTCGTGGCTGCCACTGGCTCCACACTCGGTGTGCAGGATGTAGCCGCGCCGGCGCCGGAGGGCGAAGAAGCAGCAGCGCAGACCGCCTGGAAGTCGTGGCGCCTGGTCAGCGGCCCGGCGCGCGAGTTTGCCATGTTCATCAGCGACCGCTACGGCCAGGCCGAAACCTACGCCAACGACGTGCGCGTCAACTCCTGGTACCGCCTGGGCGACGAGGCGGCCGGCCGCGCGACAGCCGAGTACGCCGCCGCCGCGCTGCGCGTCTACGACAAGCTGTTCGGCCCCTATCCCTACGCCGAGTTGGACATGGTCGCCGGCCCGCTGGAGTTCCGCGGCATGGAGTACGCCGGCTTGATCGAGCTGGGGTTTCAGCTTTATGGTGAACACGCCAACGAGCTGGAAAACCGGGTTGCTCACGAAGTAGCGCACCAATGGTGGTACAACCTGGTAGGCAACGACGCGGTCAACGCGCCCTGGCTGGACGAGGGGCTGGCCGAGTTCTCCACCTACTTGTACACGGAGCTGGTCAATGGCCAGCGCTTCGCCGAGCGGCTGGCGCAGCGCCGCTGGCAGGCAGCTTACGAAGTGACCAGGCAGCGCGGCTTGGACGCGGCCGTCGACCAGCCGGTTAGCGCCTTCGACGGCGGCAACTACGAGACGATTGTCTATGCCAAGGCTGCATTGTTCCACCATGCCCTGCGCGCGGCGATGGGAGAAGAGGCCTACCTGACGTTGTTGCGCACCTATGCGGAGCGCTATCGCTTCGGCGAGGCGATGCCGGCCGACTTTCTCGCACTGGCTGTCGAGCTGGGCGGCCCGCAGGTCGAGCAGATCTACCAGCGTTGGATCATGCAAGTCGACGCGCCAGACACGGCCGAACAACCGTAACGCCTCCGCCGGTTTGCCCGAAGGTGCATGGCGTGGCTTGAGGAGAGATCATGGACACCGACTTCGACGCAACCTCTCTCGCTGGGCATGACCTGTGGGCTGTCCCTCTGGCTGGCGATACAGTCGCCGCCGCAGCCCCGCCTTTTCCCCCGATCACGCCGGATCCAGTTGATTTCAGCCGCCAGGCTGGCAGGCTGGGCCTGCCGGTAGAGACGCGCGCCTTGTGGGTCAACCGCTGGGAGTTCACCACCCCCGACGACATCCGCCGCCTGGCTGACAAGGCTGCCGGCGCCAACTTCAATGCGCTGTTCTTCCAGGTGCGGGGCAACGCCGACGCCTGCTATGCCTCGGGTCTGGAGCCCTGGATGGCGCGGCTCAGCGGCGGCGCGCTGGGCGATGACCCAGGTTGGGACCCGTTGGCCGTGGCTGTGGAGGAAGCCCACGCGCGCGGGCTGGAGCTGCACGCTTGGGTCAACGTCTACCCTGCCTGGCTGGGCGAGACGCCGCCGCCGCCGGCCGAGCCAGAGCCGATGTTCCTGCGCTTCAATCGCCTGCACGGTGACCAGTGGCTGGTCTGGGACCGCCAGCAGCAGCCGATGCCGCTCAACAGCAACTATCTTTGGTCCAACCCCGGCCACCCGGCTGTGCAGGAGCACATTGCCGCTGTCGGCTACGACATTGCGTCGCGCTACTACGTCGACGGTCTGCATCTGGACTACGTGCGCTATCCGGGCTGGGAGTACTCGCGCGATCCGCTGACGCTGGAGGCGGTGGCCCAGGCGCAGGCGTTGGAGCCCGGCCTCGACCGCAAGGAGTGGCAGCGCCGCCAGGTCAGTCACCTGGTGGGCCGGCTGTACGACGGCATCCAGCGTGTCAAGCCGGGTCTGACCCTCAGCGCGGCCGTCTGGCCGGTCTATCTGGAGACCTGGGAGTGGTGGAACGCCGGCGACGGCTACGATGGCTTCTGTCAGGATTCGGTGGGCTGGGTGCAGGACGGGATCGCCGATCTGATCTGTCCCATGTTCTACCTGGCCAGCATCACGACCGACGATGCGCAGTACCAGGCGCTGGTGGAGGATTTCGTGGCGCGGGCTGGCGGGGAGCACGTGGTGGCAGGCATCATCGCCAACTACGACGACTTCGCCGTGATCGCCCGGCGCATCGACATCGCTCGTGCGGCTGGGACGGCCGGGCAGGCGATCTTCTCCCACGGCCATGTGAACCAACGCAACTATTGGGATCTGTTCAAACAGGGGCCCTATGCCACGCCCGCGCGCAGCCTGTTGCCCGAGTCGAGCCGGCAGCGCGTGGGGGAGATGTTGCGGCCGCAGTGACTCCCAGAAATGTCATTTCTTCCGAGAAATGACATTTCTGGGCTTCGCCGTAGAAAAGTAGAAAGGACATTTCTTCCGAGAAATGTCCTTTCTAGTGCGTCACACTCCCAAGAAGCTCTCCGGCATCTGCACCGCCACCACCTCGCCGCGCACACATTCGACGCCCTCAGCAAAGAGACTGATCTGCACCACCACTTTGCGTCCCTTGACTTCGATAGCCCGGCCGCGCAACTCCAGCGGCGGCCCTAGCGGCGTCGGGCGCAGATAATCCACCTTGAGCGATGCGGTAACGTAGCGCAGCGGCGGCTGGCTGTCCATGGGCCGGCCCTCGGCGCGGTAGGCCGCCGCCGCGGCCGTCCCGGTGCCGTGGCAGTCGAGCAGCGAGGCCAGCAGCCCGCCGTAGACGTAGCCGGGGATAGCGGTATGGTAGGGCCGCGGGGTGTAAACCGCCACGGTCTCGTCGCCGTCCCAGCGGCTCTTGAGCTGCAGGCCGTGCTCGTTCAGCCGGCCGCAGCCGTAGCAGTGGCTCCACTGGTCGGGGTAGTAGTCCTGGAACGCCAGATCGGTCATGGTAGAGGAGTCCTATTCGGCGGGTTCTGCAACGGCCGGCGGCGCAGCGGCCGTCTGGCCGCGCCCGGCCAGCGATTCAATGCCGGCAACCAGCAGCAAGCCCAGCAGCGCCAGTCCGATCACCGTCAACACATCGACGGTCAGGGCCGTCGGGAGGATGTTCTGCTGCACCAGCGGGACGATGGCGCCGTCCGGCTCGATTTCACTTTGCAGCGTCAGCTTCCAGGGCCAGATTTTGCGCAGCGAGCCGATCATCAAGCCGATTAGCGCGGCTACGGTCAGGTCGTGGTGGTGGCTGAACAGCCATTTCAGCACGCGGGCGAAGAGCAGCAGTCCCACCGCGCAGCCTGCAGCCACGATGATCAGCGTCAGCCAGTCCTGCACAACCACTGCTTCCAGCACATAGTGGTATTGGCCGAAGAGCACCAGGATGAACGCGCCGGAGATGCCGGGCAATATCATCGCGCAGATGGCCACTGCGCCGCTCAGAAACAAGAAAAGGGGCGTGTGCGGCATTTCGTGGGGGGTCACGCCTACCAGCCAGTACATGGCCGCTGTAAACAGCAAGACCATGATGACTGCACCAGGCGTCCAGCGCCGCACACGCTTCAAAACTACGATGATCGAAGCCACGATCAAGCCGAAGAAGAAGCCCCACACCAGGGTCTCGTAGTAGGTCAACGCCCAGCTCAGGAAATGGGCCATGGTCAACACTGCCACGCCAATGCCGACGCCCAAAGCCAGCACGAACCGCCAAGGAAAGTCCGCGAAGGCGGCGCGCCATTGGCCCCTCAGCAGGCGGCGGGCAAATTGCAGGTTGACGGCATTGATGGCGTCGATCAACGTATCGTAGATGCCAACGACAAACGCCACCGTGCCACCCGACACGCCCGGCACCACGTCGGCCGAGCCCATTAAAAACCCGCGCGCGCTGATGCCCAGGTAATCTCGCACGGTCTTTGGCTGGCTGACGGGATTGGTCTCTGTACTCATGCAAACCTCCAGGTGATTCGGCGACGGAGATCGAGCTCCGCGGCCGTGTGAAGGCGAATTCTAGCCGCACTTGCCCGGATCGCCAATTCTGACGACTGTGCTGGACATCCTCTTGATTGCCCCTATTGGGGCTGTGTCTTCCCCTGCTCGCGCTCGGGCCGGTCTTTGCGCAGCACCCCGGACGGGGCCGACCGTGCCCGTTGTCTACATCCACCCCAGCGATCGGCGGTCCGGTGGCTGCTCACAGACCGGCCACAGCGGCGGGGAAGGCGTGGCTCGGTCAGGCCCACTCCGGCAGACCTCCGGGGTGCTGCGCGAAGACCGGCCACAGCGGCGATGGCAGGAACGGGGCGGAAAAATCGGTTGGCAGCGGCGCGCTGAAGATGCGTTCGGGCCAGCCGTCCATCGCCGGCAAGGTGATGCGCCAGGCATGGAGCATCAGCCGCGCAGCCTGCTGCCATGCGGGGTTGTACAGCCTATCTCCCACGATCGGCGCGTCCAGGTGCGCCAGGTGGACGCGCAGTTGGTGGGTGCGTCCCGTCTCCGGCCAGAGGCGCACCCATTGCCTCCCCTCGGCTTCAGCGACGATTTCGTAGCGCGTGACGGCCCGCTGGCCGCCTCGCTGCGTCACGGCCATCATGTCGCGCCGGGTGAGATGGCGGTCGAGCCGCGCGGTGATCACTCCCTCGCGCGCCAAGCTGTTGGGCAGGGCCACCACGGCCAGGTACTCTTTTGTCACAGTCCCCGCCTTGAACGCCCCGTCCAGGTAGCGATTGATGGCCCCGCCGCGCGTCAACAGCACGACGCCCGACGTGTCCCGATCCAGGCGGTGAAACAGGGTCAGCGGCCCAAAGCGCGCCGCCGCCAGGTCCAGCAGGTTGGCGGCGTTGGGGTCCCGAGCGACCTCTGACAGCAGCCCGGCCGGCTTGTTCACAGCGATCAGATCAGCCTCTTCGGCGATGATCCAGGCGTCGTCGAAGGCCGCAGGCTGGGCCGGCTTGACTGCAAGCTCAGCCAGCAGCGCCAGCCGGTCGCCGTTGCGCACCAGCCAGGAGCTGAGTCGCACCGTCTGGCCGTTGACCGCCACCTGGCCGGCGCCGATCAGCCGCTGCACCGCCTGCCTGCCAGCCTGGGGGTAGGCCGTGCGCAGGACGCGGTCCAGCCGGGTGGGCTGGGCCAGTCCCTGGACGACCATAGAGCGGTTACCTTCTGCCACCTTTGCGCTCTTTGCGCCTTTGCGTGAGACGATCCTACCGTTTGAGCACGGCCATGGTCAGCCGGCAGACGCAGACCAGCCGCTGCTGCTCATCCTGGATGCGGATGTCCCAGACGTGGGTGGAGTTGCCCAAGTGGATGGGACGGGCGACGCCGCTGACGGTGCCGCTGCGCACTGAGCGGATGTGGTTGGCGTTGATCTCCAGGCCGACGCAGGTGGTCTCGGCCGGGTTGACGCACAGGGTGGCCGCCACGCTGCCTAGCGTCTCGGCCAGCGCCACCGACGCGCCGCCGTGTAGCAGGCCGGCCGGCTGCACGGTGCGGTGGTCGACCGGCATGCGCGCTGTGATGCTGTCCTCGCCGATGGCGACAAACTCGATGCCGAGATGCTCGACCATGGTGTTGGCCGAGATGGCGTCTAGCGAGTCGGGCGTTGCTTCGAGGTACCAGATGGACATATGAGGGTCTGAATTACGGATTGCCACGGATTACACGGATGTCACGGATTGTGGCGCAGTGAGTACGCGGGCACGGACTTATGGGCTAGCTGGTGCTGACCACCTGCCAAAGCAGACGGTTGTCGGCCAGATTGAGCTCGGCCCGGCCGGCTCGGCGCAGCGAGTTCAGGCAGGCGTGGATCGTCGTACGGGTCAGAAAGTAGATAGCCGGCTGCTCGATGCGCAGGTTCAGCGCGTCGGCCACGTATTGCAGCATCTG
>Ga0209573_1002670_pt1 | contig 21907 bp, 18 predicted proteins | sample TNRBio252014_DNA_FD_185870 | JGI IMG/M metagenome (GOLD analysis project Ga0209573, IMG submission 185870) | Wastewater treatment Type I Accumulibacter community from EBPR Bioreactor in Madison, WI, USA - TNR Reactor_6/25/2014_ DNA (SPAdes)... | ecosystem: Engineered > Bioreactor > EBPR >...
GATGGACGGCCGCGGCCGCTGGATGGACAATGTCTTCATCGAACGGCTGTGGCGGTCGCTGAAGTCCGAGGACGTCTATCTGAAGGGCTACGCCGACGGCCGCGAGGCGCGTGCCGGGATCGCCGGGGGGATCAGCTTCTACAACGGCCGGAGGCCGCATCAGGCGCTGGCCGGCCGAACCCCGATGGCGGTGTGGCGGGCGGGCGTCAGCGGCCCGCTGGCCGGCAACGCCGTGGACATGACGCTGCGCTTGGACGCCGCCGCCGCGTCGCCCACATGCCCACCGCGACAACCGCAACAGCAGCAGACGCCTCGAGTGGCGTGATCGACAAGGACAGAGCCAGCCAGCCTGCCAATCAGGAACGATGGTCCAGTGGTCCCGCCGTTGGGGTCCATTTCAAGCGCCGGAACGAGAATCCTCCACTTCAACCCGTGATCGGCCTCCTCTCTCACCCAATGCTTGGCAATAGAACTCTTGGACCACAGCACGACGACGCAGCAGGCACTCTCCAGGGCCCGCCCGATCACTTCACCCCAGACCTCGCCTGCCTTCAGCCGGGTGTCCCACCACACCTCCCAGCCGCGGGCGCTCAGAGCGGCGGCGAGCCGCCTCGCGGTCTCGATGTCCTCACGCGCATAGGAAAGGAAGATGTGCGCCACGCCCCCGCCCCGTCCCCCGGTGTGCCGTATCCGGGGCAGACCCTGGATAGGGAACTCCCGCTTAAGGGTCAACCGCCAGCACCGCGACCGACGTAGGGTGTGGTGAGCGAACGCGAACCGCACCGATGCCGTCGACGTGCGAACCCCGGTGCTTGCCCTGTGCCGCGGGGACGGTGCGGTTCGCTTCGCTCACCACACCCTACGATCCCCCGGTCGCGTCTCCCGGCGCCAGCGGCCATCGAAAGCCTTCCGGCCGGCGAACGGCTGTCCTTGGCCGGCCTCGGCCGTAGTGTCGCCCACCCGTGTGCGCCCGACCTTTGACATTCGCCGCATTTCGGCCGACGTTCGCTGCGTCATGCACCAAGACCCGATGATCCTGGCCCTGCTCGGCGCGGGCTTCGCCCACTGCCAGACGGTGGCGACCGAGCATGGTGGCCTGCTGGCGACCCTGTTCTTCGCCGGCTTGCTCGGCAGCCTGACGCACTGCGTCGGCATGTGCGGGCCGTTCGTCCTCGCGCAGACGGTCGCCCGGCTCGAGGGCGTGCCGGTGGGGGAGATGCGCGAGTTCCATCGGCTGGGCGGGGCGGCGCTCGTCCCCTACCACCTCGGCCGCGCCACCACCTACACGGCCCTCGGTGCGGCGGCGGCGGCGCTCGCCGGCGGAATGATCCACATCACCGGGCTCCGCTGGGTCTCGGCCGCGCTGCTGACGACCGCAGCCGTGTTCTTCCTCGGCTGGGCGATCCATGCGATCGGCAGCCGCCTGCGGTGGCGGTGGGCGGCCACGACCGTCGAGAGCGCCTGGGGACGGACGGTGGGGCGGATCGCCCGGCCTTTGTTCGACCGGCCGGTCGGCTGGCGCGGCTGGCTGCTGGGCGTCGCCCTCGGGTTCCTGCCGTGCGGCCTGTTGTGGGGCGCGCTCGCCGCCGCCGCCGCGAGCGGACGGCCGCTGGCGGGTGCGCTGGCGATGCTGGCGTTCAGCCTCGGCACCGTCCCGGCATTGCTGGCGGTCGGCCTCGCCGGGCACGTGGCGGGGCAGCAGTTCCGCGGGGTCGCTGTTCGGCTGATGCCGGCGCTGATGCTGGTCAACGCCGCGAGCCTGTCGTACCTCGCGTGGCGGACGATCACCTGACCTGAAGGTTCGACGATGAAGCAGCAAGAGGCGAAGCGCCGACGGCAGCGGACGACCGGCTCGCGACTGCCCGCCGCGGGCAAGCCGTGGTGGCGGGCGCCGATGCTGGCGGTGGCCGTGGTCGTGCTGGCAGCGGTCGCCGTCCTCTCGGTCCGGCAGTATTGGGGTGCCAACGGCGCCGAACCGGCGGCCGGGCGCGAGGGCGGCGTGCTGATCGGCGGCCCGTTCTCGCTGACCGACCAGGACGGCCGCGCCGTCACCGATGCCGATTTCCGCGGCCGCTGGATGCTGGTGTACTTCGGCTTCACCTTCTGCCCGGACGTCTGCCCGACATCGCTGAACCGCAACAGCGAGGCGCTCGACCTGCTGGGCGACAAGGCCGACGCGATCGTGCCGGTGCTGATCACCATCGATCCGCAGCGCGACACGCCGGAGAAGCTGAAGGACTACGTGCATTTCTTCCACCCGCGAACGGTCGGCCTGACCGGCACGCCCGAGCAGATCGCCGCGGTCGCCCGCGAATATCGCGTGTTCTACGTCAGGGCGGAGCACGGGGCGCCGGACCAGTACCTGATGGACCACTCGACCTTCACCTATCTGGTCGGACCGGACGGCAAGTTCGTCCAGTTCTTCCGCCACGACACCCCTCCGCAAGAGATGGCGGAGCGGATCAAAGCGCTGCTGTGAGCGCACCGCCGCCCGACGTGGGGTCGTTCGGAACGCCCGGCCTGATCGTCTCGGCGCCGGCGTCCGGCAGTGGCAAGACGGTCGTCACCCTCGGGCTGATCCGGCACTGGGCGCGCAGCGGCATCGCCGTCACCTCGGCCAAGGTCGGCCCCGACTACATCGATCCCGCCTTTCACACCGCCGCCGGTGGCCGGCCGTGCATCAACCTCGACGTGTGGGCGATGCGGGGGGAAATCCTCGCCGGCGCGGCGCTTCGGGTGGCCGCGGCCGGCGAACTGGTCGTCTGCGAAGGCGTAATGGGCCTGTTCGATGGGGCGACGGTCAGCACAGGCTCCACCGCCGACCTCGCCGTCGCCAGCGACTGGCCGGTGCTGCTGGTGGTCGACGCCCACGCCCAGGCGGCCAGCGCGGCGGCGGTCGTGCGCGGTTTCCATACGCACCGGGCGGGCCTCGGCATCGCCGCCGTCGTCTTCAACCGCGTCGGCAGCGACCGGCACGCGGCGCTGCTGCGCGAAGCCTGCGCCGCCACGCTGCCGGACATCCCGGTGCTCGGCTGCCTGCCCCGCGCCGAAGGCCTGTCGCTGCCGGAGCGTCACCTGGGTCTGGTGCAGGCGGTGGAACATCCCGACCTCGCGGCCTTCCTCGATCGCGCCGCCGATCTGGTCGAGGCGCACATCGACACGGCACGGCTGCGTTCCCTGGCGCAACCCGGTTGGAGGGACGCGAACGTCGCCGCATCGGCTGCGGCGCCGGTGCCCGTGCCGCCGCTCGGACGGCGGATCGCCGTCGCGCGCGACCCGGCCTTCGCCTTCCACTATCCACTGGTGCTGGACGGCTGGCGAGCGGCGGGCTGCGAGATCCTACCGTTCTCGCCGCTGGCGGACGAAGCCCCGGCGGCGGACGCCGACGCTGTGTACCTGCCGGGCGGCTATCCGGAGCTGCACGCCGGGCGGCTGGCCGGCAATCGCCGGTTCCTGGACGGCCTTCGCGCCGCAGCCGGCCGGGACGCCTGCGTGTTCGGCGAATGCGGCGGCTACATGGTGATGGGAGAGGGCCTGGTCGACGCGGACGGTGAGCGCCACGCCATGGCCGGCCTGCTGCCGCTGGAGACGTCGTTCGAGGGCCGGCGGCTGCACCTCGGCTATCGGTCCGCCGTGCTGGTGCACGACGGCCCGCTCGGCCGGGCCGGAACGTCGTTCCGCGGCCACGAATTCCATTTCGCGCGAACACTGCGCGAAGACGGAGCCGACGCGCTGTTCCGATGCGCCGACTCGGCCGGACGACCGCTGGGGCCGACGGGACTGGTCCGCGGCCGTATCGCAGGCTCGTTCATCCACCTGATCGACAGCGCGGACGCCGCGCCGGCGTAGCGATCCGCCCGGCCGCCGGCCGGGTTCACGCGGCGCGGATGTTGCCGACGAAGCGGTCGACTTCGGTGCGGAGGTCGCCGGAGTTGCGGCCCAGCGCCGCGGCGGTTTCCAGCACCATTTCGGCGGCGGCGCCGCTCTCGGCCGCGGCACGGGTGACGCAGCCTATGCTGGCGCTGACCTCCTGGGTGCCGGCGGCCGCCTCCTGCGCATTGCGGGCGATCTCCTGCGTCGCCGCACTCTGCTGCTCGACGGCGGCGGCGATCGTCGACGAAATCTCGGTGATGCGGACGATGGTCTCCGAAATCCCGGCGATCGCCGCGACCATCTCGTCGGAGGCTTGCTGCACGCCTGCGATCTGCCGGCCGATCTCCTCGGTCGCCGTCGCCGTCTGGTTGGCGAGATTCTTCACCTCCGAGGCGACGACGGCGAACCCCTTGCCCGCCTCGCCCGCCCGGGCGGCTTCGATCGTCGCGTTCAGCGCGAGCAGGTTGGTCCGGCTGGCGATGTCGTTGATCAGCCCGATCACCTGGCCGATGCGGCCGGCCGCCTCGGTGAACGCGTGCATCCGCTCGTTCGTCCGCTCCGCGTCGCCCGACGCCTGCCTGGAGATCGAGGCGGCTTCGGCCACTTGCCGGGCGATCTCCGCGACCGAGGCCGAAAGCTGCTCCGCGGCCGCGGCCACCGTCTGCACATTGCTGGACGCCTGATCCGCCGCCGAAAGCCCGGCGCACGACTCGCGGTTCGCCTGTTCGGCCGCGGTCGACATCGATCGTGCCGTCTCCTCCATCCGCACGGCCGAGGCCGAGACCGCGTCGACGACGGAGCTGACGCCGGCCTCGAATTCATCGGCGAGGCCATGCGTGGCTCGCCGCCGATCGACTTCCGCCCGCTCCCGCTCCGCCACCTGTTCCGCCTGCAGGCGATCGACCTCCGTCGCGTGGTGTTTGAACACCTGGACCGCACGCGCCATCTCGCCGATCTCGTCGTGGTCGTTCAGCGCCGGCACCTCGACGCCGCGGTCGCCGCCGGCGAGTGCCGTCATCGTCCCGGTCATCATCCGCAGGCGAGCGGAGATCGACCGGCCGACGAACCACGCCAGCAGCAGCCCGATCGCCAGTGCCGCGCCGGCGATGAGCAATTCCAGGCGGGACGCCGCCGCCGCCGTCGCCTTGGCATCCTCGGCCAGCTTCGCCGAAAGCGAGATATGCTCTTGTCGGATATCCGCGGCGATGTGTGTGAAGGCGTCCGCAGACTTCGCCATCGCCCCTGCACGCAACTCTTTCAGGGCAGCGATGGAGTGAACGAGTTGCATGAAACCGTGCTTGTACTCGTTGACGAGGCGCCGTGTCTCCAGGGCATCGATCCGCAGCGTGATATCCGCCTGGGTCTCCATGACCTGATCCATCGCACCGTAAAAGTCGTCCAGGTGCTCGTTCGCCTTTTCGACGAAGGCGTTGTCATAGTCTGCGATGTAGCGCATCGCGGCGATGCGGCCGGAAAGGATGCTGTGCTGCGCGAGGCCGATGAACGCCGCCGTCTCGAAGTTCGCTTTCTGGATGGACGCGCCGATCATCGCCCCCAGTCGCTCACTGATCCGCCCGGCGAGATCATCCAATTGCCTGTGGATGATCTCTTCGCGGGTACGCCGGAGTTCGACCGCATAGTCGTAGTGCGCGGAATAGTCTTCGAATGCGCTCTCCAACTTCCGCAGTTCGACGCGATCCGCGTCGACGCCCTCCCCGGCGATGGCTTCGCCGATTTTTGCCAGCAACGCCGATTCGGCCTCCCGGTACTTTTCCAGGACATTCTCTTCGCCGCGATCGAGATAGCCTGTGGCGTCGCGTCGCATCGCCATGATGTCGCGATCGATCGACATCATTCGCTGGGTCTCACCGGCTGTCTGGGCGTACTCCTCGAGCGACGCGGACGATCGCGACAGCGCCAGTGCGCCGATCGCGGCGACGGCGATCAGCAGAATCAGGACCACCGCAAATCCCGCGAAGACGCGCACGCGTATGGAGAGCCTGGAGGAAAACGGGCGGCGCATCGTGCGGTCCTTCGTTGCGAGCATGGTCACCGACCGCATGCTGGCAGACGACGGTTAACAAACCCCGAACGGTTCGCCGCCGAGCCCATCTCGAAAGTGAAGCCGCTCTCAGCGGCCTTCCCGCCACCAGGCGCCGGCAAAGGCGCCGAGAACCGCGGCAAGCAGCAGCAACGCCGGCAGCAGCGGCACCTCGGTCACGCCGCTCACGGCGTAGGAGCGGTTGCGCTGCAGCCCCAGCCACCCGCGTCCGGCCGCGTCGCGTTCCGGGGTCGTCCGGCGGAGTTCCGGCACGCCGTCGACGAGCCAGCCGATGCCGCCCCGGGTCGAGTCCACCAGCGGCGAAAGCGGTCGCGAGCTGGCGCGCAGGTCCGCCAACTCCGGCGGGTCGAGGCGGCCGGCCGCAGCCAGCGCCTTGCGAACTCCGTCGGAGACGCGCCACAGCCCGGCCTCCGCCGCTTCGAGTGCGCCTTGCGCGACGCCGTTCGCCCCAGGCTCCAGCCGCAGCGTCCGTGTCGCACCCGACGGCGCGGTGACCTCGACGTCGAAGCCGGTCGCCTCCAGGCTGCGGCGTTGCACCTCGAGCCGGCCGTCGACGATCCGCGCCTGCAGGTGCTCCTCCTCCAGTTCCGGCTCCTTCATCAGCCAGTGCGCCAGGCGGCGCAGCAGCTCCGCCTGGGGGCCACCACCCTCGAAGCCGCGCGCCCACAGCCAGATGTGGTCGCTCATCAGCGCCGCCACCCGGCCCTCGCCGACGCGGTCGACGATCAGCAGCGGGCGGCCGTCCGCGCCGGTCATCAGCGTCGTGCCGCTGTTCGCATCGGCCTCGACCTGCCGGAACCAGCGTCCCCACGCCGGGCCCGCGTCCCCCGCGCGGCCAGGGCCGGCGCCGGGTGCTCCGGCGCCGCTGCCGCCTGGAAGCCCGGAGGTCACAGGGTGCCTCTGCCCGATGTCCGTCACCTGCGGGCGGAACGCTTCCTCCAGCACGCGATTGGTCGGCCCGGCCGGCAGCACGTCGCCCAGCGGCGTGCGGAACAGGCTCTGCGGGCCGGCGAATTCGGGGCCGACCGCCACCAGCAGGGCGCCGCCGTGGCGGACGTAGTCGGCGATCCGCCCGTAGTAGGCCTGCGGCAGAATGCCGCGCACGACGTACCGGTCGAGCACGACCAGATCGAAGTCGTAGAGCTTGTTCTCGAACAACTCCTGGACCGGAAAGACGATCAGCGACAATTCCTTCAACGGCGTCGCGTCGTCTTTCTCCGGCGGCCGCAGGATAGTGAAGTGCACGAGGTCGACCGCCGGGTCGGACTTGAGCAGATTGCGCCAGGTGCGCTCGCCCGGATGCGGCTGCCCGGAGACCAGCAGCACACGCAGGCGCTCGCGCACCCCGTTGACGACGACGGCGGCTCGATTGTTCAGGGTCGACACTTCGCCCGGTGCCGGCTCGGCCTCGATCTCCAGCACGGTCGCCCCCGGATGCCGGATCAGCAGATCGAAGTTCAGGGATCGTCCCGGTGTCGCATCGACGGCACCGGCGTCGTTGCCGTCGAGGCGGAAGTGCACGCGCGTCGGTGTCGCGTCTCCGGCCGGGCCGCCGGTCTCCTCGATGCGGAAGGCGACGCTCACCTGCTGGTCGACGAGGCCCCAGGCCGGCGCCTGCTCGACGACGACGCGGCGGTCGCGCTCGTCCGGCCGGCCGGTGAGCAGCAGATGCAGCGGCGCACCGAGCCAAGGGACGCTGCCCGGCTGCGGCACGTCGTGCACCTGTCCGTCGCCGATGACGAACACCGCTGCCAGCCGCCCCGCTGCGCCCTCGCGGACCGCCTGCTCGATCGCCGGGAACAGCCGCGTCTCGTCCGCTTCGTCTCCACCGGCGCGGACGGTTCGTACCTCCAGCCCATCCAGTTTGGCCAGGGCCGCCTCGAGCTGTGTGCGCGCATCCTCGGCCTGCGCCGCCCGATCGCCGATCCGCTGGCTGGCGGACTCGTCGACGACGATCAGCGCCACGTCCGGCTGCGGCCGGCGTTCCTCGCGGATCATTCGCGGATCCAAAAGCGCGGCGGCGAGCGCCAGCAGGCCGAGCGCGCGCAGAGCCGCACCACGGGCCCGGCGGATGGCGGCGACCGCGAGGAGCACGGCTGCGGGCACCAGGAGTGCGGCCAGCAGCCAGAGGGGGAGCAGCGGATGCAGCACCAGATCGCTGATCATGGCCCGAGCCGTTCCAGGATCGCCGGCAGGTGCACCTGATCGGCCTTGTAGTTGCCGGTGAGCACATACATCACGAGGTTGATGCCGGCGCGGTACGCCTGTTCGCGTTGCCGTTCGCCGCCCGGGACGACGGCGAACAGCGGCCGTTGCGCGCGGTCCACCGCCCAGGCGCCGGCCCAGTCGGCGGAGCTGGCCACCACCGAGCTGACGCCGTCGTTGACGTGCTCGCCGGCGCTCTCCACCCACACCGTCCCCGCCCCCCGGCGGCCGGGCATGTCCGGGATCAGATAGTAGGACCGTCGCAAGACGTGCCCGTCGGCGACGGGGACGAGGGGCGGCAGGTCGAGCTTGCGCGCGAGGTCGCGCAGCGCCGCGCTGTCCGCTGCGTCGTCGCGACCGCGGCTGTCGAAGACGATCGTGCCGCCGGCGCGCATGTAGGCGGCCAGCTTGCGGGCGGCGGTCGCCGAGATCGGCCGCGCGGAGGCCGACAGCGGCCAGTACAGCAGCGGATAGAACGCGAGCTCGTCGGTTTCCGGATCGACACCGGCCGGCGGGCCGAGTTCGGCCGAGGTGCGGCGGTTGACCATCAGCCCGAGGCCGGTGAGCCCGGCTTCGCTGACCTCGTCGTCCGCCGCGTCGCCGGTGCGCACGAACGCCAGCCGCATCGTCAGGCTGGCCGGATCGGCGGTGCCGTCCGACACGACGGTCTCTGCCGCGGCGGCGCCGGTGCAGGCCAGGGTCGCCGCCAAGACCGATACGGCGAGCATCCGCCCGGCCGAACCGGAGCCGAAGCGCAGCAGCCCGCGCATCGCCAGGCTGCCGGCGAGATCGGCCACCGCCAGCAGCAGGGCCAGGCCCAGCAACCACGGGCGCAGGTCCCGCTCGGCGGTCTCCCCCAGCGTCGCCGTCGTGATGCCGCGCGAAGCCGATCCCTGCACGAACGGCGCCAGAGCGACCGGGTCCGGAACCGATGCCCCGAGATCGAGCGCGCGCCGGGCCTCCCGCGTGCCGTAGAACCCCGGCGGATGGCTCGGCCCGACGACCGTTCCGGCAAAGGCCGCACCGGCGATCGGCCGCGCATCGGCCGGCGGCGGGCCCAGGCGGCCGAAGCCGTCCAGCGTCTCCAGCGCGGGCAGGACCGCGGCATCATCCGCGCCGCTCCCCCCTGCCCCCAGCTCGACGATGCGCCGCAGGAGATCGACGAACAGGCCGGACAGCGGCAGGTTCGACCAGTCCGGGTCGGCGGTGGTGTGGATCAGCACCACCCAGCCTTCGCCGCGGCGCACACCGGTGATCAGTGGCGTGCCGTCGTCCAGCCGCGCCCAGGTCCGCCGCGCGGAGTCGAGCGTCGGCTCGGCGACGACCTGGCGGCGGATCTCGATGTCCGGCGGGATGCTCAGCCCGTGCAGCGGACTCTCCGGATCGGGTGGTGCCAGCCGGGCGACGCCCGACCAGGAGAGCGCGCCGCCGAGCGTCCGGTCTCCGGCACGCAGCGGCACCGGCAGCAGCGGATCGTCGGCCGTGGCTTCGCGGGCCAGCCGCGGCCCGGCGAAGCGGAGCAGCACGCCTCCCTGTTCGACCCATCGACCGATGGTCCGGGCACTGGCGGTGTCGAGCGTGCCCACGTCGGTGAGGATCAGCGCCGCGATCGGCCGGGCGAGAAGCTGCCCGAGATCGCCCTCCCGCACCTCGGCGAAGGGTTGGAGCGCACGCGCCAGGTAATAGTGCCCGCCCAGCAACGGACGTCCCCCGCTCTCGCCGGCCGCCAGCAGCCCGACCGCCCGGCGCTGCGAGCGTTCGTCGATCAGCAGGGCGGCGCCCGCCGTCGTTTCCGTCTCGACATCGATGCGCGCCAGCCGCCCGGCGAGCTCGGTCGGCAACTCGGCCGTCACCGTCACCCGCCGCTCGCCGCCGGGGAAGAGTGCCGTCTGCCGCGACAGCGTCGTGCCGTCGTCCGCCATCAGCCGCAGCTGCACCGTCCGCTCGAAGGCCTCTTCGGCGCGGGCCAGGGTCGCGGCGGGGCCGACCGCGGCGTGCTCGGCCGGCCGCAGCAGGAGCGGCAGCGCGCCCGGCTTCGGCAGAAGCACGAACGGCCTGCCCAGGGCCCGCAGCCGGTCGAGCAGAGCCGCCTCGAAGCCGGCCGGCTCGGCGAGGCCGTCGCTGATCCAGGCGACCGTGCCCGGCAGCCAGCCGCCCTCGTTCGCCGCCCGCACCATGGCGCCGATAGCGCCCGCCCTGTCCGTCCCCCACGGCTGCGGCCGGAGCGCGTTCGCCCGCTCGCGCGCCGCCGATGGCGTGAGCAGGACCGGGGGCACCCGCCGTCCGTCGGTTCCGTCGTCGGCCGCGGTCGGCGCCAGGACGAGGGCGCGGCCGTCCCGTTCCGCCCGGTCGATGGTCTGCATCACCGCCGCTTGGCGGGCCGGCCATGTCGCCGCCGCGGCCCAGCCGTTGTCGACGAGGAGATACACCGGCCCCGCGCCGGAGGGGATTTGATCGGCGTCGAGATACGGCCGGGCGACGCCGAGGATCAGGGCCGCCATGAGCGCCAGCCGCAGCAGCAGCAGCCACCACGGGGTGCGGACGGCGGATTGTTCGCGCGACGACAGGGCCTGCAGCAGCCGCAGCGGTGGAAAGACGACGCGCCGCGGCGACGGCGGCGTCGCGCGCAGCAGCCACCACAGCGCCGGCAGCAGCGCCAGCCCCGCCAGCGCCCAGGGGGCGGCGAAGCTCAGGGCTCCCAGGCTCAGCATCGGCCCGCCATCGCCCCGACGCCTGCGTGCCCGCTCAGCGGCATCGTCTCACCGGCGACCCTGGCCGGCCAGTGCGAGATAGAGCGTCAGCAGCGCCGTCTGCGGCGGATGATCGGTCGCGTGCGCCTGCACCGTCCAGCCGGCCTGCAGCGCCGCATCCCGGACCGCCGCCTGATGCCGGGTGAACGCGGCCCGGTAATCGTCGCGGATCGTCTCGGTACGGCCGAACAACACCCGACCCTCGCTCTCCGCACCTTCGAACAGCACCCGCCCGGAGAACGGCAGCGTCGCCTCCGCAGGGTCGAAGACCTGCAGCAGATGCCCACGCACGCCGCGGCGGGCGAACCCGGCGATCGATTGCCGCAGGCCATCGACCGGCGCCAGGAAGTCGCCCAGCATCACCAGCCGGCCGTCGCGCGGCAGCGGCTCGGCCGGGGGCAGGCTGAGCGCGAGGCCCCGCTGTTGCAGCGCCGCCGCCAGCCGGCGCAGCGTCGCCCGGCCGGAGGACGGCGGCACGCCGCTGCCGAGCAGCGTGGCGCGCTCGCCACCACGCGTCAGCAGCGACGCGAGGGCCAGCGTCAGCAGTTCCGCCCGCTCCAGCTTGGTCGGCCGGTCGCGGCCACCCCGCCACCGCATCGACTCCGAACGATCGCACCACAGCCAAACGCTCTGCGCCGCCTCCCACTCGTTCTCGCGGATGTAGACGCGCTCCGTGCGCGCCGACTGGCGCCAGTCGATGCGCTGCGTCGAATCGCCCGGCTGATAGGCGCGGAACTGCCAGAAGGTCTCGCCCGCGCCGACCCGTCGGCGCCCGTGCACTCCCTGGCTGATGGTCGCGGCCACCCTTTCGGCTGCGACCAGCAGCGGCGGCAGCACCGCGGCGAGCGCCTCCGCACGCGACAGGGACCGGGCGGCGGGACCGGCCGTCATGCGATGCGCGCGAGCAGCCGGTCGATGATCGTGCCCAGGCCGATCCCTTCGGCGCGCGCGGAGAACGAGAGCGCCATGCGGTGGCGCAGCACCGGGTGCGCCAGGGCGATGATGTCGTCCACCGACGGGGCGAGGCGCCCCTGGATCACGGCGCGCGCGCGCACTGCCCGCATCAGCGCCTGCGACGCCCGCGGTCCGGGACCCCAGCCGACGTGCGCCCGCACCGCATCGATCGGGCTGGTCTCCGGGCGCCCGGAGCGGACCAGATCGAGGATCGCCTCGACGACGCTCTCGCCGACCGGGACGTGGCGGATCAGCCGCTGCGCTTCGAGGAGCTGTGCCCCGTCCATGATCCGCTCGGGACCGTCTTCGCCCGGCCCGGTGGTGGCGAGCAGCACGCGGCGCTCGGCTGCGAGATCCGGATACTCGACATCCACCTGCATCAGGAACCTATCGAGCTGCGCCTCGGGCAGCGGGAACGTGCCTTCCTGCTCCAGCGGGTTCTGCGTGGCCAGGACATGAAACGGCGTCGGCAGCGGGTGGTAATGCCCGGCGACGGAGACCCGCTGCTCCTGCATCGCCTGCAGCAGCGCCGACTGCGTGCGGGGACTCGCGCGGTTGATCTCGTCCGCCATCAGCAGTTGGCAGAACACCGGGCCCTGGATGAAGCGGAAGTTCCGCCGGCCGAAGTCCGACTCCTCCAGCACCTCGGATCCCAGGATATCCGCCGGCATCAGGTCGGGCGTGAACTGCACCCGCCGTTCCTCGAGCCCGAACACCCGGCCGAGAGTCTCGACCAGCCGCGTCTTGCCGAGGCCGGGGACGCCGATCAGCAGCAGGTGGCCGCCGGACAGCAGCGTCACCAGCGTCTCCTCGATCACGCGGTCCTGGCCGAAGATCATCCGGCCGATCGCCTCGCGCGCCCTGGCCACCTGCACGCCGAGTTGATCTACGCAGTCGATGAGCGCAAAATCCGATCGCTTGCTGAGGTCTGTCATTCAGCCGCCCGCCACCTCTCCATTCCATAAACGAGCGCCGACGCCGAGACATGTCCAAGCCTTCCTGTGACCTGAACGGCCCGCACCCCACATCGGGACCCGTGGTCGCCGCCGATCCGAACGAATTGCCGGGAGCGCCGCCCCCATCGCCGAATGGCCGCATCCTCTATGAAAATCTCGGCATCCGCATAGATAAGGACTGCGTCTGGCATTATCATGGTTCGCCGATCCGGCGCAAAGAGCTGGTTTGCATGTTCGCCCATGCGCTGACGCGCGACGGCGATGGACGGCATTGGCTGGTCACTCCGGCGGAAGTGGGGCCGATCGAGGTCGAGGACTCGGCTTTTCTCGCCGTCGAAATGTTCGTAGGCGGCCGTGATGAAACCCAGACGATCAGCTTCCGGACGGATGTCGACGAGATCGTCACCGTCGATGCCGACCACCCGCTGCGCGCCGTCCGTGATCCACTGACCGGCGAGACCGTACCCTACGTAACCATGCGGCATCGGCTGGAAGCGCGGGTCATCCGGCCGGTCTACTACGAGCTGGCCGCTCTCGGCTTCGAGGACGAAATGGATGGCAGCCGGTGCGTCGTCGTCTGGAGTTCGGGGCTCCGCTTCTCGCTCGGCGTGCTCGAAGAGGTCGTGTGACGGAAAAACCGATGCGTGACTGGATCGTGGATCGTCTCGAGGGTCGCCGGGCAATCCCGGTCGAGCCGCCGGTCCCCGAGGAGATCGAGAAGGAAGCCGGCGATCACGCGCTCAACGCCGGGATGGAACCTCTCCTGCCGCTCAAGCCGGCGGCGGTGCTGGTCCCGTTGATCGCCCGCCCCGGCGAACTGACGGTGTTGTTCACCCAGCGCACGTCACATCTGGCGCATCACCCGGGTCAGGTGAGTTTTCCCGGCGGGCACATCGAGCCGCAGGACGGCGGGCCGCGCGAGACGGCGTTGCGCGAGACCGAGGAAGAAGTCGGGCTCCACCGCCGGCATGTGGAGATCATCGGGCGGCTCGATACCTACATCACCCGCACCGGCTTCCTGGTGATCCCCGTGGTCGGCATCGTCGAGCCGCCCTTCACCCTGAAGCCCGACCCGCACGAGGTGGCGGAGATTTTCGAGGTACCGCTGGGCTTTCTGCTCGACCGCGACAACCATCAGCGCTGCAGCGTCGAATTCGAAGGCGCGACGCGCTATTTCTGGGCGATGCCTTACGGCGGGCACTTCATCTGGGGTGCTACCGCCGGCATGGTCCGCAATTTCTGTGACATCCTCGACGCTCGATGAACCGCGTTCTGTTGCAGTATCTGCTGCCGTTGCTGCTGCCGACCGTGCTGTGGCTGATCTGGTACTTCACGCTGGGTCGCCGCCGGGCCGCAGCCCAGGGCACGACCTCGTCGCTGGAGCACGGGCCGTGGTTCTGGTTGATTCTCGCCGGCGCGGTGCTGCTCGGCGCCAGCCTGGTCTACACCGCGCTGACGGCGGGCTTCGATCCGACCGGAACCTATGTGGCGCCCCACATCGAAGACGGCCGGATCGTGCCGGGGCAGATGAAATGATTACCCAACCGCCCGGCGAGTTCGAGACGCATGCCGGAAACGTCGCCCAGCCGATCGGCAAGATCCATCCGCAGCCGTGGATGACCGCGCCCGAGACGGCCACGGTGCTGGCGGCGCTCGCCGCGGGCGACTCCGAGGTCCGGTTCATCGGCGGCTGCGTCCGCGACGCGGTGCTGAAGCGGCCGGTGCGCGACATCGACCTGGCACTGGCGCTGCCGCCCGAGTTGGTGACGGCGCTGCTGCAACAGGCGGGTATCCGCGTGATCCCGACCGGCATCGACCACGGCACCGTCACCGCGGTCGTCGGCGCCAACCTATTCGAGATCACCACGCTGCGGGTCGATGTCGAATCGTATGGTCGGCGGGCGCGGGTGGCGTTCACCGACGACTGGGTCGCCGACGCCGCCCGCCGCGACTTCACCTTCAACGCGCTCTCCTGCAACCTGGACGGCGACGTCTACGACTATTTTGACGGGCTCGGTGATCTCGCGCACGGCAGGGTGCGCTTCGTCGGCGATCCCGCCGCGCGCATCGGCGAGGACGTGCTGCGGCTGCTCCGGTTCTTCCGCTTCTACGCCTGGTACGGGCGACCTCCCGCCGACATGGACGCGCTGACGGCCTGCCGGGCGTGGGCGGAGAAGGTGCAGACTCTCTCGGGCGAGCGCGTCCGGGTGGAAATCTTCCGGACGCTGATGGCGGCCGATCCGGCGGAGGCGTTCGAACTGATGCAGGCCTGGGCGGTGCTGCCGCACGTTCTGCCCGAGGCAGAGGGCATCGCCCGGCTGCGGACCCTGACGTGGCTCGACACCCGCGCGGTGCGGCTGGACAGCGTCGCACCGGACCCGATCCGGCGATTGGCCGCGCTGATCTCCGGCGACGGCGCGGCTGCAGGCCGGATCGCCCAGAGGCTGCGTCTCTCGGTTCGGCAGGAAGACCGGCTGGTGACGATGCTCGGCCGCCCCTGGCCCATCAGCCCCGACGAAACCCCGCTGCAACGCGCGCGCGCGCTGCACCGCTTGGGCGCGGAGACCGTGCGCGATCTGGCGCTGCTCGCCTGGGCCGACGAAATGGTCGCCGCCGATCTCCGCCCCCACGGGCGCAATGAACGTTGGGCGGCGCTGCTGCAGGAGATCGACGCGTGGCGGCCGATCGCCTTCCCGCTGGGGGGACGCGACGCCATCGCGCTGGGGCTGCCGCCCGGCCCGCACATGGGCGCCCTGCTGCGACAGGTCGAGACGTGGTGGGAGGAGGATGGGTTCCGCGCCGATCACGCCGCCTGCCTGCAGCGTCTCCGCGGGCTGATCGCCGACACGTCGCGTTGAGCCGCGCCAGCCGAGCGCCGTTCAGGCGAGGGCGACGAGGACTTTGGCGGCGATCACCGTCCAGGCGACGAACAGCGCCACGGGAATGAGCACCATCGGCGAGTGGCCGAGCCATTCGTCGAAGGCGGTGCGGTCGACGCTCGAGGATTGATAGAGCGCTGCCAGCGGCACGCCGGCATCGACGCCACGACGCGCCAAGCTCGCCTCGACGAGCCGGCGGCCCCCCTTCATCCGCCACATCACGCGCAGTGCCGAGATCAGCCCCAGGCTGACCAACATCGTCGTGCAGAGGCCGACCGCCGGGATCACCAGCAGCAGAACCTCGAGGATCGCCACGTAGCTGGCGTGGTCGCCGCCGTAGGCGCGGCCGATGTTGGCGGCGGTGAGGGCGAGTGCCGTGAAGAGGAACGTCTGCGAAATCAGCAGCCAGCCCATGCGATGACCGACCAGATCGAGATTGACCTTGATCATCGCATCGAACCGGGTGAGCAGCGCGCCCTCGACGGCAGCGGCCCGGTCGGCATCGCGGATCGCTGGAGCGGACGTGTCGGCCTCCGACGCCACCGCGCGCGTGCCGCTCAGTCCGACACCCGCTCGATGTCGGCGCCGCAGCCGGCGAGTTTCTCCTCCAGCCGTTCGTAGCCGCGATCGAGATGGTAGACGCGATTGATCGTCGTCTCCCCCTGCGCCGCCAGCCCGGCCAGCACCAGGCTGACCGAGGCACGCAGGTCGGTCGCCATCACCTGCGCGCCGGACAGATCCTGGACGCCGCGGACGATGGCCGAGGAGCCGTGCACGTTGATGTCGGCGCCCATCCGGCACAGTTCGGGGACGTGCATGAAGCGGTTCTCGAACACCGTCTCGGTGATCATCGCCGCCCCGCCCGCCACCGTCATCAGGGCCATTACCTGCGCCTGCATGTCGGTGGGAAAGCCCGGATAGGGTTCGGTCATCACGTCGACGCCGCGGATGCGGCCGTTGCGGCGGCTGACGCGCAGCCCGTCACCCACTTCCTCGATCTCGACGCCGGCAGCCAGCATCGCGTCGGCGAGCGACCTGATGAGCTGCAGGCTGGTCCCGCGCAGCACGAGGTCGCCGCCGGTGATCGCCGCGGCGACGGCATAGGTTCCGGTCTCGATGCGGTCGGGCAGCACCCGATGCCGCGCGCCGTTCAAGGCCGGCACGCCCTGCACCCGGAGCGTATCGGTGCCGATACCTTCGATCACGGCCCCCATGGCGACGAGGCATTGGGCGAGGTCGCCGACCTCGGGCTCGCGCGCGGCGTTGCGCAGGATCGTCTCGCCCTCGGCCAGAACGGCCGCCATCAGCACGTTCTCGGTGCCGGTGACGGTGACCTGCGGAAAGGTGATGTCGGCACCGCGCAGCCCGTTCGCCGCCCGCGCATCGACGTAGCCCTGCGACAGTTCGATCTCGGCACCGAGCTGGCCGAGCGCCTTGAGGTGCAGATCGATGGGCCGGGTGCCGATGGCGCAGCCGCCCGGCAGCGACACGCGCGCATGGCCGCGCCGCGCGACCAGCGGCCCGAGCACCAGCACCGAAGCGCGCATCTTGCGCACCAGGTCGTAGGGGGCCGTCACGTCCTGCAGACCCGCCGCGGACAGCGTCAGTGTCTTGCCGAAGCCGCCGTCCGCCGGCATCTCCTCGGCCACGTCGGCGCCCAACTCGGCCAGCAGGTTGCCCATGCTGGCGATGTCCATCACGCGCGGCACGTTCTCCAGGATCAGCGTGGAGTCCGACAGCAGGCTTGCGGCCATCAGCGGCAGTGCGGCGTTTTTCGCGCCGGAGATCGGCAGCGAGCCCGACAACGGCTGTCCGCCGCGAATAACGATTCTGTCCATGAACGCGTGCGACCTCGCCTCGATCTCCACGCGCTGCGATCGCCGCTCCGACGGGAGCGCGCGTCCCGCCATCCGCGGCTGGAGCAACCCTGAATTCTCGGCCGCCACGGAGGGTCATCCCCTGACGACGATCGCGGCTTCTACGACAAGATCACGGCGACGGCAAGGCGGCGCCGAGCCGCTCATGGTCCGGACTGCGCCTCAGCGAGGCGGGCTATCCTCGTCATCCGCCGCCGCGGGGGGCGTGTCCGCCTCGGTCTCCGCCGAACGCCGCGCCCGCGTCTGCTCCCGCCGTTTGTGCAGGTTCTCGCGCAACGCTCGGGCCAACTTGGCGCGTCTCGCCTCGGCAGGAGGCCGCGAGGGTGCAGGCGGGTGAGCGGGATCGGCCGGATCGGTCATCCGACGACGTTGGCTGCAGGCGCATCCGCCGTCAAGCCGGCGCCGTCAAGTCGGCGCCACCGCGCCGACGCCATCCGGGCGGGCGCCGTCAGGCCGCGGCGCTTTCTCCGCCCGAAACCGGCACCGGGCCGATCATCACGCGGTCGATCCTCCGCCCGTCCATGTCGACCACCTCGAAGCGCAGGCCGTTGCTGTCCAGGTGCTCGCCGATGTGCGGCAGGCGACCCAGCTCCCACAGCACGAACCCCGCGAGCGTGTGATAGTCGCCCTCGGTCTTCAGGCCGCGCCGTCCCAGCAGGCGTTCGACCTGATCGATGCCGATGCGCCCGTCCATCAGCCAGGAGCCGTCGTCGCGGCGAACCGCCATCGGCTCCACCTCCGCCTCGTCCTCCGGAAACTCGCCGGCGATGGCGGTGAGGATGTCGGTGGAGGTGACGACGCCCTCGAAGCTGCCGTATTCGTCGACCACCAGCGCCATGTGCACCGGCGATGCGCGGAACATCTCGATCAGCTTCAGCACCGGCGTGCCCTCGTGCACGAACAGAGGCTGCCGGGCGGCGGCGACCAGGTCCAGCGGCTCGCCGCGCAGCGCGCGATCGAGCAGGTCCTTGGCGTGGACGACGCCCTCGATCTTCTCGATGTCGTCGCGGGCGACCGGAAACCGGGAGCAGCCGCTGTCGACGATGGTGCGGCGGATCTCCTCGTCGCTGTCCGCCGGATCGAGCCATTCGACATCGACGCGCGGCGTCATGATCGAGCGCACCGGCCGGTCGGCCAGCCGCAGCACGGCGTCGATCATGTCCCGCTCGGAGGCGTGGAAGACGCCGGCCTCGGCGCCTTCGGCGACCATCGCCTTGACCTCTTCCTCGGTCACGGTGACCTGCCGGCTGGACGGCACGCCCAGGATGCGCAGCACGGCTTCGCTGGAGATGCGCAGCAGCCAGACCAGCGGCGAGGACAGGCGCGTCACCAGGATCATCGGCCGCGCCACCGCCGAGGCGACCCGCTCCGCGTCGTTGAGGGCGACGCGCTTCGGCACCAACTCGCCCACGATCAGCGACAGGAAGGTGATGCCGAGGACGACGAGGGCGATCGCCAGCGAGTCGGCGAACGGGGCCAACGCCGGAAGGCTGCGCATCCAGGCGGCCAGCTTGCCGGCCAGCGTGGCGCCGCTGAACGCGCCGGCGAGGACGCCGATGAGCGTGATGCCGATCTGCACCGCCGGCAGAAACCGGCCCGGGTCCTCGGCCAGGTTCAGTGCCGCCCGAGCGCCGGCGCTTCCCTCCTCGGCCAATTGGCGCAGCCGCGCCGGCCGCGACGATACCAACGCCATCTCCGACATGGCGAAGAAGCCATTCATCAGCACCAATATAAAAATGACGAGAAGTTCGATTAACACGTTGCTCATCGGACCAGGTGGGAACGCAGAGACCACGCGGATCGGGAAGGGAGCCGCCGCGCCGCGGATTGGCCGGACATGACCGTGCGCGGAGCCGGCGAAACCTGGAAGGCGTCGCTACAAATGGCTGGTCAGCGCCTCCTCCTTCGGCGACGGGGCGCTGGCGACCGCATCCAGGACCGCCTCCGGCGTATCGACGACACTGAACAGGTCCAGCGTTCCCGGATGGGCAAACCCGGTGCCGATGGCATGCTGGATCAGTGCCATGAGCGGCGCCCAGTAGCCGTCCACGTCGAAGACGACGATCGGGCAGTCGTGCAGCCGCAATTGCTTCCAGGTGATGATCTCGAACGTCTCGTCGAGGGTGCCCAGCCCGCCGGGGAGCACGACGAAGGCGTCGGCCATCTCGAACATCTTCCGCTTGCGGTCGTGCATGCTGTCGGTGACGATCAGTTCCGTCAGCTTGCAGTGGCCCACCTCCCAGCGGATGAGGAAATCGGGGATCACGCCCACCACCTCGCCCCCCTCGGCGAGGACGGTATCGGCGATGACGCCCATCAGGCCGATCGAGCCGCCGCCGTAGACCAGGCGCACGCCGCGCTGCACCATCAGCGTAGCGAGATCGATCGCCGCCTGGCGATACACCGGATCGCTACCATCTCGGGAGCCGCAGAGCACGCACAGCGAGCGGATTTCCGTCATGCCACCACCTGTCCTCGGCGCCGCTGGACGCCGGCCGATTTTCGATGCACACAAGAATAAGCCATCGCCCCTGCGATCGATACCCTCCGCGTGTCCGGCCATGCGTGGCCCGAGCCCGTGAAGCCCCGGAGGGCGGTGTTCTCGAGCGGACCTCGACCGAACCGAAGCATCAGAAGGAGACCATCATGGCCATTTCCGCCTCCCGGATGTCCTGCCTCGGCCTCGCCGCAGCATTGGCCCTGTCGCCGAACCTGGCGTCCGCCGACCAAGCCCTGATCGACTACCGCGAGTCGGTGATGGAGTCGATCGGCGGCCATATGTCCGCCCTCGTCGCCATCGTCAAAGGAAATGTCCCCTACACCAGCGACGCCGCCCTGCACGCGCGCGCGATCGAGCCGCTCGCGAAGATCTCCGGACACATCTTTCCGCCCGAATCGCAGACGGGCAAGACCGAGGCGCTGCCGGCGATCTGGGAGAAGCCGGAGAAGTTCAAAGACGCGATGACCGCCTTCCAGACCGCCGCGGCCGACCTCGCCAAGGTCGCCGACAGCGATCCGAAGAGCATGGCGCCCGCGGTCGGTGCGCTGGGCAAGTCCTGCAAGGGCTGCCACGACGACTTCAAGAAGAAGGACTGAGCTCCGCCGCCGCGAGGTCGGGCTGAACGCGACGGTTCAGCCCGCGACCACGACCCAGACACCGAGACCGGCGATCGCCAGCACCGCGAGGGCGAGCCAGGGGCTGGTCCACGCAGCCCCTTCGTCGTCGATGCCGGCCGCACTCGCCTTGCGGCCGGTGATCATCGGCCGGATCAGGTTTTCCTTCTTCACCATCAGATAGCCGAACACGGCGGCCAGGTGCACGGCGATCAGCACGTAGAGCAGCGTGGCGTTGATCTCGTGGATCCCGGTCAGGAAGTCGCCGGTCGCCTTGGAGACCGTCTTCGCCAGCGGTCCCTCCGTGAAGATATCGTCGTGCGCATAGAGGCCGGTCCCCGCCTGCAACAGCAGGCATGCCAGCATCGCCATCACCGACCAGCCGCCCAGCGGGTTGTGGCCGACGACCGGCAGATGCGCGCCCCGCAGGCTGCGCGCATAGGCGAGAATCGCCTTCGGTCCACGGAGGAAGGAGGCGAAGCGGGAGTGCCGGCTGCCGAAGATCCCCCACGCCAGCCGGAACAACACCAGCGCCAGGATGGCGTACCCCGACAGCATGTGCAGATCCATCTCCCACAGGCCACCGACGTTGCCGGTGTAGAGGCTGACCACCACCAGCAGCAGCAGGCTCCAGTGAAACAGCCTGGTCGGCAGATCCCAGACGCGGACGGTGGGGGTGGGAGTGGATGCGATGATCGGGTCGTCGGTCGAGCGGTCCATCGGACGATCCGGCTGCCGTGAAACTCCCGGCAACCCTGGCGGGCCGAAGGGCTCGGGTCAAGGCTTGGCGGGTGGCGTGCATGGCACCTCCAATCCGGCGCCCCGCCAAAAGCAGACATGCCGCGTATGTTCGAGTGAACTCGGCTCCTCATCCGAAGCGCCGGTCGGCCCAAGACTCGTGACGGAGTGACCGCCAGACGAGATCCCAGGTTGAATTACCGGTGTATCGCGCTAAACTCGGGAAACATGGGGGCTGTGGGGGTCTCGAAATCAAGCACGCTCTTGCACGGCTCCGGACAACCTGCCGGGTTTGTAACTACGCGTTCAATGACTGTGTAACTTGCAAGGGAAAAACGGGAGGTGTGCTATGATTATGAGGCAAAGCCTGACAGAGGTGGCCTGGGGAATCTGGACAGGAGGATAAGTGGAATTTCTGCCTGAGGGCGGCGAGGATCGCCGCGGATCAGGAGAGGACCATGACGAGACGGGCACGCCGGAACCACACACCGGCATTCAA
>Ga0209573_1002671_pt1 | contig 21904 bp, 23 predicted proteins | sample TNRBio252014_DNA_FD_185870 | JGI IMG/M metagenome (GOLD analysis project Ga0209573, IMG submission 185870) | Wastewater treatment Type I Accumulibacter community from EBPR Bioreactor in Madison, WI, USA - TNR Reactor_6/25/2014_ DNA (SPAdes)... | ecosystem: Engineered > Bioreactor > EBPR >...
AGAATAACAACAAAACATTCGAGCCTTTGGTAAAAATGATTTTGCGTACTTGCGAAGGAGTGTTTGAAGACTTTGTTCCAATCAATCAAAATGAAATTGCATTTCGTTTAAACATTTCAATCAATGACTTGATTGTGCAATTGCATCAACTCAAGAAGGCGGAAGTGTTTCAGTACATTCCACTAAAAGAGCAGCCACAGCTAACATTTGCGCACGAAAGAGTAGAAGCGCGACACCTGCATTTTCAGCCCGAAAAAATTGAATTCAGGCGAAAGCAAAATGAGGAAAGGTTAAAAGCAATGTTGCACTACTTTACCGTGCATCACATTTGTCGCAGTTCCATACTGGTTAATTACTTTGGCGAGCACTATGCCGAAAAATGTGGCGTGTGCGATGTGTGCATTGCCGAGCGCAAAAGCGGCTTGGATGCAAAACTATTTGCCGACATTGTAGCACAGCTTCAAAAGGTTTTGCAAGAACCCCAACCAATCGAAAAAATTATTGCAGCAATAAATTTTTCGCAAGAAAAAACAATTGCAACATTACAGCACCTCACCGAAGCCGAGATTGTAAGAAAAAATACGGGCGGAGCTTTTGTGTGGAATGGATAAGCGTTATGCGCTCATCAATAAACACGAAAAACATTCTAATCATCTTCTCCACAAAATACTTTTTCTATCCAACGGCCACTATGGATAATGACTGCAAGCATCACGCCAAGCAAACCAATACCGCCAATCAATATCTTTATAGATTCAATTGGCACAATACCATACAAAATGTAAAGGCAATATGATACAACAAGCAACTTCAATAAAAATCTCATAGTCTTCGTCTTTATTATAAAAATACTTAGTTCCAAAAATACAAGGCTACCGCATATTTCTATATTAACTATGTTTGATACCCATGAAACGCATTATTTTCTGCGTAACCAACGACATTTCATTCGACCAGCGAATGCAGCGGATTTGCCGAAGCCTCAGCACATCGGGTTATGATGTAACGTTGGTGGGCAGAACGCTTGACTCATCTGTTCCTTTAATGCCGGAGTTGTTCTCTCAGCATCGTTTAAAGTGTTTTTTTAATAAGGGTAAAGCCTTCTACATTGAATACAATTTGCGATTGTTTTGCTGGCTGCTGTTTCAGCAGTTTGATGCTGTTTGCGCCATTGATTTAGACACGATTTTACCTGCATTATTCACTGCAAAACTGAAGCGCAAAAAGTTAGTTTACGATGCGCACGAATACTTCCCCGAGGTACCCGAAGTTACTAATCGCCCACTTGTAAAAAAGGTGTGGCAATGGGTTGAAAAATTTGCTTTACCAAAAACAAATGCCGCTTATACCGTTTCTCAAAGCATTGCCGATGAATTCAAAAAACTGTATAGTGTAAATGTTGATGTTATAAGAAACATTTCGCTGATGGAAACATTGCCGGATGCACAAAAAGAACAGGCTACAATTCTATATCAAGGTGCGCTAAATGAAGGCCGAGGCTTACATCAATTGCTGGAATCTGTAAAAGATTTAGATGCTAAAATATGGATTGCAGGCGATGGCGACATTACAGATGAACTCAAGGCATTTGCTGCACAAATCGGTGTTCAGCACAAAGTAGTTTTTTACGGAAAATCACAACCTAATGAATTGAAAAAATTAACCTCAAAAGCAACTATTGGCTTTAATGTTTTAGAAGAAAAAGGCAAGAGCTACTACTATTCACTAAGCAACAAAACCTTCGATTATATTCACGCTGGGGTGCCGCAACTCATGAGCAATTTCCCCGAAATGCTAAAACTGAACGAGCAATTTGAAATTGGAATAATTGTGAAAGAATGCACCCCAAATGCCATTGCGCTGGCAATAAATCGTTTATTGCAAAACGCAAATTTTTATGAAACACTCTGCCGCAACTGTTTGCAAGCCAAACAAGAGTTAAACTGGCAGGCCGAAGAAAAAAAACTGTTGAATATCTATGAGCAATTATTCAGATAAACATCTTCACATAGTAGCATTTAATGTGCCATATCCGGCAGATTATGGTGGTGTTATTGATGTGTTTCATAAAATCCGTGCTTTACATGCACTTGGCGTAAAAGTGCATTTGCATTGTTTTACTTATGGCAGAGAGCAGGCAAAAGAACTGAATGACATTTGCGAAACTGTAAATTACTACGAACGCAAAAAATTCTATCAAGCAATCTACAAAAGCGTTCCATACATAGTTGGTTCGCGCCAATCGGGAGAACTACTCGCCAATATTTCCAACGATGATTACCCTGTGCTTTTTGAAGGCCTACACACCTGCGCATATCTTTCGCACAAAGCAATCGAGCATAAGGTAAAAGCCGTGCGCATGCACAATGTAGAGTGGGACTATTACAAAAGCTTGGGCGAGCAAGAGCGTAATTATTTAGTGAAATTTTACTTCCACTACGAAAGTCAAAAACTGAAAAAATTTGAAGAAGAATTGAAGTATGCCAATCATGTTTTTGCCATCAGCAAAAGCGATAGCGAGTACTTTTCGAAGGTGTATAAAAATATTGTTTACGTTCCAGCCTTTCATTCAAACGATGCTGTTACTGCCAAAACCGGCAAAGGCGATTATGTGTTATATCATGGCAATTTAAGCGTGGTTGAAAACCATCAGGCTGCATTATATGTTTTGAAAAAAATTGCAGCCAATTCAAAACGCGAATTCATTATTGCCGGAAAAGAACCATTGGATGCATTGCGTAAAGAAATAAAGAAATACCCCAATGTTACATTGGTGTATAACCCATCATTTGAAACCATGAATAGCTTGATTACCAACGCGCACGCCACTATTCTGCCTACCTTTCAAAGCACCGGCATTAAATTAAAATTACTGAACTCGCTTTACAAGGGCAGATTTTGCATTGTAAACAAGCCGATGATTTTAAACACCGATTTAGAAAATCTTTGCTTGGTAGAAGAAAGTGCCGAGCAGGCATTAGAATATATCGAAAAGCTGTTTGCACAAGAGTTCACCCAGGCCGACTGCGACTTTCGTGCACAAATACTTGGTGCAAATTTTTCTAACCAAGCTAATGCTCTTAAAATCGCTTCAACACTTTGGCCGTAATTTTTTTTCTACAAAATGGATAGTGCACACCTACATTTCGCAACACTAAAAACCAACCTAAAGCCTATCCCTTTTTTTGTTGCACTTCAGATATTGCTATTGTCATTTAATTGCATTTCGCAAACACAAATTGGCACTACACTGCCTATATTTAATTGCCGCAAAAATATTACAATTGACTGCGACCCGGGCACCACTTTTGCAAAGGTAATATACACCCGCCCCACGGCTACTAAAGATGGGAAGTCAATTCCTGTAAAGCTTTTGGTGGGCATGGAAAGTGGCAGCAATTTTCCTGTTGGCATTACCAAAATGCTGTTTGAAGCACGAGATGAAAATGGCAACAAAAGCGAATGCGCTTTTACAATTACAGTTGGCTGCCCCGGCAATGAATTTACAATGTATTGCCCCGAAACTACTGTTAAAGACAACGAGTTTGGAAAATGTGGCGCAGCAGTTTCTTACAATGCGCCATACTCGGTTGGCAACTCTACCCAAGTGCAAATAACACAGCCCGAAGGCCTACGCAGCGGTTCATTTTTCAATGTAGGAATAACCACCAACACCTTTCGGGGCACATTGAACGGCAATACAAAAGACTGCTCTTTTACTGTGCGAATTGTAGACAATGAATTACCGCAAATTATGTGCCCGCCCGATATTGTGGTACCCACTGGCAAAAATGCAAAAGGCGCTGGGGTAAACTACATTTTTCCAACCGCTACCGATAACTGCCGGGTAAAAGAAATAAAACTAATCAGCGGCTTGCCAAGCGGCTCATTTTTTCCGCAAGGAACAACAGAAATGAATTACAGAGCGTATGACGAAAGTGGAAATTTTCGTAACTGTTTTTTTAAAATAGAAATTGCAGAAACCGACACCGCCAAAGAAACTCCCAAACCTGCCGAAACCAAAAAAACTTTTGTAGCTGCACCGGTAGTAATTGACGAAAAACTAAATGTTGGCAGCGATTCGGTAGTAACTTCACAAAGCCTAATTGTGCTGAAATCATGCGATGTTACGCTGTGTATTTATGACGATGCTCAAGAAGATGGCGATAGCGTTTCTATCATATTTAACGACCAAATTTTGGTAGATAGAAAATTGATTCGGGTGTTGAGCAAAAAGAGTTTGAAAAATGCTTTTCGCATTCCCATTCACCTAAATACCGAAGGCACAAATTTTCTAATTTCAAAAGCATGGAACATGGGTAGCATTCCACCCAATACTTTAAAAATAGACATTTACGATGGTCATATCACCGATGAAAAAAAACTGCGCGAACTTAAACCCATCGTAAGCAAAAAGCTGAGTTCGCGCCCAGGGCTTGCGGGGGGTATTTTGCTAAAATGCAATGCCGATAAATAACCGAAAACACTTTGGCCAATGTAGTGATTACAACTACTTATTATTTGCAAAATTAAATTCTAACACATTGTATCTTAAAACATTAAGTAATAATGTTTTTTTGCATCAAAAAACTGTTATACTTGCTTTTCATCAAACGTGACGATAAATGTTGCAGACGAAAGATAGGTTATTCAAATCGGTGGATGATTACTTCAATTACATTTCAGAAACACTGGGCTATCCAGCCAATTTAAAAGATCATTTTAGAAGCGATGTAGTTTTTAGCGATGGATTAAAACTGCATGTAGATATTTACGAATACGCCAAAGAAGCACCAACGGTTGTTTTGATTCCCGGCACTGCTTTGTATTCATTATGCTATGCCGATTTCATGTATCAATTGGGCGAGCAAGGCTTTAATGTAATTGGCTTCGACCCACGCGGGCACGGGCAAAGCGAAGGTACACGGGGCGACTACACCATTACCGAAATTATGCGCGATGCCGAAAATGTAATAACTTGGGCAATACAGCAATACAGCAACAATGTATCGTTGATGGGCAGCAGCCAAGGCGGCATTATCAGTTTTTACATGGCTGCTAAAGACGAACGATTAAAAGGTGTTACCTGCCAAAATTTCGCCAACCTCACAGCACCCGAAACCATAAAACTGGCAAAGCATCCGCGTTTGTTTAAATACTTGAAAATGCTATTGGTAAAAGCAGGAAATGTGATGCCACATGCACAACTGCCGGTAACCGGCTATATTGATTTGGAAAAAATTCCGGTGCGCTATTTCGGCAATGCAAAAAATTTTTTGGAGAGCGACCCACTTACTTTAAAAACAATTTCGCTGCGCGCACTACAATCTTTAGCAGCCACTTCCATAGCTAAACCTATGGAAGAAATAAAAGTTCCGGTGATGGTTTTTCAAGGCGATGCCGACACTATCTTCCCTTTAAAATACACGCAAAGCATTTTCGATAAACTTACCTGCAAAAAGAAAATGACAGTTTTTCCAAACATGACTCATGCGCTGATGCACGAAAATGTTGCAGAAATTTTGCCCGAAATAGTTAGCTGGCTGAAAGAAATTCACGATGTGAAACCTAAGCAAGCAGCAGTTGCCGAAACCACGCAATTGCAAGCAACAAGCGATGTTTCGCCTATCAATTAGCATGTAAATTTTGCTGGTGCTATTATGTGCAGAAACACTTTGCCGCATTTCACAATAAATCTTGCATAGTTTTACCAAAACTTTCTGATGAAAATTCTTCAATTTTTTGAACGCGCTTGGGTAATGGCAGCCATTGCCGCATTCGCAGTAGGCATCTACAACTTCATATCATTTGCGGCATTTAACCAAAAAGTTTACTTCCCTATTTTTTGCGGTTTTTTCTGCCTGCTATTATGGTGGAATATTAAAGGTCAAAGAAAATTTTACGAAAAAATGAAGCAGGAAAAAGAGAAGCAATAACTCATCTTTTCAATTTCATATCTTCCACGGTTTAGTTTATGCACTCGTACAACACAATAAATCTCTCATCACTACCCTCGCGCGAAAACACATTTCGGTTTACCGATGCTGTTCATGGCTTTTTATTTCCCATAGAGCCAAGCGCAACACCTTCGGCAAGCGAATTGCAAAAAAAACTCTTAGAGCTGCTTGCTCCGGTAGATGCGCAGCTTGCAAATTCTTCTATTGACATTAGTAATAGTTTTTTTGCAGCATTAGAAAACGTGCGTGCCGAACTTTACACCGATGCATATTTTTTTCTGCAATCGGACCCGGCCGCGGCTTCGTTAGAAGAAGTAATAATCACTTACCCCGGCTTCAATGCCATCACATCTTACCGCATTGCACATATTTTGTACAAGCTGGAAGTGCCCATTTTGCCACGTTTAATAACCGAATATGCACATAGCCGCACAGGTATCGACATTCACCCGGGCGCACAAATTGCAGCACCCGTTTTTATAGACCACGGTACCGGCATTGTAATTGGGCAAACCACCATTATTGGCAAAAACGTAAAGTTATATCAAGGTGTAACACTTGGCGCGCTGGCAGTATTAAAAGAAGAATCGGGTAAAAAACGGCATCCGACAATTGAAGATGATGTAATCATTTATGCCGGAAGCTGCATCTTGGGCGGCACCACCGTTGTGGGTCGCAATTCAATAATTGGCGGCAACGTGTTTTTAACCGAAAGCATCCCGCCATTCTCGTTTGCCTATCATAAAAGCGAAGTGAAAATTCGCGACAAAAGCGAAATGAAATCGCTGATAGATTTTGTGATTTGATTTACTATGTAATCATATTTGTGCTATTCTTACATTCTCTACAAAAACAATAGACAAAAAAATGAAAAAAGTATTTACGCTATTAGCATTGCTTGTTGCAACAACAACAATTTTTGCCCAACAACCACCCAACAATAGTTTTGAATCGTGGCCGGCAAACAACCGCAACCCTACCGGGTGGAGCACCATTGAATCGGCAGCTTATGATGCAAGCCCATTGGCTGGCGCATTACTTTCGGGCAAAAAATTTAGCAACAAAGAAACTTCTGCTGGCGCATATACCGATGGTGCTACAGCCGTAAGTATTGAAAGCGATTCAATTGACCTATCAATTGTAGGGCAAGGCACGAGGCTGTTTCCGGGCATTTTGTTTTTAAGCAAAATAATTGTGAGCATTACTTCCGGCAGTTTCGATTTTGAAGGCTACCCGTTTGCAGCCAAACCCGATTTAATAAAATTCTCTTATAAATATAAACCCGTAGGTGGCGATACTGCTAACTTCTTTGTTGCACTTTCAAAGTTCAATCCGCTGGTTGATAGCTCGGAGTTTATTGCCAATGCGAGCCAAAACCTATTTGAAACTAATGCCAGCGATTGGGATACAGTTTCGTTACCAATAAACTACGACCCACTGTTTCCGGGTGTTACTCCCGACTCGGTTACTATCGGTTTTTTCTCAAATGGATTTAGCGGACACAAAGGTTCAAAACTATGGGTTGACAATGTTCGCTTTGTTTACACCAATCCAAATGGTGTTGTAGAAATTCCTGTTGAAACACCTATGGTAAGTGTATATCCGAATCCGGCAAATAATGTTGTAAACTTCAAAACCGAGTTGAATTTAGAAAACACCATTGCCACTATTTATTCATTAGAAGGCAAACAAGTAGTGAGCAAAGTAATTACAAACAATGTAGCAGAAGTAAATGAACTTTCGGCAGGCAGATATTTTTTCACCCTGCATCGCAGCGGCAAAGCAGTTGGCATAGGCAACTTTAGTTTAGTGAAGTAATTTTTTTCGCCAACAAAAACTATTTACATACATGTTGCAGCCAAAGTGAAAAGCTATGGTTGCAACATTTTTTTAGACCAAAATTTTTAGTTACAAATGAAAGCAAACAACATTTTAGAAACCATAGGCAACACCCCCCACTTACGCATCAATCGGCTATTTGGAGCCGAAGCAAACGTGTGGATAAAATTAGAAAAGGCAAACCCGGGCGGCAGCATCAAAGACCGCATTGCACTAAGCATGATTGAAGATGCCGAAAAAAGTGGCGCACTACAAAAAGGCGGTGTAATTATTGAACCCACATCGGGTAATACAGGCATTGGCCTAGCAATAGTGGCGGCAGTAAAAGGTTACAAATTAGTATTGGTAATGCCCGAAAGCATGAGTGTAGAGCGCAGAAGGTTGATGAAAGCCTACGGAGCTTCATTTGAACTTACTCCACGCGAAAAAGGCATGAAAGGGGCCATTGAAAGAGCGAAAGAATTGGCAACCACCACACCTCTTGCATGGATGCCGCAGCAATTTGATAATCCAGCAAATATTGAAGTGCATGTAAAAACTACGGCCGCAGAAATTCTTGCAGATTTTCCTAATGGCGTAGATGCAGTAATTACGGGCGTGGGCACTGGTGGTCACATCACAGGTGTAGCGCGGGTTTTAAAAACAAAGTTTCCAAACACCAAGGTATTTGCAGTAGAGCCGGCATTATCTGCCGTTATTAGTGGCGGCAGCCCCGGCCCCCACCCTATTCAAGGGCTTGGAGCCGGCTTTATTCCTACCAATTTAGATACCTCTGTTTTAGATGGCGTAATTCAAGTAAGCAAAGATGAGGCTTTTGACTATTCGGTGCGGGCAGCAAAGGAAGAAGCTTTGTTTGGCGGCATTTCGAGTGGCGCAACATTGGCTGCCATAGCACAAAAACTACCCGACTTGCCAAAAGGAGCAACAATACTTGGTTTCAACTACGATACCGGAGAGCGTTATCTTTCTATTGAGGGCTTGTACGAAATATAAATTTGAAAAGATAACAGATGCCTGCTAACAGGCTGAAATTTTTCTGTTAGGTTTGGGCGTGCTATTATTTACATCAAGATTTTTTTTCTTACAGCTACTTTTTATCGGTGCAATGTTGCTTTGCGAAAGCCACCAACTTTTTTCGCAGGTAAGTATTGACATTTCGGCACCTACAAAACTAAGTTCACGAACATCGCGATTTAAGATAATAGGCAAAAATCAAGACGGCTATGTTGTACGGCTGTTTGGCTCGCAAGATGTATTGCAATCGTTCGGCAACGACCTGCGCTTGCAAGCCACCCGCACCATAGATTTCAAGCAGCAAAACGGCTTACTTCAACATGTGCAATTGAACAAAACAGGCGTAACAGTTTTCTATCTTTCGGGCGATAAAAAATCAACCTCGCTTGTTGCACAACCGCTTAGCAGCAGGTTTATTGAAAACGGCAAAAGTGTGGTAATTGATAGCATTGCCGACCGCCCCGAATACGTTACCGAAAACTTGCGGGTAAAGCAATCTTTCAACCAAAAATTCACCATGTTTTATTACCCCTATTTTGAAAACGACAAAATAGAAAGCATAGAATTTGTGTGTATGGATAGGGCTTTGCAAAAGTTGTATTCGCGCAGGGTAAAATTTATGCGCCCCGACACCGAAATTGAAACCGCAAAGTTTATAGTAGATAACAACGGCAACACATTTGTATTCTTTTTAAACACCATCGAAAAAAGAGATCGCACACAACGCGAAAGCATCACGGTTTACAAAATTTCGGAACAAGACGACAATGCCGTAAAAATTGATATTGATATTGAAAGAAACTTGTTTGGCGAGTTGTTTGTAGATGCCGACAACACAAACAATCAGTTGATGCTTTGTGGCTTTTTTGACGATGATAACATCCGCAACGAACCAGCAGCTTACGGCTTTTTTTACCTTTCGCTAAACACCGACTCGGGCACTGTTTCAAAAATTGCTTACAACAATTTTGATGCAACTTTTATGAGTGAACTTACCGGCAAAAACACCAACGAAAACAAACTCTACACTTTTAATATCAGGCGATTGATTTTGCGCAATGACGGTGGAGTTTTGTTTTTGGCCGAATCGCTGATAAAAGATACACGTGAAACAGTTTTTAACTCGCAGTTTTCGCCCACTTTCAATTCTATTCAGCGCACAAGTTTTTACCAATTCAACGATATTGTTGCTTTTAGCTTAAACCCTGGCGGAGTAATAGACTGGCGATCTATTATGCGCAAAAAACAAGTAAGCGAAGAAGATAACGGTCTTTACTCTTCATTTCTAATTGCAAACGAAAAAGACAAATTGCGCCTGCTATACTTAGATGAGATAACTACTGCCGCTTCGCTGCGCGAATATGAACTTACGAGCGAAGGCAAAGTTGCCAGCAAAAATTTATTGTTTCAGGAAAGTAAAGATGTAATGATGCTACCCAAAGCCGGAAAACAGGTATCGCCAAACGAAGTGGTAATACCAAGTTTTTTGCGCAACCAACTTAGGTTGGTAAAACTCACATTTTAAACCCCCAATTAAAGAATATCGGTAAACCGTAATTTGTTTTGTATCGGCTTTTCACACTTAATACTCCATTAACCATTTTGCTATGTATGCTGCTTTTGGCGGCATTGCAAGGTTATTGGTGGTTTCACCCAGCGGCTACGCATTACGCGGTCGCTCACTCCGAGCCACTAAGCCATTTGCTGTTTACTGCTATCGAAAAGCTGCCTTTCGCCAACTTGTTTATTAAAGTTTCGGGGCTATTGTTGGTGTTTGTAATTGGCATAATTCTCAACCTCATAACAACGTCTAATAAAATCATTGCGCAAAAAGGGTTTACTACTGCCGCTATTTTTACGGTATTGATATGTAGCTTTAATGGATTTGCGGTACTCAGCCCTCAGTTAATAGCTTTTTATTTTACGGTGCGTATTATCCAAAAGCTATTTGGTGTGTATGGCAAAGAAAAACCCACGGGCGAAATTTTCGACTTGGGTTGGATTGCAGCACTTGCAATGTTGTTTTATTTTCCATCGTTTTGGCTGCTGGTGTTTGCAGTTATTGGCTTGGCAATTTTGCGCGCATTTTCACTGCGCGAATGGTGGATGATTTTTATTGGGTTTAGCGCACCACTTTTTGTTGTTGTTACTTGGTACTTTTGGTACGATAAACTCGCCATTTTGCCAAGCGATTTATTGAACTTAAAAAATGTGGACTCTGTAGCATTTCACTTTACCAATAAAGAAATTGCAGGCATTAGCGTTGCAATTAGTTTGCTTGGGATATCGCTTTCTTCACTACCACGCATCTTGTTTTCCAGCGTTATTCAGGTACGCAAGTTTACAACTGTTTTATTGCTTTCGGTGCTATTCTGTGTATTGAGTTTTTTTATGCAAACACACAAAAGCACCTTACATTTAATAACTATGAGTTTACCCCTCAGCATTATGGCGGCAATGTATTTGCAGTCATTCAAACGAATTTTGTTACCCGAACTCATTTTCGGTTTGCTAATTTCGTGCGTTCTATTTATTCAGTTTTTCATTTAAAATAAGTTTATGAAGTTTGGTGTTGTTGTTTTTCCGGGTTCCAATTGCGATAAAGATATGACCCACGTATTAGGCAATGTGATGGGTGCGCAAGTGCGCGAAGTTTTTCATAAAGAAACCAATATAGATGACTTTTCTACCGATGACTGCATTGTGCTACCGGGCGGTTTCAGCTATGGCGATTATTTGCGCACAGGTGCAATTGCAAGATTTTCGCCTGTAATGCAAGCTGTTATTGAATTTGCAGCTGCCGGTGGAAAAGTGCTAGGCATTTGCAATGGGTTTCAGGTATTGTGCGAAAGCCATTTGCTGCCCGGTGCTTTATTGCGCAACACCAATATGAAATACACTTGCAAAAATGTTTTTCTATCGGTGCAAACCAATAAATCGCTATACACTTCAAAAACACAAAAAGGCGATGTGCTTCAAATTCCAATTGCACATGGCGAAGGGCGCTACTATTGCGATGAAGCAACACTGCAGCAGCTATACACCAACGACCAAATTCTTTTTAAATACTGCGATGCAAATGGCAATATCATTCCCGAGGCTAACCCGAATGGCTCATTAGATAACATAGCCGGAATTACCAATGCGGGCCGAAATGTATTTGGCATGATGCCGCATCCCGAGCGCGCTTCGGAGCTGGCAATGGGCAATACCGATGGCAAGGTTTTGTTCGAAAGTTTACTTTCGGCAGTATTGGTGTAATTCTTCGCCCAACAATTCTTTTATAAAAATGAAACAAGCATACATCATAGATATTCTACGCTCGCCCGTAGGTAAATTTAATGGCGCACTAAGCACCCTGCGCCCCGATGATTTAGCTGCACATGTATTAAAAGCAATTGTAGCCCGCAACCCTTGGCTCGACCCCAACGAAATTGAGGATGTAATTTTTGGCGCAGCAAATCAAAGTGGCGAAGACAACCGCAATGTGGCGCGAATGGCAGTGCTGCTGGCTGGTTTGCCGCAAAGTATTGGCGGTGTTACCGTGAATCGCCTTTGTGCATCGGGCTTGCAATCTATTGCCGATGCAGCGCGTAGCATTCAAAGCGGCAATGGCGAAGTGTATATTGCCGGTGGTGTAGAAAGCATGAGCCGTGCTCCGTATGTATTAAGTAAAGCTGCGAATGCTTTTGACCGTGCCCAACAAATGTTCGACACTACTATGGGCTGGCGCTTTACCAACAAAGCATTTTCTAAAGAAGTAACTTTTGCAATGGGCGAAACAGCCGAAAATGTTGCAAGCAAATGGAAAATATCTCGCGAAGCACAAGATGCTTTTGCCTTAGCATCGCAACAAAAATACGAGGCAGCACACTCTGCCGGTAAGTTCGGCAACGAAATAGGAGCAGTTGAAATAGACAAAGGTAAAAGCGGAAAAGTACTGTTTGAAAAAGATGAGCATCCGCGCACTACATCAATAGCAGATTTGGCAAAACTAAAACCTGCATTTACAAAAGATGGAAGCGTAACTGCCGGAAACTCATCGGGCATAAACGATGGTGCAGCGGCAGCGATTGTAGTAGGCGAAGATGTAGTAAAACGCTACAACCTTCAACCGTTTGCACGTATTGCTGCTACTGCCGCAGTTGGCGTAGAGCCGGCATACATGGGCATTGGCCCAGTGCCTGCCACGCAAAAAGCTTTACAGCGAGCGGGTATTTCAATAAACGATATTGGTTTGGTGGAACTGAACGAAGCCTTTGCATCGCAATCATTAGCCTGCATTCAAGATTTACAATTGAATACTGAAATTGTAAATGTAAATGGCGGTTCCATTGCCATTGGGCATCCGCTGGGTTGCTCGGGTGTGCGCATTTCTGCCACTTTATTGCACGAAATGAAGCGCAGAACAAATGTTCGTTATGCACTTGCAACCATGTGCATTGGTGTGGGGCAAGGCATGGCTGTGGTTTACGAAAAAGCTTAACCGCCTTTTACCATCGCTGCCAACTCATGCAGGCTCGTAATACTTGCATCGGCAAAGTGCTGAAGCGATGTGTCTAAATCGTTGATGTTGCCAACAAAAATCGTTTTCATACCGGCATTTCTGCCAAACTGCAAATCGGTAATAGAATCGCCCACCATAATGCTTTTATGCAAATCTAACCCTTCAAAATCTTTGGTTGCCTGAATGGCCATTCCTGTATCGGGCTTTCGCAGCTTATTTTCGGGCGCAGCCAAGCCTGTGGCAGCATACACCGCATGTATATTACCACCGTGCTTACGAATTTCTTTGCGCATTTCTTCGTGTATAAAATCTAAATCCTGTTGTGTCATCAGGCCTTTCCCCACACCCTGCTGATTGGTAACAACTATTACTCTTTTAAAAAAACGCGAAAGATTACAGATTGCCGATACTGCATTTTCAAGAAAAATAAATTCGTTCCAATGCTTCACATAATCGTTTGGATAATGCAAGTTGATGACACCATCTCTGTCTAAAAAAAGTGTCCAGGTTTTATCTACTGTAAAAGGAAGTTTCATTTCGATGGTAAAGAAAGCCAAGGGTTTTATATTTAGCACACTGTTTTTTAAAATTACCTCCGTATGAAATATACTCAACCTTGCAGCATTAAGCCAATGAACTAATCATTGAAAACTTGACTATATTGAATGAAAAATTTCATGGACATTTGCACCCACTTATGCAAGAAGTATTCGATAAAGCCAATTCCATCTTAGAAGAAATAAAACAAGCGCAACCTACTAATGCCGAAAATTTGGAGCAATTCCGAATTCAGTATTTGGGGAGCAAAAATGTTTTGAAAGACCTGTTTGGCGCAATGGCTCAATTACCAGCCGACCGCAAAAAAGAATACGGCCAACTAATGAACACCTTGAAAACCGAGGCCGAACTGAAATACGAAACCCTAAAACAAAACCTTGAAGGCGATATCAAAAAGCAAAGTACTTCAACGGTAGATGTTACCGCCCCTGCTTATACTTTTAAAGTAGGCACTCGCCATCCTATGAGCATTATTCGCAACAAGATGATTGACATTTTTAGCCGAATAGGTTTCACCGTTGCCGAAGGACCCGAAATTGAAGACGACTGGCACAATTTTACTGCACTAAACACACCCGAAGACCACCCTGCGCGCGATATGCAGGATACTTTCTTTCTTACAGACAAAGTGCATGTGTTGCGCTCGCAAACCTCTACGGTACAGATAAGGGTGATGGAACAACAAAAACCACCCATCAGAATTATTTGCCCCGGGCGCGTGTATCGCAACGAAACAATTTCGGCACGTGCGCATTGCACATTTCATCAAGTAGAAGGTTTGTATATTGATAAAGATGTTTCGTTTGCCGACCTTAAACAAACCATGCTTTATTTCGCTCAAGAAATGTTTGGCAAAGATGTGCAAGTGCGTTTTCGCCCATCTTTTTTTCCGTTTACCGAACCAAGTGCCGAAATGGACATTAGTTGTTTTGTATGCAACCAAAAGGGCTGCCCGGTGTGCAAACAAAGTGGTTGGGTAGAAATTGGTGGTTGCGGCATGGTGGACCCTGCCGTGTTAGAAAATTGCAAAATTGACCCCGAAGTTTATACAGGCTTCGCATTCGGCATGGGTATCGAGCGTATCACTATGCTGAAATACCGCATCAACGACCTGCGTTTGTTTTTTGAAAATGATGTAAGGTTTTTAAAGCAATTTGAAAGCGCGGTATAAGCAATTAAACGACAAAGGGACATCCCCGAATGGTACAGGGGCATCCCCGAATGGTACAGGGACATCCCCGAATGGTACAGGGACACCCCCGAATGGTACAGGGACACCCCCGAATGGTACAGGGACACCCCCGAGTGGTACAGGGACACCCCCGAGTGGTACAGGGACATCCCCGAATGGTACAGGGACACCCCCGAGTGGTACAGGGACACCCCCGAATGGTTCAGGGGTTTCGCCAAATGACTAAAAAAGCAGTTTTTAACTTCAAACAGCCTTAAATATGAATAATAGAAGAAAAATAGCAGTGTGTGGAGCCGGCACAATGGGTGCAGGTATAGCACAGGTTTTTGCACAACACAATTACGATGTTTTGCTTTTCGATTTGAATGAAAACCTAACACAAAAAGCAATTGAAGGCATCAAAAAAAACTTAGGTGTAGCAGTTGAAAAAGGCAAACTAAAAGCAGAAGAAAAAGACAACACACTGGCAAGAATTAAAACCTCATCTACATTGCCCGAAGTAGTTGCCGATTTTATTATCGAGGCAATAGTTGAAAAACTGGAAGTAAAACAAGATTTATTCGCAAAACTTGCAGCAAACAACTCAAACGAAACAATTTTTGCCACCAACACATCTTCTATTGCTATCACACGCATTGCTAAAGAAATTCCCAACCCGGGGCGTGTTGTAGGCATGCACTTTTTCAACCCCGCTCACCTAATGAAGTTGGTAGAAATTATTGCAGGAGCCGAAACGAGTATTGAAACCGTAAACGCAGTTCAGGAACTTACCAAATCCATTGGCAAAACTCCCGCATTGTGCAAAGATTCACCGGGCTTTATTGTAAACAGAGTTGCCCGCCATTACTATGTAGAAAGCCTGAAAATATTGGAAGAAAATGCCGGAACAGTAGAAAACATTGATGCCTTATTGGAAAGCGCAGGCTTTAAAATGGGACCTTTTAAACTGATGGATACTATTGGCAACGACATCAATTTTGCAGTTACCTCTTCGCTGTTTGAATCTTGCCATCAAGATGCTAAGTTTCGTCCATCGCGCATTCAACAACAAAAGGTAGATGCCGGGCATTTGGGTAAAAAAACCGGCAAAGGCTTTTACAATTATTAAGCCGCTATTGTCATTTTTCTTCCAAAACTTCTAAATCAACCTTCATAAATCCAACTTCTAAAAACCTTTCACCTATTTTTGCGCTATGAGCAAAATGGGGAAAGTGCTGGTAGCAATGAGCGGTGGAATTGACTCGACCGTAAGCGCGGTAATGCTACACGAACAAGGTTACGAAGTTATTGGCATTACCATGAAAACATGGGATTATGCCAACAGCGGTGGTGCAAAAAAAGAAACCGGCTGCTGTAGTTTAGATTCTATAAATGATGCCCGGCAAGTGGCTGTGGAACTCGGCTTCAATCACTACATCATTGACATTCGCGAAGAGTTTGGCAATTTTGTAATAGACAATTTTGTAGATGAATATCTTGCAGGCAGAACACCCAACCCATGCGTGCTTTGCAACACACATATTAAATGGGAATCGCTGCTTAAAAAAGCCGATGCCATGGATTGTGCATTTATTGCAACCGGCCATTATGCCAAAGTGCGCAACGAAAACAACCGGTTTGTAATTTCTAAAGGCCTTGATGAAAACAAAGATCAAAGCTATGTGTTGTGGGGTGTAAGCCAGCAATGCCTTAGCCGTACCATTTTCCCCATTGGTGGTTTTCACAAGCCCGCTATTCGCCAAATGGCGCACGACATGGGCTACACCGAACTTGCAAAAAAAGCCGAGAGTTTTGAAATTTGTTTTGTGCCCGACAACGACTATCGCGGCTTTTTAAAACGCAAAGACCCTACACTTCAAGAGCGCGTGCAAGGAGGCAATTTTTTAGATGTTGCCGGAAACATTATTGGCACACACGAAGGCTATCCCTTTTACACCATCGGGCAACGCAAAGGCTTAGGCAAGGCATTTGGCAAACCCATGTTTGTTACCGAAATTCAACCCGAAACAAATTCGGTAGTATTGGGCGAAGAAGTAGATTTGGAGCGCAACGGTATGAAAGTAGGCAAGTTGAATTTGCAAAAATATGAACGCATAGAAGGTGCACAGCCTGCTATAACTAAAGTGCGCTACAAACATGATGGCGAAAGCAGTGTTATAAAACAGGACGGTGATATTATTGATGTGGAATTTATGACAAAGGTAAATGCCATCGCTCCGGGGCAAAGTGCCGTCTTTTACGAAGACAATGATGTGATTGGCGGTGGCATAATTTTAAACGGTTACAACTTATGATAAAACAAAAAGCAGAAAACAATTTACAGCGCACAAAGACTGTTTTCTTTAGGCACTGGTCATTTGCTATTGGCAATTTGCTTCTCCTGCTTGTTGTCTTTTTTGTTCCTTCTTGTAAAGACGAGCAGGATGATTTTAAAGCAGACTACGAATACGAATATTATCCATTAGACTCGGGGCGATACATTATCTATGATGTAGATTCTATTACCTATCGCTGGCAGCCCACTGTTGGCACCGATTATGTACAATATCGCGATACCATTCGCTATCAGCTAAAAGAGTTTTATGCAGGTGAGTTTTTTGATAGCTTTCAAGGCAACTTAAAATACCGAATAGAATATTCAAAAAGAAAAAATGAAAATGAACCGTGGCAAAACGACAGGGTGTGGTACGCGCTTAAAACTTCCACAAGTTTACAAAGACAAGAAGATGATTTGCGATTTCTGAAGTTGGTGTTTCCTCCGCGCCAAGATTATACTTGGGATGGCACTTCGCTGATTCCCAAAACAGGTATTTACGAATTTCTTACCGATTGGAAATTCAAATATGTAGATGTAGGCAAACCACTTTCTGTAAATGGAAAAGATTTTGAAAAAACACTTACTGTTACACACATCAATACTGGCGAAAGCAACTTATTAGAGTATCAATACAGTAAAGAAATTTACGCAAAAGGCGTAGGCATCATTTACAAGGATTGGGATAAAATTGAAAAACAACTCGTGGGTTCATCGTGGGAAAATCCACAAAAAGCAGTTGGACATCGCCTACGGATGCGAGTAAACAGCTACTATCCATGAGAAAAAAAGTTACGAATTGCGCATTGCGGGTTGCGAGTGCACTTACAGTACTGCCTACTGCTTGCTACCTGCTGCTTACTTTTTTGTTATTAAATTTCAAATCTCATAGTCAAGTTACCTCCATCTACTGGGTTCAGTTCAACTCAAAATCAGCAAATCTTTTTCTACCCTCAAGTGCCTTTCTATCTCAAAAATCTATTGAGCGCAGAACCAAGCAACAAATACCGGTAATTGAAAACGACTACCCTGTTTTTCAACCATACATACAATCGGTAGCCGGCATTGCCGATAGTGTAATTCATACATTAAAATGGTTCAATGCAATAACGATAAAAGTTGCAGACACCAATAAATTGAGCAGCATTCGTGCACTTGCTTATGTAAAAACCGTTCAGCGAATTGATGTTCCGGTAAGCAGCGCCAAACAACAAGAAGAAAAACTAAAGGTTGATTTGCAATACACTTCTGCTGCATCTAATACCGATTACGGCAATGCAGAAAACCAAACCAGCATGTTGCGTTTAAACAAATTGCATGATGCCGGATACAAAGGAAAAGGCATTTGCATTGCAGTGTTCGACAATGGTTTTACAAACGTAAATCAACTGCCTGCCTACAAAAAAGTGTTTGATGAAAACCGAGTACTCTACACTTATGATTTTGCAAATAGAAATCAAAATGTTTATTCCAGTGGAATGCACGGCACCTACGTGTTATCAACCATTGCAGCCAACGAGCCGGGCAAGTTTGTAGGCACAGCACCCGATGCCGACTTTTTGTTGTTTGCTACCGAAGACGACAATAGCGAAACCATCATGGAAGAATTGCATTGGGCAGAAGCAGCAGAAAAAGCAGATAGCATCGGTGCCGATATTTTTTCTACCTCATTAGGCTATGTTACTTACGATAATAATTTCCCCTACCGCAGCTATGGCGATATGGCGGGCAACTTCACCATAATTACACAAGCTGCAAACATTGCTAATAGCAAAGGAATACTGGTAATAAACAGCGCAGGCAACGAAGGTGCAAAAGCATGGAAGTATATCAGCGCGCCTGCCGATGGTACTGATGTTTTTACAGTAGGCTCGGTAGATGATAAAAAAGTTATCAGCAACTTCAGCAGCCGCGGCCCCAATGCCTCGGGGCAGCTAAAACCCGAAGTTTGCGCACAAGGAGGCGGGGTAGCAGTTTTAGATGCCGGAGGGTTTGCGGCATTTAGTGCCGGCACCTCGTTTTCGTGCCCAATAATTGCCGGCAGCGCTGCTTGCTTAATGCAAGCGGCTCCATCTAAATCGGCTAACGAAATTAAAAACGCAATAATTAAAAGTGCACATTTATTCAGCACCCCAAACAATGATTACGGCTACGGCATTCCCAATTTTTTTAGTGCCTACATTGCTTTGAATGAAAAGTTAGACTCGCTGGTAGCCGGCAATACAACGCTGCAAGTGTTTCCCAATCCGTTGCAGGCAAGCTCACAATTGTTTATGCGCAATGCAAAAGAAGGCGAAGTAAAAATTGAACTGGCAGACCTAAGTGGCAAAGTGATTCACAAACTCACAGTTGCTACACTCGCCAACGAATTGAATTTGATACCACTCCCTTTTACCGATTTACTCAGCGCGGGAGAATACTTGCTAAGAATTATTACGCCAAGTGAAAAGAAAACACTGCGGGTGATAAAAACGGATGAATAATTAAGCCTGACAGTGCTTATAGCTACACCCATATTCAGCCACCCAAAAACAGGAACTTAGTCTTTTTTCTCTTCGTTTAGCGGTTTGCTCATTTCCATAGAAATACCGCTTTTTTCAATTTTGATTTTTACGTTATTGTCTATTTCCACAAGAAAAGTTGTGTCTTCAACTTTTATAATTCTGCCATGCACACCGCCCGAGGTAACCACTCGTGCTCCTTTATCTAATTGCTCGATATAGGTTTTTTGCGCCTTCGCTTTTTGCGTTTGCGGGCGAATGAAAAAGAAATAGATAACTACAAAAAGACCGCCATAGATTAAAAGAATAATTGGATCAAAACCTGATGCCTGAAGAAGTGTAAACATTTGATTTAAAATTTAAGAATTAAGATTTGGTTATTTAAGATTAAAAAAATACTGTTGCATTACTGTTTGCTGACTACCGTGGTGAATATAGTTGCGCCACTTTCTAATCTTTTTTCGCAACAAACCCGCTCATATAAACTACTTCATTTCTTTTTGAAGTATTCATTACCATAGTTATTGTTTTCTTTTGGCTGCCCTCTTTGCCGGCCGAATTAAAGGTAACTTTTACTTCGCCCGATTTGCCCGGAGCTATTGGTTCTTTTGGATATTCGGGCACTGTGCATCCGCAACTGCCAAAGGCATTCGCAATAATTAAATCTTTATCGCCTGTATTTGTAAATGCAAAAACATGCTCTACTTTATCGCCCTGGTTTATTGTATCGAAAGCAAATTCGGTTTCGGCAAAAGCCACACGAGTAGAGTCTTTAATCATTTCGGTGGTTAAGCCTCCATTGCGTAAAGTTGAGTTACCTTTTCTGCGGCACGACTCTGTGGCAATAAGTAAAACCAAAAGCGTTGCAATGAATATTACTTTTTTCATGAAGCGCGAATTTATTCGAGTTGTGTGATGTTGTGGTATTGTTAGCAAAATTTATTCTATTGATAGCTGGTGTTTAGTAGTTGTAGTTAGAAAACAGACACTGCCTACCAAATCACTCAACCAAGCCTCGTCCTTGCTTTTTAATAGAGCCGTCTTCTTGCAATTGATTTTTTATTTTATCCAACACACCATTCACAAAATCTTTGCTTTTAGGTGTGCTGTAAAATTTAGAAATATCAATGTATTCGTTGATGGTAACTTTTACCGGCACAGTGGGGCAATAAAGCAATTCGCACAATGCCATTTTAAGTATTAAAAAATCCATTACAGCTACGCGCTCAGGGTCCCAATTTTTTAGATACGGCAAAATCAATGCACGCAACTCATCATTGTGGGCAAAATTTTTCTTCAACAAATCGTAAGCAAAAGGCAATTCGGCTTCCCAATATCCTATTGCATCTTCAAAAGGTTTCACCCCGGTTTTTTCAAATGCGGCAATATACTTCTGAATCACTATCCAAATTGTGCCACTGTCATCATCTACATTCATGAAGTTTTCTTCTAAATGCTTGTCTAAATCGCTGTTTTTGGTCAAAATATTTTTTACCAAAAAACCTACAATATCAATATCGGCATCTAATGTAGATTCAGAAAGTTTAGCATACTCTTTGTATCGCGGCACGGCAACAAATTGCAAATACAGCTTGCGCACCAATTCTTCATCAATCCATTGCGCAACTTTCTCTTTCTTCATCAACGCTTGCAGCACCTCGCTTTCGGCAAGTGCCGTAGTTATTTTGTTGCGCGCTATAAGGGTGCTTAAATTTATATCCTCGTTAGTTTTCAGATACTTGCCAGCCCGCCTGTTTTTATCGGTAGTGGCGTATCTGCATACCGCGCAAATGTATTCCAGCAAAGTAAGATACAATGCAGAGCTGCGTTGTATATTCGACTTTAACTGCCCTTCTAAAAACTGCAATGGCACTTCGCTGTTCATCTCTCTGCCAAACAGCGTTTGCATCACTTTTATTCGCAAATTTCTTCTTCCTAACATGATGCCTGCTTCTCCTTTTTCGCTTTTTCTATACGTTCTATTGCTAAATCCATTGCCGCTTGGTGGGTAGAAATATTTTG
>Ga0209573_1002672_pt1 | contig 21902 bp, 21 predicted proteins | sample TNRBio252014_DNA_FD_185870 | JGI IMG/M metagenome (GOLD analysis project Ga0209573, IMG submission 185870) | Wastewater treatment Type I Accumulibacter community from EBPR Bioreactor in Madison, WI, USA - TNR Reactor_6/25/2014_ DNA (SPAdes)... | ecosystem: Engineered > Bioreactor > EBPR >...
AACGCAAAACCATCAAACAGCGCCGCTTGCTTCATCGAGATGCAGCGGCCTAATGTGACAAACCTGATGGACCAGAGCCTCCGTTAGCTCACGCCGCCTGTTGTCCTAAAAACCCTGACGACGGACAGCCCGCGTGGCTGACGACATCATCGCCAGCTATCCCGACCCGGAGCTTGAAGCGTTCGCCCGCCATGAGCGTGCGTGGTACGACAGCGACGCCGCGGAGCAAACCTACTGGTATCGGGTGCGGAAAGCCGTCAGGCGGCGGCTGGAAGGGCGCTGAGGCGCGTCAACCAACTCGCCGGAACCTTGTGTCCAGACTAGCGCTGCCCTTATGGGTTCCTCTTGGAGAGGTATGTGCAGACTGCGCACGATACCTGCACAAGTAGTTCCGCATCCTCGGGCGCTGGTCTACTTTGTTCGCTGACATGCCGCCCATGTTGCGACGCGAACCCATAGAGCTTGCTTACCGCTTCATCTAGCGGCTTCGGCAAGTTGAGATTTCCGACGATCTTGTCAAGCGTGTCTTTGCTTCCCAAGATGTCCTGTGCGACGCACTCGACGGCAGCCATTGAGTGCGAGATTGCGCCCGTAATGTCTGGGTCGGGTCGTCGGGAAATGTCCCTGATCGCTTCTTCGATCTCGGAAGCTGCGTTCTTTCGTCCACTTCCTTGTAGGGTTCTTGCGGCTTCGGCGGTGGCAACCTGGAACGTCTCGTCTCCGCGAAAAACGATCCCTTCATTCGGCGCAAACTGCCACCCAATCCCCGCCTCGATGAAGAAAGCGTTCATCGCCTCGGCGTATTGCACCGCTGCCTCGTATCCGTAGGTGCCTTCGATAAAGGATAAGAGGGTCTCCGCGACGTCATAGACTTTGTACCAGACGCACTGGCGAATGTCGTAGAGCACCTCATCGCGAATGTTCGGAACTTCGCTCCAGTTATTTGGGTCCGGTGCGGTTAGTAGAACTCGGCAAACAATGGATCGAATCTGGCCGTAACTTGGACCACAATCATACGCGTTCTGGATTACGGCAAAGCGCAGCCCGTCGGGCGCATCTGTTCGTACAGTGATCGGCGGAACAGAGGCAAAATTATTGCGCTTGGAAAAGGTCATCATTGCACCGTGGAATTGAAGTGGTGCCGCTTAGGTGACTCGAACACCTGACCCCATCATTACGAATGATGTGCTCTACCAACTGAGCTAAAGCGGCCCGCAGCGACCCGCATTAAGCAAGCGCTGGAGTGCGCGCCTGATAGCCGCATTAGCCGCCAAGATCAAGGCGGCGCACAAATTCCTGTCGAACTCTTTCAATCAAGCTATTTGAACGGTAGAAGAGGCATTCAAAGCGCTTTGATTTCGATTAGCCGCGTTGAAAGCTAGGGAGAGCGATGACAATCAGGACCGTCGTATGGGGCGAAAATGTTCACGAACAGGTGGATGCGCATGTGCGCGCCCTTTATCCGCTCGGCATGCATGCTGCGATCGCAGCGGCGCTGAACGCAGATCCCGGCATCGCCGCACAAACCGCAACGCTGCAGGAGCCGGAGCATGGCCTGTCCGCCGAGCGGCTGGCGGCCACCGACGTTTTGACCTGGTGGGGCCACCGTGCACATGGCGAGGTTGATGATGCGATCGTTGAACGCATCGCCCAGCGGGTCTGGGAAGGGATGGGGCTAATCGTGCTGCATTCCGGCCATTTCTCGAAAATCTTCAAGCGTCTGATGGGTACGCCCTGCTCGCTGAAGTGGCGCGAGGCGGGCGAGCGCGAGCGGCTGTGGGTGATCAACCGCGGCCACCCGATCGCCGCAGGGCTGGGAGAATTCATTGAACTGCCCAACACGGAAATGTATGGCGAGCCGTTCACTGTGCCAGAGCCGATGGAGACAGTGTTCATCTCCTGGTATGAGGGCGGCGAAGTGTTCCGCTCCGGCCTGACTTTCCAGCGCGGCGCCGGGCGGATCTTCTATTTTTCACCCGGCCATGAAACCTATCCGATCTACCACCAGCCAGAGATCCAGCAGGTGCTGCGCAATGCTGTGAAATGGGCGCACAACCCAATGCCGGCCTGGCGCGAGGTCGAAAAGGCGCCCAACGCGCCGATCGACAAGGCGCGGGAGAAGCTGGTGCAGAAGGGCGCTCGCCTTCACGCGGACGGAGAAGAAGGCTTCCGCTGATGCCACCTGACATCAAGATCCTGCTGCTCGGGACGGGCGGCATCGCGCAACAGCACGTGGCAGAGTTCGGCCGGGTCGATGGATGCCGGATTGTCGCCTGCGCCGACGCCCTGCCTGGCCGGGCGGCAGCCTATGCGAAAGCCAATGGCATTGAGGCCGCCTTTGAGAGCCTGGAGGCGGCGATTGCCTGGGGCGGGTTTGACGCCGCCATCAACGCCACGCCAGACGGCGTCCACAAGGCGACGACTATGCGGTTGCTGGCAGTCAGTAAACATGTGTTTTGTGAAAAGCCGCTTGCGCCAAGCTATCCCGACGCGCTTGAAATGACCGAAGCCGCAGAGCGCGCCGGCCTGATCAATATGGTAAACTTCACCTATCGGAATTCGCCGGCTCTCCAGAAGGCGCGCGCCGTGGTGCTGGCCGGCAAGCTTGGCAGGCTGCGCCACATTGAGGCCGCCTACCGCCAGAGCTGGTTGGTCTCCAAAGCCTGGGGCGACTGGCGCACCGAGCCGATGTGGCTGTGGCGGCTCTCCAAAGAGCACGGCTCGACCGGCGTGCTGGGCGATGTCGGAGTGCATATTCTCGACTTCGCCACCTATGGAGCGGCGAGCCCAATCACCGGCCTGAAAGCAGACCTCGTCACCTTCCCAAAAGCAGAAGACGACCGGATCGGCGACTATGTGCTCGACGCCAATGACAGCGTCACAATGTTGGCCCGCTTCGACAATGGCGCTTCGGGGACGGTGCTGGCGACCCGCTTCGCCGCCGGTCACGCCAACGACCTGACGCTGGCGCTGCATGGCACGGAAGGCGCGCTGAAGGTTGAGACCAACGGAGTCGAATCATCCCTCAAAGGTTGCTTCGGCAAGGACATCGACAAAATGCACTGGAAAAAGATTGAGACGCCTGCGACGACGCGTAACGCCGCCCGCTTCATTGCGGCAATCCGCACAGGCGTCAACGGCGACCCGTCCTTCCGGCGCGCAGCCGAGATGCAGCAATTGGTCGGTGGGGCAATGGAAAGCGACAGAACTGGCATGGCCGTTGGTTTCCGCTGACAGGTTGCATCTGCACCGTCAGCGACTATGAGCGGCCCATGGATACCTTACCCAATGCCGGCCCCAAGAGCCGCCTCGGCGCACTTGCGAAATGGGCGCAATGGGCAATTATCATCATCGCGTCCGTGCTCGCCGCCGTGCTTTTGCATGCTATTCACCTGCCGGCGGCGCTGCTGATCGGACCGTTGATTGTCGGCATCCTGGCCGGCGTCAACAACGCCAATGTGCGCGTACCCACTCTTGCCTTCGCCATGAGCCAGGCCGCCATTGGCTGCCTCATCGCGTCTTCGGTGTCGCTCGATATATTCGCCACGCTGATCGACGAATGGCCGCTTGTGGTGGTGGTCGTGGCCTCAACAATTGCCGCCAGCAGCCTGCTCGGCTGGCTGATCAGCCGCTACGAGGTGCTGCCGGGAACCACCGGTGTCTGGGGCGCAGCGCCGGGCGCCGCCACCCCCATGGTGCTGATGGCGGGCGCATTTGGCGCAGACCAGCGGCTGGTCGCCTTCATGCAGTATCTGCGGGTGATCATCGTCACTTTCGCCGCGGCGCTTGTGGCCAGGTTCTGGGTCGACACTTCGACAGCCGCCCCCATCGAGCCCGACTGGTTTCCGGCCCTCGACCCGGTTGCATTCGGTGCGACTATCGTGCTGGCGACAACAGGCGCTCTACTGGGGCGGCTGCTACGCTTTCCAGCGCCCTATTTTCTTGGCGTTTTCTTGCTGGCGGGGATGGCTCATCTAGGCTTCGACGTCCCGCTACAACTACCGGAATGGCTGTTGGCGATCAGCTATGCGGTGATCGGCTGGACAATCGGTCTCAATTTCACGATGCCAATCCTGCGCCATGGCGCGCGCGCGCTGCCGCAGATCGTTGGATCGATCCTGGCGCTTGTCGCGTTTTGTGGTTTTCTGGCCTGGATCATCACGCTGGTGCTGGATGTGGACCCGCTCACCGCCTATCTGGCGACCAGCCCCGGTGGCATGGATTCGATTGCAATCATCGCGGCCGCCTCGAACCGGGTCGACATCTCTTTTGTAATGGCGCTCCAGGCGGCGCGCTTTCTGGTGGTGCTGTTGATCGGTCCATCGATTGCGAGGGCTGTGGCGCGATCGCTGCGCTGAAGCACGCTCGGTCCACATCCTTCAACTACATGTTGGCGCGCTGGCGCGGCACGCCAAGGCCGGTATCGGGAGGTTCGCCGGCGGCGGGCCGGTCCTCGATCATGCGCAGGTTGCGCCAGCCGCCAAACCGGTAATAGGCGGCGGCAAGCACCAGCGACGCAATCGAGCCGACCGGGAAACTCCACCAAAGCGCATCCTGTCCCAGCGTCCCCTGCATTGTGTAGGCGAAGGTAGTGCGCACCAACAGCAGCGAAATCGCCAAGATGATCAGCGGCGGATAGACCGAGCCGGTCGCCCTTACCGTCGCAAACAGCACAATTGTGATCCCGAACAGCACAAATGACCAGGAAGCAACATTGTTGATATGCGCCGCCGTTTCGAGCGCCACGCCGTCACCACTCAAGAAAAGACCGAGCACGGACCGGTCAAACAGGTACAGCACAACGACAAGGACGCTGGTCATCACAATATTGGTCAACACGCCGGCGCTGGTGATCTTGCCGACCCGGTCCCATTTGCCGGCCCCGACATTTTGCGCCGCCATGGACGACACCGCGGCCCCAATGGCAAGTGCGGGCATTTGCACATAAGTCCAGAGTTGGGCGGCGATGCCGTAGGCGGCGGCGACCTTCGACCCGGCGGTGTTGACCAGTCCCATGATAGTCAGGGCCGAGATCGAAATGACGATCATCTGCAGGCCCATCGGCACACCTTTGGCGACAATCAGCCGAAGCAGTGCGGGATCCGGCTTCAGCAGCGCCAGATCGCGGCCAGCCAGACGCAGCGGGTCCTTGCGCGCATAGACCAGGATCAGGATGACAGCCACTGCAACGACCTGCCCTATCAGGGTCGCAGTTGCAGAACCTGCAATGCCCATTTGTGGGAACGGCCCGATCCCGGCGATCAGCAACGGGTTGAGACCTGCGTCGACTACCACGGCAAGCGCCATCACAATGAATGGCGTGCGGGAATCGCCGGACCCGCGCAGCACAGTCATCACGAAGCTGAGCAGATTCAGCGCAGGCACGCAGACAAAGATAACGCGTAGATAGGTGCGCGCCAGAGGGTGGGCGTCATCCGGCGTTCCAAGCAGGTTGAGGATTGCGTCTACCCAGATCCAGCCGCAGACCGCCACGATCAGCGAGATGATGAAGAAAAATGTCGCGCTGGTTCCAACCACGCGCCTTGCTTCGGCCAGGTCTTTCGCACCAACCGACTGCGCGACCAGAATCGTTGCGGCCATGCCAATGCCGAACAGCGTGCCAATCACCAGGAAGAGCACCAGATTGGCGTTGGAGGTCGCTGCCAGGGCCTCCTCGCCAAGAAAGCGGCCGACCCAGATTGCATTGATCGAGCCATTCAAAGATTGCAGGACATTGGCGCCCAGCACCGGCAGCGCAAAAACCAGCAGCGTTCTGGCGATCGGCCCGCTGGTGAGGTCGCGCCGTTGACCGCCCTGCTGGCCGGTTCCGCTCATCAGGATTTGCGGTCCTTGAGATCTTCGTCAAGCCAGCGGCTGAAAAAGTACGGCAGCTGCTTGTGCCACCACGGCCAGTCATGGGCGACGTCGCCGCCCCAATAGTCGACCCAGGCGGGGATCTTTTTGTCTGCGAGAATAGTTTCGAGCTGGCGCGTCTCCTCCAGCATCCGCTCCTCCCACGCACCCTGACCGCAGCAGAAGATCAGCCGTAGTTTGCGGATCTTGTCGAGGATCGAGCGCGCCTCAAGTCCAGGAAGATAGTCCAGCATCGAGTTAAAATAGATATCGCCGGCGCGGTCATTGCCGAAAAAATCCTTGGCGGAATAGACGCCTGAAAGCGCAATCAGCCCCGAGGCCTGCTCCGGAAAACGGAAAACAAAGTTTGACGAATGGAATGCGCCCATCGAGCAGCCGCCAAAGATCGGCTTCATGGCGCGGCCGCCATTGGAAGCCTGCGCGGTCCGGTTGATCTCAGGCAGCGCCTCATCGAGCATGTAGCGGAAATAGGCTTCATGCCGGGCAATACGGCCAGCATGGTCCGAGCCCTTGTTGAAGAAGCTCTCCGAGTCGATCCCGTCGACCGTGAATAGCTGGATGCGGCCAGTATCGATGAACTCGGCCAGCGAGCCAACTCCGCCGGAATCTTCAAACTGGTAGAACCGCCCTTGCGAGGTCGGGAATATCACCACCGGCCGGCCGGTGAAGCCATAGCGTTTGTATTCCATGTCGCGGCCAAGCTGATCGCTTCGAGCCTTGTGATAAGAAATGTCCATTATTCTTCTACCTGAATGAATTGCACCGCCTCGCGCAGCGCTTTCGGGTCCTTCGAACGCAACTGATAGGCGTAGTTGCCCATGGCCTTGCTGAAGATTGCCTCGATCCGGTTATGGCGGACGATCTTGTCTGCCTGGGCGGCTAGCACGTCTTCATGGCTGTGGCGATACTTGTAGCGATCCTTGCGGCTGGCATAGGCGGTGTAGTACTTGCCCAGGAAGGCTCCGCTGACACGGTTGTTGGCGACCATGTTGGCCCATTCGGCGTAAATATCGATGTCGAACGTGTAGTTGATTGCGTCGGTGATATAGCCGCCAGGCGGACGGATATTGACTTCCAGCGCCACCAGCCGGCCGTCCTTCCGCTCGAAAAGCTCAATGTGAAAAAATCGCTCCTTCAGATCGAACGCACTGACGATCTTGCGTCCCATTTCCTCGACATTGGCCGGAATCTCGGGGCGCGTCACATAGGACATGTGCAGATCATGGTTCACCACATCCATGATCGAGCCATCATATTTTGTCGAGCATGCGAAGACTATATCGCCATCCCGATTGACCAGACCGTCGAAAGTGACGACAAGCCCGTCGATGAACTCCTCCATGACAAAGGACACGCCCTCGGGCTTGATCCGGAAGAACTCGTCGAGCTCGCGCTGGTTGGAGATCTTGTAGGTGTGGGCGGCGCCAGCGCCTGAATCCGGCTTCACCACGACGGGATAGCCGACACGCCGAATAAACTCGAGCGCGCCCGCGCGCTCCGATGTCTTCTTTTGGGCGATGACATTGACGCCGGCCTTGCGGAAGGCAGCGCGCATGCGGCTCTTTTTCTTGATATTTTGCACGTAGTCGGTGCGGATGCCCCAAATATTGAAGTCGGTTCGGATGTTGGCTTCCAGGTCGAGCCAGTATTCATTCAGCGACTCGAACCGGTCGATGCGGCCATGCTTATGGATAAAGTGGCCAATTGCGCGGAACGTCTGGTCGTAATTCTCCATGTCACGGATCAGATAATATTCACTGAGCGCGTCCTGCAGCTTCTTGTCGAGGCTGTCATAGGGCGCGTCGCCAATACCCAGGACCGTGACTCCCGCTTTCTTCAACCGGTCGCAGAACTCGGCTCCCGTTGACGGAAAATGCGGGGAAAAGAAAACAAAATTCATGCCGCGTCTCCAGCGGCCAATGCCGCGTGTCGCCAGTTTTGCGCATTTTACCGGATTGGCAAAGACTGATGCGTCTGCAGCAGGATGTATCGGGAAAAACAATTGGCCAAGACCGATTTCAAATCTGACGTAGCCATCTTGCATGCCTGCCTGTCATCTGGACCATCCGTTGGTTCGACCTTGCGCATTGGCGCATCCTGTTATAATGAGCCGTCATGTCTTCGATCCGAGCAATCAAATCCGCCCGTCACGCCGGCTTCGCCGTCGAGACCGTGCGCGCGCTCGCGTCCAGCCTGCTTCTACTCGGCCTTATCGGCGATCGCCGGGTCCGCTGAAGGAGCGCCCGGCGGTCGAGTACCGCCCGGGCATGTTGTTTCCGGTCAGCTCCTCAAGTCACTGAATCCGATTGATTTTACCTATTGGGCGCTGCTTGTGCGCCGGCAATGCCGGTCGAGCCGCCGGGAGATGATAAGATGACCTTCGCTCAGCGAAAAATTGCCGAGGCCGACATGAACGTTCAAACGCCAATCCACAAAGGAATGCCGGACGCGGCGCGCAAATATCAGCCTTACCCGCCCGTCGGGCTGACCGATCGCTCTTGGCCGAACAAACGCATTGAGAAGGCGCCGGTCTGGTGTTCGGTCGATCTGCGCGACGGCAACCAGGCGCTCGTCGATCCGATGGGCCATGACCGCAAGGAACGGATGTTCAAACTGTTGCTGGAGATGGGTTTTCGCGAAATCGAAATTGGCTTCCCGTCCGCCTCACAGACCGATTTTGACTTTGCGCGCTGGTGCATCGAGCAAGGCAACGTGCCCGACGCGGTCGATCTGCAGGTACTGGTGCAATGCCGGCCCGAACTGATCACCCGCACATTCGAGGCTTTGCAGGGCGCCAACACCCCGATCGTGCATTTCTACAATTCGACTTCAGAATTGCAGCGGCGCGTTGTGTTTGAAAAGGACGTGCGCGGTATCAAGTCGATTGCAACGGACGCCGCCAAGATGATTACGGACATGGCCGCAAAGGCTGGCGGCGGCTATCGTTTCCAGTACTCACCTGAAAGCTTCACCGGCACGGAGCTCGAGGTGGCGCTGGAAATCTGCAACGCCGTCATCGAGATTGTGCGGCCTACCCCAGACAACAAGCTGATCATCAATTTGCCGGCCACCGTTGAGATGGCGACGCCAAATATCTACGCGGACCAGATCGAGTGGATGTGCCGCCAGATCGACAATCGCGACAACATAATTATCTCATTGCACCCGCATAATGACCGCGGCACCGGCATTGCGGCCACCGAACTCGGCCTGATGGCGGGCGCAGACCGCGTTGAAGGCACGCTGTTCGGCAATGGCGAGCGCACGGGCAATGTCGATATCGTGACGCTTGCGCTGAATATGTTCACGCAAGGCGTCGACCCGGACCTCGACTGTTCGGATATTCCGCGCATGAAGGACGTCTATGAGTATTCAAACCAGCTGCGCATTCCAGAACGCCATCCCTATGTTGGCGAACTGGTCTACACGGCGTTTTCCGGATCGCATCAGGACGCCATCAACAAGGGCATGAAAGCGATTGCGAAATCGAACAAGGAGTTGTGGGAAGTTCCCTACCTGCCAATCGACCCGCAGGACGTAGGTCGCAGCTACGAGGCGATCATCCGCATCAACTCGCAGTCGGGCAAGGGCGGTATAGCCTATGTATTGCAGGCCGATTATGGCCTCAACCTTCCGCGCAACCTGCAGGTCGAGTTCTCCAAGGAAATCCAGCAGATTACCGACGTGGAAGGCAAGGAAGTTCCCGCCAAACGCATCTACCAGGAGTTTCTCAGAACCTATGTCGATCAACCGAAAGGCCGATTGAAGTTTGTCGATCACGAGACCCGCTCTGACCCTGTTAATCGCGGCCGCCGCAATGTCGAGGGCATTATCATCGACAATGGCAAGGAGATCACAATCCACGGTGTGGGGACGGGGCCGATCGACGGGTTCGTTGACGCCCTGTCGAAGCATATTGGCATTGATCTCTCGGTTCTCGACTATTCAGAGCATTCCATGCAGCGCGGCTCAAACGCATCGGCAATCTCCTATGTCGAAATGGAACATCCTGGCGGAAAGCTCTTCGGGGCCGGGATCAACACCAATATCGTGACCGCCTCGCTTGAAGCGGTCGTGTCGGCGGCCAACCGCATACTTACCCAACGTAAGTCGTAGCGCAGTTGAATTTGGCGCCAGCGGCCCGCTCTATGTGGGCGGGCCGCTTGTGCTAACGAGTGCTTGGCGTCTATTGTGACTGTAGGGACGCGTTTAGTACGACAATGATGCGGCGTGACACAGATCCAGCCTCAACCCTGCGAGATTCGCGAAACGCTTGAGCGTATACTTGCCAGCGAGACGTTTGCTCGTTCCGAGCGTGCTCGCAAACTGCTTCGCTATCTCATCGAAGAAGAGCAGGCGGGCAACGCTGACCGGCTGAAGGGCGTCACCATCGCGATGGACGTTTTTGGCAAGGACGCCGCGCACGATCCGGCGACCGATGCGCAGGTGCGCGTGCAGGCCGGCCGGCTGCGCGATCTGCTGGACCAATATTTCAACACTGAGGGGCACGACGAACCGGTCCGCATTACGATACCGCGCGGCGGCTATGTTCCAAGCTACGAGGGACTGTCCCCCGGGGTTCCTGCGACGGCAGGAACGGCGGCCGGGCCAGCGCTACAGCCACCTTCGCCACGCCGCGGCCGGCGGGCCGGCGCGGGCTACCTCGCGCGTCAGTTGCGCATGTTCTGGGCGGCGATCACCGTTGTGATCGGACTGCTCGGGTTTGTCGCCTACAATTCCTGGCGCGACAGCAACGTCCAGATGTCCATCGCGGCCAATGCGGCCCCGGCCAACCGCATTGCCGAAGCGGCCATCAGCTTGCCGCATGTCTTCCTGACTTTTACTGGGGACGCCGCTTCAAAAAAGGCCGCTGGCGTGTTCCGCACCGCCCTGACCGGCTTCGATACTGTCGTTTATATTGCCAGAAATCCGCCAAACCCCGGCGATGCGGCGCCACTCGACTTTGAGTTCAATATCGATCCCGGCCCAAATGACGGCAGCGTCACAGTTGAACTTCAAAACGTTCGCTCAGGTGAAGTGATCCTGTCCCGGCTGATCGACGCAGAACAACTTGCTCCAGACCAGATCGATGCGGCGGTTGCGGATGTGATCACGGCGACTCTGCCGGTTTCCGGCGCGGTCTACGCCTATCTCGAAAGCAACAATCTTCAGCGGGGCCTGACCCGCTGCCTGCTTCTCAACGACGATTACTACCTCGCCCAATCCGCCCAAAAACATATGGCTGCGTATCAATGTTTCGAGGGCCTGTTGGCCAGTGGCGCGCATTCTCCGCTGATCTTTTCGGAACTGGCGTCGCTCCAGCTTGAGGCGGTGTCGGACAGATATCCGTATCCGCCAGACCCGTCGATGGAAAAGGCCCTGGCGTCTGCGCGCCAGGCCATTCAGATGGCGCCTAACAGCCCATATGCGCACCGCGCCTATGGTTTTGTCTACACACGAATGGGCGTTGAGGCCGAGTCGCTTAAATGGATGAAGCGCGCTTATGAGCTTGGCCGTTTCGACATGAATATGGCCGCTGCATATGGCTATGCGATGATTATGGCGGGCCAGTATGCTGAAGGCACACCGGTGATGGAGCGGGCCGTGACCATATCAAGCGCCAAGCCAAGCTGGTGGGACTACACACTCTTCCTCGGGGAGTTCATGCTCGACAACAAGCAACTGGCAGCGCGCGCAACCGACGCCCTGACGGCCAATAATCGCCCGCACTATCTGGGCGCGCGCATGATTGCAGCCTATCTGCGTGGTGACGCCAGACAAGCAAGCCTGATCAAAGCGGAACTGAACCAGAAACAGGCCAAGTTCGTCAAAGACCCTCGGGCCTTCTATGAGCGCGCCGATTACCCGGCGGCGATGATTGACAAATTGGTGGACGGCCTGCGACAGGCCAGCCAGTTCGGCGAGACCTGATGGCTGCCGAGACCCCTCCAGCGCCTGTTGCGGTTCCGGCCAGGCTGAGTGCTTCCGCCAAAGGAAGCGGTCCGCAAACTGTCGTCCTGTTGCACGGCTTTGGCGGCCATCATGGCGACTGGACCGACATCCAGGCCGGTCTGACCCGGCAGGCGTGCGTCATCGCCTATGATCTGCCCGGTCATGGACGGTCGATAGATGTTGCCGGCGCGGGCAACGCTTCAGCCATGGCCAAGGCCGTCATTTTCGATCTGGCCGAGCGCGGCGTCAATCGTGCTCACATTGCAGGCTTTTCAATGGGCGGCGCAGTCGCAGCGCTGATCGGCCTGAGGGCGCCAACCCTGGTCGCTTCCCTGACACTGGTCGCGCCCGGCGGATTCGGCCCGCAGATCAACGAAAGCCTGCTCAGGCGCCTGGCCTGCGCCGGAGGCGACGGGTTGCGCGCGGTGCTTGACGAGATGTCCGGGCCCGGCTTCGCCACTCTGACGCGCGACTTGGCTGGAGCGTCGGCGTTGCATGGCGCATATGGCCAGCGGGAGAAGCTCGAACAGATCGTCAAGATGATCGCCCGGGACGGCAGGCAGGGGGAAATTCCCCGGGAAACGCTCGCCACCCTTACGATGCCGGTAACCGTCCTTTGGGGCGACGCCGATCCTGTGCTGCCCTACTCACAAAGCGCCGGCCTGCCACCAGCTTTCAAACTGGAAACCCTTCCTGGCAAAGGCCACATGCTTTTGAATGAGGCGCGCAGCGCCGTACTAGCGGCAATCCGGCGCTCGATCCTGCTCTCCACCCCCTGATGCATTTGGCTTCGGCCTGTGTTAGCAGTTTGTTAACCCTGTCGGGATGGACCAAGCCAATGACCGATTCCGGAGAAGCGATAACGAAAATCGAGAGTTCTCGACGGCTTTCTCGCGCTATTCGCGACGCCAAGAATGCCGCGGCGGACCGCGAGGATGTGGTGATCGAAATGCGCGAGGCCGAGCGCATGCGCCTCGAATTGCTGGCGGCCGAACTCGGGCCCGTGATTGCGGAAGTGCCCGCCGATTTTGACTATTTCGATTTTGCGATTTCCAACGGTCTGCAACCGCGGTTCTGGATCGACGCCACAAGCCATGTCGGCATGGGTCGTGACAAGCGCACTTATCGATTTGTCAAAGATACGCGGCTTGGCCGGGTCGTCCTGGCCGAATCGCCTGACATGCGAACCGTCGCGGAGCAGATAACGCGCTATCTGGCCGAGCGGATCATCGAACGGCAGCGGCTAATGGAAGGTGACATCACGATCGCTTCGGCCGAGCCTGCGATACCCCAACCGGACACCGCGCGCAAAGACCGATCCGGCGATGCGCCGGCCAGCGGGACGGCGGAAATAATGAACCCGCTACAGCATGGTTCGCCTGTGACGGATCATGTCGACAAGGCGGCAGTTACTTCATGGAAGCCGTTCCTGACCGGATTTGGCCTGGTTGTGCTCGGAGCGGCCGTAGGGCTTGGGACGACCATTTCATATTACTGGGACCAGCTTGATTTGTCGCGGCTGGGGCTGGATCGCTGGATACAGTAGCAGGCGCAGGCTCAATCCGCCGGAATGGCTGTCCGGGTCGCCGACAGATCAGAATCGCCTGAAAGTACGACTGCGGACAGTTCAGAGACCGCCAAGGCTGCGCCGGTCAATCCACGCCGTCGCAGGACGGTATTCCACCCATTGCCGCTGCGTTCAACCTCGACAAGATTCCATTGGGCGGGCGGATTGCGTCCGCCTGGCGCCTGGCCGGCTGCTGAAACGCCCACAACAGGGACCGAACCGTTCGGTGCGCCGTCAATTTCATACAGCGAAGGCAAATGTGAGTGACCATGCAGAACCAGCTCTGCGCCGTGCTGGCGGATGACATTCTGGAACCGCCTGATCCCAAACAGGCGCTTGTGTGGCGACACCGCGTCCCGAATTGGCGGGTGATGGATCATAACGATCCTGTACAATCCACGCTGACCCGTCAGCGTCAGCATCCGGCGCAGGCGCAGGGCTTGATCAGCACGGAAGAAACCGGTCGCCATAAACGGCGCCGTCGCGCGCGATGAAGTAACACCGATCAGCGCAACGTCGCCCCGTATCCGCAAATAGGGGAAAGTATCGCGGCTCACTGCGCCGTGGTTGTCGTCGGATCTCATATACCCGCCCCAGGCTCGACACACCTTGTCGAAAGCGCCAGGGACATAGGCGTCATGATTGCCCGGAACGACCGAGACATCTTCGCCGGAGCCTATCGCCTCAAGCCATAGCCGCGCCAATTCAATTTCGGCGTCCAGCGCCAGATTGACCAGATCGCCAGTGACTGCGATGTGGTCAACCCGGGAAGCCTGTATGTCGGAGATGATGGAACCGATGACGCCGTCATGCAGATATCGGCGGCGGTTGCGCTGCCAATTGACGTAGCCTACCACTCGTTTGGATGCGAGCTCACGGTAGGAAATCTCAGGCAGGGGTCCAAGGTGAACGTCAGAGATATGCGCAAGCCGGAACATAACCTCCTTGTAAGTCGCTCGTCGCCAATAGGAAACTGGCAAAAAAGCGACGCGAGCCAGGCTGATGTGCATTCGGAAGCACAACTGAAAGAAGTCGCATGAGCAGCCAGGACGAAAGCCGGTTTCGACAAACCGGCTGGCCAGGCATCCGGGCGCGTCTGTTTCACACCTATTTTCTGCTCCGGCGGCCTATGACACTCGGCGTGCGGGGGCTGGTGCTCGACCCTGTGGACAACTCCGTGTTTCTCATCCGCCACACTTATGTACCGGGCTGGCAGTTGCCGGGCGGCGGCGTCGAGCGTGGCGAAACCCTGGAAACGGCGCTGAGGCGCGAGCTAGAGGAAGAAGGTAATATTGAACTGACTGCGCAGCCAATGTTGCGCTCCATCCACTTCAACCGCCAGTCGAGTCCGCGCGACCATGTGGGCTTCTATGTGGTGACCGCGTTTCGTCAGACCAGTCCCAAACAGCCTGACCGTGAAATCGCCGAAGCAGGCTTCTTTCCCATAGACCAGTTGCCCGACAACACGACGCCGGCGACGCTGCGCCGGATCGACGAGGCCGTTCGCGGCAAGGAGTTGTCCGCCTTTTGGTAGATTATTGGCGACAATGATGGACGGCGGTTCGGTTTGATGTTAGCGAGCCGCCCATGGTGCATATTTCGGCAATGGTTCTGGTTCTGCGACGACGCTTCGCGTGATGCGCGCCCTTGCGTGCGAGCCCAGCCGCGCGAATACGCGGTCCCAAACCATCTGACCGGAACCAGCCTGCCGTGATCCCCTATAATGTACTTTTTCTGCCCGAAACGCCGGCGTATGACGACGAAATCGAATCCATCAACGCGGAAGCCTTCGGACCTGGACGCTTCGCCAAGGCTGCATATCGCATTCGCGAGGGCGGGCCGCATGAACGCGCTCTGTCTTTCGTAGCGACGCTCGACGACGAGGTCATCGCGTCGGTGCGGTTGACCCGCGCCAGCGCCGATACCGGAGAAACCCTGCTGCTTGGCCCTTTGGCCGTGCGCCCCCGCTACAAGAACCTTGGCATTGGCCGGCGGCTCCTCGCCATTTCCGTGGAAGCAGCGCGCAAGGCAGGACATCATTCGGTCGTGCTGGTGGGTGACGAACCTTATTATGGACCGCTCGGGTTCAAGCATATTGCATCCGGGCAACTTACCTTGCCCCGACCCGTGGACCCTGGACGGCTGCTTGGCCATGAAATGACGCCTGGCGCCCTGGCCAACCTCACCGGGCGGCTCGACCACGCCGACCGCCGCCGCTAGGGCCAATTGGCGCGTTGCCATCGGCGAAGGCCGCCAATAGCATGCGGTCTGGAACATCGGAGGACTGCATGAACCCCAAAGGACAGATAGCCATCGTGACCGGCGGCGGCTCCGGGCTTGGCGAAGGAACGGCGCGCGCGCTGGCGGCCGCGGGCGCCAGGGTCGCGATTTTTGACGTCGGGATCGAACGCGCACAGAAGGTCGCCGCGGATATTGGCGGGACAGCAATCAAGTGCGACGTTTCAAGCGCAGAGAGCGGCGAAGCAGCGTTCGCAGAGGTCTCGGGTCGCCTCGGCGGCGACGCACGCATTCTTGTAAACTGCGCGGGTATCGCAATCGGCGTCAAAACGATCGGCAAGGAGGGGCCCCATCCGCTCGATTCCTACCGCCGCGTCATTGAGATCAACCTGATCGGCACGTTTAACATGATCCGGCTGATGGCCGACCGGGCCGCAAAGCTGGAGCCGCTGGACGGCGGCGAGCGCGGCGTCATCATCAATACCGCGTCAGTTGCAGCTTACGATGGGCAGATCGGCCAGGCCGCCTATTCATCCTCCAAAGGCGGCGTCGTGGGCATGACCCTGCCCGTCGCGCGCGATCTTGCCCGTTCAGGCATCCGCGTGTGTACAATTGCACCGGGCATCTTCTGGACGCCAATGCTGGCCGGCATGCCACAGGAAGTTCAGGATTCGCTTGGTGCGGCAGTCCCCTTCCCGCCCCGGCTCGGCCGGCCTGACGAATATGCGGCGCTGGCCATGCAGATCGTGTCCAACCAGATGCTGAATGGCGAGACAATCAGGCTGGACGGCGCAATTCGGATGGCGCCCAAATGACAGGGCCGGAACCGAAAGGACCGCTTGCCGGTCTGACGGTTATCGAATTGGCCGGCCTGGGCCCTGCACCGCTGGCCGGCCTGATGCTTTCGGAGATGGGCGCGCGGGTCTTGCGTATCGAGCGCGTCAATGAGGCATCCTTCATGGGACTTGGCGGTCCGTTTGACTTCAACCGGCATGGCCGTTCGGTTATCCAGGTCGACATGAAAAGACCTGGGGCGGCGCCATTGGTGTTGTCGCTTGCAGCCGGCGCGGATCTCCTGATTGAAGGCTTTCGACCCGGTGTCATGGAACGGCTGGGGATCGGGCCGGAACCATGCCTTGAACGTAACCAACGGCTTATCTATGGGCGGATTACGGGGTTTGGCCAGGATGGCCCGCTGGCCCGCCAGGCCGGACACGACCTGACCTATATCGCGTATGCCGGAGTCCTGCACGCCATCGGTCACAAGGGCGAGCGGCCCACGCCTCCGCTTAACCTTGTCGGCGACTATGGCGGCGGCACGATGTTTCTTCTCACCGGTCTGCTTGCGGCGCTGGTCGAACGGGCAAGCTCGGGGAAAGGACAGGTCGTCGACGCCTCAATGATTGAGGGCGCCTCGATGCTGGCGCTGCCAAGCTACGCCTACCACCACGCAGGCTTGTGGCGGGGCGGACGAGGCGAGAACCTGCTCGATTCCGGTGCGCCTTTTTATGATACCTACGAGGCTGCTGACGGAAAATTTGTTGCTGTCGCCTGCCTTGAACCGCAATTTTTCGCCGAGTTTGCCGCAGCGCTTTCACTTGATGAGCGCTTTGTAGCCGGGCAGTATGACAAGGTGCTTTGGCCAGAGCTGCACGACGCTATCTCCAGCCGCATAAAGCAAAGAAGCCGCGACGATTGGGCTGATATGTTCGCAGAGACTGACGCTTGCGTTGCGCCGGTTCTGGACTTTGACGAGGCGGCCGCCCATCCGCACAACGTGACCCGCGCAAGTCATGTTAGCGTCGATGGCTTCAAGCGGCCGGCGCCAGCGCCAAAACTGTCGCGTACGCCCCTGCAACCAGCAGGACCAGCGCATCGTCGCGACCCCGTCGCTGCACTAACCGCGTTCGGCGTTTCAGATGCAGGCGCTCTTGTTCAGGCGGGGCTCGTACGATGATCGACAAATCAGAAGATGGCCCGAGACGCCTCATCCGCGAGACCGACCATGACGCGATCCGGCAAGCGAAGTCGCTGCTGCGTCAAAGTCGCTACGGGGCGCTGGCCGTAATCGACCCGCAGGGCGGCGGGCCACTGGTCAGCCGCGTCGGCGTTGCAACCGACCTGGACGGGACGCCTATCCTTCTGGTGTCGATGCTTGCCGCCCACACACCCGCCCTGATTGCCGACCCGCGCTGCAGCCTGCTTGTTGGAGAAGCCGGCAAGGGCGATCCAATGGCGCACGCCCGGATTTCGCTTTCCTGCGCTGCAACCAGACTGGATGCGGATTCCCCCGATGGCGTACGGGCGCGGCGGCGCTATCTGAACCGAAATCCCAAAGCGGCGCTTTATGCCGGACTCGGCGACTTCAGCTTTTTTCGTCTCAATATTGACAAGGCGCATCTCAACGGCGGCTTCGGCCGGGCATATGTGCTCAGCGCGAAGGACCTGCTGGCAGCTGTTCCTTCCGGTCTCGACAATGTCGAGCAAGGCGCGATCGAACACATGAATTCAGATCACTCAGCCGCAACGGCGCTTTATGCAACCTGTTTTGGCAAACTCGATGATGCCGATTGGACGGTCAGCGGCTTTGACGGCGAAGGCATGGATCTCGCCGTCGGCGACCGCATCGGGCGCGTCTGGTTTCCACAACCTTTCCGTGATTTGAATGACCTGCGTCCGCTTCTCGTTGAAATGGCGCGGCAGGCGCGTCTTCGGTAGCGGCCCGTATAAGTAGTATCAAAAGTAATAAACTCCTCAAAGTTTAACTTGTGCTTTCAGGACAATGGGATAGTTTAGAACCGCAACCTCAGCGGTTGTTCTTGCTTTTCCAGCGGGTTCTGCCCCCAACCGGTTGGAAATGAGAGGTTTCTTTTTTGGGGGAATAATGCATTCCAGGGCACCGGTTGATAAGCATGAGGAGGCTGCGGCTCTCCTCACAGCGCTTGGGAACGCAAAGCGACTGATGATCATTGAAAATTTGCTCGACCGCGAGATGACGGTCGGATCAATTGCGGATCAGGTTGGTTTGAGTCAGTCGGCTCTTTCACAGCATCTTGCAAAGCTTCGAAACTATGATCTCGTTGATACGAGACGCGACAAGCAGATGATATACTATTCTTGCAGGTCGACGGCGGTAAAACACCTGATGAACACTTTGTCAGAAATCTTTGCCCGGCACTGACGTCCCTTGATCTTTGCCCGGCGTTGCCCGATCCAGAGTATCGAGCCTGCATGATTCTGATGGCCGAGGTGAATCCTGACGCTCCATCGAATTCTGGACCGTGACGATCAACGGGTCGCGCCTTACCGGGACATCCGGGAACGGGATATGGTTGGCCGACGGGGATTTTTTGTCGCCGAAGGCACAGTTGTCGTACGCGCACTATGCAACTCGCTCCGATTTCGGCCACAATCCCTGCTTGTACTGGAGAACAGGTTTGCCGGATTGAGCGAGATGATCGATGGACTGGATGAGTCAATCCCAGTCTATATCGTCAATCGCGCCCTGATCGACGCCATTGCCGGATTCCCCATGCATCGCGGCGTCCTGGCGATCGGCGAGCGAAACCATGAGGAAGACGCGCTCAGCCTGGCCGACAGTTTTGGCTCAAGCGCGCTAGTCGTTGTGTGCGTCGGAATCGGCAGCCACGACAATATGGGCGCCATCTTCCGCAATGCGGCGGCTTTTGGTGCGGCAACCGTGCTGTGCGACGAAACCTGCTGCGATCCTCTATATCGCAAGGCGCTTCGCGTTTCGGTAGGGTCAGTGCTGAAGGTGCCCTATGCGCGGGCTGGCGCAGCATCCAGCATTGTCGACCTGTTGACTGCGCGCGGGTTTCGCCAATATGCGCTCAGCCCGGGCGGCGCGACAAGCATTAGAGATCTCAGGCCGAATGGCCGCACCGCGCTCTATCTGGGCGCAGAGGGCGACGGTTTGCCGCACCAGGTGATGGAGAGGATGGAGGCGGTCTCGATCCCGATGACACCGGGTTTTGACAGCCTCAACGTCGCCGCAGCATCGGCAATCGCCCTGCACCAATTGTTTGCGGGCCGGACAGCGCTTGGATAGCCCGGCGTTGTGGCCTATGTGAGCAGTGCAATTTCAGGGAATATTATGTCTGTCACCAAGGAAGCCATTCTGGACAAACTGAAGACCGTTCAGGGTCCCGATTTTACTGGAAATATTGTCGACCTCGGGCTGGTGTCGGATATCTTTGTGGCCGACAGCAAAGTGTTCTTCTCCATTACGGTGCCGACCGCGCGCGCCCGGGAACTGGAGCCGCTGCGCGCCGCAGCCGAAAGAACGGTGACATCGATTCCGGGCGTCAAGAGCGCGGTGGTGGCGCTGACTGCCGAGCGCAAGTCAGGCGGCATGGAAGGCGCGCCCAAACCACGCCCGGCGCCGGCGCAACCGGCCACCGCGCCACATGCTGCGCCGTCGCAACGAAGCGGGCGCCGCGGCATTCCCGGAGTCGGCGCTATCATTGCCGTCGCCTCCGGCAAGGGCGGCGTCGGCAAGTCGACAACTGCGGTCAATCTGGCGCTCGGTCTGGCGGCGAACGGCCTGAGGGTCGGCATTTTGGACGCCGACATCTACGGTCCGTCAATGCCGCGGCTATTGGGCATCAAGGGTCGGCCCGAAACAACCGACGGAAAGGTGATGCGGCCTATGCAGCGCCATGGCGTCAAGGTGATGTCGATGGGTTTCCTGGTCGACGAGGAGACCCCAATGATCTGGCGTGGCCCAATGGTCATGTCCGCGCTGACCCAGATGCTGCGCGAAGTCGCCTGGGGCGAACTTGACGTGATGGTTGTGGATATGCCGCCCGGCACAGGCGATGCGCAGCTCACCATGGCGCAGCAGGTTCCGCTTGCGGGCGCTGTCATCGTCTCTACGCCGCAAGACCTTGCGCTTATCGATGCGCGAAAGGGCCTGAACATGTTCAAGAAGGTCGACGTGCCCCTGCTCGGCGTGGTCGAAAACATGAGCTATTTCGTTGCACCGGACACCGGTCGCCGCTACGACATCTTCGGCCATGGCGGCGCCGAACGCGAGGCGGCAAGGCTTGGCGTTCCGTTTCTTGGCGGCGTGCCTCTCGAGATGGAAACCCGCGAACTGTCGGATATTGGCGAACCCGTCGTGGTTTCGCGCCCCGACACCAAACAGGCAAAAGTCTACCGGGGCATCGCAGCGCGCGTATGGGAACAGCTACAAGCAGCGCAGGCCGCCGCAGCGGCGACGACCCCGTCAATCGTTTTTGAGTGAGCAAAGTAAGGAATTGCGCGTGGTCCGTTGACAGGAGACCGCAAGTTCTGCTGTGTGTGCCTTCCGCAACGTAATGTACTCCCGTCGACATTACGCGCGGTTCCGGCCGACGCATAGTTGCAGCGGCTCGACGTAGCAGGATCCCCTATATTGAATGGGCGGAGAGCCGCTACGTGGCCACTCACATGCCCCCTGTCAGTGAGTGGCCAGCGGCTCTCTTCGACTACCTCTCGCCAAGCAGTTCAAATCAGGACAGGATTTGCGACGGTCAGGCGCGTGCCTGCCGCCTCCATCGCATCTGCAATGTCCTGCGGCGGTTGTCCGTCGGTAACCAGCTCGGCAAATCCGCCAAAACCAGACACCTGAACCAGCCCCTGCCGTCCGAATTTTGTCCTGTCGGTGATCACCAAACTGTGTTGACCCCGAGTCAGAACGATGCGGGCCAACTCAGCTTCATCCAGGTCGTAGTCCATAATTCCAAAATTCGCGTCCACCGCTCCTGCCGTGATGATGGCGTGGGTTACTGAGAAACGGCGCACAAAATCCAGCGCCGAAACGCCAAACGCTGCTCCGCTGTCGCCGCGCAGCTCGCCGCCGGCCATATAGACTTTGTTGCCATTGACCATGGACAGGGTGCGGGCGATGTCAGAACAGTTGGTCACCACCGTGAGGCGGCGATGGGTCAGCAGTTCGCGCGCCAGAAAGCTTGCTGTTGTGCCGGTATCGAGCATCAAGGATTCACCGTCCCGGATCGTACCCGCCACTGTCCTGGCGATAGCGCGTTTGGCGTCGGCGTTCTCGCGCATACGCTTCTCGAAGGGAGCTTCGCCGGTCAAATTCGGTAGACCGATCGCGCCATGCATCTTGATGACAGCCCCGTCACGGCTGAGCGGTTTCACATCGCGCCGAACGGTTTCAAGCGAAACGCCAAGCCTGTCAGCGAGGCTTGATATGGTGATCGTTCCCTCTTCTTTGATCAGGCGCAAAATCTCAGCGTGACGTTTG
>Ga0209573_1002673_pt1 | contig 21893 bp, 13 predicted proteins | sample TNRBio252014_DNA_FD_185870 | JGI IMG/M metagenome (GOLD analysis project Ga0209573, IMG submission 185870) | Wastewater treatment Type I Accumulibacter community from EBPR Bioreactor in Madison, WI, USA - TNR Reactor_6/25/2014_ DNA (SPAdes)... | ecosystem: Engineered > Bioreactor > EBPR >...
CCGCGACTACCGCGAGCTGACCCAGCACGCGCTGCAATCGCGCTTGGGCATCGTGCTGCAGACGCCCTACCTCTTCTCCGGCACCATCCGCGAGAACATCCGCTACGGCCGGCTGGACGCGACCGACGAAGAGATCGAAGCTGCGGCCCAGATGGCTGGCGCGCATCCTTTCATCGCCTCCCTGCCCAAAGGCTACGAGCAGGAGGTGGGCGAGGGCGGCACGCTGTTGTCGGTGGGCCAGAAGCAGTTGCTCAGCCTGGCGCGCGCCGTGCTGGCCCGGCCGGAGATCTTCATCATGGACGAGGCCACCAGCTCGGTGGACACCCTGACCGAGGCGCTGATCCAGCAGGGCATGGAGACGCTGATGGCCGGGCGGACCAGCGTGGTCATCGCCCACCGGCTGAGCACCATCCGCCGGGCCGACCGCATCCTGGTGATCGAGGGCGGCCGCATCGCCGAGATCGGCAGCCACAGCGAGCTGCTGCAAGCCCGCGGGCACTACTACAACCTATACACGCAGCAATTCCGCCAGGAGACGACGGTGGAAGAGGTCGCGCGCGAGATGGTGTTCGCGTAGCTTTCACGTCACCCGGCCCGAGCACGGTCGCCCGCCGCGCTCGGGCCGGTGTGGGATGGGGCGGCGGGTCGACCAGCCAGAGTCGTGTTACGCCGTAGCTATCTCTATCGCTTGCCTGAGACGATGATCTGCGGTGATCAACGTGAATCCGTATTCCCAGGCTGTGGCGGCAATGAAACGATCGGCGGGGTCATGATGGGGAAGTGTGATCGACTTGCTCTTGATGGCAACGGCATGGGAAAGGGGCGCCTCGACCACGGGGCTCCTCTGCAAAGCCTCGATTATCCATTCCTCCGGGCTTGGGTCTAGCTCAATTTTCCCCTTTTCTGCCAGAGTCAGAGTTTCCCACACTGTGATTGGCGAGATGTACAACTCGTTTGCGCCGTTGCGAAGTATCTCCTGGACCTGGCTGCTAATCTTGTTAGGATCCAGAAGACTCCAAAGCCAAATATGGGTGTCGAGCAGGTACTTCATGCCGCAAGCGCTTCCCATGCGTCTTCAGTCTCGGTAGGCGACACGATATCGCCGAGAATTCGCCCAGTGCCCTGCATGCAACCTAACCAGGATCCGTCCTGATTCGACACGGGAACGATCTTGACTAATGACCTGCCCTTGTCGGTAATCAACACAGGCCTGTCTGAATGCCTCACGGCGGCGATGACTGCTTGTAGATTCTCTTGGAAGCGCGAGAGCTGAATCTGTTCCATTGCGGTGTTTACTCCTTGTCGCTTGCTCGTGCGACCCTGTCAATGGCTGGCGTTAGCGCAATTATACTGGTGAAGTGTGAACACGTCAACCGCATCCTGCGCCGTACAATTGGGGCTGATGGCGCGTTGTGGTATACTTGCCAACGTTGTTCATCAACATTTTTCATCGAGGTTGCTTGTGGTTTCTGAGCAGACACCCACCTTCACCGGCTACCAGGCAGCACGCACGGGCGCAGCGCTGCGCGACGAGGGCGACCACGCCCGGCTCTGGCTGGGCGGGGAAGACCGCATCGCCTTCTTGCAGCGCATCAGCACCAATGACGTACGCCTAGTACCCGGCCAGGGTACGGTGACCGTGCTCACCTCCCCCACGGCGCGCATCCAGGCTGTGCTGACAGCGCTGGCCATGCCCGCGGGCCTGCTGCTGCTGGCCGGGCCGGGCCAGGGACCGGCCCTTTTCAACACCCTGCGCACCCAGATCTTCTTCAACGACAAGGTGAACCTGGAGGGCCGCGGCGGCGCGCTGGCTCAGTTCAGTCTGCTGGGGCCACAGGCGGCCGGCCTGCTGGCGCAGATTGCCGGGCCGGTCGACGACCTGCCGCTGTTCGGCTGGCGCACGCTGGCCATCGCCGGCGTCGACGTGACTGTGCAGCGCCACGAAGGGCTGAATAACGGCGGCTTCATCTTGTTGATCCCGTCACCCGCCGCGCTGGCCGTCAAGACCGCGCTGCTGCGGGCCGGCGCAGTTGCACTGGACGAAGAAGCCTACCACGTGCTGCGGGTCGAGGCCGGCGTGCCCGCGCCCGGTTGCGAGTTGACCGAGCAGGTCAACCCGCTGGAGGCCGGCCTGCGCCGCTTCTGCGACGACCACAAGGGCTGCTACACTGGCCAGGAGATCATCGCCCGCCAGATCACCTACGACAAGGTGACGACCCATCTGGTGGGCTTGCTGACCGAGGAGCTGGCCGCACCCGATGCCAAGATTATCGCAGACGGCAAGCAGGTCGGCTGGGTCAGCAGCGCCGTCCACAGCGTCGCGCTGGATCGCCCGATCGCCCTGGCCCTCGTGCGCCGTCCGCACCACGATCCCGGCACGCCGCTGGTCGTCCAGTCTGGCGACCAGGCGATTGCTGCTATCGTCACCACTCTGCCGTTCGACGTCGAGCCGGAGCCCCGGCTTTCTGCCGCGAATTAGGCGAATTAAACGAATTCACCGGAATGAACTCCGGGTAATCCGCCCAATTCGCGCAATTCGCGGCTAACTCCCCAGCCCCTCAAGAACCATCGAGCTATGCACAACCCTGCCCAACCTCTTGACTTGCGCCAGCGCATCGTCGGCCACGACCAGCTCGTACCGCTGCTGGACGGCAGCCTGGTTCCCTACGTCAACCTGGACAACGCCGCCAGCACGCCAGCCTTGCAGGACGCGATGGACGCCGTGACGCGCCTGCTGCCCTACTACGCTAGCGTCCATCGCGGCACGGGCTTCAAGTCGCGCCTCTGCACCATAGCCTATGACCAGGCCCACGAGATCATCGGCCACTTCGTGGGCGCGGACCTGCGCACCAACACAGTGATCTTCGGCAAGAACACCACCGAGGCCATCAACAAGCTCTCCTTCCGTCTGCCCGCCCAGCCAGACCAGGTGATCATCACCACGCAGCTCGAGCATCACTCCAACGACCTGCCCTGGCGCGCGCGCTTCCCGGTCGTTCATGTGCGCGCCCTGCCCGATGGGCGGTTGGATGAGGACGACTTCGACCGCGCCCTGGCCAGCTACGCCGGGCAGATCGCGCTGGTGGCCGTCACCGGCGCCTCCAACGTCAGCGGCTTCATCCAGCCAATCCACCGCCTGGCAGCCAAGGCTCATGCGGCTGGCGCGCGCATCCTGGTAGACGCAGCCCAGTTGGCGCCCCATCGCCGCGTGGACATGCGGCCGGACAACGACCCGGAGCACCTGGACTTCGTCGTGCTGTCGGCGCACAAAATGTACGCGCCCTTTGGCGCCGGCGCGCTGATCGGCCCCAAGGACGTATTCCTGCACAGCGCGCCGGAGTATCCCGGCGGCGGCACGGTGGACGTAGTGACGCTGGACGAGGTACACTGGGCCGGCGTGCCTGATCGCGAAGAGGCCGGCAGCCCTAACGTGGTCGGCGCAGTGGCCATGGCCGCGGCCGCTCAGGCGCTGGCGAAGGTGGGCATGGATGCAGTGGCGGCCCACGAGCAGGAACTGCTGGCCTATGCCATCGAGCGCATGCTGGCCGTGCCGGGTATCCAGATCTACGGCGAGACCGATCCCGCCCGTCTGGACGAAAAAGTGGGCGTCATCCCGTTTAACCTGACAGGTGTGTCGCACTTCCTGTTGGCAGCCATTCTGGGCTACGAGGGCGGCATCGGCGTGCGCAGCGGCTGTTTCTGCGCCCATCCCTACGTGGTGCATCTGTTACAGCTCGACGAGCACAGCGCCCACACCTGGCGCGATCAGTTGTTGAGCGGCGATAAGTCGCACATGCCCGGCATGGTGCGCGCCAGTTTCGGCTGTTACAGCCACGCCGACGACATCGACCGCCTGGTAGCAATGCTACAGCGCGTCGCGGCCGGCGACTACCAGGGCGACTACCGCCTGAACCGCGCCACCGGCGAGTACCTGCCAGCGAATTATGTCGAGCCGCTGGCAGAGTATTTCCTGTTGCGCTAGTCACGTACAGCGATTTTCCAAATCGCTGCCCACGATCCTCGTTGAAACGTACAGCGATTTTCCAAATCGCTGCCCACGATCCTCGTTGAAACGTACAGCGATTTTCCAAATCGCTGCCCACGATCCTCGTTGAAACGTACAGCGATTTTCCAAATCGCTGCCCACGATCCTCGTTGAAACGTACAGCGATTTTCCAAATCGCTGCCCACGATTTGGAAAATCGTGGTACGAGATCTGGCAGTTCGATGCGCAGGAGTTCCGACCATGAGCGACCAGACAACCTGGAAAATCCTCTTCTTCGTGTGCGGCGACGCGTCGGATCGGCTGGCGCCAGGCCAGGGTGGCATCGATCTGGGGCCGCTGCTGGCGCCGGATGGACTGCAGCCCACCCCCAGCGATGCCATCTTGCTGGTGCAGGCCCGGCTGGGCGCGCACCAGCCAGCGCTGCGGCTGGTGCAGTTGCCCGGCCAGGAGCTGGCGACCCCAGTCGTCACCGTCGATGGCTCGGCCGACAGCCCGGCCGAGCGCGACGACTTCGTCCGGTGGGCCCAGGTCACGTACCCCACCCGGCGCAGCCTGCTCATTCTGCGCGACTGTCAGCCCGACCTGCCCGATGCACCCACGGCCGGAGCCTCCGTGTTCAGCATAGAGGGCCCGTCTGACGCCCCTCGACTCTTGCCGCTAACTGAGGCCGGGCTGGGCGAGATGGCTGAGCAGTTCGCCACGCGCGGCCTGGGTTCGTGGCTGGCCACACTGACCAGCAGCCTGGCCGGCCGGCTCTCCACCATTCGCCCGACGCCAAAGCCGCCACAGCCTGTAATCCCCAAGGAGACCCCACCGATGAACCCGCACCGCGAATGGACGATTCTGCTCTACATGGCCGGCGACAACGGCGCAACCTTCCAGAGCAAGTACGGCAAGTACTCGCTGATGGCCGAGATGACCGGCGCAGGTATTACCGACATCGGCGAGGTGGAGACGGTCGGCACCACCGACCAGGTGGCTGTGCTGGCCCAGTTCGACACCCTGCCCTCCAAAGACCCCCTGGCCAAAGATCTGGGCGTCGCGGCGGGCGGTACCTATCGGCTGGAGATCCACCAGGGCCGCAGCGTGCTGGAGAATATCGTCGAGGTGCTGCCTGACGTTAACACCGGCGACCCGGCCGAGCTGTCCCGCTTCATCGTCTGGGGCATGAACCGCTGTCCGGCCAGGCACACCATGCTGGTGCTGTGGAACCACGGCCTGGGCTGGAAGGACGACGACATCTACGCCAAGGTGCGGAGCGTGTCGCGCTCGGCCAGGCAGGGGCGAAACGCGCGCAGCAGCAACGCCGCCCTCTTCCGCAGCACAGCCAAAAGCGTCAACCACCGCGCAGCTCGCACCAAGGACGACTCAACACGCGCCATCCTGTGCGACGACACTTCGATGGATTTCCTGACCAACAAGGAGATGAGCCAGGCGCTGAGGGTGGCCGAGTTTGCCGCCGACGAGGCCGACGCGCTGGCGATTTTCTCCGACAAGGCGCGGCTGGACCAGTTGATGGGCTGGGGCAACGAGGGTGCGCTGCGGCACCTGAGCATCATCGGCATGGACGCCTGCCTGATGGCCATGATCGAGGTCCAGTACCAGGTGCGCAAGTTCGCCGACGTGATGGTGGCCTCGCAGGAGGTGGAGCCGCTGCACGGCTGGCCCTACGACACCATCCTGGCTGAGTTGGCCGCCCGGCCCACCATGCCGCCCCACGAACTGTCCACACTGATCGTCGACCGTTTCGTGGACTCTTACGTCAACGACAGCCGACGGCGGCCCGACGTCACCCAGTCGGCCATCGACCTGAGCCGGCTGGGCGAGGCGGCGGATCTGATTCAGACCTTCGCCCGCAGCCTGGGCAAGGAGTTCAAAGACGATCTGTTCCTGGAAAAGGCCTACAAAGACGCCCGTGACAAGGCCCAGCGCGACGGCTACGCGTTCGAAGACCCCGAATACGTCGACCTGATCAGCCTGCTGGATGCGCTGATCAACGGCTACCGCGGCGATTCCAGCGCGTCCCAGGCCGTCACGGCCGCCGGTGCGCTGCGCGAATGGCTGTTGAGCGACCGCTCGCCGGTAATCCACAACGGCGTCGCCGGCAAGTTCGACGGCAAAGCGCACGGCGTCAGTATCTACACCCCGCGCGACCTGCCCTCGCCGCTGTACAAAGAGATGGACTTCCAAAGCGCCGGCTGGTACAACGCGGTCAAGAAGATTTATGAGGCGTAGTGAGTGGCAGGTGGCAGGTGGCAGGTGGCAAGTGGCAAGTGGCAAGTGCCAAGTGGCAAGTGGCAAGTGGCAAGTGGCAAGTGTCAAGTGGCAGGCGATAACCAGACACTCCCATACCCGACACCTGACACTTGACACCCTAACACCTGACACCCTAACACCTGACACTCTGCCACTCTGATACTGAAAGGCTCCAGCCATGGACGAAACGCCCACTATTACCTTTGTCGGCGTGGAAGAGACGGCCACAGCGCGAGGCGGGTCGGAGCTGAGCCGCGTCACTGAAAAGATCAGCGTGGACGTGCTGCGCGACAAGTTCACCGAGTTCATGCGCGGGCTGGAGGAAGCCTTCGCGGTGGACGAGGTACAGACGGCCCACGGCGTCTTCCAGTTGAGCGAGATCCAGTTCAGCGCCGAGATGTCGGCCAGCGGCGATTTCAAGCTGCTGGGCACCGGTGTGGGTGTGGCAACCGGCGCTGCGCTGACCTTCGTGCTGACGCGCAAAGACAGCAACTAATCCCAAGGACACTCCCATGCCAACACCAGACAACGCAGACTACGAATATCGCAAACCACTGGACACGACGTTGGCCGCGCTGGACGACCTCTGGGGCCAGTGGAATGATCTGCCGGATGCAGGGCGCACGGACCTCACGACGGTCCTGGCCGATTTTCGCGGCCGGCTGTATCGGGCGGCCGGGGACGCGGCGCGCGGCACGGCCGTGGCCTCGCTGCTCTACACGCTGGAAGCGACCGCAGCCCTGCCAGCCAGCACGGCCGCGCGGCTGCAAGGAGCCCACCAATCCCGCCGCCGCTCCTTTCTTACCGTGGACAGCGGCCAAGCGCGCGAGATCCAATCGCTGATCGATCGCCTGATCGGCCCCGACGCCAGCCTGGCGCCGTCGACAGCCCCCACAGCCAGCGACGATGCCTTTCCCGAAGCTGGCAAGATCGCCGAGCGGGTGATCAGCCGGCTCAACAGCCGCTGGACCGAGCTGTCGCTGCTGGGCCAGGAGCAGGTCTTCCTCTGGCTGCGCAGCTACGACGACGCGCTGGGCAGCGTAGACGACGACGTCCAACGCTTGCTGGCCAGCCACGAGTTTCTCAACCAGATCAAGTCCGACCCGGCCGTGTACGCGCTGGTGGAGGACGCGTTCACGGTGCGCAGCGGCATCCCCAGCTTCGGGCCTGGCGCCCAGGCGATGACGTCCCAAGAGGCAGGCCGGATTCGCGATTTGATCGGCAGCAGCCCGCTGATGGCAACGCCAAAGACGCCGTGGGGCGCTGAAGCTTCTTTCGCCATGACCGAGCCGCCGCCGCTGCCACCCCTTGCCGCCATAGTCGAGCCAGCCACGCCCGCCGTCGTGGACTACCACACCGACGTGCGCTTCCCCGGCCAGGTTTCGACCTTCGACCAGGACATCCCGCTGCGGGTACGGTTGGCCTTGGAGAAGTCGGAGAGCAGCGTGGTGGACGAGACGGTCGCCATTGAGTTCGCCACCCCGGATCCACAGCAGGTGCTGGTGGTGTGCAACGCCGAGGGCTTCATCGTCGACAGCAAGGACACGGCCGATACCACGCGCACGATCCTGGTCTATCCTGGCCAGGACTCGCAGTGGGCCGTCTTCCTGCTGACGCCCGATCCTGAGGCTGGGCCGGGCATGCGGCGTATCGGCCTGGATTTCTACCACCGCGGCCGGCTGGCCGGCACAGCTAGCTTCGAGGTGGAAGTCCGCGACCGGCCACCCATCGAGAAGATCGAGATCGAGCCAGATCCCATGATCGTCGACCGGGCCGAGGATGGTTCGGTGATCGAGCAGGTTGCGGGTGGCTTCACGTTTTCCTCGGAGAACGCCCCCACGCCCGACTTCGTATTGCGCATCACCCTCAGCGCCGACCGACGCCAGCTGAGCTTCATGCTGCACTCGCCCGCAGGCAGGCTGGGTTACATCTACCAACGCATGGGTTCGGTGACATTGGCATCGGACCCGCGCACGTTCCTGGACAACACGCTGCTGCGCCTCAGCCAGATGGCGCGCACCAGCAGCAAAAAGCTCAACGAACAGCAGATCAAAGCTGCCCAACAGAAGCTCCAGGAGATCGGATGGGACCTGTACGAGCAGTTATTCACGCCCGCGCTGCGTCGCGCCTACCGCGACCTGCGCACCCTGCGCCAGCAGCAGGCGGACCTGAGCTTGCTGATCGTCTCCGACGAGCCGTGGATCCCCTGGGAGATGGTGCTGCCCCACGAGGATGACTTGCCCGAAGAGGACTTCCTTTGCGCCCAGTTCCGCATGACCCGCTGGCTGGAGGGCCGCGGGCTGCCGGAGGACTTCAGCGTGCACCAGGCCAGGGTGGTTGTACCCCAGAGCAACCTGCCATCGGTCAAGGCCGAAAAGGACTATTTCAGCAACGATCTGCCCAGCCAGCGGTCTGATATCAGCGTGGGCAGCGGCTGGCTGGATACGGCGAGCCAGGTCAAAGATGCGCTGCGCGAGGGCGACATCCAGTGGTTCCACTTCGCCTGCCACGGCGACTTCGACTACACGCGACCCGACGAGTCGGCATTGCAGCTCAGTGGGGAGCCCCTAACCCCAAGCCAGATTGTGGGGCCGTACCGCACGGGCGTGGCTGCCAGCCGGCCGCTGGTCTTCCTCAACGCCTGCCACACGGCCGAGGCCGGCTTCTCGCTGACGCGCATGGGCGGCTGGGCTGAGCGCTTCGTGCGCGCCGGCGCCAGCGCATTCATCGGCAGCCTATGGGAGGTCAACGACGGGTTGGCCGCCCAGTTCGCGATCCACTTCTACAACGAGCTGCTGGCCGGCCAAACCCTGGGCGCGGCCTTCCACAGCGCCCGCGCCCACATCCGCGCCCTGGACGACGCCAACCCCACCTGGCTGGCCTACACCCTCTACGCCGACCCGAATGGACGCGTCAAACCCCGTGACCAGTAATCAGTGACCGGTGAGCCGAGGGCGAAGGTCGAAGGATTACCAGAATAACCTTGTCTCCGACCTCATTGACGCCTGGCGCGCCGTTCGACCGCCCACCAATTCACCCATCTACCAGTTCATCCTTCATCGTTCATCGTTCATCGTTTCTTCATGACCACCCCCATGCGCCGCCAGTATCTGGCGATCAAGAAGCAATTCCCGGACACGGTCCTGTTCTTCCGCTTGGGCGACTTCTACGAGACCTTCGACGGCGACGCCGAGATCGTGGCGCGGGTCTGTGACGTGGTGCTGACCTCGCGGCCCGTCGGACTCAACGAGCGCGTGCCGCTGGCCGGCGTGCCCTACCACAGCGTCGAGCCGCACATCGCTAAGCTGGTCAACGCCGGCTACAAGGTGGCCATCGCCGAGCAATTGGGCAGCGAGCCGCCGCCAGGCGAGAAGCTGGTGGAGCGGGTGGTGCGCCGCGTGGTCACAGCCGGCACGGTGGTCGAGCCGGGCCTGCTAGACGAGGGGCGCAACAACTATCTGGCAGCCGTGGCGTGGGACGCGGGAGCGGCGAGCGGGGAGCGGCGAGCGATCGGGTTGTCCTACGCCGATATCACTACAGGCGAGTTTGCTGCCACGCAACTCGAAGGCGCCGATGCGGAGCGTCTGCTGCGCGAGGAACTGGCGCGCTTGCAGCCAGCCGAGGTGCTTCTGCGTGAGGGGGAGAGAGGGAGAGGGGGGGACGGCTCTTCCCCCCCTCACCCCCTCTCCCACTCTCCCTCTCTCTCCCTCACCCCCCTCCCCGCCTGGCAGTTCGAGCTAGAGACCGCGCGGCGGGCGCTGCTGGAGCAGTTCGAGGTCGAGTCGCTGGCGGCGTTTGGCGTCGATGGCTTGCCGCAGGCCGTGCGCGCGGCCGGCGCGCTGGTGCAGTATCTGCGAACAACCCAGCGCGGCAGTCTGCCGCACCTGACCGGCCTGCGCACCTACAGCACCGGCGAGTTCATGACCCTGGACGAGGCCACCCGGCGCAACCTGGAGCTGACCCAGACCATCCGCAGCGGCAGCAAGAAGGGATCGCTGCTGGAGGTGCTGGACACGACGAAGACGCCCATGGGCGCGCGGCTGTTGCGCAAGTGGCTGCACCAGCCGCTGTTGGACCTGGCGCAGCTTGAGGCGCGGCTGGACGGCGTGCAGGCCTGGCATGATAACCTGCCAGCGCGCAGTGAGCTGCGCGATATCCTGCGCCCGATCGGCGACCTGGAGCGCTGGACCAACCGCGCCGCGCAGGGCATCGCCAGGCCTATCGAGCTGGTGGGGATTCGCCAGGTGTTGGCATTGACGCCGGAACTGGTGAGACTCGTCGGAGAATTGGCAATTGTCAATTGGCAATTGTCAATTGTTAATTGCTCGGATGTCCTCGATCTGCTGCGCGCGGCCATTGCCGAGGAGCCGCCGGCCACGCTGGAGAAAGGCGGCGTGATTCGCAAGGGCTATTCGGCCGAGCTGGACGGCATCGAGGTCGCATCGCGCGATGCGCGCCAGTGGGTGGCCGGGCTGGAGCGGGTCGAGCGGGAGCGCACCGGCATCAAGTCGCTCAAAGTCGGCTTCAACAAGGTCTTCGGCTACTACATCGAGGTCACCACGGCCAACGCCGCCCTCGTGCCGGCCGACTACATCCGCAAGCAGACTCTGGTCAACGCCGAGCGCTATATCACGCCAGAGCTGAAGGAGTACGAAAGCCTGATCCTCAACGCCGACGAGCGGCAGTTGGAGCTGGAGCGGCAGATATACCAGCAGGTGCTGGCGCAGATCGCCGCGGCCGCGGCGCGCCTGCTGCAACTGGCCCAGGCCATTGGCGAGCTGGACGTGCTGGCCAGCCTGGCCGAGGTCGCGGCCAACAACCGCTACGTGCGCCCCACCCTGGCCAGCGACGGCGTGCTGGAGATCACCGCCGGCCGCCATCCGGTGGTGGAACGCAGCCTGCGCGCCGAGGTGTTCCAGCCCAACGACGTGCGCCTGTCGCCGGAGGAGGCCATTCTGGTCATCACCGGCCCAAATATGAGCGGAAAAAGTACATTTTTACGTCAAGTTGCACTCATTACCCTGATGGCCCAGATCGGCTCCTTTGTGCCGGCCGAGCAGGCGCACATCGGCCTGGTGGATCGCATCTTCACCCGCATCGGCGCGCAGGACGAGATCCACGCCGGCCAGAGCACCTTCATGGTCGAGATGGTGGAGGCGGCTAACATCTTACACCACGCCACCAGCCGCAGCCTGATCATCTTCGACGAGCTGGGCCGCGGCACCAGCACCTACGACGGCCTGAGCATCGCCTGGGCCGTGGTCGAGTACATCCACAACCACCCGCGGCTGCGCGCCAAGACCCTCTTCGCCACCCACTACCACGAGCTGACCGAGCTGGCCGAACGGCTGCCCCATGTGGTCAACTACAACGTGGCCGTGGCCGAGCAGGGCGACACGGTGGTCTTCCTTCACAAGATCGTGCCCGGCGCAGCCGACAAATCCTACGGCATCCACGTGGCCCAGTTGGCCGGCCTGCCCCGCCCCGTCATCCACCGCGCCGAGGAGATCCTGGCCGACCTGGAGGCCGACGGCGACTCACCGACGCAGCTCTGGCCGGCCTTTGCGCAGCACCCCGGAGGGGCTGACCGAGCCAGCGAGCCGGCCGTAGTGCAGCTCAGCCTGTTCGGCGGGCCACATCCGGCCGTCGACGCACTCAAGAAGCTGGACATCAACGCCCTCAGCCCGCTGGAGGCGCTCAACAAACTATACGAACTTCAGAAGATCGCGCAGAAATGATCTGCCGCAGTTGGGCAACAGCCCACTAGAACCCACCGAGCCCATGACTTCCGTCCCCACCACCGCGCCGTCGGCTACAACCGACCGTCTCAAGCGCAACCAAACGGCCGCGTTCTACATCTCGTTCATCGCCTTGGGCCTGGCCTTCTCGTCCTTGGGGCCCACCCTGCCCGGCCTGGCCGCCAACACCGGTGCCACCATCAGCCAGATCAGCATCCTGTTCACCGTGCAGGCGCTGGGGCTGCTGCTAGGTAACTTCCTCAGCGGCCGACAGTTCGACCGCGCGCCGGCCTTTCCCTTCCTGGCCATGGTGGTGTTGGTCACCTCAGCAATGCTGGCGCTGATCCCGCTTGCCCCAAGCTTGGCGCTGCTGGCGGCGCTGATGCTGGTGATGGGCGTGGCGGCTGGCTCCATCGACGTGGGCGGCAACACGTTGCTGGGCTGGATCCACGGCGACCGGGTGGGGCCGCGCATGAACGCGCTGCACTTCTTCTTTGGCGTCGGCGCGCTGTTAGCCCCCATCTTTGTGGCGCAAGCGATTGGCCTCACCGGCAGCATCACCTGGGCCTATTGGCTGCTGGCGCTGCTGGTGCTGCCGGCCGCCGTGCTCTTCCTGCGCCTGCCCAGCCCGGCCGCGCCATCCCGCATCGCCCAGGCCAGGAGTGAGCGCATCCCCTGGCTGCCGGTGGGGCTGATGATGGCCGCGTTCTTCCTCTTCGTCGGCGCTGAGGTCAGCTTCGGCGGCTGGATCTATACCTACGCCGTCGCCCTGAACCTGGCCACGCTCACCACAGCCGGCTACCTGACCTCGGTGTTCTGGGGCGCGTTGACGCTGGGACGATTGATTAGCATCCCCATCTCCGGCCGCGTGCGGCCGCGCTATCTGCTGCTGGCCGACGTGTTGGGCGGTCTGGCATCGCTGCTCCTCCTCCTGCTGTTGCCTGGCGTCGCCTGGGTCGTGTGGATCGCGGCCTTCGGCTTCGGCCTATCCATGGCCAACGTCTACCCCACGCTGGTGCTGCTAGGCGGACGCCACCTACACCTCACCGGCAAGATTACCAGCATGTTCATGGTGGGCGGCAGCCTGGGCAGCATGGTCACGCCCTGGCTGATCGGCCAGCGCTTCGAGAGCACCGGCCCGCAAGTGACCATCGTGGTGCTGTTCGTGACTTTGCTGCTGGCGGGAGCGACCGTGGCGGCGTTTCTGGTCGTGACGCGGCGACGGTGAGCGGAATACCACAGCGGATTAAGCACAGCGGATGCAGAGCGGAACTTTTCAGCCATCCGCTGTAATATCTCCCCATCCGCTGTCCCCATCCGCTGTAATATCTCCCCATCCGCTGTCCCCATCCGCTGTAATATCTCCCCATCCGCTGTAATATCTCCCCATCCGCTGTCCCCATCCGCTGTCCCCATCCGCTGTAATATCTCCCCTCCCTCACAGTTGCCAAGCGAACATCACAAACAGCGCCGCGGTCTCCAACACCCACAGCGGCAGCCCGTTGACCACATAGTCGCGCATGGTGTAGCGGCCGGCGCTGCGCACCAGCAGGTTGTCGCCGTCGGTCAGTGGGGTGATGTAGGCCGTGGTCACGGCAAAGGCCACGGCAATGGCAAAGAGCTGCGGCGACGCGCCCATGGTCGTCGCCAGCCCCACGGCAATGGGCGTTAACAGCGCCGCCGCCACTGAGTTAGCCACCACTTGGGTGATCACGCTGGTGAGCACCCAGACCAGGAACAGAGCCAGCAACGGTCCGGAGCCTTGGCTGAGTTGCGAGATCCACGTTGCGATCTGCCCGGCCGCGCCGGTCTGCTCCAGCGCCAGGCTGAGCGACAGCATCGCGCCGATCAGGACCAGTACGCTGCCATCGATGCTGCGATAGGCGCGCTCCACGCTGACGCAGCCGGTGAGGATCAGCAGCACCACGGCTGCCACGCTGGCCACGGCCAGCGACAGGATGTTGAGGGCCACCACCGCAATCAGAGCGGCCAGAATGGCGATGGCCAGGCGCGCCTTGGCGGTGACGATGTCGCCAGGCCGCGGCCCCAGGTCAGTGGCGGCCACCAGGTTCAGGTCGCGGATGGCCGTGCGCAGTTGGCCGGCCCGCCCCTCCACCAGCAGGGTGTCGCCGGCCGCCAGCGTCAGCAGCCCCAGCCCCTCGCGGATCACCTGCGCCTGGCGCTGCACAGCCAGCACCGAGACGCCGTGGCGCGCCCGCAGGCCGGTCTGCTGCAAGCTCTTGCCGATCAGCGGCGAACGGACGGGGATCATTACCTCGGCCATGCGCAGCGCTTCCTCGTCGATGCCGGCCAGCTCGTCCAGCGCAGCCGGCCGCTTCACCTCCAGGCCCAACTGGTTGGCCGCCTGATGCAGCTCGCCTGGAGCGGACTGGACGTAGAGCAGATCATTCTGTTCCAGCACCATCTCGGGCGTGGCGGAGACGATACGCTGGATCAGGTGCGGCCGGGCGGCCAGGACGTTGAGGCCGAAACGGGCCCGCAGGCTGGCGGCGTCCAGCCGGTAGCCTACCAGCGACGACCCGGCCCGGATGCGCAGCAGGTAAAGCTGGTTGTCCAGGCCATAGGCGCTGGCCACCTCGCTCAGCGACGGCCCCAGTTGCTCCTCCGGCATCGGCTTGTTCAGCAGCTTGCGGCCTGGACCCAGGAACCATAGGATCATCAGAACCACGACGACGGCAGCATAGGGGGCCAGGCTGAGCAGACCGAGCGGCGGATGGCCGCTGGCCGCCAGCACGTCGCTGACCACCAGGTTGGACGCGGCGCCGATCAGGGTCAGGTGGCTGCCCAGCGTGGCGGCCGTGGCTAGAGGGAGCAAGAGCACAGGCCGCGCGATGCCCGTCTCGCGCGCAATGTGCAGCACGGCCGGCAGCAGCAGCGCCACCACCAGCATGGCGTCCAGCACGGCGGTCAACGCCGTAGCTACCAGCATGATCGCCAGCAGCAGCGACACCTCACCCTTACCGCCAAAACGCATGATTTGCGCCGCGATGATGTTGGCTACACCGCTCTCGAACAGCGCCGCGCCCAGAACAAAAACACAGGCAACGATGATGATCACTGGCTGGCCAAAAGCAGCAAACGCCTGGATAGGATCGACAATGCCGCTGACGATCAGCAGGGTCATCACGATCAGCGCCACCAGATCAGAGCGCAGGCGCTGGCTGGCCATCACAACCAGCGTCGCCAGCAGGAGGAAGAGGGTGAAAGCGGCTTGGGGGGACATGGGTGGGAGGGGGAGCTGGGAGGAGCTGGGAGGAACGTGGAACGGCTAGAACTTCGCCGTCCATGCCTGAGACGCGTATGGCTCGCGCCGAAGGGCGGCTGCCAAGTCCAGCTCCGACGCGCTAAGTTCCTGCGGCGCCAGGTGAATGTCCAGCGCGGTCGTGAAGCCGGCAGCCAGCGCCTCGGCGGCCTGGTCGAAGGTAACGACGCGGCCCAGCGCGTCCTCGACGGTGACGGCGCGCTCGGCCAGCATCTGGCGTTGGCTGGCGCGCTCGGCCTCGCTGGCAAAGACAACCACGTCCACCAGGCGGGTCACGTCGCCGACCAGGGGGAGCGTGCCGTGCTGCAAGACCCAGCCTTGACGCCGGCTTTGCGCGCTGCCGACGAGTTTGCGCGATGGAGGCGGCGTTGTGGTTGGAGAGTAGGTCGGGTTAGTAACCGGACCTACGGGCGTCGGGACGACGATTTCGTAGGCGCTGGGGACCTCGAAGCAGACGGGGCCAGGGTCGGCGCTGGCGCGGTTGGTGGGCGGGGCTTTGCTGACGACAAGGCCCAGCCGCGCCAGCCCGGCCAGCAAGCCCTGGCTCAACCGCAGGTAGCTGTCCAGCACTGCGCCGGCCAGGATGGAATGATCCTGCGGGCCAGCCACGGAGTAGGTCAGTTCGTCGGTATGCAGGATGGCGCGGCCGCCGGTGGGCCGGCGCACCACGTCGTAGCCCAACGCCGCGCAGCGGGCCAGGTCGATGTCGGCCAGCGGCTGGTGGCGGCCGAGCGATACGCAAGCCGGCTGCCACTGGTAGAAACGCAGGGTGGGAGGAACGGCGCCGCGGCCGGCGTGGGCCGCGATGGCCTCGTCCACGGCCATGTTCCAGGCGCCGGGCGCAGGCGGGGTTATGATCAATCGCCAAACAGGGTGTTCGCTCATGGCCGTGGATTATACCACAGCGCCGCCAAAGACCGCTACGAGACGTTCTCGCACACCGTCGCGCACCACGGCTTGATCCAACGCAGCCAGCCCGGCCCAGCCGGCCAGCTTGATTTCATCCACCGGGTCTTGCAGGTGATACTGGCACAGCCCCTTGGGCCAGCGATAGGGCACGGAGACGATGACCACTCGGCCGGCGGCCAACAGTTTACGGCAAAAGGGCGTGGGATCGGCCAAATGCTCCAACACCTGCAGGCAAAGCGCCAGGTCGAATGTTGTATCCGGCTGCCAGGCCAGGAAGTCGCCAGCCACCGTCTCGACATCGGGTCGCGGCGGGGGAGGCTTGAGGTCGAGCACCACCTTGCGCTGGAACCAATCGAACCAGGCGATGTAGTCGCAGTCGCGGCCGCCCACGTCGAGCACGCTGCCGCCAGCGGACGCATACTGCCGGGCGAAGTCCAGCACCTGCCGATAGTAGCGCATCTGGCGGCGATCGTGCCAGTAAGTCATGGCTCACCCCGCCAGCGACTGGACGTTGCGCAAAATCCAGGCGCCCTTGTCGGCCTCCACCAGCGTTGCGTCGAACTGGAAAGTCTCCCGCCAGGCCCGCAGGCACTCCTGCTCGTGCTGGCGATGGCCGTTGTGCAGCCACAACTCGCCCTCGGCGCTGAGTTGACCGGCGACGGCAGCCAACGTCCCGCCACGCCCCACCTGTTGCGGCGGCCCGTCGACGAACACCATGTCGAACTGCCCCGCAGGCAGCGGCTTGTACCACCTGGCCTGCCCCCCTCCGTGGCCCCCCAACGGCTTCAGCGCTACGAGCCGCAGATCGACGGCCCGGTGCAGAGCCAGACGCTCCAGCAACGTTGCCGTCTGGCGCAGGAAACGCGGGTCGTGCTCCAACGTCACCACTTCGGCGCCGGTCAACGCAGCGTAACGGGCCAGCAGCGCAGTGCTGACGCCGCTGCCGGCCTCCAGCACCCGCTGTGGCCGCTGCTCAGCCAGCCGCCCGGCCAGCCTGCTGGCCATGGCTGGCGTCACGCTCCATCCGTTCCACGGCAGCTCTGGGCTGCTCAGCCATTGGCGCAGGCTGCCTTCCACATCCGACGCTGCGATGGCAGGGATTTGGCTTTGCGGGGCCGCGCGGCTGGCCCACTGCTGCTGGCTGGCCGCGATGAACTCGCGCAGCCGCGCAGCGTGTTCGGCAATCTCGGCCCGTTCAGCGTCGCTCACTCTGGCCTGGCAGATGGCGCGAACGGCCGCGGCCAGGCTCTCCGTGTCGCCCGCCGGCCGGTAACGGTGGTAGGCGCGCAGCGCTTCGGCGTAGAGGCTCGCCAGCTCGTTGCGCACCTGGCGCCGATGGGCCGAGCGCATGCCGGTGGCCTGGCTGGTGGTAAGGGAGTTGGCGCGCACCTGGCGGTGATACAGCGGCTGCTCGACGTAGGCCACCTCGCCCAGCATCGAGAGCAGGTTGACCAGCAGCGTATCGTAGCCGATGCGGTAGCCGCCGTAGTTGCCGCCGACCGCGCGCAGCGCATCGGTGCGGAACAGCCCGTGGTGGTCGGAGCGAAACTCGAAGCGCTCGGACAACGGCCGGCGCAGGCCGGGATAGTCTAGCCGCTGGCTGGCGCGGCTGCCCTCGCGCCACAGCCGGCAGGCCGAGACTGCGCCGACGATTGAAGGTTGGCAACTTTCGGAAAGTTGCCAACCTTGTGCTCCCAACGCATTCAGCAGCGCCGTCACCCGCCCCGGTTCGCTCCAGTCATCCGCGTCCTGGATCAGCAGATATGAGTCGGGCGTGGCGGCGAGAATCACCGCATCGACGAAGTAGCGGCCGCGGTTGGCCCCCAGGTCATAGCGCACCAACCGCGGGTCGTCGATGTGCGCCAGCAGGTCCCACGGCGGCTTGGGGTCGCCATCGTTGACCACCACCAGCGTCAGGTTCGTGTGCGTCTGGCCGAGGATGCTGTCCACTGCGCGCAGCAAGTAGCGCCGGCAGTTGAAGTAGGGCAGGGAAACGGTGATGGGGAGAGAGGAAGATTGGTGATTGGTAAATTGATGATTGGGTAACTGGTCGCCGATGATTGCTGATCGGTGACCTACGCCGGACAATTCATGACCGATAACCGGCGCGCGATGTCCGTTTCCCCGCGCATCCCGCTCCTCTGACCGTCCGACCCTCTGCCCTTCTGCCCCTCTATCCCTCGACCGCTCTGTCCCCCCTCCCGCGTACGCCTCCCACTCGCTGCCCAGCATCTTGCGCAGCGGCTCGACCGGGTGGCGCTGCCAGCGGATGCCGTGGGTACGCTTGGGGCTGGTGTTGCCATCGTGGATGGTGGCCACGTAGAAGGTGTTATCGGGCAGGGCCAGCAGGCGGCGGGCCGCGCCGCTCCAGACAAAGTGGTTGTCCTCGCCCACATCCAGGTCAGGGAAATGGTTGCGCTGCCACAGCTCACGGCGATAGCACAACGTGCCGCCGGCCAGCCAGGGCTTGCCGGAGCGCGGGTAGACGTACTGCCAGGCTTCACCTTGCCGGGCGTCCAGGAAAAGCAGCCTGTCCAGCCCGCACAGATCAGCGTTCTTCTCCAACAACTGGCCCACCTGGTAAGTCAGCCGCCAGTCGGCCATCCAGTCGTCATCGTCCCAGTGTACGATGATGTCGCCCTGGGCGAGCCGGCACGCGACATTGCGCTTGGCGCCCACCGTGTGGCGGCGGTCCAGCCGGACGTAGCGGATGCGTTCGTCGCGCGGCAGGAGGTCCGCCACCGGGTCGTCGCCGTCGTCCACCACGATGAGCTCGCGCGGTCCGTACGCCTGGCGCAGGAAGCAGCGCACGGCCAGCGGCACAAAGCGCCGACGATTGCGGGTGGGCATGATGCAAGAGACGAGAGGCGATATCATCAGGAGCCTGCGGACGATAGATGATCCGCTACTTCCAGCGGAAAACGCCTGGCCCCAGGTTGAGCATGAAGCGCAAGTCCTGTCCCGGCAAAGCGGGCGCGCCCGGCGTCTCCACGCCGCCGCTGGCCTGGTGGTACTCGGCCGATAGGATCAGCATGTCCAGCACGGTCACCTTGCCGCCCAAGCTGAACAGCCGGCCCGACGCCGGGTCGAACGGGTCCTGGTTGCGCCACGTGGAACCCAGGCTGAGGCCGGTCTTGAAGGGATCTTTGACCTCCGGGCGATAAGTTTTGTAGGCAAGGCCGGCCTCGCCGCTGACGTCAACCGCGCCGGGCTGGGTCGCGCTGGGCAGCAGGCCGCCGATGCCCGCGCCCAGCGTGGCCTCGAAGGTCTTGCTGTCCACCAGCTTGACGCTGCCGGCCGCGTTGAGGCGGGCGCGCAAGTCGCTGCCCGGCCGTAAGCTGTATTCGCTGGTCAACTGGCCCAGCTGCAGCGCGCCCAGGTTACGGAAAACCAAGCCCGACCGCAGGTAGGTCTCGGCGATGGCGTCGTCGGCCTTCTCTTTCCGGCCGCCCTCCACCAGCGTGTACACGCCCTCGCCGCCGAAAAACATGCCAGCCAGCCAGACGTTCTTGAAATCAGGCGGCTTGGCGCCCTCCTTGTCCCACGCATGGCTTAGGCTGAAATAGGGGTACAGCTCGAAGCCCTTGTATTTCTTCTTGTCCTCCTCTTTCTCCGGGTACAGGTCGGCCAGCGACGCCACGTTGACGCCCAGCTTCAGGTTGAAAGTGTACGGTTTGGCCGGGTCCTCGAAGCCGGTGATGCCCGACTCGAAGCCGCTGGGCGATGATCCGAACGCGTAGCTGCCCCAGCGTGGGTCCAACACGTTGGAGCGCAACATCGGCCGGCCAAAGCCTTGCGGCGCTTCCGTGAATGACTTGAGAGCCGGGGAAAGCAGCGTGGTAAAGTCGAGGTCCTTTTCCAACGCAGCGTTCATACCGACCAACCCGCCTTGCAGGAACAGGCCGTAGATGATCAGCCATCCCAGATTCTCCTTGATGGCCGGCTTGGCCTCCTTGCTCAAATACTTGACCAGGTCCTTCTGCAAGGCAAAGGAAACCAGGTTCAGGTAGGTGCTGGAGACGCCGGAGAGTGCCTCAGCGGCCTCCAACCCTTTGCTAAAGTCCGGTTTGTACGACGACATCTGCGTCATCATGCCAGCGTAGAGCAGGTTGTTGAGGGAAGCCACGAAATTGTAGTACAGCTCCTGATCGTCCAGCGTCAGCTCGGCGGCCGACTTGTTGGCCGCGGCCTTCCAGCGGCTGGGCAGTTGCAGGATGAGCGGCTTGAGCACAAACCAGGGAGCGGCCGGCGAACCGAAGCCGACCTCGCCCTCTTTGGTTTCGCCGCTGACCGGCGCGGCCGGCTTGTCTTTCTCCTCGCGGGACACAACCCCAACGACTGCGGCCGCCGGCTGGACATGCACGGTTCCAGCGCCGGCCATCACCTGGGCAGCCACGCGGTCCGCCTCATGCTCCAACGGGCTGTGGGTCGCGCCCACCACCAGCCTGGGCGGCGCCAACCCGCCCAGCGTCGCCGCCGGGCCGGCGCTGTACAGCCGGCCGAGGGGCGCGTGGCCATCAGGCGTCGGCGTAGTCGTGAACGCTGGCGCGGTCGCTGTCTTGTGGGCTGGTGGAGCGGCCTTGCGCGCCGCCCGGACGTGGCTGATAGTCATCGATCGACACTCGAAGTTACCGGGCGCTCACGGCGTCCCACCGAACGCACTGAACGCGCTGGGCGTCAGCTTGCCCAGGATCTGGATGTAGTTGTAGATGCCAAAGGCCGGCTGGTCATTGAAGTAGCGGGTGAAGTTGCTGCCATCCTGCGCCAGCGTCTCCAGGTGCTGACCGCTGGTCGTGATCTCCGGTTCGTACAGGCGCAGATCGCCGCTGGCGCCGTCTTTGAAGACCAGCAATTGGTGGCCAAGCTGCCGGTCGCGCACGATGCCGTCAATGTCCGTGTGCGACGGCCGGCGGTCGGTGCGGATGCGGCGGATCCTCACCCGCCGGCCGTTGACGCTGACCACAATGCTGTCGCCCTCGGCCACCTCGATGCCCTGCTCGCTCAGGTCGTCGAACGCGACGTTGAAGACCACCTGCCAGGTGTTGACCAGCAACTGCTCGCCCGGTTGCAGGGCGTTGACCTGGGCGATGACCTCGGCCGGGTTGTTGCACCAGATGTCCAGCCGCTGCAGATTGGTCTCCATGTCCAACCCGGCCACCATCTGGCCGTAGATGTCGGCCGTGGGCGTCCCGTCGACGTCGTTGTAGAACAGGTCGTGCAGCGCCTCTTGCGCCCAGCTCAGGTCGCCATAGGTCGCCCGCTGATCCTCGATGCGACCGATGACATACTCCAACACATCGATGGCCGTGCGCTCGCGCTGCCCCATGGGGCGCGAGATCATCCCTTCGAGAATCATCGAGCGCAGAAAGTGGGTGACGGCCGTCGGCCCGCGGATGATGCGGCTGGCCATCGCCACGGCCTGCACGCAGCGGATGGCGTCGCTGTCGGTGCCGGCCACCGTGTCGTACTGGCCCAGCCGGGTCAGGATCGTGTCGCCGTCCCAGCCGCCGCCGCGGAAGGGCAACACGTCGGTAGCGGTGGGCGCATTCTGGGTGATGGATTGCTGGCCGTGAGCCATGGTCACGCCGCCGCTGGTAACGCCCTGCCCCGCCAGGTTGCCCAGTCCCGGCACGGCGCGCTCCACCGGGTTGCGGGTGCTGCGGATCGTCAGCGGCTCCATGTCGATCACGTCGCGCTGGAC
>Ga0209573_1002674_pt1 | contig 21889 bp, 27 predicted proteins | sample TNRBio252014_DNA_FD_185870 | JGI IMG/M metagenome (GOLD analysis project Ga0209573, IMG submission 185870) | Wastewater treatment Type I Accumulibacter community from EBPR Bioreactor in Madison, WI, USA - TNR Reactor_6/25/2014_ DNA (SPAdes)... | ecosystem: Engineered > Bioreactor > EBPR >...
AGAACTGCGCGAAGACTGTCATGTTGCGGCATTTTGACCGCAATTACCCGGATGCCCAACTGGGGATCAAGCCCTCAGTTGAACGATCGATCAACCATCTCTTGGGGATTAAGAGGCGATAGCCCTGACCGGGACGCGATGCGATCGCATCCGCTGAGCCGGTGATGAGGATCCGGGTCCGACCCTTTCCGCGACCAACTGCTCAGACCTTGGATGCGATCGCCCCGACCGAGCCTGCGCGTTGGGTGGATAGCAGCAATAGATCGTCCAGTTGCTGGGCACTACGCTCCCAATCGAAGTGTTCCTGTACGAAGCGGGAACCGGCCTCAGCCAGGCGGTCCCGTTCTGCGGGGTCCGCGAGCAGGCGGAGGATGTGTGCCGCATAGTCCTGCGGGGTCTGGCCGATGAGGATGCTCTCGCCGGGAACGGCCTGCACGGCATTGTTGGCCAACGAGCTGGTGATGCACGGAATACGCATCGCCATGGCCTCGAGCAACTTGTTCTGTAGACCGGTGCCGATCTGCATCGGTGCGATGAAGATCCGTGCCATGGCGTACGAGTGGCGAATGTCCTTCACCCATCCGCCCACCACGATGCGTGGGTCCTGCCGGGCCAGTTCGCGCACTTCCGGACTGGGGTCCACTCCACTGATCAGCAGGTTGGTATCGGGTCGTTGTGCGTGTACCAGGGGTAGCACCTTGCGCGCCATGAAGAGCACACTGTCGATGTTCGGCGGGTAGTTCATGTTGCCGGTGAACACCAGGTCGTATCGTTTCTCCATCGGCATCGGGCTGAAGTGCGCCGTGTCCACCCCGTTGGGGATCACCTGCACCCTGTCGCGGAGCGGGTGGTAAAGCAGGTCCCGGTCCTGTTCACTGATGATCACGGTTCCGTCGAACAGGTCGAACATCAGGTTCTCGTAACGGATCAGGCGCAAGGTCTCGGCCTGGAAAAGCGGCCTCAGGTAGAAGGGGGCGTTACGTGTGCGCCGTTCCATGCCTTTGGACAGGGTGTCCATGTAATCCAATGTCTTGGGCAGGGTGGGGTGGGTGCGTAGGTATTCCGTGGTTCGCACCAGTTGGCACAGCACAGCGTCCGGTTGTTGTTCTTGGATCAGCCTATCGATGACCCGTTGCGCGGACCGGTGGTGGAAATAGGCCACCTGGAAGGGGAGGCGTGAGGCCACGGCGGTGGCGAGCTTGAGAAGGATGCGCCAGCGTGGGATGCGGATCACCTCGATATGTGCACAGAATCCGCGCAGGTGTTCGATATGGGCAGGGTCCGTAGGGCCATCGCTCAGGCAGCATAGGATGATCCGATGCCTTTCCGCCAGGCGGGCCATCAAGTGATAAGCACGGAGCTTATCCCCCTTCTCCAACGGATAAGGGACCCGTGAGAGCAGGATCATCAATTTCATGCCTTGCGCAATCGTACGTAAAGGTCCACCAGGTCCTTCACGATCCGCTGATCCGCATACCGTTCCACGATCAGCTTGCGTGCCTCGGTGCCGATCATGTGTGCATAGTCCGGAGCTTCGATCAAGGCGATGATGTGCTGGGCGAACTCATTCGCCGTACGTGCGATCAGGATGTTCAGGCCCTCGGTGTGGTCGATCCCTTCGGCGCCGATGGGGGTGGAGATGACCGGTTTGCCCAGTGCCATGCCTTCGATGATCTTCACCCGCATGCCACCGGCCGAGAACAAGGGGACCACCATCACCTGCCTGTCGCGCATGAAGTGCTGTGCGTTCTTCACCCGGCCTCGTATGGTCACGCCTTTGATCGTGCTGGCCATCAGGTCATCGGGCATCTTGTTCCCGGCAAGGTCCAGCCGCGCATCCGGGCGTTGTGCCAGCACCTTGGGCCACACCTCCGCCAAGAGCCAACGCACACCCTCCTCGTTGGGCAGCCAGTCCATGCTCCCAAGGTGGAAGAAGGTCACCTTGCCCGGTTTCTTCTGTTCTTCCACCTCGTATTCAGCAGGGTCCACGGCGAATGGGATGGTGGTGATCGGGGTGCGGGTGCCGTGCTCGGCGAAATGTTGCGCATCCGAAGGGCTTATCGCCGCGACGGCATCCACGCGGTCCAGCACGGCCATCTCATATTCCTCCAATTGTTTCGCGAGGAACTTGCGATAGGGCCGTTTCAGGAAGTTCTTCTCACCCGTGGCGATCCGGTCCTGGATCACATGTTCCAGGTTGTGGGAACGAAGCACGATGGCAGCGTTCGAGTAGCGCCGGATCGTGGGGATGTAGGGCGAAACGAAGAGGCTTTCGAGCTGCACCACGTCGAACTCCTCCTCGGAAAGCAGGCGGATCAATCGGATGTCCACATCAGGGGAGAAGAAGCGACTGATGTTGTAGTTGTCCGCCGTCACCAGGTCGGTGAAGGCATCCACAAGGTTCACGCGGGTATCCACGTACACATCCTCGATCCGTGTGTGGCGCAGGTAATCCTCGGGGAGCTGGCTGCGGTCCAGGGTGTTCTTGGGTGTACTGATGCAAAGGACCTTCACCTGGTGGCCCGCGGCCAGCAATCCCCGTGTGAGGTTGTGCATCGCCTTGCTGCCACCATCGATGGGCGGGTAGGGTGGCTTGTTACATAGCTGCAGGATGCGCATGGCCGCGACGAAGGATGGAACGGATCCGCTCCCAGCCGCGATAATACGCATCGGCATCGAAGAGGGGGCTGTCGGTCGTGGCCTTCCAGGTAAGCAGGATGGCGATCGGGAACAGGACCAAGGAACTGATCCACATGCCGGGCCATGGCCCGAACACACCCGAGATCACGAGCTTTTCCGTGGAGAAGGAGATGATGTGGAAGATGAGGAAGAAGATGATGGCGAAGACCACCGGTAGGCCCATGCCACCTCGCCGGATGATGGCGCCGAGCGGGGCACCGATGAAGAAGAAGATGAGGCATGCCACGGCAAGCATGCGCTTGCGGTGCCACTCGATCCCGAACCGTGCGATCTGCTCGGTACGTCCCCGCCTTTCCATGATGGTCTGGTCCAGGAGGCTGAGGTTGTTGCGCACCAGGTTCATGGCCGCATCATGGTTGTTCCTGATCTGTTCCGGGGTCTGTTCCGATGGGGGAGGCGCGAGCGTGTCGCCACCGGTGGTCCGCAGGTCGCGGACATCGCGTAGGATGGCGAAGCGGTTCGCCAGTTGCTGCCGCTGCTCGGCGTTGCGCTCTTCGAAATGCTGTACCAGGCTGTCGCGGATGAGCACGAGCTGCGCGGAGGAAAGCATCTTGTAATGATCCTTGAACAGATCGCGGTCGGTCCGATCCAGTCCCAGGCTGCTCAGGTCCAGGCGGATCTCGTCCTTCTGGAACGTTCCGCGTACCATCGGGTATTTGCCGTTGTCCTTGGTGGGCGATCGTTCGTCATAGAAATGGCCGTCCTCGAGGATCAACAGCAGCATGTCCCCGGCCACACTGCGCTGCATCGTGCCTTTTCGCGCACGCACCACGGTCCTGTTCCCTTGTAGCGGCGTGCGGTGGTCATAGATGATCACATCGTGCAGGGTGCCATCCTCGTCCTTCTGCATGGCGCGTATGCTGAAACCATCGATGCCGTTGTAGAAGATCCCCGGCTGCAGGTTCAGGGCGGGTTTCTTCCGTGTCACATCCCACAGGAGCGAGTGAAAGCGCAGGTTCGCCACCGGAAGGATATTGTTGCTGAAGTAGTACGATGCGACGGCAAGGCCCGAAACGAAGACCACCAACGGCGATAGGATCCGAAGCAATCCCATCCCAGCCGACCGCATGGGCACCAGCTCGCTGTTCTCGCCGAGGCCGCCAAGGGTCATGATACTGGCGAGCAGGATGGCCAGTGGCAGGGCCAGGGGTACGAAGCTGGCCGTGGCGTAGGTCATCAGTTCGATGAGCACGTACCATGCCAGGCCCTTGCCCATCAGGTCATCCACGTACTTCCACAGGAACTGCATCACCAGGATGAAGAGCACGATGACGAACGTGACGATGAGCGGGCCCACGAAGGCTCCGATGATCATCCGGTGCAGGCGTCTCATCATGGGATCAACGGCGGCGGGCCGTTGGTGGTATGGTCGTCAGGCTCCGAGCACGCGGCCCAGCGTTTCGATCTGGGAGGCCCAAAGGTTCCTGGTCTCCTCCACCTCCTGGGGCCAGGCGTGGTCGGTCACCACCAGGCACACATCATTGGTCATGGGGTCGATCCGCACACGGAATTCGAAGTAGGCATCGGGATCCTCATCATCGTTCCGGTGGAACCGGATAACCTCACCGAGTTTCCGTCCGATCATGGTCGTTTCCTCCCGTTCGTTATCCCACAGGAAGGTGTACTGATCACCGCGCACATCCACATCCTGGCAGTACCACTCGCTGAACCCACTGGGTGTGCTGAGCAGTTCGTACAAGGCGTGGGGGCTACTGTTCAGGTAGAACTCCATCACCACGCGTTCCTTCAACGCACGTTTCTTGATCGGTGCGGGTTTCGGTGTGGCCGGTAGTTTCAGGGCCACCTTCGGTACCGGTGGCAGGGGGGTAGTGGGTTTCACCACCACAGGAGCCGACTTTTTCGTGATCCTTGGTTCCGGGGTCTTTGCGGGCAACGCCTTGGCCGGTTTGGTCAACACCTTCACTGGCTTTTTCGGCATAGGTACGACCTTTTTCACCTTGCCGGGGGCACTCTTCTTCACGGCAACAGCCTTCTTGGCCACCACCTTCTTCTTGGCGGTTGCCTTCTTCAAGGTGGCCACCTTCTTCTTGGCGGCTGCCTTGTGGGCCACTTTCTTAACTGCCGCACCGGTTCGGGCCTTCTTGGCTGTTTTCGCAGGTGCTGCCTTCTTCGGCGATACGGCTTTCGACTTTCGAACGGGTGCCGTCTTACCGTTTCCTCGGGCAGTGGGTTTCTTCTTGGCCATGTGGCGGAATGTGCAAAGTGCTGTGGGCCAAGGTAGCCAAAAGCCTTCCCCGTGCAACTGTGTGCGGCTGCTGACCAGGTGGGCAGCGGACAGGCTGTTGGACACGGCGCTTGGATCGGCTGGTCACAGCGCCTCCAACGAAGCATTGGCAGCTATGGAACAGGAAGGCGTTCCTTCGAGGCCTTGCGGGGCAGGACGGTTCGTTATATTTGCCGCCCCATTCGCACAGGTATGGGGTGTATGGCGCGGTAGCTCAGCTGGTTAGAGCGCATGATTCATAATCCTGAGGTCGGGAGTTCAAGTCTCCCCCGCGCTACAGGAAGCCATCCCCCGCAAGGTGGATGGCTTCGTTCTTTGCGGCACTTCCCTTCGGGCCAAGCCCTACACCGGGCAGGCATTTCGTGGGATCCAGCGCAAGGCCGGGTGGAAATGGTCGGGAATTGAGCGGGCTGTCCTATATTCGGTCCATGGCAGGGAAGACCGAACAGAAGGGAAAAGGATCGAAGCGACCCAAACGCCGTTCGGGGGAAGTGGTCGTACAAAAGCGTGCCACCAAAGGGCAGAAACCCGATACGGTGCGGGTGCAATGGTCCGATGGGGCGGGTGAGCTCAATTACGATGAATTGAGCCCTGCACAGAGTTGGCCCTTCCTCCGCGAGGATCAGGAATGAAAATGGCGGATCCGTGGCCACTGGCCCTCATCGCTGGAATATCGCTATGGGGATGTGGCCATGATCCGGACCATGGTTCGCCCGATGCTGCGATCCGTGCGGTCATGGCCGCGCAGGAAACGGCCTGGGATAACGGGGACCTCATCGCCTACATGGCGGGTTATGACACATCCGTATGTTTCATCGGGCGCAAGGGCCGAACCTGTGGCCGGGATGCGGTGACCAGGAATTACCAGGAGAGCTATCCGGATCGCGCTGCGATGGGCGATCTGCGTTTTACCCTGAGCGAGGTGTTGCCTGCCGGTACGGACCATGCATGGGTCACAGGCGCCTGGGAGTTGGTGCGTGCCACCGATACATTGGATGGCGGATTCTCGCTCCTTTGGCACAAGAACACCGAAGGTTGGCGGATCATCCGGGACCACAGCTATTGAGGAAGGATCCGAACGCTCCCCTCACCGATCGGAACATTGGTGCGAATGCCCACGGGTACACGGGTCATTGCGCTCGCACTGTAATACCCATTCGCCATACAGAGGCACCTGAAGATGCACCGCTATTCTTCCGTGTGACGATACGGCAAGGTCGCTGTGTAGCGGGGGCTACGGAACGAACTCGTCGGGGAAGCAATGCGGAGAAAGGGCAAGCGGATCGGACAATTCCGTACTGCGAGATGGTATTGACCAGGTGCTCGGCCATATCGATCCCAATGCCACGGTATCGCCCTGGACCCGATCCTCCCGATCGGGGAGCGGGGACGACCGGCTGAAACCGGGCCAGTACCTGTGTACACGCGGTACCGTCGGTATCTTTCGCACCGAACGTGGCGATCACCATCAACCTCGGACTGCTTCTCCTCACCGCCTTGGTGTCCTTTGCCGCATTCCGCGACCGTACCCTACAGGAGCGCCTGCTTTTCCAACCCTTCGCGGTACAGCACCAGGGCCAGTGGTACCGGCTCCTCACACATGCCTTCGTTCATGCCGATACCATGCACCTGGTGGTGAACATGTTCGTGCTCTGGTCCTTCGGAAGCAGTGTGGAACGGTTGCTCCCCCTGATCACCGCCCTACCTGGAGGACTTGCCTATGTGCTCCTGTACCTGGGCGGGGCGATCTTCGCCACGTTACCGGGCATGGCGAAGCACCGGGACGACCCCGGCTACCGGTCCGTTGGGGCGAGTGGGGCGGTGAGTGCGGTGGTCTTCGCCCAGATCGTGATGTTACCCACGCACCGCGTCACCCTCTTCTTCATCCAGGATCTGCCGTCGTGGCTGTTCGGTGGCCTGTACCTGGCCTATTCCTACATGATGGACAAGCGTGGAGGGGACACCGTGGCACACGATGCACACTTCTACGGAGCGGTCTTCGGTGTGCTCTTCACCGCTGCGCTACGGCCCGAACTCCTCTTGGACTTCGGCGTGCTCGAACGTTCCTTAGGGATCTGAACCATGCGCAACGGACTCTTCCTGGATCGGGACGGTGTGATCAACCGGGAGCGGGGTGCACATACAGCGGACATCGACCAATTCGAGATCCTCCCCGGGGTCGTGGAGGGCATCAGGGCGGCCACGGCCAAGGGCTGGGTCGTTGTGGTGATCACCAACCAGAGCGGTATCGCTCTTGGGCTCTACGATCATGCGACGGTGGCCGCGATGCACGCACGGCTCCATGCGGTATTGGGCGCTGCTGGCACGGCGGTGGCCGATATCCTGTACTGTCCGCATCACCCGGACCACGGCCGATGCCTCTGTCGCAAGCCGGGCGGGCTGTTACTGGAGCGGGCGGTGGCACGGCATGGCCTTGATCCCGTTGGTTCGGTGATGATCGGCGATCGGCAACGCGACGTGGATGCGGCGACCAGCATGGGTGCTCGTGGCATTCTGGTACCGGCGAACCGCGACTTGATGGATACCTTGCGCACCAACGGTCTGGTATGAAGGAACTGGTGAACCTGAATGGGGTGGTGATGGCCGGGGATCAACCGGTGATCACGTTGGATAATCGGGCATTCCACTTCGGGGATGGCCTCTTCGAGAGCATGCGTGTGGTGGATGGCCGCCCCTGGTTCCTGGATGCACACTGGGCAAGGCTCACCACGGGTGCCGGGTTGCTTCGGATCAACCTGCCGAGCAACCTGGACAGACAGGTCTTTGAGCGGTCCATTCACGAACTGGTGGAACGAACGGGGCTGCGCCATGCCCGCTGTCGGTTCACCCTTTACCGGAAAGGGAACGGCTTCTACCGCCCCGCCAGCAACGAGGGTGGTTTCACATTCGAACTACATGCGTTGGACGACCCGACGTATACGCTGAACGCGCATGGCATGCATGTGGACATCTGGCCCGAGATGCGCAAACCGGTGAATGATCTTTCGCGCCACAAGACCCTGAACTGCCAGTACTACGTGATGGCCTCGTTGTGGGCGCAGGAGCGGGGGTTGGACGATTGCCTGTTGCAGAACGATCGTGGCAACATCATCGAGAGCAGTGCCGGCAACCTCTTCATCGTGAGCAACGGTGTGTTGTATACGCCATCGTTGAGCGATGGGTGCGTCGGTGGTGTCATGCGGGCCCAGGTCATCAACCTGGCCATTGCGCACGGGATCAAGGTGTATGAGTGTTCGTTGAATCCGCAGAACCTGCTGGCGGCGGACGAGCTCTTCTTCACCAACGCGGTGAAGGGGCTGCAATGGGCGGGCACCTATCGCACCAAACGATACGCACACCGGCTTTCCGGGGTGATCACCGACCTGCTGGTGGCGGCCACGCGCGTCAGTTCAACGTAGGGTCCTCGGGGAAATTGGCAAGAGGAGCGAAGGCACGTCCCATGTCGCGCAGGCTGTCACCCCAAAGGTCCGTGTTACGCGCATCCATGATCCGCTGCTTGGATCCGTTGGCCACCAACCACGAGCGCTCTTCCAGTTCCTTGTCCAACTGGTCCTGGCCCCAGCCGGAATAGCCGACGAAGAAGCGCACATGTGTGGCAAGCCGTGGATCGGCCGTGAGCAGGTCACGGAGCAGCTCGAAATCGCCGCCCACATACACATCATCCACCACCAACTGGCTGCCGGTGAGCCGCTCGCCGAGCGTGTGCAGATAGTACAGGTTGCTGCTCTGTACCGGCCCACCGATCCCCACGGGCGAAGCGATCGGGGGGAGGTCCTCCATCAGATCATTGATGGCCATGTCCGTGAGACGGTTCAGCACGAAGCCGAAGGACCCCTCTCCATTGTGGTCGCACAGGAGCACCACGGTACGCCGGAAATAGGGGTCGGCCAGGTAGGGTTCACTGATCAGTAGCCGACCGCGTTCGGGTCGCAATATGTTCTTCGGGTTCAGCTCCAAGGGGTCCTTCGCCATCGCGACCGGAAGGTAGGGACCATTGGCGACTGCGCACATGGCCAACGCGCAACAGCTTTGAACAAGCCATGAACGGATACCTTCGCAGCGAACATCACCACACATGTCGAACCCGATCCACGATCGCACGGACTATTCGAAAGCATCATTGACGGAGGATCAAGCGGGGGATGACCCCATCGCGTTGTTCGGCCGTTGGTTGGAGCATGCGCAGCAGGCCGGTGTGCCGGAGCCCCATGCCGTGGCATTGGCCACCGCGGGAAGCCTCACCATCAGTTGCCGCATGGTGTTGCTGCGTTCCTTCGATGCCCAGGGTTTCGTTTTTTACAGCAATTACAACAGCCGCAAGGCGATGGATCTGGAGCGTGATCCGCGTGCGGCCCTCACCTTCTTCTGGCCACAGGTGGAAAGGCAGGTCAGGATCGAGGGCAAAGTGGAATTCGTTACCGCGGAGGAGTCCGATGCCTACTTCGCCTCGCGACCCCTGGACAGCCGCATCGCCGCTTGGTCCAGCGACCAAAGCCGCTCGGTGGAGGATCGCACGAAGTTGGAGGAGCGGTTCGAAAGGTGGATGGGCCGCTTCGCGGAGGGGGAGGTACCCCGTCCGTTGCATTGGGGCGGGTATCGGGTGCGTCCGCAACGCATGGAATTCTGGCAGGGAAGACCGAACCGGTTGCACGACCGGTTGGCGTTCGAACATTTCGCTGATGGCACGTGGGCACGCTTGCGATTGCAACCGTGATGGTACCATGAACGCATTCAATGCCGGCCACGAGATGCGCCGTGATCCTTTCGCGGGACGATACGCGGACCAGGTTGCGTAGCGGGACCTACGGAGCGGCCTTGCGGAGAAGTCGCACGGACAAAGAGCAAGCAGGTCGGATGGATAGGTATGGGAAAGGGTATGAGTGGGTACCATGCAGAAGCCCCCGGCCATTGACCGGGGGCTTCGTGCTTTCAAGTGCGAAGGATCACTTCTTCTTCGGAGCAGCCTTCTTTGCGGCCTTCTTCGGCGCCGCTTTCTTGGCAGCCTTCTTGGCGGCCTTCTTCGGTGCTGCTTTCTTGGCGCCAGCCTTCTTCGCTGCGGCTACGCGCGCACGACGCTTGGAAGGACGGCTCTTACCGGCGCTGCCGATCGTGCGCTTTCCTTTCTTCGTCTTCTTGTCACCTTTTCCCATTGGATGGTTTGTTAGGGATTTGGCCAAATGTATCCGCAGGTCGAAGGAGGGGACCCCCAGTGTCCTTCACACTTCTCAACCAGCGCGTGTGGATCGCGATGGCATGCCGCGCGTTGATCACTGATCCTCCGCATCCGCTTGCGCATCCTTTCGCAATCGTGCTTCGAGGTGCGCCGGGCTATGTACCATCTTGCGTGCCCAGGAGAGTTTCAGCGTATGCAACGCCTCTTCCGGAAGGCGCCAGTCCACATGGCTTGTACGCAGGCGCTGCATCACGGTATAGAGCGTGATCGCGGCGGATACGGAGATATTGTAACTCTCGGTGAACCCGTACATCGGGATCCGCAGGTGTTCATCGGCGGCGTTCATCAGGTCGTCGCTGAGGCCGGTGAGCTCCGTGCCGAAACAGAAGGCCATCGGTCGTTCAAGATCGATGGTATCGGGTGTGATCTCCGGACTGCGGGGCGAGGTGGCCACCACGCGGTAGCCTTGCCTTTTCAGTGCTTCCACGCATGCGAGGGAGTTGTTCGCATGGGTGCGGTAACGGTGTACGTCCACCCACTTGGATGATCCGAGCGTGACATCGGGATTGAGCTGATAGGCGTTCCGGTTCTCGATCACATGGATGTCCTGTAGGCCCACCAGGTCGCTGGTGCGCACCACGGCGCTCGCGTTCTGCGACTGGTAGATGTCCTCCAGCACCACGGTCACATGGCGTGTACGCAGGGGCGCGATCCGGTCGAACAACGCCCGTTTGTTCGGCGAGATGAATCGTGCGAGCTGCTCGTAGATCTCCTGATCGGTCATGGTCCCAATGGGTTGAAAAGAAGATCCCCCGCCGTGGCGAGGGATCCCTTTGAAGCGCGTTGCCGCTTACTTCACTTTGTTCTGCAGGTCTGCACCGGCCTTGAACTTCACCACCTTCTTGGCAGCGATCTTGATCTCTTTACCCGTTTGCGGGTTGCGGCCTTTGCGGGCTGCACGCTTGGTGATGGAGAAGGTGCCGAAGCCGACCAGGGCCACGCGCTCACCTTTCTTCAGCGCCTTGGTGGTGCTGGTCACGAAAGCGTCGAGCGCACGCTTGGCATCGGCCTTGGAGATCTTCGCATCAGCAGCAATGGCCTCGATCATGCTTGCTTTGTTCAAGCTCATGGGTTTGTGTGTTGAGTTGGTTGTTGTTTGTGAACTCGGAACAAATGTATCCTGAAGTCCGCGCCTGTCAACGGTTTCCGACGGCATCTTCGGAGAATGTTGAAAACATTGGTGGTTTGTTGATAAGTGGCCTTGCATCCCGCCGCCACCAAGGGTTTCAGGCGCACCCAGCCCTTTTCCATTGCAGTCGTTGAGTCAACGGGAACGATACGAACGACGATGCACCGGAAGGTGATGGGGTCAGGTCAACCGGCTCCCATCAACGGCACGTGTGCCACGAAGGAAGTCTGCGGCCAACATGCGTTTGCGGCCTTCAGCCTGAAGCTCCAGGATCTCTAATTCATGGTCCGCACAGGCCACCAGCAGGCGTTGTCCCTCCACTTTGATCGATCCGGGGGGCATGATCGACGCGCGTTCCGTGCGGCCCGTACGCAGGATCTTCAGGTGATGCTGACCGCCATCCGTGTCGGCCCAGGTACACCAGGCACCTGGGTACGGGCTCAAGCCACGCACCAGGTCGTGGACCCGTGCAGCGGGCCTGTCAAAGGCGATATGCGTGTTCTCCGCTCCCAGTTTGGGCGCGTCGGGAGGTGGCGCGAGCGGGTCGATCGTTTGCGGAACGGCCCTGATCGAACCATCGAACAAGCCGTGGACGGTGCGCATCATCAGTTGTGCCCCGGTGTGCATCAGTTGGTCATGCACCTCGCCGGCGGTCGCGTCCGGGCCAATGGGGATCGCCTCCTGCAAGAGCACATCGCCGGTATCGATCTCGTGCCGGATGCGGAACGTTGTGACCCCTGTCCGCGGCTCACCATTGATCACGGCCCAGTTGATCGGGGCCGCACCGCGATAAGCCGGAAGCAGAGAGCCGTGCAGGTTCACGGTGCCGAGCGGCGGTTTCGCCCACACCACTTCGGGCAGCATCCGGAATGCGACAACGATGTACAATGCAGCGTCCAGTGCATCCAATGTCGCGATGAAAGCGGGGTCCTTCAAGCGTTCGGGTTGGAGCACGAGCAGGCCCAATTCCACAGCGCGTTGTTTCACCGCCGATCCGCGCATTTGCCGACCTCGCCCCGCAGGCCGGTCCGGCGCGGTGACAACGGCCACCACCTGCTGTCCGTCAGCGATCAGGGCATCCAAGGTGGCCACCGCGAAATCGGGGGTGCCCATGAAGACGATGCGTTCGCGACCGGTCATTGGTGAAGGCGCGAAGGTGCAACGCGGTATCGATACGGCAATGCGGCGTCGGCTCCCGCATAGTCAACACCGATCCGCGGACCGATCAGGATATCGCCCTTCGCAACCATCACGCCCACGTCAGCCACCCAGATCCGATCATCGGTCAGGTCCTCCCCATTGAAGCGGGTGTGGATCCCGAGCGCCTGGGACAGGGTGCCAGGCCCACCGGTAGTGAGTTTTGGCGTACCTCGCCGACGCATCATCTCATCCATTCCCTCCCAGGGGTGGATCGCCCGGATCAGTACAGCCTGAGGTTCTCCAGGCCCACCTACCACGATATTGAAGAGGTGATGGATGCCATAACAGAGGTAGATGTAAGCCATGCCTCCGGGCCCGTACATCACCTCGTTGCGTGCGGTGCGCCGGCCACCGAAGGCGTGCGATGCCTTGTCCACGGCCCCCATGTACGCTTCGGTCTCCGTGATGACCCCTGCGGTGACCACTCCATCGATCCGCGTGTACAGCGCCATGCCCAGCAGTTCCGAAGCAGCCTGCACAGCGGTGCGTTCCTGGTAGTAGGAGTGGGGCAGCTTCATCTCACCGGGTCCTCCTCATCGATCTCCCAGCGCAACACCTCGGTGGCATCCGTTGACAGGCCGGGCGGTTCGGCCAGGCGGTCCGTTCCGTTGTCGGGTGGCGGGTAGGACCGGTTCCGTCGGCACACATCGCAGATCCCACAGGGTGTGCCGGTCGTTCCACCGAAATAGCCGATCAATAGACCGGCCCGGCACTCCTCGGTATCAACGAATGCCTGCAGGGCGCTCAAGCGCTCCTCGGCGCGTTGTTTACGCTGGGAGAGGGCGGCCGGGTCCAGCACCAGGCGTTGTGCATCGGCACGCGGTGTGAGCAAGGTGGCCGTCGGTGCATCGCTTCGCTGTTTATAGGAAAGCACACGCTGGGTATGCAGATCCTGGAGGCGTTTGACCACGGTCTCCACCTGCCACTTCAATCCTTTCGCGATCCGGAGTTCATCGATCACGGCAGGCTCCTCGAAGAGACCGCCGTAGGTCCGAAGCAGGGCTTCGAGCAACGGTCCGTACCGATCGTTGTTCACGCGCATGCCATAGATCAGGCGTTGCTCGGCGATCAACAGCACGCGGGATGGGCTGCGTACGCCATCGGACAGGGCCAGCTTACCATCCAGTTCCAAAGCCTTCAGCGCGTGTGAAACGACCACCGGCGCCAGGCGGGCGCTCATGGCCAAGGAGCGCACATCGACCTCATACGATTCGAGCAAGCCCGAGCCGATCGCGATCGCATGGGTATCGGCGAAAGCCTGGTACACCCTGCGCACATCCTGCAAGGAAGGGAATGATGCGGCAAGCCGTTCCTGTGATCGTTCGGCATCGCCTGGACCGGTGAGCAGGAAGGCGAACGCGGACCGTCCATCACGACCCGCACGCCCCGCCTCCTGGTAATAGCTCTCCAGGTCGGGAGGAGGACCATGGTGGATCACCACACGCACATCGGCCTTGTCGATCCCCATGCCGAACGCGTTCGTGGCCACCACACAACGCAGTGATCCCTCGGTCCAGGCTTGTTGGATGCGGTCCCTTTCCTCCAAGGGCAGGCCTGCGTGGTAGGCCGCCGCTGCGTGCCCGTGCTGTCGTAGCAGGGCGGCCAGACGCACCGTGCCACGTCGTTCACGCACATACACGATGGCCGTTCCTTTCACATGGTCCATGATCCGTAACAAGCGGCCTTGCCGGTCCTCTCCCTTGCTCACCCACAGGGCGAGTTCGGGCCGGTGAAAAGAGCCGCGGATCAGTCGCCGTTCCTTGAACACGAGCCGGTCCATGATGTCCTCCGCCACCTGTGGTGTGGCCGATGCGGTGAGCGCGAGCACGGGCACCTCCGGACGTATCTTCCGTACTTCGGCGATCTGGAGATAAGCGGGCCGGAAATCATAGCCCCATTGGGAGATGCAGTGTGCCTCATCGATCGCGATCAACCCCAGGGGCAAGCGTGGCAACCGGGCGATGAAGAGTTCGGAGGCGAGTCGTTCCGGCGAGACATACAGGAAGGCGTACTTACCGAGGGCGGCGCTCTCCAAGGCGTTGTCGATCTCGGCATGCGTCATGCTGGAGATGATCGCACGCGCGGGCACACCGAGCGCCTTCAGTCGGGCCACCTGGTCCTTCATGAGGGCGATGAGCGGCGAGACCACCAGGCAGAGCCGGCCCATGGCCAGGGCAGGGACCTGGAAACAAAGGCTTTTGCCGCCACCCGTGGGTAGAATGGCGAGCGCATCGGAACCCGAGAGGGCGGTCTTGATGATGGCCTCCTGTTGCGGACGGAAATGATCGTAGCCCCATACGCGTTTCAGCACGGCATGGATATCCTCGTTATGAGTGGATGCGTGGGGCATCAGCAGGTCGTCATGCCTGCCTCCGTCACAAGGGCTACATTTGTTGCAACCCATAAAGCGAGGCCATGATCACGACCGGGCAAAAGATAGCGACACAACGGGTGGAGCGTTCGCGCGTGCTCGATACGGACCTGAACAACGTCAAGTTCGGCCGTGTCTTCAGCGACCACATGGTGGTGATGGACTTCGAGGACGGTGCATGGAGGCCACCAACGATCGTTCCCTTCGGTGATCTGGAGTTGAGTCCGGCGGCGCTGGTCCTTCATTACAGCCAGACCATCTTCGAGGGCTTGAAAGCCTATCGGACCGCGGATGGCGGAGTGAGCATCTTCCGTCCGCAGGCGAACATCGCCCGCATGAACCGCAGCGCCAAGCGCATGTGCATGCCGGAGATACCGGAGGAGACGTTCATGGACGCGTTGGTGCAACTGGTGAGGCTGGACAAGGCATGGGTTCCGGAGGGCGAAGAGGCATCGCTGTACATACGCCCCTTCCTATTCGCCAGCGATGAATACATCGGGGTCAAGCCGAGCGACAACTACAAGTTCATCATCTTCACCTGCCCGGTGCGCGGCTATTACAACGAACCGGTGCGTGTGAAGATCGAGACCCAGTACAGCCGGGCGTTCCCTGGGGGTACCGGGGAGGCGAAATGCGGCGGCAATTACGCGGGGGGGCTATATCCGGCCAAGCTGGGGCAGGACCAGGGTTTCCACCAACTGATCTGGACCGATGGCCTCACGCATCAGTACATCGAGGAGAGCGGTACGATGAACATCTTCTTCAATATCGAGGGCACCTTGATCACCCCGGCGTTGGATGGCACCATCCTGCAAGGGGTTACCCGGGACAGCATCCTGCGGATCGCACGCGACGAAGGCATCCGGGTGGAAGAGCGTCGGGTGAGCGTGGAAGAGGTGGTGAGCGCCGCGCGCAATGGCCGGATGCGATCGGCCTTTGGAGCTGGTACCGCCGCCACCATGGCACAGATCGCCACCATCGCATACGGCGATGAGGAGTTCACGCTCCCGGAGACCGCCGAACGCCGGCTGGCCAATCAGGTGGGTACGCGCCTCAACGAGATCCGTCGTGGGATCGTCCCGGATCCCTATGGATGGCTCGTGCCCGTGGGTTGATCGGTGGGTTCGGCTACCGTTGTTGTGCCTGCGTACATTTGGTGCGTAGGCCGCTGATGCTATCGGGGATCACCACCAGACCAAGCAGGCTGAACACCAGTATGTAGGGTGGCCAGTCGAGCAGGAACACGCCCGATACGGGGCCAGCGATGAGGCTCACCCCAAAGCACAGGCCAGTGACGTGCAGGCCGATGAAGGCGAAACGGTTCACCGGTCGGTCGGGGGGTCCGGATACCGCCGTCGGCGTTCGTTCCGTGGCCGCCCGCACTGGCCGGTAGTGGGCTGATCCCAGGTCGTACGCACGCCTCCTGTCCGGGTCGCGTAGTGTCTCGTACGCTTCATGTACGATCCGGAACAAGTCGGTGGCCCGCGGTTCCACATTCCGATCGGGATGGCAGAGCTTCACGCGCTGTCGGTAGGCCCGCTTCACTTCCTGGGCGGTCGCATCGCGGGCGATCCCCAATACACGATAGTGGTCATAGCGGATCCGTTCGTGCATCGGTTCCTGTTCGGGAACGACCGTTCCCCGCTGTGAATTTATGCGATCGGGATACCTTGGGTATCTTACTGTACCGGTGATGAAGGACCGGTCAATGGATGCGGTACGGACCAGGTGAACGAAGCGGTGAGGTGGTGGCGGACAAGGCTTCGGCCACATCCTTCACCTGCATCTCTTCCCCTACCAACAACGGAGCGCACACACCAACGGAGCACCGAAGGAGTACGCTCAGCCGTTCGGCCCTGGTGCTTCTTCCACTACTTGCCTTCATGACGGGTCAAGCACAGGAACGCGTCCTGCTCCGGGGACGTGTGTGGGATGCCGCCACGGATCGGCCACTGACCGATGTCCATATCGTGGTGCTCGGGACCAAGCTTGGTGCGGAGAGCAAGGCCGATGGCGGCTTCGAACTGGATCTGGTGCATGCACGATCCTTGCACTTACGCGCCAGCCGTGTGGGCTACACCACCGTGGACCGTGTGATCGGTCGGGAAGCGGTGCTGGAAGGGGAATACCAGGAGTTCCGCTTGATGCAACGGACCGTGGACCTACCGGAGATCACGATCGGCGGCCCGGTGCCTGAAGTGGTCCATCAGCGAGAGGATCTTCATGTGGGCGACCATTTCGCGAACCAGGATGGCCTGTGGGTGCTCACCTACGAACGCCCCAAGTTGGTGCATCGCGCGGACGAGGCCGGCAAGCAGGTGTATCGCGAAGCACGCCTGCACTTGCTCGGCGCCGACCTTGTGGAGCGGAGCAGCATCGAACTCCCCACGGAGGTGTGCCGATCGCGGCACGATGCCGTTCACCGTGTGATCGTTGAAGGTACGGGAGCGGCATGGTTGGCCACGGCGACGTCGGAGGCGATCGAACTCACCACCATCGACCTGAGCGTACTTCGGGAACAGGTGCTACCCTGGACCGATAGCCTACCCGGACAGTTCCTGGGCAATGATCACGACCCCACGTTCCCGGCCTTCGCACACTTCGGCTTCGATCTGGCCGCACAGCGGACCGATACGATATGCACCGTGCAGGACGACTTCCGGATGGAACTGTTCCGTAGCCAGTACAAGTACATGAGCGGCCACGACAAAGTGGTGGCCATGGACCTCGCGCTGGAAACGGGCATCGATGCGGGGATCATCGCCGGATACATGACGGATTTTCATCGGAACCTGTACTTCAAGGCACCCTATGCGCCCTTGTTCGTGGTGCAGGACACCCTCTGTGTCTTCGACCACTATCGCGAGCGGATCCGTCGCTTCCTACCGGACCGGACCGCAGTGGACGAGGTGCCCCTGACCTACCACTTGGACCGTACCTGGAAGGATCGTTTGGTGCAGGATCGCACCGACGGGGCCGTGTATGCCTTGTTCGCCCGTGGCCCGCGTACCTGGCTGCGGCGGATCGAGACGGTAACGGGGGCCTTGGGCCCGATCCTCAGGTTGGAGCATCCCTATCCCGAGGAGGTACAGGCCCACGATGGGCAGGCCTACTACATCTTCAGGCCCTACGGGTCGCAGCAGCGCCGCACCTTGTATCGGCAGGCGATCGGGTGATCAATCCTGTCCGGGATGGCGTTTCGGGTAGTCGAACCACACCATGGTGCCACAATTCTTCATCACCTCCTGCCAGTGTTTCACGTGCAGGTCGATGCGTGCCAGGCCACAGGTGGGAAGGTTGTCCACGCCCGCATCGCTCAGGTGATCGAGCAGGTCGGTGAAGCCGGGGTTGTGGCCGAAGAGCATGACGCGGTCGGCCGATTCGGGAAGCCGGTTCACCAGATGCAGCAGTGTTTGGCGCGAAGCGAGATGGATCGATCGGTCCTGGATGAACCGATCAACGGGGAGGGCGATGGCGTTGGCAAAGGCACGGGCCGTGGTGATCGCGCGGTTGGCCGGGCTGGTCACGATCAGGTCGATGGGCTCGCCGCGCTCATGGAAGACACGTGCCATGAAGGGCGCGTTGCGCAAGCCGCGTTCGTTGAGGGGGCGGTCGAAGTCGTCCTGCCTCGGATCCGACCAGGCGCTCTTGGCATGTCGGCAGAGGTAGAGCGTCTTCATGTTGGCTGGCTCAGTGGCCGAATCGGTTCAGGCCGTCGAGGATGGCAAGCAGGAGCCGCGTGGGGTCCATGCTCACCCCCAGCGTCACATGCGCCATGCGGGCATCGCTGAATTGTTCGGGGCGTCGGAAGCCTTTGGAGATGGTGAGGAAGAGCGTGTCCGGGTAGTCGCCGGTGAAATGGAGGTTGAGCACATCGCCACCCGCGAGGTGGAGCAGGTAGAGCGGATAGTGGTTCACCACATCCTTGAAGGACGTATCCTCCTCCAGCACATGGCCGAAGGTCTTGAGGTCCTTGGCCACCTCATCCATCACATAGTGCAGAACGTCCTCCACGAAGATCTCGGGGTCGCGTGGGATCGTGCCGAATTGGTTGTCGAAAGGGGCCAGCATGCGAGCGCGGGTATGGCGCAACGCGGTCTGTAGCAGGTTCAACTGGGCGGTGAAACTCATGTCGGGAATGTCGGTTCTTACAGCGGGCAAACTAATCCCTTCGAGCGCATGACAAGTCTCATTCCCGGATGGTTTATGCACGATCGATCCCACGATCGATCCAGGCGCCATTTCATGGTGTGTGCGGGATCGGGCGCCCAGGACCCTGATGGTAGCGGGCTTCAGCGGAGACCGATCATCCACTGGACCGTGCGCTCTTCGCAACGGAAGGGAAGGTCGGCCGCCCACGCCACCCGCCACTCCACGCTCACGAAGAAGAGCAGGACGAACACGAGGGCGAGCACCACCAGGCCATTCCCGGCCATGCGCAGGTACCGCGGCAACGGTGGGTAGGACCCGATCAGGCGCCCCACCACAACAACGAGAATGGTGAGCACCATGGACCAGCAGGCGATGTTCGCCACCAGGCCTTGCAGGTACAGCTCACCGCTCAGGCTGTTCACCCACGGCACACTGGTGCGGTACGCGAAAGGCGAACCGATCAAACTCGGCAAGTGCTCATCCGGGCAGGCATCGAAGTGCTCGATCGTGAACACATCGCACAGCACGAGCGCGGTGGCCACGATCAATACCCGAAGGAGCATGGTAAGGCGCATGGGGGAAGATAGGACGCGGCAACTTTTCACTGCGCGGCCTACGCGCTTGCCGGGGCCCTTAGGATGCGTCATGCGCCAGATAGGGGCCGGAGCATGCGGCACGGCCCAGCACCGGATCGCTCATGAGGCCTTCGACCAGGACCAGCACGGACAATACCCCCGAACGGGAGCTGCGCCGTGGTTACCCTACCGGGCTCCCTACGCCCAGCCGGCCATGCCCTGCACGAACGTTCAGGGACCAACCATTGCGGTTGGAGGAAGCTTGATCCTACAACGCCACGCGCTGCCGCTCCACGATGCTCTTGAAGGGCTGCTTCACCGTGCGCATGTCCAGGATGTCCACGCTGATGGGCAGGTCACTCTCGATGAAGTCGTGCTTCAGGTTCCCCAAGGTGCGTAGGGAAAGTTCCTCCGTGTCCTCGATGGCCAGGTCCAGATCGCTGAACTTCTTCGCCGTTCCGAGTACGCGGCTGCCGAAGGCCCACACCTTGGCGTGGGGCACATGCCGGTCCAGGATGGCGCGCACCAGGGCGAGCTGGTCAGCGGGCAGGTCAAGCATGATGTTCCTTCAATGCGTTGAGCAGGTAGGCTGTGTCCTTCACGAAGCCCTTCAGCAAGGCCACCACCTTGCGTGCGTTGGCCTCATCGTACGTGAGGCTCGCGAGGTTCCGGCCTTCGTGGTATTCGAACCAGCGTTGTGGGTCCTCAATGAGCGAATAGCGTGCGGCCAGGCGGAACAGTTCACGCCGGGGCATCGTGGTCAGGCCGCTTTCACCGCCCCATTCCAAATGCCGCTTCATCATCTTCCAGGCCAGCTCGTAGGTGAACTCGAAGCGTTTGATGGCCGCATCCCTCACTACCTCATCCCCCAGGTCCATGCGCGTCACCTTGCGCAGAGCCGCGAGGGAGCGGCGCAGGGGCGACAGGTCGAGCTTGGCTGGTGACATGGATGGCAAAAGTTGGGGAGGCATTAACGAACAACGCCCGGCGATCACCCCTCACCCCCGTAATGCCGGTGTTGCTTGTATCCCGCATCGGGCCGCTCCATGTAGTCGTCGATGTAACGCTGGAAGGAGGGGTTGGTGGGCACGATCAATTGCACGCCAATGAAGCACTGCACCCAAGGTTCCTCTTCGGGCTGGGTGTAGATCACGTAGGCGGAGAGCTTCATGCCGTGGTCGATCAGGTTGGCCAGTGTGATGTTCTCCTGCATGGGCAGGTAGCCCAGCTTGTGCCCCTGCCAGTACACGGCCACGGCATCGGGGTCGTGCTCGTTATCGTACTCACGCAGCAGGTCCAATTCATCCTCCTCCTTGATCCGCGCCAGCACCTTGGGCCCGGCGTGGAAGCGGAAACCCTTCACGTAACCCTCCCAGGCGTGCAGCATCTCGCATTCCTCGGTCCAGTCCAGCAGGCCTGGCTGCTCGGCAAGCAACTCGCGTGGCGGCAGGGTGAGCAGGGCGGTGCTGCCCAAGAGGTTGCGGAGGAAGGAGAGCCGGTCCATGAGGGATGGGCAAGGTACGGGACCGATCACACCCTCACACCCGCATCCTCTTCAGCACTCGTTGAATGTTCCCGCTATACCGGTATCACACCGCATCCAACGCTTGTGCGAGATCCGCGATCAGGTCGTCCGGGTGTTCCACGCCCACGCTCAGGCGCACCAGACCACCGGTGATGCCGAGCTTCTCGCGCTCCGCGGGATCCACGCCCACGTGGGTCATGGTGGCGGGATGCTCCGCCAGCGATTCGGTGCTGCCCAGGCTCACCGCGAGCTTCACCAGCTTCAGCGCGTTGAGGAAGCGGAAGGCTTCGGCCTCGCCGCCCTGTACATCGAAGGAGAGCATGGCGCCCGCACTGAGGCACTGGTTCTTGTAGATGGCCTGCTGCGCGGGTTCGTCGATGAAGCCCAGGTAGTGGACCTTCTTCACCTTGGGATGGTCCCGCAGGAACGCGGCCACAGCTGCGGCACCGCGCTCCTGGGTCTCCATGCGCGGCTTCAGCGTTTCCAGGCTGCGCAGCAGGAGCCAACCGGTCCACGGGCCGGCCATGCAGCCCAGGAAACTGCGCATCCCTTTCACACGGGCCATCAGCTCCTTGCTGCCCAGGCAGGCCCCGGCGATCACATCGCTATGGCCGCCGATGTACTTGGTGGCCGAGTACAGTACCAGGTCGGCGCCCTGCTCCATCGGGTGCTGCCACAGCGGACCCATGTACGTGTTGTCCACGGCCAGCAGCACCGGTTTGTCCGCGGTGCTGAACC
>Ga0209573_1002675_pt1 | contig 21883 bp, 19 predicted proteins | sample TNRBio252014_DNA_FD_185870 | JGI IMG/M metagenome (GOLD analysis project Ga0209573, IMG submission 185870) | Wastewater treatment Type I Accumulibacter community from EBPR Bioreactor in Madison, WI, USA - TNR Reactor_6/25/2014_ DNA (SPAdes)... | ecosystem: Engineered > Bioreactor > EBPR >...
GGCTACCGGAAAACAGGATGCTCCCGCAGATGCTGAAGCAGTCGCCAAGCGTGTGGCAAAACGGTTGAACCGGATGGGCGAGGGCGGCGCGGAACTGGCGCGCTGGTTGGCTGATCAGGTCCGCCATGGTCTGGCGACGTATCCTCAGCAGCCGGCCACTTATTTTGCGGGCGTGGCCGCACGGCTGGTGGACGCCAAAATCCCTGGCCTGGTCAACGAGATGATCCGCCTGGAATCCTCCATCTATTCCGGCGACGGCTGGCCGCAACGGGTCCTCGGTCAACTGGGCCGGATGTCCTTGATTACGGAGGGTCTGAGCCGCTTTTCGATCTTGCCGGAATCATTGCAAGGCGATCTCCGCGCCGTGCTGGGCTGGACCATGGATAAAGAGGAGGTTTTGGCGAATGCGCCGTGCATGACCGATGACTGGTGCGTTGTGGGTCAGATTTTCACTGAACGGGATCGACTGTGGGAGCGCCGCACCTGGCTGCTGGGGCGGACCCGGGCCCAACCAGCGTTGCTTCTCGATTTCATGCACGGCCAGCGTAGCTTTCCCATTCCCTTGGTGGCTGGAACGAGTTTTCAGGCAGATCTGGCGTTCTATCCTTCGGCTTATCCGTTGCGGGCGCTGCTGGCGAATCCGCCCGAATCCGCCCAGCCTTTGCGCGAACCGTTTCCCGCACTGCATGCTTTTGATGCAGCGCTGGCTGCCCGCGCTGTGGCGCTGGCCGCCAATCCCTGGCTGTTGGCCTGTCCGTGGGCGGTTGAAAATGTGATTCCCCTGCGCCGAAACGGGGTTTGGCGGTTGCGTGACATTCAGGGCGTGGAACTGCCGCTGAACATGGCGGAACGGGATGCCTGGGAGTTGCTCGCCATTTCCGGCGGTCATCCCATCGCCCTCTTCGGTGAATGGAGCGATAACGAACTTCGGGTGCTGGGCGCCTGGGCCAATGGATTCCACGGTTTGGTGAGTGCTGAAATTTAAGCGATAACGGAGGTTGATATGACAGCAACCGCACGAGCGGCTTCGGTGACCAAGCCTCGCGCCTTTCCCACTCAACCCGCTGAAGTGATTTATCCCGACAGCGACGGTAAGCCGATGGCTGACAATACCCGACAGTTTGACTACATCGTGATGATTCAGGGCGGGCTGGCCGCGCTGTTTGCGGATCGGCCGGATGTGTTTGTCGCCGGCGATCTGCTCTGGTATCCGGTCGAGGGCAATATTCAAATCCGTGCGGCGCCCGATGCGATGGTCGCATTTGGCCGACCGCCGGGTTATCGGGGTTCCTATGTGCAATGTCGTGAGGACGGCATCGCCCCGCAAGTAGCGTTTGAGGTGCTTTCGCCGGGTAACAGCCGGGCTGAGATGCGCCGCAAATGGCAGTTCTATGAACAGTATGGCGTCGAGGAATACTACGAATACGATCCAGATCGAGGAACGCTGAAGGGTTGGTTGCGCCGCGATGAGCATTTGGAGCCGATCGCGGCCATGGAAGGCTGGGTCAGTCCGCTATTGGGGATTCGGTTTAGCCTGGAGGGAACCGACCTGGTGTTGTACCGACCGGATGGGCGGCGCTTTGAGACGTTTGTTGAACTGGAGCGGCGGGCTGAAATCGAGCGGCAACGAGCGGAAACCGAACGGCAACGGGCGGAAACCGAACGGCAACGAGTTGAACGACTCGCGGCGCAATTACGGGCATTAGGCATTGATCCTGGCATCGGGGATTGATCTCTATGAACCTCTGGACGGATTTGACTGCGGCGGCGCTGCTGGGAACCGGACGCGGCTTCACGCCGATTTCCCTGCCAGGCCGGTTGAGCGAATTGCTGGCGGATTCGGCGGCGGAAGAGCGCCTGCTGCGCACAGCGGGCATTCTGGCGACGGCGCAAATGGCGGCGTTGACGGTGAACCCATCGGCAGAACCAGCGCCCGTGCCGACTTTGCCTGAAACCGCACTGTCGGTCACTGAACCGGAAGCATTCGCGCTGCTCGCCCGGATTGTTGAAAAGGGTCAAACACCGTTGCTGGTCGAAGCCTGTCGCTTGTTGTCTGCCACCGGCCGCTGTCTGCCGCCGCGTTTGTTGCCCCGCGTTTTAGAACTGGGTCGCCAGTCTGCTGCGTTGCGGGAACCGCTGCGCCAGGCATTGGGCCAGCGGGGCGCTTGGCTGGCGGCGCAAAATCCCGACTGGAAATTCGCCGCCCTGGCCAGCGTTGAACTCGATGAGCCTCGTCTGTGGGATGAGGGCGATATTCGCCAGCGAGCAGCTTTTCTGCGCCGTTTGCGAATGACCGATCCCGCCGAAGCACGCCGACTGCTTGAAGCCGCGTTCACCGGGGAAACAGCCCGCGACCGGGCGCTGCTCTTGCCGGCTCTGGGCGAAAATCCGGGGTCGGAGGATGAACCGTTCCTTGCCGTCACCTTGGCCAGCGACCGCAGCAAGGAAGTTCGGGCTATTGCCGCTGCTTTGTTGTCGCGACTGCCTGCCAGCGACTTCGCCCGCCGCATGATTGCCCGGTTGGAATCCGGTATTCGCAGCGAGCGTAAACGCCTGCGTACTGTCACGGTCATTGAACCGCCATTGGCTTTTGTGCCGGACTGGAAAGCCGATGCTCTGGAAGAACAACCGCCTGCTCAGGTGAAACTGGGTGAACGGGCCTGGTGGCTGCTCCAGATGGTCAGCTACACGCCGCTGGACTGGTGGGAAGCGAAACTGGCGCTCGATCCGGACAGCATTCTCGTCTGGGCAGCCAAGAGTGAGTGGAAGTCGGCGCTGCTGGCGGGGTTTCGCGCTGCCCTCAGTCGTCAGCCCGGTCATCCGGGCTGGGCCACGGCGTTACTCAAGCATGGCGGTTTTTCTCATCAGGAAGCGGTTCAACTGGCGCTCACCCTGACCCCGGCGGAAGCGGATGCCGCGTTGCAGCACATTTTCGCCAATACCGATGACGCCAGTCTGGCGGCGCAGGCCATTGAAACTGCTGACTTTGTCTGGAGTCTGGCGCTGTGGCGGATAGCACAGCAGAAGCTCCCGCGCTGGCTGGCTTCACGCGACTGGCGGTTTCGCACAGCGCTTCCTCAACTGGCTTACCGCACTCCGCCGCCGGCGTTGAATGACCCTCTGGTTTGGCCGGAAAAGACGCAATTGGCCGATGCTATCGCTGAGTTCACAGCGATTCTGGAAGAGCGGCGGGCCTTTTATCAAATATTTCAGGCTCCAGGCATGAGGCTCCAGGTTTGACCATACACCGCCGCGTCTGGCGCGCGTCGAACTGGATTACGCCAGCCTGCGGGATTCCGGGTGATCGGTCAGTCTGGCGATCCTTTCGGATTTTTCTGGTTCAAAGTCCTTCATAATAGCCGCGAATCTTGGCGGCCATCAGTTGGCGGCGCATCTGCAAAAACTCGCTATAGCCGGTCGCGTCCATGACAAAAATCGCTTCGGGAATACAGTTGGCGGTGAGATTGGCACGTAGCGTCTCCTCGTCCATAATCGCGCCATACTTTACTGGCCCACCATTGCACTGGCGCTGAATATCAGTGAAATACAGTGACGGCGCTTTATTGCCGATCTTGATATTGATTTCTTCCTGTGTGTAAGCGTAGTTGGCAATCTGGTTGTATTGACTGCGCAGCAAACCGGCTTTTTTCAGCAAATCACGCGGAAAAATATGGTGAATGTCGCCCAAGTGACTGACTAGCTCTCTAACTGTGATGTCCTTGGACAGAAAACCCTTGTCGTTGGCGTGAATTTGGGCGGCAATGAATACCCAAAAATGGGGATTTCCAGTGCCAGATGTTTCCATCTGCTGCACCAGTCCGAATTCCCAAAATGCGGGAGAAAGTTCTGCTTGCTCGATTTTTTCAATCAGTTCAAAAAAGTCATCAGCCGCGATTTGCCGAATGTCTTTGTCAAATTGCGTTTCAGACGATCCAGAATAACGGCTGGTCAGTACTGACATGACGAACCAACGTCGTACCAGGGATTCAATTTTACCGTCCTGCACTCCCTGCGCCCGAAGTCGCAGATAGACGATATAAGCAAAGTTTAAAGCGCCTTGAGTACGAATCATTGCGCCATCAATGAAACCCGCTGATTTGATCATCATGACGAACCGCTTGAAATTCGATTCGTTGATGAAATCGAGAACGCCAACAGTGAGTTTGGCGAATGAATGTTCAGCGATACTGGCTGCAAATTTTTTGGTTTCAAAGTTGCGCCCAGAAAGCAAACTGACCAAATCGGAGAATTTGCCGCGTTCAAATTCTTTGGTAAAAGCGACCCGCAGCAGATCGTTGTATGAAGGATCATAGAGATTGTCGTTTTCGTTGTGCAGCCAAGCCATTTTCTGAAAATAATGAGATTGCGCAAATTCAGCATCTACTTCCTTGATCTGGTCATAGAATTCTGGAGAAACTGCCATATGGCAAAAGTAATCAATACATTTTCGTAACGCCTGTCCACCATATTGTTGGTCGGCGGCGATCTTGGACATCACAAAATCAGCTTGGGAAAGCACGGTGCCCTTGGAGTTGATACGAATAAAGATTTCAGTGACCGTCTCAATGTCGAGGTCGTGAGCCAGTTCAATCAGTCCAATCTGTTTCTTGGTGATGTCAGTTAGATTACGCAGACTGCTCTTAACTTTGGTTTTATCGGTTGAGGGATTGTCCGTCAGGTATTTTTCAACCGAATCGAATAAATCGACTTTACCACTGATGATGGTCGATACATCGGAAATCCACGCTGAATTTCTGGCAATGGCCGAGTTTGAAACCTCGAATCGCTCTTCCAGTGGGTTGAAGGCAATCGAAATGCGCACCTTCCGATAATCCTTATTAATCACTTGTTGGCCGATAATGGCTGCCGTCAGTGCGGTGACCCGCTGTTGGCCGTCAATCAAAATCATCTTGCCGGAAGCTGAAGCGCCATCCTTCAGTTGCACATCCGGATTGCGCCAAGCGATGAGATAACCTACCGGATAGCCCTGATAAAGCGAATCAAGCAAATCCCGAACTTGGCTGGCCTCCCAGACAAAGGGTCGCTGAATTTCTGGAATAGCGATTTCGTTCTCGCGTACTTTAGCGAGAATGCTTTCAATGAGATATTGATTGACCGCGTATTTTTGGGTTTGCATGGTGTTCGAGTTCAGAGTGAAAGTTGGGCATCGACCCGGAAGGGTGATGCCCAACAGTAATCACTGATCTATTGGGGAAAGATGTTTACGGCTACCCCCGAATCAGTGTCCCGATACCGGCGTCAGTGAACAATTCCACCAGCACTGCGTGTTGAATTCGCCCGTCGATGATATGCGCCGCTTTCACTCCGGCGCGCACTGCATCCAGCGCGCAGGCGATTTTCGGCAACATTCCGCCGTGAATCGTGCCGTCATCAATCAGCCCCTGTACGCGCCGCGCATCCAGCCCGGTCAACAAAGCGCCCTGCTTGTCCAGCACTCCGGTGGTGTCGGTGAGCAGCATCAGCTTCTCGGCGTGCAACACCTCGGCAATTTTGCCAGCGACCAGATCGGCGTTGATGTTGTAGGATTGCCCATCCTTGCCCACGCCAATCGGGGCGATGATCGGAATAAAATCCTCCTTAATCAACGTCTTGATGATGGTCGGCTCAATGCTGGCGACTTCGCCGACATGGCCGATGTCGATGATCTCCGGCGCTTCCAGTTCCGGGGTTTTCCGGGTGATGGTCAGCTTGCGGGCGTGGATCAGATCGCCGTCCTTGCCGGTCAAACCGACCGCCCGACCGCCGTTACGATTGACATGGTTGACAATTTCCTTGTTGACCAGCCCGCCCAGCACCATCTCCACCACGTCCATGGTCTCGCTGTCCGTGACGCGCATTCCATCGACAAACCGGCTTTCCTTGCCAATGCGCTTGAGCAACTGGCTGATCTGCGGCCCGCCGCCGTGCACGATCACCGGATTGAAGCCGACCAGTTTCATCAGCACGACGTCGCGGGCGAAGCTGTTTTTCAGCTCGTCATTTTCCATGGCGTGACCGCCGTACTTGATGACCATAGTTTTGCCGGCGAAGCGGCGGATATAGGGCAGGGATTCAGTGAGAACATGCGCCACCTGGGTGGCGGCCTGGGCGTCGAGAGCCATAGGGAGAGTCAACCTCTGAGGATAAGGAAATCTGCGACCGCTAAAAGGGCAAGGTCAAATTCGCCTGCAACCACAACAGTTGCCGGCGGAAGCGCTCCTGAATGTCGGCCATGGCGGCGGGCTGGTCCGCTTCAAAGCGCAACACCAGGCTGGGCGTGGTGTTGGAAGCGCGCACCAGTCCCCAACCGTCGGGAAATTCCACCCGCAAGCCGTCCAGGGTGATGAGCCGGGCGTCCGGGCCAAAATCCGCCTGCGCCGCCAGCCGCTTCATGAAGGCGAACGATTCGCCCTCACTCATGTCGATGCGCAATTCCGGCGTCGCCAGTCCGTTCGGATAGGCGGCGAAAAACTCTTGGCTGGATCGGGTTTGCTGCGCCAGCAACCGCAACAGCCGGGCGGCGGCGTAAAAGGCGTCATCGAAGCCGAACCAGTCGTCGGCGTGCACCAGGTGTCCGGTCATTTCCCCGCCGAGCAGCGCACCGGTTTCGCGCATTTTCGCCTTGATCAGCGAATGCCCGGTTTTCCACAAGATCGGCTGGCCGCCGAGGCGTTCGATCAACCGGGTCAAATGCCGCGAGCATTTGATGTCATAGACCACCGCTGCGCCGGGACGCCGGGTTAGCACCTCTTCAGCCAGCGGCATCAAGATGCGGTCCGGCCAGATGATTTCACCGGCGTTGGTGACTACGCCCAGTCGGTCGGCGTCGCCGTCGAACGCCAGGCCGATATCCGCCTGATGCTCCAAAACTGCCGCCTGCAAATCCGCCAGATTTTCCGGAAGGCTCGGATCGGGATGGTGATGGGGAAAGCGCCCGTCCACTTCACAGTAGAGTTCCACGACCTCGCAGCCCAGGTCTCGCAGCAAGGGCGGGGCAGTTTTGGAAGCAATGGCATTGCCGCAATCGACGACCACTTTCAGCGTCCGGGGCAACGGCAGGGCGGCGCTGATCCGGCGGATGTATTCAATGCGAATGCTGGCGGAACGTTCACCGCCGTGACCGCAGCGCACATCGCCGGTTTCGATGCGCCGGCGCAAATCACGGATGACAGCGCCGTGCAGGGCGATTTTATCGATGACGATTTTCAGGCCGTTATAGTGCGGCGGGTTGTGGCTGCCGGTAACCATCACGCCGGCGCGGGTGTCGCTCAGAGTATGGGTGGCGTAATACAGCAGCGGCGTGGACACTGCACCGAGATCGATGACGTCCAGCCCGGCGGTGCGAATGCCCATTTTAAGCGCATCGCACAGCCGGGGACTGGACAAGCGCCCATCGCGCCCGACCGCCACGCTGGTTTCACCGCGTTCCGCCGCCAGACTGCCAACCGCCTGGCCGATATCCCGCACGACTTCCGGGGTCAGGTCGCGATCCACCACGCCGCGAATGTCGTACTCCCGAAAAATGGATTTGCGTATGGACACAGGGACTTAATACCGCCCGGAATGGCCAAAGCCGCTGGCGCCGCGTGCACTCGGCGTGAAGTCTTCAACGATTTCAAACTGCGCCCGCACCACCGGAACAAGAATCAGTTGGGCGATGCGCTCGCCGATCGTGATCGTGAACGGCGCATGGCCGCGATTCCAGCATGACACCAGCAATTCGCCCTGATAATCGCTGTCGATCAGCCCGACCAGGTTGCCCAGGACGATGCCATGTTTATGGCCGAGGCCGGATCGCGGCAACACCAGCGCCGCCAGTCCGGAATCAGCAATATGAATCGCCAGACCAGTGGGAATCAGGTGGGTTTCGCCGGGATGCACGGTCAGGGGTTCCACCAGACAGGCGCGCAAGTCCAGACCGGCAGAACCGGCGGTGGCGTATTCCGGCAGCGGAAATTCCTGACCCAGGCGGGAATCGAGGATTTTCAATTCAATGAATTGGGCAGTCATCAGGGTTTCCAGAGTCGATACCGTTCGGCGATCAGCGCGACCAGTTGCTGACCAAGCAGGGTTTTATCGGCCAGCGGCAAAATGCATTCTCCGCCTTCCCAGAGCACATGCAAGGCGTTCTGCGCGCTCTCGAAGCCACTGCCGGGGATACCGACCTGATTGGCGGCGATCAAGTCGAGATTTTTGCGGCGGCGCTTGTCCTCCGCATAGCGCAGCACGTCGTGGGTTTCCGCGGCGAACCCGACGGTGAACGGTCGATGCGAACGCAGCGCGGCGACTTCGGCGAGGATGTCGGGATTGCGCACCAATTCCAGGATGAGCGCCTCCTGAGTTTTCTTAATTTTCTGTTCGGCAGAGTGCGCGGCGCGGTAGTCAGCAACCGCAGCGGTGGCGATGAAAATATCCGCTTCGCGGACCCGACGCATCACCGCTTCATGCATCTCCAGCGCGCTTTCCACGTCGATCCGTTCTACGCCGGGCGGCGTTGGCAAACTCACCGGGCCGCTGACTAGCATAACCCGCGCTCCGGCCAGTGCGGCGGCTTCGGCGACGGCAAAGCCCATTTGTCCGGTGCTGCGATTGCTGATGAAGCGCACCGGATCGAGCGCCTCGCGGGTCGGGCCGGCGGTCAGCAGCACGGTCAATCCTTGCAGATCATACGGCGTCAATGCGCTGGTCGCCGCCAGTGCGGGTTCCAGACGCAGTTTCGCGCCATCGTTTCTCACGCCCAGCCACTCGACGACCCGATTGCGTAGCTCCAAAGGTTCCAGCATCCGCCCGGCGCCGATTTCGCCGCAGGCCTGTTCACCGACGCCCGGCCCCCAGATTTTGATGCCGCGCCGCGCCAGCAACCGGCAATTATCCTGAGTTGCGGCGTTTTGCCACATCAGCCGATTCATCGCCGGGGCGACGGCAAGCGGTTGGTCGGTCGCCAGACACAGGGTGCTGAGTAAATCATCCGCCAGACCGTGCGCCATTCGGGCCAGGAAATCGGCGGTGGCCGGGGCGATAAGGACAAGATGCGCCCAGCGGGCCAGTTCAATATGCCCCATGCCGGCTTCGGCGCTGGCGTCCAGCAGTTCGGTATGTACCGGGTGGCCGGATACAGCCTGAAAGGTCAACGGCGCGACGAACGCGGTAGCGGCGGGCGTCATGGCGACCTGGACGGCGGCGCCTGCCTCGCGCAAGCGGCGGACCAGATCGGCGCTTTTATAGGCGGCGATACCGCCGGTGACGCCTAACAGAATGCGAATATCGGCCAAGGGCTGGAGCATGATGGAGTTCCGGCGAGATGGGGAAGCAGGCGCAAGCTTAACGAATATAAGGCTGGTTTCAAACGAGCGGCGCAGCGCCGATGGATTGAAAAACCGTCCGGGAATTTTCCGCTGGCGGTCATTCCCGCGCCGGTGAGAATCGTAGAGCTTGCGCCTGGCTCCCACGCTCCAGCGTGGGGGCACGGTTAGACGCTCTAGCATCTCCAGTAATCTTGCGGATGCGCACCGCTGCTGCTGGAGCGGCTGATGGCGTTCCCACGCTGGAATGTGGGAACGAGTACGGAAAAAGCATTAATAACCACGAACACATATTTTGTTTAGCTTTCACACTTCGCACCACAGGATATCCAAGTCGTCGCCGTAATACAGGGTGTTAGCCATCTCACTCCCCGTACAGCGCCTGACACTCGCTGCGACTGGGCATTCCTGGCCAATCCGCTTTACGCAAACAATCCTCAAGTTTCTTCAATCGTGCGCGACGAGTCTTTTCCTTCTCAACAGCTTCGTGGTTTACGCCTGCATTGTAGCCCTTGTTATACCCATCGCGTTTTCCATCTTCGTAGGTTCCCCGACCTATTGCTCCGCTACTGAAGGCGAAGGCCAGCAAACAACTTATAGCAACTATTCGTTTCATCGTTCTTCATCCATAAGCTAATTTCCTTGCACTCTACCACCCAAGGAACGATTGCCACAAATCAACACGCTTTTTCCTGAAAGCGCCCTGCTAAAAATACGCTGATAGAGACTCACTATCGACAAATCACTATCGATGATGAGCGCTCAGAAGAATAAGGAGATTGAAACTTCCCGATGCAAAGGAAGCCGCAAGGGACAATGATTGAGAGTATGCGATTTGCACGCAGGGCGAACGCCTGCCGAGGATTGTGCGTTAAGCAGTGGTCGGGGTGACAGGATTTGAACCTGCGACTTCTGCCTCCCGAAGGCAGCGCTCTACCAGTCTGAGCTACACCCCGATGAACCGGATGGGATCAATAACGACGCTCGACTGCGAACCGGGCGAGGCCAATCATCGCCTCCCTGGCGGGAGAGGTCGGCAACAAATTCAAGCAACTTATCGCCTGTTCGGCCTCTTTCGCAGCAAGACGCGCAGTATAGTCGAGCGCGCCGGTGGACTCAATAGTCTGGGTAACCACGGCGATCTGCTCCAGTCCGCCCTGTTCGATGGCCTCACGGATGATCCTCGCCTCATCGGGATTGCCGTGGCGCAGGGCGTGGATCAATGGCAAGGTCGGCTTGCCCTCGGCCAGGTCGTCGCCGATATTCTTGCCTAGTTCCTCACTCGAAGCGCAGTAGTCCAGTACATCGTCGATGAGCTGGAACGCGGTGCCCAGATGCATCCCGTAGCGGCCCAGCGCCTGTTCTTCTTCCTGCGTTCGACCGGCCAACACCGCCCCGATCTGCGCTGCGGCTTCGAACAGCTTGGCGGTCTTGCAGTGGATCACCGCCATATAACGCTCTTCGCTGGTGTCAGGATCATGGCAGTTGAGCAACTGCATGACCTCGCCTTCAGCGATGGTGTTAGTGGTGTCGGCCAGAATCTCCATGACCCGCATGCTGCCGATGCCGACCATCATCTGAAACGCCCGGGAATAGAGAAAATCACCGACCAGAACACTGGCCTGATTGCCCCAGATCGCGTTGGCAGTCTCCCGACCACGACGCAGACTGGATTCATCGACGACATCATCGTGCAGGAGGGTGGCGGTGTGAATAAACTCAACAATAGCGGCGGCGGCGATATGCTGTTCACCTGCGTAACCGCAGGCGCGCGCCGCCAACAGCGTGGCTACCGGACGCAGGCGCTTGCCGCCGCCGTCAATGATGTAACTAGCTAGTTGGTTGATCAACGCTACGTCAGAATGCAACTCCCGGCGAATCAGAGCATTGACCGCCTGTAGATCGTCGGCAATCGGCGCGCGGAGGGGTTCGATATCCATGGAGACAGACAGTTTGGCGAAAATGAGGTCGCCCATGCTACGGATTGACCGGGGCAGGGTCAAGGCGGGGTGTTGAACAATCGACGATAAACGGGAATAGGTTTGACCTTCGTCGGGCACACCGTTAAAATCCCCGATTCTTTTCAGTCGGGCCGGATCAGCCGTTTGGAGACTTTATAATATGTACGCTGTCATCAAAACCGGGGGCAAACAATACCGGGTTGCTGAGGGGCAAACCCTCAAGGTCGAAAAACTCGACATCGAGGCAGGCGCCTCTGTAGACTTCGATACGGTGCTGATGATCGCCGACGGCGACCGGATCGAAATCGGCGCACCGTATGTCGAGGGTGGCCGGGTGACCGCCACGGTCGAATCCCAAGGGCGCGGCCCGAAAATCCGTATCATCAAGTTCCGCCGCCGCAAGCATTATTTCAAAACCCAGGGCCACCGGCAGAGTTATACCGAGCTGCGCATCAACGGCATCAGCAGCCTCGCTGCTCCGATGGCCTTTGCGCCAGCGCCGAATCAGGAGTAATCAGCATGGCACACAAAAAAGCCGGCGGCAGTAGCCGCAACGGTCGTGATTCTCAATCCAAGCGCCTCGGCGTCAAGCTGTTTGGCGGCCAACTGGCGCTGCCCGGCAATATTATCATCCGGCAATGCGGCACCAAGTACCATCCTGGTCAAAATGTCGGCTGCGGCAAGGACTATACCTTGTTCGCCAAAGCCGAAGGGCATGTGGTGTTTGAGATCAAGGGACCGTTCAACCGCCAGTATGTGAGCGTCCGTCCGGCGGCGAGCACCCAGTCGACGGCATGAACACGGCAGTCCGGGCCGGTCGAAAGCCCCGTTTGGGGCTTTTCTTTTGCCCATGATTTGATTTGAGAGCGCGCATGAAATTCGTCGATGAAGTGATCATCCAGGTCGAGGCTGGCGACGGCGGCGACGGTTGCGTCAGCTTCCGGCGCGAGAAATACATCCCCTTCGGCGGTCCGGATGGCGGCGATGGCGGCGATGGCGGCAGTATCTATCTGGTCGCCGACGCCGAACTCAATACGCTGGCGGACTACCGCTTCACGCGCCGGTTTCAGGCCGAACGCGGCCAGAAAGGGATGGGCGCCAACTGTACCGGACGCAGCGGCGCTGATCTCCATATCATCGCCCCGGTCGGCACCATGGTCTGGGATGCGGATACCGGCGAGTTGATCGGCGATCTGGTGCGACCGGGTCAGCCGCTGCTGGTCGCGCAGGGCGGGTTTCATGGTCTGGGCAACACGCGCTACAAGAGCAGCACCAACCGCGCTCCGCGCCAGTTCAAGCCGGGAACGCCGGGCGAGGTGCGCAATCTGCGGCTGGAATTGAAAGTGATCGCCGATGTGGGTCTGCTGGGCATGCCCAATGCGGGCAAGTCCACTTTGATTCGCGTTGTATCCGCCGCCCGCCCCAAAATCGCCGATTATCCCTTCACCACCCTGCATCCCAATCTGGGCGTGGTGCGGGTCGGGCCGCTAAAAAGCTTCGTTATGGCTGACATTCCAGGGTTGATCGAAGGGGCAGCGGATGGGGCGGGCTTGGGCATCCAATTCCTGCGCCATTTGAGCCGCACGCGACTGTTGCTGCATCTGGTCGATGTTTCGCCCTACAGCGACAGCGGCGATCCAATGCGGGATGTCACGGTCATTTTCGGCGAACTGGCCCGTTACAGCGCCGAACTGGCCAGTCGTGAGCGCTGGCTGGTGTTGAACAAGCTGGACCTGTTGCCGGTGGAGCAACGGGCGGCGCGCACGGCGGAGATCGTCGCGGCGCTGAACTGGACCGGACCCGTCTTCGGCATTGCCGCTATCGACGGCGCGGGGACCGAGGCGCTGATCCACGCGGTGATGGCGCGACTGGAAGAAATACAGCAAGCAGCGAGTGGTGAGTCGTGAGTCGTCAGGTCGGTGTAGTGTTCAATAAAAACCGTGAGCAACTGGGTACGGCCCACCGCTGGGTGGTCAAGATCGGCAGCGCTATGATCACCAATGAGGGGCAGGGGCTGGACAATTTCTCCATCGACGCCTGGGTGGCGCAGATGGCGGAACTGCATCGAGGAGGCCGGGAACTGCTGTTGGTCACCTCCGGCGCGGTAGCCGAAGGGATGAAACGCCTCGGCTGGCGACAGCGCCCGACCGCCCTGGCCGATTTGCAGGCGGCGGCGGCAGTGGGACAAATGGGTTTGGTGCAGGCCTGGGAATCGGCCTTTGAACGTCACGGCATTCAGACCGCGCAGGTCCTGCTGACCCATGAGGATGCTGCCGATCGGCAACGCTACCTGAATATCCGCAACACGCTGCGCACCTTGCTGCGGCTGCGGGTCGTGCCGGTGATCAATGAAAACGACACGGTAGCCTTTGAGGAAATCCGCTTTGGCGATAACGATACGCTGGGCGCGCTGGTGGCGAATCTGGTCGAGGCGGAACTGTACGTGATCCTCACCGACCAGCAGGGTTTGTACGATAAAAACCCCCGTGAATTTCCAGACGCCCGGCTGATCAGCGAAGGCCGGGCCGGTGATGCGGCGCTGGAGGCCATGGCGAGCGGTGGATCGGGCGCGCTGGGCAGCGGCGGGATGTTGACCAAACTGCATGCGGCGTCCCGGGCGGCCCGTTCCGGGGCCTTCACCCTGCTGACCTGGGGCCGGGAACCCGCCGTCTTGCGGCGGATCGCGGCGGGCGATGCGCTGGGTACCCTGCTGCGACCCAGTCAAAGTCCGGTGGCGGCTCGCAAACAGTGGCTGGCGGTGCAACTCCAGGTGCGGGGGCGGCTGCATCTCGATGCTGGCGCAGTGCGGGCGCTGCGCACGGCGGGTAAAAGCTTGCTACCCGTGGGAGTCACCGCTATTGAGGGTCAATTTGCCCGGGGCGATCTGGTCGCCTGCCTGGATCCGAACGGGGTTGAAGTCGCACGCGGGCTGGTTAACTACGATAACGAGCGGGCGTTGCTGCTGGTCGGCAAGACGACCCGCCGGATTGAGGAACTACTGGGGCCAGTTGATGACCCGGAACTGATTCACCGGGATAATCTGGTGGTGATTTGAACAGTATGGCGGATCAGAAAAACTGGCGCGCCCGGCGGGACTCGAACCCACGACCTTTGGCTTCGGAGGCCAACACTCTATCCAACTGAGCTACGGGCGCTTGAGGAAAGGATGTTAAGAATACCGGTAATCGCCTATTTTCGTCCAGCGCCTCGATGCTATTTTTATCTGCTGCCCACGAGGTTTTGCACAAATCAACATCGGCATACCTGTTTCAGGTAAAGCTAAATAACGTTATCATTAGTGATGTTTAGTTTAACCCAAACCACAAGATAACAAGCCTAAACCCAGACCTTCCCACCAACGGCGCTCCCGCCGGGACTTACGCTCAATCAACGGAACCCTGATCGAGTCAAGCCCACCGCCACGCCGCCGGGGATGTGCAGGTTGAGAATGCGCTCAGTGAGGTGAGAGTGTGAGTTCGCAAGTCGATAAATCTGTTGTTACCACGTCCGTCACCCTGCTCTCGGCGTTGGTGCTGCTGGCAGCCGTACTGTTCCTGGTTGCCGCTCTCATCGGCGTCGTCAACAGTATCGCCCCCGATGACGGCTCGCGCAAGCAAGCGGCAGTGCTTGACCGCATCCAGCCAGTGTCCCGAGTATCGACCGCCCTGCCCAAGCCAGCCGGTGAGGTAAAAATGACCGGTCAAGAGGTCTACAACAAGGTCTGCGCCGCCTGTCATGCCGCCGGGGTGTTGGGTGCGCCCAAGATCGGCGACAAGACGCTGTGGGAACCCCGGTTCGCCCAGGGACTGGATACGCTGGTCACTCACGCCGTGACCGGCATTCGCGCCATGCCCGCGAAAGGTGGCGATCCATCGTTGACCGAGACCCATATCAAAGATTCCATTATTTACATGTTGGGTGAAACGGGCATCAAGGTTGACGCAGCCCCGACTCCCACTGCAGAAGCAACGCCACCAGAAACTGCGCCCGCTCCGGCAGAGCCCGCTCCAGCGGAAGCTGCGGCCCCAACCGAAGCGGCTCCGGAAACTGCGCCGGCTGCACCGCAATAATCCACGGTTTTTCATGATCGCAACTGAAGGGCCATCCTCCGGGATGGCCTTTCGTTTTTCAGGCGAACCGCCATGCGTCCCGATCTTCGTTATACCGAATCCCCGCATCATGAGCGTCGTGACTGGGCAAACCTGCGCGCTTTGTTGCCCTATCTCTGGGAATATCGCGGTCGCGTGCTGCTGGCGCTTGGCTGCCTGGTGTTCGCCAAGATCGCTAATATCGGGATTCCGCTGGTGCTCAAGGGAATCGTCGATAGCCTTGACGCTCGGCAGGCAGTCGCTATTGCCTTGCCAACCATCCTGCTGCTGGCCTATGGCGCATTGAAATTGGGCAATGCGCTGTTCAGCGAGCTGCGCGACGTGCTGTTTGCCCGGGTGCGCTACCGGGCTATGCGCCGGTTGACAGTACGCACCCTGGCGCACTTGCATGATTTATCGCTGCGCTTCCACCTGGAGCGGAAAACCGGGGCGATCAGCCGCGATCTGGAGCGAGGCGCGCGCAGCCTGAGCACCCTGCTGAATTATTTAGCCTTCAGCATTTTGCCGGTGTTGATTGAATTTCTGCTGGCGGCGGCGTTGCTGTTGGGCCGCTATCCACCGGTGTTCACGATGATCGTCTTCGGCAGCGTCGTCGCCTATGTCGCCTTCACTCTGGCGATCACCCACTGGCGGATGGAGCATCGCCATTTGATGAATCGGCTGGAATCACAGGCTAATAATGAAGCTATTGACAGCCTGATCAATTACGAAACGGTCAAGTATTTCGGCAATGAGGACTGGGAGTTGCGGCGCTGCGATGCGACTTTAGCCGAATGGGAGAACAGCGCGGTGTTGAGCCAGACGTCGATGTCGACGCTCAATTTCGGCCAGGGCGCGATCATCGCGGTTGGCGTCACGCTGATCCTGTTCGCCGCCGCCGGGCAGGTCGCCGCCGGCCAGTTGACGCTGGGCGATTTGGTGCTGGTCAACGCGCTGCTGCTGCAATTGTTCATTCCGCTGAATTTTCTCGGCATCGTTTACCGGCAGATCAAGTACGCGCTGGCTGACATGGATGATTTGATCCGTCTGTTCGAGCGAACCCCGGAAGTTCGCGATGCGCCAGACGCCGTTCCATTACAGGTGACGCAGGGTGAACTGCGGTTTGAGAACGTGGATTTTGGCTACCAGCCGGATCGGCAGATTTTGTTCGATGTCAGTTTTACCGTACCACCGGGGCGCAAGCTGGCGGTGGTCGGGGCCAGTGGAGCGGGGAAATCGACCCTGGCGCGGCTGCTGTTTCGGTTCTACGAAGTGAATAGCGGGCGTGTACTCATCGACGGACAGGATGTGCGCAACGCGACCCAGCAGAGTTTGCGGGCGGCGATTGGCATCGTTCCGCAGGACACCGTGCTGTTCAATGACACGCTGTATTACAACCTGGCCTACGCCCGGCCCGACGCCAGCCGCGAAGAGATTGCTGAAGCCGCCTGCATGGCGCAACTGCATGATTTCATTACCGCACTGCCCGCCGGTTACGACACAGTGGTGGGCGAGCGCGGGCTCAAGCTGTCGGGCGGCGAGAAACAGCGGGTGGCGATTGCCCGGGCCATTCTCAAGCGCCCGCGCATCCTGATTTTCGACGAGGCGACCTCGGCGCTGGACAGCCAGTCCGAACAGGCCATTTTGCAGGCGTTGCGCGCGGTGGCGACCGATCACACCACGCTGGTGATCGCTCACCGGCTATCCACGATTGTCGACGCCGACCAGATTCTGGTGCTGGAGCATGGCCGGGTGCGGGAACAGGGCAGTCACCGCGAATTGTTGCAACAGGGTGGCCTGTACGCCCAGATGTGGGCTTTGCAGCAACAGGAACAGGCAGTGCGCGCAGAGGAGCAGTTGCTGGGGCTGGATTGAGGAATTCATTCACCGAGCGCCAGCAGCGCCCGTTCTGTTTCGCCGAGCATCACCCGCACCCCGGCCTGCTGGCGGTGCAGCCAGGCCAGTTGCTCACATCGCTCGGTGAAACCCTCCTCATCGTCATCGTCGGCAACAACGCTTTCTAAAAGTGCGGTTAGCTCAACAACTGTCGCTTCCAGTTCATCGAGTTGTTCCAGCAGTTCACGCTGCTGGATACGTAGTTCGTGGAATATCGCCATCGCTTTACTCCGGCAAAAGCCGAGTACTCGTCATGTTTATAGCACTTCAACCCGATTATTTTACGGAGAGTCTTTAAAGAACGCGCTAAGGAGTGCGCATTATGCAAGAAATCGCTACTGCAAGAAGCCTGGAAGCATAGAGTTTTTACCCGGCCTCTGAGTTAATGGCAGTGGGGCAACACCTTGGGATGCCGGGGGAAAAGCTTGAGGGTGAGAGACCTGGGGTTTTTTGGGGACGTTCTGGTGTATGCTACGTTGCAATGCAACATTGACATCCCAAAGAGGGAACGGCCATGACTACCGCCATTCTTGTCGTCCCCACCGAGCAACGGGTTGGATTAACCACCGTCGCGCTCGGTCTGGTTCACGCACTCGACCGTCAGGGCATCCCGGTCGGTTTCTGCAAACCCATTAGCCAACCGCACGCTTCCGACACCGGCCCGGAACGCTCAACCCGCCTAGCGCGCATCGTGACCCGCCTAAATCCACCGGAACCGATCCCGGTCGCCGAGGCGGAAAGGCTGCTCGGTCACGATCAGGAAAACGTGCTGCTGGAGGAAGTGATCACTCGCTATGAACGGGCGGCGCAGAACGCCAGTGTCGTCATTGTCGAAGGTCTGGTCGATACCGAGGAGCAGCCCTACGGCACACACCTCAATGCCAAAATGGCCCAGGGTCTGGACGCCAGGGTGATTATCGTCGCCGTTCCTGGTCGCGATACCCCGCGTCAGGTCGCCGATACTGTGGAAGTGGTCGCCCAGGCCTATGGTGGCATCCGCCATGAACGAATGCTCGGCTGCATCCTGAACTTGATGGATGCGCCGGTTGACCCCACGGGTCATATCCGCTTTGATTTCAGCCGCGCCGCCGACAACAGCAGCTCCAGTCATGAGGCGGAATTCCGCGCTGAGTGCACCCGCCATTGGCCTGAAACGTTCAAATTACTCGGCTGTATCCCCTGGCAGCGTGAATTGAGCGCGCCGCGCGTTCAGGACATCATGCAAATGATCGGCGCCCAGGTCCTCAACGAAGGCCAGATGAACCGGCGCGTCACCCATGTTGCCTTGGGTGCGCCCACCTTGGTCAACAGTTGTCGGGAACTGCGGTCCGGCGCCATGATGATCATCCCCGGCGACCGCGACGATCTGCTGCTGGCGACCTGCATGGCGGCGATGAGCGGCACCCAAGTGGCGGCAGTATTGTTGACCGGGGGCCTCAAGCCCGACCCACGGGTCTGGAAATTATGCGGGCCGGGACTCGACACGGGATTGCCGGTGCTGACTATCGCCGCCAGCGCCCTGCAATCAGTGCTGTATCTGCCCTATATCAATCTGGAAGTCCCGCTCGATGACCGCGACCGGATGTTGCAGGCGGTGGAAGCCGTCGCTTCACACATTAGCCTGGACTGGAAGGAACCGTTACTGACCACTCTCGAGGAACGGCGGCTCAGTCCGCCCGCATTCCGGCACATGCTGGTGGAGCGCGCCCGCCAGGCCCATAAGCGTATTATCCTGCCTGAGGGCAATGAGCCGCGCACCATCGAGGCCGCCATGATCTGCCACCAGCGCGGCATCGCTCGCTGCATACTCATGGGTGACGCCGGACGGATGCGCCGGTTATCCGCTCGCCGCGGCATGATTATTCCCCCGGACATCGAGATCATCGATCCGACCCAGATCGACCCGCGCTATATCGACGCCATGGTGGAACTGCGCGGGCATAAGGGGCTAAACGCCGGTCTGGCGGAAGAACAACTGCATGATTCGGTGGTGCTGGGCACCATGATGCTGTATCTGGGCGAAGTGGACGGGCTGGTGTCCGGTGCAGTGCATACCACCGCCAACACCATTCGCCCGGCCCTGCAACTGATCAAGACTGCTCCCGGCGTGCAACTGGTGTCGTCGATCTTCTTTATGTGCTTGCCCGAACAGGTGCTGGTCTACGGCGATTGCGCCATTAACATCGATCCGAATGCCGAGGAACTGGCCGATATCGCGATTCAGAGCGCTGACTCCGCCCAGGCTTTCGGCATCACTCCGCGCGTGGCGATGTTGAGCTACAGCACTGGAGCCTCCGGCAGTGGCAGCGATGTAGAGAAGGTCAAGGCAGCCACCCGCATCGCCCGCGAACGGCGTCCGGATTTGCTGATCGCGCAAAGCAAAGCGCCGGACAGTCAGGTGGCAGGTCGGGCGACGGTGTTCATCTTCCCGGACTTGAATACCGGCAATACGACTTACAAGGCGGTGCAGCGCAGCGCTGATGTGATCAGCATCGGCCCGATGCTGCAAGGGATGCGCAAACCGGTGAATGATCTGTCGCGCGGAGCGCTGGTGGAGGACATCGTGTTCACCATCGCCCTGACGGCGATTCAGGCCGAGCAGGCTGCAGCGCGAGAGCGCAGCCCGCGCTGAACTTGCTCTTCACCCGACGCCCACGGCGAAAAGGGACTGCCGCTCCCTTCCTCCTGACGAGGGAGGATTGGGAGGCGAGAGGATCAAACCCGCTCAAACACTTCCACCCGCGCTGGCGGCAGATTGCCCCAGACGATCCGACTGGAAAGCCGGCGGAAGCGGGGCAGCAGGCGGGGTTGAGTGCCGCGTAAATCGTAGGTGTACTGGATCAGCAGTCCACCGGGTTCCAGCAGGGTTTCAAACTGACAGCTGATGGCGCGGGTCACTGTAGGGTGCAGAGAGCGCAGCGGCAGGCTGGACACGATGCTGCCGACGCCGCGCGACCGATCGTGGCCCAACAGATGTTCGAGCTGGGCGGCATCGCCCTGGATGATGCGCAGTTGCGGAAAACGCTGGCGCAAGTGATGAGCCAGAGTGGGTGAGCGTTCGATCACCACCAGTTTCCACGCAGGTATGCCTCGTTTGAGCAGGGCGGCGGTCACTGCGCCGGTTCCCCCGCCCAGTTCCACTACCAATCCCTCCCGATCCAGGGGCACTCGGGCCGCCATGCGACTGGCCAGCGCCGGCGCACTGGGGCAGGCCGCCCCCATGGCTCGCGGATTCGCCCAGATTTCCCGGGTAAAGAGCGCCAGCGAAGCAGCAGCGCCCGGACTTTCCAGCAGAACCTTCACCAAACGTTTCATACCCTGTCCAAAGATTGAACCATCCAAAAAGTGTTTCCCACGCGAAACGTGAAAACGGGAATCGAAAAAACCGTGCGGCAATCCAATGACCACCGGAACGGGCTTTAATTCATTGTCAGCGAATGCTGACTGTTGAAGCGGGAGTGCGCAACTGTTCCTGTTCAGCTTCAAACAGCACGGAGGCGATCTGGTGCAAGCCTTCTTCCTCGGCCAATTCGGAGATCTCTTCCCATGAGGCGCTGCGGTCAATGGCGGCGGCGGTTTTACCTCCCTCGGGCAGATCCTTGCGGGCTTCCCGGAGGAACATTTCAGTCGCTGTCGCCGCATCTTCTACCGCCGCCGGGCCGACGCGCAATGCTTCCTGTTCGGCTTCAAACAACACGGAGGCGAACTTGTGGAAACCTTCAGCCTCGGCCAGTTCGGAAATCTCCTCCAGACGGGCATTATGGTCAATCGCTGCTGCGGTGCGACTGTCATCGGGCAGATCGTCCCGGAACGACCGGAGCAGATGTTCGATGTTCTTCATCTCCACGAAAGACACTCCTGATAGGGGTTGGCGGAAAGAGAATGGATTTGCAAGTCTATTATGTCAGCAGCGAAAATCGCAAATTTCCGATCACGCCCTTGGGGAAAGTGACTGAATTCACTATCCTCTACTGGGTTCGAATCCTGTATCCTTAGATGACCCATGACGCTGTGTAATGAGACGCCTCGATGTCGATCCAGGAATCTCGCGGAGAAGTGCAGCAGAAGTTAAACCCGCTCGGCGATCTGCACGATCTGGCGGTGTTTCTGAATGCCGAAGAAGACCTTGAATCACGGCTGGATGAGTTGGCCCAGCTAGCGGCGCGAGCGACTTCAGCAGCGGGCTGCTCCATCATGCTGCTGGCGGATGGTGAGAGCGGGACGGCTTCCCTGAAACTCTGGGCCTGTACTGAAAAATTGCCCGCTGACGCCTGGAGCGGAAAGCCGGGCAACGTGGAATCCATCGCGGGACGGGTTCTGGAACGGGGCGAACCGATCCTCATCGCCGATATTCAGGAATCCGAATTTGCCCTCCTGGCCCGTCGCCGCGCCAGTATCGGCTTCAGCTTCATCAGCACCCCGATCCAGACAGGCCAGCGAATCGCCGGCGTCATGAATCTGTCTGGCCGCCCGGAGACTGCCCCTTTCGGCGCTGCTGATCTGACCCTGGCGAATATCGTTGCGGCGTTGATCGGACGGTCGGTACAGATCGAGTGGCTGCGTAAACTGGTGCGTTCCCGCATCGCCCAGGCCACTCTGGCCCGGGAAGGCCGGGAGGCCACCCATCGGCTCACCG
>Ga0209573_1002676_pt1 | contig 21872 bp, 19 predicted proteins | sample TNRBio252014_DNA_FD_185870 | JGI IMG/M metagenome (GOLD analysis project Ga0209573, IMG submission 185870) | Wastewater treatment Type I Accumulibacter community from EBPR Bioreactor in Madison, WI, USA - TNR Reactor_6/25/2014_ DNA (SPAdes)... | ecosystem: Engineered > Bioreactor > EBPR >...
TTTTAGCCAATTGGGTTTTACGGTCTTTTTCCGCTCTTTGTTCTTTCTGAATCCCTTCCTATATCTGTAACTAAATTTATTGAATTGTAAACATAGGATGGAGTTTGCTGCTATGCTGGCTGACGAATAAATCCTCATCTTTTTGTTCGCTATCAGCAACAGTCTGGGCTCGACGTTCATTGTTCAGCTTTTTGTTGTTAACTTCAATTTCAGTTTTTCAATTGGGCTGCGGTTCCGGGCTGAACATTATAAATTCCAGCACAGCAGCAAGCCCTGAACGTTAGCGGCAATGGCACGGGACACAACAGAAAGAAAAAATATCAGAGCAAATGGATAAACATTTTTTACAAGGTATCGACACAGTTATTTTGAGAGTCTCGGACATTGAAAAATCAAAAAAATGGTATACCCAAAAACTTGGACTCAATGCCATTCATCAGGACGAAAGACTTGGACTCGTTGTGCTTGATACCTTTAGCCCCACAAGTTTGACAATTTGGTAGACGCATGAGAAAATTCAACCCAATCCGCAGACAGCGACTTACCCGATATTCAGGACGAAAGACGCCAGGGAGGCTCATGGACAGTTGAAGAATCGTGACATAAGTGTTGGGGAGTTGATAAGCGATCATGTTGTGACCTACTTTACCTTCCACGACATTGACAACAATATTTTAGAAGTTTGTCAAGTTCATAATTGAGCCCGGGGAAGCGCCACAGCAGCAATACTAAACAGGATTACGGTTATTATTCATTATTTGGCCGGGCCTGCTATGCAAACTAAATCCATTCAGAGAGTACAAAAAGTGTAAATTTAAAGTACTTACTTTCTTATACCCACCGATTCGGCCAGTCGGGACTATCAGGTTGAACTTTGAAATTCCGGAATTGAAGTTCTTATAGAACTCCCATGGGGTTCTCATTTTGTATTTTTTTGAATCGAAAAAATATTTGTACCCGGTTCAGCGCAGGCGGACAGTTATACACAAGTGTAAGAGTCACAGGACCAATAATTGAAAAATGAAAGAAAATAAAGAAGACCTCAACAGCTACTTTTACCAGCAGGCATTAAAACTGGCCCGGATTGGAAGTTGGGTATTTGATGTGGCGGGTAACAAAATTTTCTGGTCAAATATGGTACACCAGCTACACGAAACAAATCCGAAAACTTACACGCCTGATTTAGAATCATCAATTGGTTTTTACAGGGAAGATTTTCGGTCGCTGGTAAAAGAAGCTGTACAAAATAGTATTGAAACTGGTGCAGAATTTGATTTTGAGGCTGTAATAATCACCAGGAAAAAGAAAGAACGATGGGTTCGGGCTATTGGGAATGTAGAGATGATCCAGGGGAAATGCCAGCGGATATATGGCAGTTTTCAGGATATTCATAATTCCAAATTGTTGGAACTTCAGATCCGTGAGATTTTGGCCAGTATATCTGATGCTTTTTATGCAGTGGACAAAGACTGGAAATTTACCTATTTCAACAAGGAAGCCGAGAACTTACTCCTGATGAAGGCCTATGAAGTTTTGGGCAGGAATATTTGGGAATTATTTCCCGCTATTGCCGATACACCCATTCGGAAAATTTATCAACGGGTGGCCCGTACAAAAAAAACGGAATCCTTTGAATACTATTACACGGGAAATGGAAAATGGTATGAAATAAATGCCTATCCATCGCAGGGTGGCGTATCTGCCTACTTAAAGAATATAGATGAACGTAAACAGGCGGCAGAAAAACTGGATAAAGCTTACCAGGAGAAAATTAATATACTCGAAAGCATCGGAGATGCTTTTTTCCATGTAGATAACGATTGGGTAGTAACTTATTGTAATAAAGAAACCGAAAGGATTTTAGGAAGAAAAAGAGAGACCATCATTGGCAAAAATCTTTGGGAGCAATACCCGTACGCTGTAGGAACCGCCATTTATCATCAATATAACAAAGCCAGGGAAACCCAGAAAAGCCTTTCCTTTGAAGAATATTATCCGCCATTAAATATGTGGCTTGAATTGGCCGTATATCCCTCTGCGACCGGACTGTCTGTTTATTTCAAAGACATTTCACAGAGAAAGGCGTCGGAGATACAACTGCTTCAAGCTAATGAACGATTTGAAAAAATTACTGAAGCCACTTATGATGTAATATGGGACTGGAATATCCTCGAAAATACCCTGTATTGGGGAGCTGGCTTCAAAAATCTGTTTGGATACGAAATTGAAAAAATCACTCCAACGCTGGATTCCTGGACCAATCACATCCATCCTGAGGACCGGGAACGGGTATTACAAAGTATTTATGGAGCAATTGAAAAAACCGACCAATCTAACTGGATTACTGAGTATCGTTATCAAAAAAATGACGGTGCTTTTGCCAATGTTATTGACAGAGGAATTGTAATAAGAGACGAAAAAGGAAATGCAATACGTATGGTTGGGGCCATGAATGACATCACAGAAAAAAAACGATTGGAAATCCAGCTCGAAAAAGAAAGAATGCAAAAGCAGCAGGAAATAACGGATGCTGTTATTACTGCAGAAGAAAATGAACGTCAGGAAATTGGCCGTGAATTGCACGATAATATTCAACAGATATTGGTCAGCTGCCGCCTGTTTCTTTCTATGATCAAAAAAAAGGATATTTCGGAATCAGGCTATTCATCCCTGCTACAAACAAATCAAATGATTATGTCTGCCATTGATGAGATCAGAAATTTGTCTCACTCTATGATCACTCCGTTTATGGAGAAAACTACCCTGAAAGAGGCCATCGAAAAAGTAATATTGAACACAACAAGTGCCAGCGGAATAAAAATTAGTATGGAAGAAATCGGACTGGAGGAGGAAAAGTTATCTGAAAAACTCCGGCTGACCACTTTCCGCATTATCCAAGAGCAATTCAATAATATTCTTAAATACGCAAAAGCATCCTACGTATTGCTTAAAATTGTGCAGGATAATGAGAAACTGACATTGATAATTCAGGACGATGGTATTGGCTGTGACTTGTCAAAAAAATCATCCGGTATAGGGTTGATGAATATCAAAACAAGGGCTTCTCTTTTTAACGGGGAAGTTAGTATCCGTTCTTCGCCCGGACAGGGCTTTGAGTTGTCTGTTATAATGAAGCTTAAATAATTTTATTGGTTGCTGCTTACTTTCTGCTTTTCATTCCTTTAAGACACACCTTTCCCGCTATTGAAGAGGGCTTTCTTCCTCAAACCACATAACCTCTAGGCCAGAGGGATAACCAGGGACTATTCTTTCTGTGCTGCATTACTTTTATTAACTTTCCTTTCATGAACGTAAGACTGAAACCAGAGAAATACCTGAAGTATTTATACCTGCCTAATCTCTTTCCCACCAAGCGGACGAAAGAGATCCTTTCTGTGAACCCAACCATTGAACCACACAGGGCAGACGCTAAAGAAGTTGTCGTTTCGGTGTACGACTACAATGCAGATGTGCTGGAAGAAAAAAAGCTGACTGCGGTGGGTGATTGTTTCCGGTACAAGAGCAGCGGCCGCACAACCTGGATCAATATTGATGGCTTGCGCAAGGCCGAAGTGGAGGCAGTTTGTACTCATTTTGATATTCACCCGCTGGTAATAGAAGATATACTGAGCATAAATCAGCGGCCAAAACTCGACGAAGCCGACAATAGTATTTTCTGCCTGCTGAATATGCTTTATTACAACGAAGAAAAAAATGCAGTAGAGCAGGAGCAGATCAGTATCATCCTGGCCAAAGAGGTGGTGATCAGTTTCCAGGAAGATGCGCACCGGGATGTATTTACTCCTCTCCGCGACAAACTAAAAATGGCCAACAGTAAAATAAGACAGCGTACGGCTGATTTTCTTTGCTATGTATTACTGGATATGATCGTTGATAATTATTTCCTGGTGATGGAAAAGCTGGGTGACCGTATTGAAGAAGTGGAAGATGAGATAGCCAGGGGCAATAATCCCCGTTCGCTGGCACACATCACCCATCTTCGTAAGGAGCTGATCATTTTAAAAAGAAATTTTTCGCCGGTAAGAGAAGTGGTCAATGGTTTTTTACGCAGCGAAAGTGAATTACTGGAAGACCGTCACACCAAGTATTATAAAGATGTGTATGATCACATCGTACAGGCGATCGACCTGATGGAAAACTATCGTGATATTATGGTGAGCATGCAGGACCTGCACATCAACAACGTAAACTTAAAGATGAATGAGGTGATGAAGGTGATGGCAATAGTAACCTGCTTATTGGCGCCGGCCACTGTTATTGGCGGTGTGTTTGGTATGAACTTCGATGAAAATGTAAACTTCTTTCATCAGCGATGGGGCTTTTATGCCGCCGTCAGCATGATGCTTATTATACCGGTAGCGATGTTGTGGATGTTCAGGAAGAGAGGATGGTTCTGACCCCGAATCAATGGTTACTTCTTTTTAAAAACAGGAACTGTGCTGCAGGGTTCTCCATACATAATGCTCTTTACCACTGGTCGCAGCAGTTTGGTTATTTCCATATACACATAATCAGCAATTGGCGTTTCGCCGCAACCCTTTATCACTACTTTTTTGTCTGTGTATTCCCTAATGTCTATGGCAGATAAATTCTTCAGGAAAATAGTTTTGTGTAATTCTTTTTCGTCGCCCATAACAATTTCTTTGGCGATGGGTTGCAGGTAAGTTGCTACCAGCATATAGGCCCATACAGGAATAATAGCGTCGGCGCTGCAGGCAACAGCTACATTTTTATCCCGGTATTTTTCCCAATCAATATTCTTTAGCGCCTCCCGGAATTCTTTTTCTTTAAGGATCATCCCCATGAATAGATAATCCTTCATGTCAAACACAGCTGTCTCACCCCGTGGATACCATTTTTCCATATCCAGGGTGATCAGTCCGCTTTCTGCTACTTTATTTATAAAGGGTTCGCTCATTTATTGCTGAATCGGTATGTAAAAATAACAATTTAGCCTTGGCTCTTGTTTGCGACATCCGTAAAACAAAACCCTGAAGCTCTATGAGCTTCAGGGTTGCAGGTGGTTTTGGTTGTATTTTAAAGGTACTATTAATACCTGTTCGATCTTCTGTCTTTTATAGTAGCTGCATTGCGCAAAATACTAAGCGGGTTGTTAGGGCTGTATTGGTTGTTCAGCCCTTGTTTTGCCTGCTGGTAGCGGGCTGTCCGCTGGCTGTTTACATCTCCCTCGGTAACCGGTGTGGTAAATACATTGTCTACCCTTACTACATATACCCCGTTTTGTCCTTCGAGTACTTCGGGAACCACTTTGCCTTTATTAGCAGGATTAAAAGCAGCTCCTGTAACTCTTGGTTCATAGCCCAGTGAAGAACTTAGTGAAGAGTTGATGCGGATGCTGTCTGCTGTTTCAATTGTTTTTCCACCCAGCACAGCCGCGGCTGCTTCCAGTGTGGTTACTTTTCCGATTTTCTTTTTCAGTATTTCTGCTTTCTTCTTGTTGCGCAATACCGGCTCTACATATACCCGGGCTCTTGAAGCATCCATTGTTCCTTCTTCAAAAATATCTGTTACTACTGCTACCACATAATTGTTCTCAATACGTTCCGGCTTCAGCACTTCACCTTTCTCCGCTTCATAGATACTTCTTACAAAAGACCTCGAAAGACCCAGTCCGCGGATCTCAGAAGCAGCAGGAGTAATATCTGTTGCTACGCCCTTCTGAATGCCTTTTGGTTTTAATGTTTTTTCAAAATTGGCATCAAACGACTTTTGGTCACGGCTGTCACCGGCAAAAGCATTAGCATCATTCAGTGCAGCATTATCTGTTTCCTGGCTGGCGATTATTTCTTTCGGCAGATAGGCAATTTTGTAAGCGGCCCCGTTTCCTTTTTGAGATAAAATTTCTATGTAATGAACACCAAAATCTGTTTTCACTAATCCCTTTGTACCAACAGGGTTTAGAAAAATAAAATCGTTAAATGGTGGCACCATTTGTCCGGACGGAACGCTTTCGTACACACCTCCCTTGTCTTTGCTTCCCGGATCTTCTGAAAATTTAGCTGCTAAGGAATCGAAGCTTGACCCTTTGGCGATTGCATTTTTAAGACTGTCGGCCAGGTTATATGCCGCAGCAGAATCTCTGGTTTGCAAACCAATAAGTATATGTCTTACTTTAACGGTATCCGGCATTTGTCTTACTCCCAACACCCTGGCCAAAGAATAACTTCCTCCGTCAAGGTATGGTCCATATACTTCTCCTACAGGTGTCTTGAAAATGGAATCTTTTAATGCAATTTGTATTGTCTTTCCGCTGATATAACCTGAATAATAATTGGCTCCTTCGCCGGCAAGATATTGTTCCAGGTTTTCTGTTGTCTTAAAAGCTTCTTTCTGCGCTGCAAGCCTGTCTTTTACTTCGGCACTGTCTTTTGCAGATGGTACAGCGCTGAAAGTTACATAGCTGATATTGCGGCTTTCCTGTTGCTTGAACTGGCTCTTATTTTTATTTATATAAGATGCTATTTCACTATCGTCCACTTTTACTGTACTGTCAGGAATGCTGCTGTACACTTCCCTTACCAGAGAGATCTTTGCTGCCTGGCTGTTATCCGCATTTTGTTTTTCTACCATCCAGCGGGGAAAGTTTATACTGTTTGCGAGGAGGGAATTAAATTTTTCAGCCATTCTCAGATCAGCCAGTTGATTGATATAGCTGCTGATGTTTGCTTTTTGTTCCGGCGTTCCTTTTTTCAGCATCTGGTCAATGTTCTGCTTGGCCAGCACCGGGTTGAATTGTCCTGTTTGCTGATCTGTAAATTGTTGCTTTATGTCCTGTGGCGCATTTGCACCATATAAAATATCACCCAGCTCCTTTTTTCCAACCTCAATACCCAGTTTTTCAAATTCTCCGGCAAGTAACAACCTGCTTATCTCCTGGTTCCATGTTTGCTCAATGGCTTGTTGTGTAAGCGCTGCATTTTGGGGATATCCCTGGGCTTTCATTTGTTCCTCTACCTGGTTAACCCTGCTATTAAATTCTTCAAAAAGAATTTTCTTTCCGTTTACCACACCCACCGTGTTCGAAACATTGCCACCGCCAGCTCTTGACTGACCGGCAAAATAGTCGGTTAAAATAAATCCCACCAGGGCCAAAGCGATCAGCACAACAGTAAGCTTTGCATACTTATCTCGGATATCCTGAATAATAGACATAATATATTATTACTGATTTTTTTAAGGATGGCAAAAATAGGGGAAAAACTGTGGAAAATCGATAAAAAATGCCCCCTTTGGAGGCATTTTAAAGTTTATGAAACCGGCTTCAACCAGCGGTTTCAGGGGATTTTACTTCTTTTTGGGGTGAACCAGTTTCATTTCCTTTACCAGGTGGCCCGCTCCGGCATATTTATCTACAATAAAAAGCACATAGCGGATGTCGACCATGATATTCCGGCAGATAGACGGGTCGTAGTTGATATCACTCATGGTTCCTTCCCACACCCGGTCAAAGTTCAGGCCAACAAGATTACCATATGCATCCAGCGCAGGGCTGCCTGAATTTCCGCCGGTGGTATGATTCATAGCAATAAAACAGACGGGCATCTTGCCTTTATTGCCATATTGGCCAAAATCCTTGTTTTTATATAAATCTCTCAGTTTTTCCGGTACATCAAACTCGTAATCACCCGGCTTGTACTTATCCATCACTCCGTCGAGATAGGTATAAAAATCATACTTCACCGCATCTCTGGGGTTGTATCCTTTTACATTACCATACGTTACCCGCAGGGTGCTGTTGGCGTCGGGGTAGAATTTTTTTTCCTTCATCACCTCCATTTGTGCCTGCATATAAGTCCGGTTAAGCTTATTGATCCGCGCCTGTATCTCGTTCAGGTTTTTGGTTACTTTATTACTATAGGTGTTTACCATGTCTATTACCAACCCAACCAGTTTTTCATTCTTAATAAAGTCTAGTACCTCTGTCATCGGTTTTTCCAGCAGGGCCATCAGTTTTTCATTTTCATCCAGTATTGTTTCGCTATAAACAGATGCTGCCAGTTTTGCCATGTCATTATTGTTTTCGGCTAGCCATTTGCGAAGTACCGGCGATTGGTATTTTTCATCCTGGTCTTTTATATACATAGTCAGCAGGGTCTCAAACAGCTTCTGGTCCACTTCGGCATTGTATTCATCATATAGCCCGGAAAGCTGTGTTTTTAACTGCTTCATTCTTTGCTCATATCCTTTTTGTCCGTCTCTTTCATGGGCCATGCGCAATGAACTCATCCAGCCGGCAATAGTAAATAGCTCCACCCTGCTTGTAGTTTCTAAATAATAATCCCTGGCATAACCAAATGGTTTTAGTTCAGCATAAGCGGCTTCCAGGCCAGTCAGTAAGTTGCCGTATTTTTCTTTCAGTGCCGGGTTGGTATTTACCCTTTTCTGAAATGCTGTTTCATATGTTTTCTTCTTACCAACCGCATTGGTGCTGGTTAAGCCCAGCACTTCACCCTGCCATTTCTTCCACGAATTACTGATGCTGGCATACTTGGCGGCATATTGTATTTTTATTTGCTCATTTTTTCTCATAAACCCGTCAATCACTGCCAATGCTTTATCCCGGATGGCAATTTTTGCAGGATCGTTCACTTCCATTATTTGCTGTACTGCCGCTGAATGCAAATACTGGTTTGTTCTTCCCGGGAAACCAAATACCATGGTAAAGTCTCCTTCATTTACGCCGTCCAGAGAAATAGATAATGATCTTTTGGGGGTATACGGTACATTGTCTGCTGAATAGTCCGCCGGTTTATTATCCTTGCCTGCATAAATACGGAACATAGAAAAATCGCCGGTGTGCCTGGGCCACATCCAGTTATCAGTATCCTTTCCAAAATTACCTATCGATGATGGCGGTGCTCCCACCAGTCGTACGTCACGGTAAGTTTCCGTAACAAATAAAAAATACTGGTTGCCTTCAAAAAAAGAGCGGATAAAACTGTCCTGGTAGCTTTCTTTTTTTACCTCTTTTCTCAGTGCGGCTATGTTTTTATCTATTGCCGACTGCCTTTCACTTTCACTCATATTGATATCTACACCATTCAATACTTGTTTACTTACATCTTCAATTCTTACAATAAAAGTGACAAATAATCCCTGGTTAGGTATTTCCTCGCTCAGGCTTTTTGCCCAAAATCCATCCCTTATATAATTACGTTCCAACGTGGAATGGTTTTGTATGGCATCAAAACCGCAGTGGTGATTGGTTAAAACCAGTCCTTTGGAAGAAATAACTTCTCCTGTGCAAAACCCTCCAAAACTTACAATCGCATCCTTCAGGCTTCCGCTATTAATATTATAAATGTCTTTAGCGCTGATCTTCATACCCATCGTCTTCATCTTCTTTTCATTCAGCTGCTGCAGGAATAGAGGCAGCCACATACCCTCATCGGCCCTGGAAATTGTGGTTAGGAGTAGTAAAAAAGCAACCAATAATTTTTTAAGCAAGTTCATATGGTAAATTTTGTGTGAATGTAAAATTAGGTCATTAACTAATAAAGGATTATCCGCTCATATATTTAGTAAAACACCTGATTTATATCAATACACCTGGTTTATTTGTAAATTATTCTTTTCAAAATCCTGTTAAGCTGTGGTTTTTTCTCCCCAACACCGTGTGCAGAGATTCACTTTACTGTGAATAATCCGGTGTGAAACGTGGATATGAAACAGTATGATTGGAAATCAAAATGTGAATTATATAAGAATTGTAATTCGGGTGTACATATTTCGGTAGTTATTCAAGTTCTGTTCACATACCTGTTGCAACAATATGTAAAAAAGTTATCATCATACTTTACTTCACATTGATGTGTATAAAGCAGCAAGAGCCCAGTAAAACGGGTAAACATTATGTGAATTTCTCTGTTAATTATGTTAATATCTGTTGATTTGTAACTTTGTCTTTTTTAGAATAAATAGTTTTCCACTAATCCACAGCTGTAATAATAATATACTCTTTTTTATAAAAATATATTAATACTATTATTGTATTAATACAGGGGTTTGGAAAATTTGTTTTGAAAATTTGTGTGACTTGTTGGAATATTGCTCTATCGTACGAAAAATGAAAAGATATGATGATTCAAGCACTGGATACAGCCATACAAAACGTTGAAAAAGCAGGTTTCCTGGATATTGAACTGGATCCAACGCTTGATCTTTTTGCAGAGATAGAGAAACTAAAGAGGGAAAAAAAGGCTGTTTTACTGGCACACTACTACCAGGAGCCGGATATCCAGGATGTGGCAGACTATATCGGCGATAGTCTTGGGTTAGCACAACAGGCAGAAAAAACCACTGCAGATATGATCGTTTTTGCAGGAGTGCATTTTATGGCGGAAACAGCAAAAATCTTAAACCCTGAAAAAAAAGTGGTTATACCTGACCTGAAAGCAGGCTGTTCGCTTAGTGATAGTTGCCCTCCTCCCCTCTTTAAAAAATTCAAAGAACAACACCCCGATCATGTGGTGGTTAGTTATATCAACTGCAGCGCCGGAATTAAAGCCTTGAGTGATGTGATTGTAACCAGCAGCAATGCGAGGGTCATAGTGGAAAGTTTTCCAAAAGATCAGCCAATCATCTTTGCGCCTGACAAAAACCTGGGAGCTTATATCAACAAAGTAACAGGAAGAAATATGCTGCTGTGGAATGGTGCTTGTATGGTGCATGAAATTTTCAGTCTTGAAAAAATTACCAAATTAAAAGTGAGACACCCGGAAGCAAAACTGATTGCACACCCGGAATGTGAGGAACCAATTCTTCGCATAGCTGATTATATAGGCTCTACCACAGGGTTGTTAAAATACACCCAAACAGATAGCTCACAAGAGTATATAGTAGCAACAGAAACAGGTATTCTGCACCAGATGATGAAAGCTTCGCCGGAAAAAACGTTTATCCCGGCACCTCCAAATAATAGCTGTGCCTGTAACGACTGCCCGCACATGAAGTTGAATACCCTGGAGAAACTCTACCTCTGTATGAAATATGAGTTGCCGGAAATAACAATGGATGAGGAGTTAAGATTGGCGGCGAGGAAACCTATAGAGAGGATGCTGGATATTTCTGCAAAAGCAGGATTGTAAAGAAGAGAAAGGATAATACCTGAATTTTATGCGAAATATATTTCTGATAATTCTATTGTTTGCTGCTTATTCAGCAAAAACACAGACTATACCTGAGTTATTAAAGAAAGCCGGCGAATACTACAGCGAAAAGAAATTTAAAGAGTCGCTGGAAACCTATAATAAAGCATGGCAGAAGGATTCTCTTAACTATGATATTTATACGGGCCGGGGAACCGCCTACTATGAATTAAAGGAATTTGAGAATTCTTTTAAAGATTTTACAAAAGCAATTTCTATTCAGCCGGATTCTGCGGCAGCGTATCATTACCGGGCTATTCTTTTTTATACACTGATGTATACAGAAGAAGCAATTTTAGACAATACAAAAGCAATTGAAAGGGCAAAGAATGAGGATCTGTTGATTGGTTGTTTTTTAAACAGGGGAAATGCAAAGCAGCAAAAAAGGGATTTCCAGGGAGCATTCGAAGATTTTTCCAGGGCATTTAGTTACGATACTACCAGTATTGCAGTAATTAATAACATAGGTATTGTTCTGGATGAATTAGGCAGAAGAGAAGAAGCGATTATGTATTTAAAAAAGGCAATTAAGCTGGACAGCACTTTTGTGGGCCCTTATGTAAATATTGGCTTTCAATATACATTGATGGGAAAATACAAAGAGTCGCTGGAATATTTTGATAAAGCGTTACAGCTGGAAAAGGACGAGCCGCTAACACTCAACAACAGGGGCTTTGCAAAATATAATCTGAAAGATTATAACGGAGCATTAGCAGATATTAATAAATCAATCAGCTTATACCCGGACAATTCTTATGCTTTTAAAAACCGGGCTTTAGTATATTTAGCAACCGGAAGAAAGGAAGAGGCCTGTAAGGACCTGAATAAAGCCAGGGAACTTCAATTTGAAAAAATGTATGGGAGCGAGGTGAATGAGTTATTAAAGAAAAACTGTCAATAGATTATTTTTTTTGTATTTCGGCTATAACCATCGTTGTGCAGGCTTTTTTTCTGGTTGCAGGGTTGATGAATTTAAAAGTTGGCATAGTTATTTCGTAATCTGATGTTTCAAACTTTTCACCCAGAATTAAACCGGCGTTCTTAATTTCTTCTTCACTCTTTTTATCGTACAATAACCAGGTTTTCTTATCTTTTTTTATAGAGGAATCAGTAAAAGGATTGCGCATCGATGAGGTATAGAAATTATAAGAGGAGCTGTAGGTTTCTTTCCAGAAATAAACATCTTCTGGTTTTACTTTTTCTTTTGTGATTTCCGCTAATTCATTACCCCCCTGGTAACGCAACAACTGAGGATAAAAATTAGCGTTTAACAAAAGAAAACAAAGGGAAATTGAGGATACAGACATCGTAATTGCCTTTTGCAAACTATTTAGCGTTGTACTTTTAATGAAGTAGAAGAAAACAGAAAGAATGACTACCACCAGCACCATTACCCGGTAGTTCTCAACAGGGAATGCCCAGAAATTAATAATGGCAGCAACCAGCAGCAAAAGAAGAGAAAGAGATAATTGTAAATAGTAAATGATCCTTACCCATTTTTTCTCTCCCCTTCTGTTTAAAATAAAAGCCGACGCTATTACTGCGGTAAACGGGAAGATGATATTCAGGTAATGAGGTAGTTTAAAGTTGGATAAAGACACAATGATTAGCATTATAAGAAAGACACCGGTTGTTAACCACTCCTCGCGGCGCTGAAAAAACGACTTAATCCTGCCGGCGATAGCCACATAAGACAAAATGCTCCAGGGCGCAAAAGCCCAAAGAAAAGAATGAATAAAAAAGAAATAATCATTCTTTGAACCAGTACCCATTTCTCCACTAAATCGCTCTATGCTTTGGTTTAATAAAATAAACCCAACCCCGTTGATATGATCTTTTCCCCGTACTATTTTTTCCGGGTGCAGGTTGTACTGCAGGTAATAACAATACACAACAGGGGAAACAAAGAAGGCAAAAAGAATTATTAGCAGGAGCCATTTCCAGGTATATAAAAGCTCCCATTGTTTGAGGTATAGTATATAAAATAAGGCAGCAATGGCAGGAACAAATATTGCTATATGCCCCTTAGTTGCAAAGCCCAACGCAAAGCCCAACGCGGCGCCAACAATGTTTCGCAGATTCTTATGTTGAATAAACTCCACCAGTTGCCAGGTGGTAAGGGCCACTGAAGCGGTGAGAATAGCATCCATGCGCACATCATTGTTGGCTAGTATATAAGAAAACGAAGAAGCAATTATCAGTGCGGTCAGCTTTCCCGCCTCTTTGTTGTAAAGAGCTTTTCCGAGACGGTAAGAAGAATATGTTCCGGCAATAGTAAACAATAAAGAAGGCAACTTATAGGCAAAAGTGGTAACACTAAATATTTTATAACTTATTGCACAAAGCCAGAAATGTAAATGGGGCTTGTCGAGGTAGTCTTTTCCATAATCGACCAGGTTTACGTAGTCACCCGTGAGGTGCATTCGCAGGGCAATATTGGCATGGTGAGCAGAATCATTATCCATCAACGGGACAAACAAACCAATGATATAAACAATGCCCAGGAGAGAAAAAAGGAAAATATAAAGATTCCGGGATAGAAAAGGGGGGGTCAAAAGGAAAACATTTTAGCAAAGTAAGTAAAGAAACAGGAGTTTGATGAATGGAATTTTTGCTCACGGGTATATCCGTAACTTGACCAGAAAAGATATTATGAAACAAACAATAGCAATGCTGATGATATGTTTTTCATTCTCTGTACCGGCTTCAGCAAAACCCAACAGGGCAGACAGCATTCCTGTGAACCAGAAAGACACAGAATCTATAGACGCTATTGTAGCCGCTTTATATGATGTGATTTCTGGTCCGGCAGGGGAAAAAAGAAACTGGGACAGAATGCGGACACTTTTTTTACCAGAAGGAAAACTGGTAGCTACCGGCAAGAAAGCAGACGGGACCATGGGTAAAAGGGTGATGACACCGGAAGAATACATCGTAACCTCCGGCCCCTTCCTGGAAAAAGATGGATTTTTTGAAAGAGAGATAGGCCGGAAAACAGAACAGTACGGCTGTGTGGCTCATGTATTCAGCACCTATGATTCAAAAAAAACTTTACAGGATACAAAACCGTTTATGCGGGGCATCAACAGCATTCAGTTGTGGTTTGATGGTAAACGATGGTGGATCGTATCTGTTTTCTGGCAGGCAGAAACACAGGATAACCCTATTCCAGAAAAATACCTGGAAAAAAACTAAAGGGTGGCAAGAAGATGCTTCACCTGTTCCTTAATGTAATCTCTCACTTTATTAAACTCTTCCGGCTCCATGTGTTTAGGATCAGGGATCTGCCAATCGATGAATTGTTTGGCGGGCATCCAGGGACAGGCGTCGCCGCAACCCATAGTGACCACCACATCAAAAGGTGCAAAAGCTTTTACTTCATCCAAACTTTTACTGTCATGGGTGCTGAGATCATAACCCAGTTCTTTCATGGCGGCAATGGCTTTGGGGTTCACGATACCCGAAGGTTTAGAACCGGCACTATAAGCTTCTACATTTTCGCCGCCAAGCATATTGGCGAAGGCCTGGCTCATCTGCGACCGGTTACTGTTCTCGATACAAACAAAAAGCAATTTCTTTTTCATGCGTTGGTGGGTTTGAATTTTTTTTGTTGTGCTAAAGCAAAACGAACCAATAATATTAGTACCGGCACTTCGATCAATGGCCCGATTACCGCTGCAAAAGCTGCGGGTGAATTGATACCAAATACAGAAATAGCCACGGCGATACCTAATTCAAAATTGTTGCCGGCTGCTGTAAAAGCCAGCGATGTGGATTTGGAATAATCAGCCCCGGCTCTTTTGGAAAGAAAAAAGGCCGAGAAGAACATGATAGCAAAATAGATGGTCAGCGGTATGGCGATCAGTAACACATCACCCGGGATCTGAACGATCAGGTTACCTTTGAGGCTGAACATAACAACGATAGTAAACAGCAAAGCAAGAAGTGTGATCGGGCTGACAGCAGGAAGATATTTTTGGGTGAACCAGTTCTCTCCCTTCCATTTGATGAGCAGGGGCCTTGAGATCATCCCGGCGAGAAAGGGAATTCCGAGATAAATGAATACGCTTTGTGCCACTTCACCAATAGTGATATTGACCTCATATCCTTTTAATCCCAGCAAAGGCGGAAGTTTGGTAATAAATATCCAGGCATAAAAACTGTAGAATACCACCTGGAAAATACTGTTGAAGGCGACAAGGCCTGCCGCATAGAGCCTGTCGCCACCGGCCAGGTCATTCCAGACGATCACCATCGCAATACAACGGGCAATGCCGATGAGTATCAACCCGGTCATATAGCCGGGTTCATCGCGGAGAAAAATAACCGCTAAGGCAAACATCAGCACCGGGCCGACGATCCAGTTTTGTATCAATGAAAGAACCAATATTTTTTTATTGGCAAATACTTTAGGCAGCTCTTCATACTTCACTTTGGCCAGCGGCGGATACATCATCAGGATTAAACCGATCGCAATAGGAATATTGGTACTGCCGGATTGAAAAGAATTGATAAACGATTCTGCTGATGGAATAAAATAACCAATAGCCACGCCGATACCCATGGCGAGGAAGATCCATAGCGTCAGGTAGTTGTCCAGAAAGGATAGTTTTTTTTGCATACTGTTCAGTTAGTTTATAAGAGAGGAGGGAATAGTCCCCCCTCTTCAAATTTTAGCAGCAACCGCCGCCGCTTCCGCAGCAAAGACTGCCTGTTTCGCAACAGCCGGGGTCTTTCTGTAATTGAATGTTTGTGTTCATGGCTTTACTATTTGCCCCCAACCCCCTGAAGGGGGCTGAAGATGTTATAAAATGTGAGACAATCTTTAGCAATTTTATATCAGCAACAACCACTGCCGGGTTCACAACAGTTACGGTCATCCTTGGCCGGCTTTTCAGCATATACCGTGATACTGCTGATCCTTGTTTCTCCTTTTTTATATTCGGCCAGTTCTTCCATGCTTAAATACTCTGCGAGGATTGAATCAGGAATTACAATGGTCTTATCTTTTTGCAGGGTGATATTTTTGAAAGCAGCCTCTTCAATGATACCGAGGTACTCACTTTTTTGAATAGCACCGGACACACAACCGGCATAGAGTTCGGCCACTTCCTTCCATTTGGCCGGTAATTCACCTTCCAGCACAATATCAGAGATGGAGAAATGCCCGCCGGGTTTTAATACCCGGTAGATCTCGCTGAATACTTTGTGTTTATTGGGAACCAGGTTAAGCACACAATTGCTGACGATCACATCTGCCTTGTTGGAAGTAACGGGCATATCTTCAATATCGCCCTGGCGGAATTCCACGTTGTTAAATCCTAATTTCTCCGCATTTTCCCTGGCACGGGCAATCATAGCTTCGGTAAAATCAATACCAATGATCTTTCCTTTATCACCGGCCAGCTTACGGGCTACAAACGCATCATTACCGGCACCGCTGCCGAGATCGATCACCGTATCACCTTCTTTGATCTTTGCAAATTCGGTGGGCAAACCGCAGCCGAGGCCGAGGTCGGCATCGGGGTTATAGCCCTCCAATTTTGTGTAATCGTCGGCCATGATGTTGTACACATCATCACCGCAACAGGCGGAAGTGGCCCCGCAGCAGGAAGCTGCATTCAGGTCTTTGGACTGCCTGGCAATCTCGCTGTACTTTTCTTTGACTAATTGTTTGAGTTGTGAATCGTTATTCATGGCTTTAGTTTTATTGTTATATAGAATGGTTTTTTGGAATTTCAGCAACAAGCTTTCTCGTTCTTCACTTTCAGGTTATTGAAAAGAGAAGTAAACTCGTTATTGAATTTTTCAAATGCTTTCCAGTTAATACAGTAGCAGCTGCGGGGTCCGTCAACAGTCCCGCTGATGAGCCCTGCATTCTTTAATTCTTTCAGGTGCTGTGATACGGTAGATTGTGCCAATGGTAAAATATCCACGATCTCTCCGCAGATACATTCATTGCGCTGTGCCAGTACTTTCAGAATGGAGATACGGGCTGGGTGGCTCATAGCTTTGGCAAAATTCGCCAGGTCCTGCTCTTTTTGGGTAAACTCTTCTTTCTTATGAAATGCCATTATATTAATCTTATATCGCAAATATACGATTAATGTGACTTAACTCACAAATCTTTTTTTTGGCAATTACGGAACGGGGTTTTTTCTTTTGAAAAGAGATATCAGCACTCCGCTGCTAATTATACATAGAATTCCCAGAGTTGACATCCAGTCAGGGAGATCATCGCCCAGCGCCATACCAATAAAGACAGAGAAGATAATATTTGCATAGCCGATAGAAGAAACAATACCAGCCTTATCTGCGCCATAAGCTTTTGTAACAAAATATTGTCCAAATAATGCTGCTAAACCTAACCAAAGCACATATAGCCACTCAATACCGGAAGGCCACCGCCACAGGATAAAGAAAACGTCATCAGCGGGAATATTAGCAATAAGGCGAATGAACATAAAAACAACAGGAACAAAAACTCCTGTTCCAATAAATGCCAATACAATGATCCTTGAATCATAATACCCGGCCAGGCGATTAACGGTTATGTAAGCCAACGCTGAAGTGATGCCCGACAAAAGCCCTGCTGCATGGTAATACCAGGGAAAATGCATAGCTGGTTTATATATCAGCAACATCCCCGCAAAACCAAGAAGCACTGCAAACAGGACCACCCTTCCGTGATATTCACGGAACAATAAAAAAGAAAATACAGCAATAAACAATGCCGAAGTAAGGTTGTATGTCATCGCTGTACCCAGGGGAATATGGAGGATACAGTATAATAAAGTATATAATGCCGTTGTTCCCATCATACCCCGGAACAGCAGGAGATGAAATTTACCGCCTTTATTAACCGGAGGCCTGATGATAAATCCGGCCACCAATACAACCAGGCCAATTAAATTTCTCCAAAGCACCAGCTGCCCGGCACCAAAACCGCCTTTTAACAACTTGGCGGCACCCCCCATTAATGAGAAGCCAAGCGCTGCCAGCAACATGAATATAATTCCTTTGTATCTGGAGTCAACAGGCATCAGATCTTTGATAGTTTTTCAACAGCCATTTCCAGCGTCTCGTTCTTTTTTGAAAAACAAAACCGGAGTACTTTATCATCTTTTGCATTGTGATAAAAAGCAGAAACAGGAACAGTGGCAACGCCTGCTTCTTTGGTTAAACGTATAGCCAGTTCTTTATCTCCTTCATTACTGATGCGATCATACTTTGCACAAACAAAATAACTTCCATGGCTTTCCAGCATATCAAATCTTGTGTGGCTCATCAGGGAAATAAAATAATCTCTCTTTTGCTGCATAAATGCCGATAAGGAAAGGTAAGCGTCTTTGTTTTGTAAGAACTGTGCCAGCGCTACCTGCGAAGGAGTGTGACAGCTGAAGCAGTTAAACTGGTGTACTTTTCTGAACTCCCTTGTCAGCTCTGGCGGCGCAATGCAATAGCCCAGCTTCCAACCGGTACAGTTATATACTTTGCCGAAAGAAAAACAAACAAAACTCCTTTGCATCAGGTCGTTATAGCGAAGTATGCTCTGGTGCAGGATGTTGTCAAAGATCAGGTGTTCATATACCTCATCACTAACGATGAAGATATTGGTGTTTGCCACTACCTTCCTTAGTTCATTGATGTCATTTTCGGTTATCACACTTCCCGTCGGATTATGCGGCGAATTAATAATGATCGCTTTTGTTTTTGAGGTGATGGCTTTTTTTACAGCGGCCCAATCGATATGATAATCGGGATAAACAAGGTTGACGGTAACAGCTTTTGCCCCATTTATCTCAATATTGGGGATATAACTATCATAGGCCGGTTCAAAGACGATCACTTCATCACCGGGCTGAAGAATAGTGGTGAAGGCAGAATAAATTGCATAAGTACCACCCGGAGTAATGGTGATCTCTGTCTCCGGGTCTATTTTACTATGATACAGGCCTTCAATCTTCTCTGCGATCGCTTCCCGAAGCGGCAACCATCCCGGCATAGGGGAATACTGGTTAAAATTATTTTTCATTGCCCAGTTGACAAGGTCGGCCAGCTCATGATTCATGGGAAAATCGGGAAAGCCCTGGCCAAGGTTTATGGCTTTGTATTCACTGGCTAAAGCACTCATCACGGAAAAAATGCTGGTGCCGGCGTTGGGGAGTTTGGATGGGAGCTGCAAAGGAGCAATTTGAAAATGAGATAATGTGCAAATTAGTAAATGAAACCAAGAGGAGGATCAGTTTTTCTTTTTACCAACCACCAGTTCATAAGAATGATCAATCCATTCTTTGAGTTGTTTGGTGGAAACAGAACCATCCACCACAATCGTATTCCAGTGTTTCTTATTCATATGATAACCGGGTAATACACAGGAAAACTCTTCCCGCAGTTCAAGGGCTTTATCGGGGTCACATTTTACATTGAAGCGCAGCTCCGCTTCGTCCAGCCCGGTTAACAGGAATACTTTGTTATTGACCTTATATACCAACGTATCGGGGCCGAAGGGAAGTGTTTCTTCCACACCTGGTTTGGATAAGCAATACTCCCGTAAACTTTCAATATTCATATCAGGTAATAATGGCGGTGGCTTCTATCTCAATTAAATAACCCGGATCTATTAATCCTTTTACTTCGATCATGCTGGTGCAGGGTTTTACCTGGCCGAAGAATTCACCATGAGCTTTTCCATATTCTTCCCAGCGGGTAATATCCGTAACAAACATTCTTGTTCTTACCACATCTTTTAAAGAAGAACCGGCCTTTTGTAAAACCCGTTCAATTTTTTCAATGATGTATTTTGTTTGTGCGTAGGCATCATTTTTTCCGATGAGTAAACTGTTTTCATCAACAGCCACAGTACCGGTTACTTCAACGATATTTCCTATTTTAACGGCCCGGCTATAACCAACGATATCTTCCCATTTAGCGCCGGAGGAATAGTTTATTCTTTCCATTATGGTTTTATTTCTATGTTTTCTTCTCTGATCAGCAATTCGCCATCCATTCTTAATAATATCTGCGCCACAGTAACCACATCTTTCTGACAATAAGTTATGATACGCTGAAGGTTCTTTTCTTTCCAGTACACTTCCCATACCACACTTCCGTCAATATCATCTTTCGGAGTTTGTATTCCCAGCGTATGTGCCAGCAGGTTTAAAGAAGTATAACTTTTAAAATCACCAAACTTCCAGAGATCCATAGTGTCAAGGTGGTTCACCTCCCACGGTTTCTTACCGGATATATTCAGAATTGAAGGAACGGGAATCTGATTAACCACCATCCGCCGGCACAAATAAGGAAAATCAAACTCTTTACCATTGTGAGCACACAGAAACTTGCTTCCGTCTGCAGCCCATTTTTTCAACATCTCTGCAAACTCATACAATAATTTCTTTTCATCATCCCCGGCAAAAGATTTCAGAATAATTTTTTTTGCAGCGCCTGCTCCCTGGATAAAACCACAGCTGATGCAGATGATCTTTCCAAACTCTGCATAAATTCCTGCACGGGGATAAATCGACTCACAGGTTTCGTCCTCTTTATTTCGGATAAGATATTGTGCTTTTAATTCCCAGAGTTTTTTCCACTCATCGGGAAGTTCCTTGTATGAGGGCTGTTGGGGAACTGTTTCTATATCCAGGAAGAGAATATTATTAACCGGGAACATGGAGGATGGTTTATTTTCTTAAAAGTAAAAAACCCCGGACAAACCGGGGCTACTACTTTCTGGTAATTATAGAAAAGGGTGAACTATAGATATTTATCTCCCATATTTCTCTTTACTTCTGCGACATACTCTTTTATTTCCTGTTCTTTATCTTTTTTACAAACAAGTAAAACATCCTTTGTGTCTACCACAATATATTCGTCAAGCCCCTGTAGTACAACCAGTTTGTTATCCGGAACATGGATCATACAGTTCTTGGCGTCCACTACCATTACTTTCTTACCGGCTACCGCATTGCCCCAGTAATCTTTTTCCATGTTTTCCCAGGCGCTGTGCCAGGTGCCGAGATCGCTCCAGGAAAATGTAGCCGGGATAACATACACATTTTCTGCTTTTTCCATCACACCAAAATCAATTGATATATTGGTGCATTGAGGGTAAATGCTTTCAATGGCTTCCTTTTCTTTACTCGTATTGAACTTATCTTTTTCAGCAGCAAAAACCTCGTATACCTCCGGCAGGTATTTTTCAAAAGCGGCTAAAACATTTTTCACTTTCCAGGTAAATATGCCCGCATTCCATAAAAAATCGCCACTGGAGATGAACGCTTTTGCCAGCTCTACATTGGGCTTTTCTGTAAAGGTTTTCACCTTGTACACATCCGGCGCTGCTTCGGCAGTATCATGTTGAATATAGCCGTAACCCGTATTTGGATAAGTTGGTTTTACGCCAATTGTTACCAATGCGTTGATATGATCAACAAAATCAAATGCTTTTTTAGCGGTTTTGACAAACTCATCTGTTTCAAGAATGAGATTGTCGGCCGGGGCCGCTATCATCAGCGCTTTCGGATCTTTTTTTAAAAGTTTGAAAGCAATGTATGCGATGCAAGGAGCAGTGCTTTTACGGGATGGTTCAGATAAAATATTTTCCTCCGGAATATCAGGGATCTGTTTTTTTACAATACCGGTATATTCTTCTGCTGTTACTACATATATGTTTTCGGC
>Ga0209573_1002677_pt1 | contig 21870 bp, 14 predicted proteins | sample TNRBio252014_DNA_FD_185870 | JGI IMG/M metagenome (GOLD analysis project Ga0209573, IMG submission 185870) | Wastewater treatment Type I Accumulibacter community from EBPR Bioreactor in Madison, WI, USA - TNR Reactor_6/25/2014_ DNA (SPAdes)... | ecosystem: Engineered > Bioreactor > EBPR >...
GATGTTTGACCGGCCTGGAACACCAAACGCATTTTCAAAGGGTGCAATAGTTTGCTCGCAACTCGCCGCGATAATACCGCCACCCGCATTATTCCGCCATTGATTGCAACCCGCCTGGATGTTGGTATTGGCGCGGTCAACTCGGAATGACTTGGTCGGGAACGCCACCACCCAGTCGGTCTGCGCGCCGAGGTTGGGGTTATTGGACCACTCATTGATGACTGCGGTTGCAGTAATCGCCGCTTCAACCTCGGCCAGGGCGCTGTTGTTCCAGAGACCCGCATGAGAGGCTTTTGTCGGTTCCAGGAACCAGGGGAATTGTTGTGCGGTGACCAGATTCTGGCCCACGCCCCAGCCGGAAAGGTGAACGGCGGTTGCACCCGCCCCTATACCGCTGGCGCGTTTTACATAGCTGACATTAATCTTGAGCGAGTCAGGGCTGGCGATGGGGCCATAATGTTCGCGAGCCAGCGGGTCGCCCGATCCAGCAACCCCTGTGATGGGACCATCCGTCCAAGCAGGAATAGCCGCACCGCGAACGAAGTTATTAGCGGCCGCCACGCAGTTGCGCGGCTCACCATTGACGTGTTTAGCCAGCCAGGGAGTTTGGCCAGCCGCACCTTCACCGGCAACCTCTCCCATGACCATAATCTCTACGTAGCCTTCGAGCATGCGATCGGTGCTATCTGGACCCGCGTCATCAAAAACGCCGGTGTAGGCCAACGCATTGCCCGCCGCGCCAGCGTCGCGCACCGAGATTGGCACGGTGCAGGAACGGTCATTGGTCCGCAGGAAGGGCGCGCCGTTAACGTCCGACAACCAAGCGGTCCAGACGTCGTATGGCGACAGCAACACATTGAAGTCCAGCACATCGCGGGAGTTGTAGGATTCACGGACCCGCACCTTCACCGCCAGCGAGTTACCAGTGGTGTTGGTGATATTCATCAGCGTCTCCCACCCAGCACGCACTGTATAGTACGGCACAGTGGCTGCCGTGCCGGCGCCGGCTGCAGCTATCGGTAATGCTTGGGAAGTGGCCAATTGCGGCGCTGTCAGCAAAGATGCCGACAATAAACCTGCGGCAACCATGGCGGCATTAAGTTTCTTCATTCGGAACATGCGTATTTCCCCTCGTGAGCAAGGTTAAAAAACGAAACCTGGTGTAACGCACCGTCGATGCTTCCTCGGTAAACCTCTCGCCTTCAAAAATTAACTTTAGCTCTGGTGAACAGAGTCGGCGTAGGCGCCAAGGAACTCGCGGATAAAAGTACGCCGGAAAGTAGCAAGCTAACCACGCACTGTCAATCAATGGCGAAGTAGTGGATGAGTCAGTTTCCTCAAAATCTCCCTGGAATCAAGGCGCTCCTTCCGGCAGCAATCCACCGTCCCGGAACCGCTCGCCGTGCATCGGAAATATCCGGACACCGGAGTAACGACGCCTGTCAAAACGGGCTGTGTCAGTGGGCACGATGCCTGGAAAGTGTATCATATTTACCACAAACACCCTGGGAGCCTCGACTTGTTGCGAATCAGGAAGCTAGCGGAACAACCCTTCTATCCTAATCTACAACATCCTTTTCAAATTTACAACTCTTTTCAAATTTACAACAATTCAGTGGCTTCATTGCTCAATTCAATCGCTTTGCCGAGGCCGACTCTATCACGACCGAGAACATATCGGCATGGCCTTAGCCTCCAGTCGCCGCAGATCAATAGCGACCACAAACCAGGTCCAGTCAGGATGCGGCCAGTCGAGTTTCCGGCAGTGCAAACCCGCTTCAGCGCAAAGACCTGCAAGCGTCGTCCAGCGATAAAAGTTCATGGCCGGATACACCCACTCGTCGCGGGCTTCATCCGAGGCGCGCTCACCAAAAGCGGCGACCAACAACCCTGACGATTTCAGAATGCGGCGCACCGAGATCAGGCTACGGCGGATCTGGGTCAAGCCAGCATGGCTGAACAAAGCTGAATCCAGGATGAAATCGAAACCGGTATTGGCGTCGAAAACATCCAGGTTGAAATCGTCATCGCGTGCGAAACAAGACCGCTTGATTGTAGTCAATTCTGCGCCGAGGGTCGCCGTAATTTCTTCCTGGACAGGCTGATCGGTAAACTTGATGGCGAAGTAATGACCCGGCTGTAGATAGGCAATGCACAACCGGCTGGCGGGCAGCGAGCCGCTGCCCAATTCGAGCAGGCGATGATGTTCGCACAGCCCCAGCGACGCCAGCCAATCAAACGGGATGACGGGCGCCTCGGCAGTGGATTCAGCAGATACCGGGACCACATTAGCGGGCGCTGTGGCCGGTGGCGGACCAGACTGCGCCGCGAATTCACAGGCCTTCCGCAACCAGGGCATGATCTCCGGCTGGGCGCAGCCGAACAGGAGTGATTGGCGGGTAGGCCGCTCGAATGGGACGCCCCGGATGCGCAGATACTCCTCGCCATAAGTTTGCAAGCGCTGTGGCAACTCCGAAGCAGGCTGGTTGGTGATCGCGCCGCCATGCACCTGATGAAACGTGGCTTCGCCGAACAGAGTCAGCAACATAGAATTCGGCAGATCGCACGCCCGACGATAGAAATCCAGATTGACGATTCCGCCGCCCGGCAGCGCGAACTGCTCGTCGTAACCGTCCAACTCCTCGAACAGCGTTCGTGACAAAAAGATCAGATTGCTCTCATTGATCGTACCCAGCCAATTCAGCGGACTGGAACCGGCCTGAGAACCGATCTCGAACAACCGGTAACCGCAGTTCCGCCAATCGATTTGATCCAGTAATTCATCTTCAACGGTTTTATTGTAGCCATGCCGCAACGAGTACATCTGGGTATCCGGCCCCAGATGAAACCCCACCGTGCCGACTACGGCCCGCTCGAACCCGTGCAGCCCTTGCAGGGCCAGGGCGATTACGCTTGGCGTTGCGATGCGCGCCCCGTCGATCATGATCCCAACGAAGGGCGCTTTAGACAACGCCACCCCCCGGTTGATCGCGCCTGCCGGCGACGGCGAGGCGTTGTCAACCCACAGGTAACGAAAATTGGGGCCAAATTGTGTAGCCTCCGCCGCCGTCAACGGCTCTGAAGAACCGTTCTCGACCACGATAACCTCGTAATCCTCGGCGGTGACATGACGTTGATAGGCGGGAGACAGCGAAAACAGGGTGCGCGGCGCTTCTCGCCGCATGTTGAAAACCACAACGATGATCGATAGCCGGGGCGCGGCGGTCGCCCGACCTGTCAGTCGCATTCCCCAGTCGCGAATCCGGGAGAGAATCACGCGGTAATCTCCTGCAATTGACGGTAAATGGCCGCAACCGATTTAGGTAAGGCGCCGTTATCCGCTTTTCCCAGCAGCGCGCGCCAGCGCATGAATAGCGACATCAAACCCTGTTGCGCTTTAGGCGCCTCGTTTCTCCTCAAAGCGGACTCGAAAAAAGAAAAACCCTTGACCGGCGCGCTCAGGCTCAGGGTTGGGATGATGGCTTTCAGACGTTGCTGATAGCGCTCTGGCGGCCAGTCAAAGCAGATCATGGGGAAAGCAAACTGGCGCTGATAATCCAGCAGCAAGCGATTATAACTACTCCACAACGCCAGACTTTTATCAACGGGAATTCCATTGCGGGCGTTCAGCGAAGCGGCTACCGCCAAAGGGTGGCGAAATGTGCCAACGAAACGCGCCGAGGGCAGCGCTTCCAGCCAGCCGGATAAAGTCAGCAAAGTACGCGGATCTTTGAAGCCCCAAAGACAGTCCGTCGGATAAGTCGCAATAATCGCATCGCGCCGCGCCCGGTATTCCGCTGGCCAAGTCACCTCACGGGGCGGCGCATCCCAACCGCCGCCGTTAGCGCGCAACAGATCGTCCTGCAAGTCCATGATCACCCGGCTTTCGCGATTACCTTTGGCATTGTGCGGGGCAGCGGTATTGACTTCACCAAGATACAGACCGGCTTCCTCCAGACTACCCGCCAGGCAACTGGTGCCACTGCGATGCATACCCAGAATCAGTACGGCTTGGCTAGCGGTGGCAGGGTGGTTGATCATCAGAGGAATTGCTCCCAGAATTGAGGAGTTACTGATTGCGGCTTTTGTACATGGGGAGTTCTTTCTCGACATCATGTACCCCAATCCCTTGTTAAGTTGGTTGAAAATATTGTAAATCAAAGATATTGTTCACTCCCGAGCCAAGGGTTGTCATGCTCGCTAAGTATCTTACAGAAATTTAAAGAGAAAAACCCATTCCCGGAGATAGCGCGCAGGTCGTCAAAACGTCTTTGTAAATGCAGGGGAAGTATCGAAGAATCATTTTGCTGGAGCATTCATTAACATGGGCGAAAGGTATAGCCAAGCCGTATCCTGGATGTTGGGGGGGGTGATTTCTTTCCATCTTGTTCTGATATTTTCGCCTTGGCGTTTTACCATGCCGCAAAACGGTCTGGATCTCTCATGGGTTGCGGTCATCACCCATGGCGCCAGTCAAGACTGGCAATGGGGCAGGGATATCGTTTTCAACTATGGCCCCTCCGGGTTTCTTTGGAACCGGCTGTTCGACGAACATCTGGTGGTCGCCACGATGGGGTTGCAATTGCTGTTGGCAGTTTGCCTGGCCTGGGGAGTTGCCCATCTGTTATCCCCCCTGCCGCCACTGGCGATTTTAGTAGCCTACCCTGCGGTCGCCTTGGGAATTTTTCTTTCCAGAGATAGTTTCTTTTTTATGCTGCCCCTATTGGTGGCGCTGGGCCATTTCCGCCTCCCCAATCCAGCTTCTATAATAGCACTCCTACCCTTGGCGGTCGCCACGGGAGTAGGCAGCACGGTCAAACTAATTTTTGGGATGGCGGGCGTCATCATTCTGGGCATCGTGGACGCTCATCGCTTGGCCAGTCGGCGCTGGCCGGTCTACACTCCGATCATGCTATTGGCGTTTTTCACGTTCCACCTGCTAGCTGGACAAGACCTTACCTATTTCCCCAATTTTCTGTATCTATCGCTGGATATCATTTCCGGCCACAGTTCGGCCATGGCGCTCGCCGGTTCGTGGCGGGAACTGCTGGCCTTTATTGGGTTGAGCGGAATAGCATTACTGCTGCTTGCCTGGAGCGAGTGGCAAAAAAAACGGGCGGAAGCTTGCCCTGATTATTGGCGCACCCTGGCGCTGTTTCTGGTGCTAGGCAGTTTTTGGCTCATCAACTTCAAACAGGGTTTCGTGCGGCACGATCTGCATTCTCTGGCTGCCTGGGGTGGTTTGGCGGCGGTCGCCGCAATGGCCGCAACCACGGTTTTTTGGCAACCGCCGGCGCGCACGGGGCTTTTAGCAGGGATGTTGGTGATTGCGATGAGCGCCGTATTGTTGGGACTCTGGCGCTGGCAACTGGAAGGTGGCCCTCCCATGAGTACACTGGTTCGAGTCGTATTCTATGACCGACCTAACCGTGAATGGCAAAACCTCCGGGAATGGGTCAGATCTCCCGAAGACTGGAAAGTTAGCTTAAAACAGCAAAAAGACGCCGCGTTGGCCCGGATTCGCGACCAGCACCCGCTGCCGCCGCTCCAGGGTTCGGTGGATGTCATCCCCTCCATTCAGTCAGTGATCCTCGCCCACGGCTACAATTATCGACCACGCCCTGTTTTTCAGGAATATGTCGCCTACACGCCCAAACTGATCGCAGCCAATCGCGCCTTTCTGCGGAGCGACCGTGCCCCAGACTATTTATTTTTCAGCCCCGGTTCCATCGATGATCGCTACCCATCTTCCGCCGAAGGTGCGGCGTGGCCGGACATACTGCGATTCTACCGGTTGGAGCGCATGACAGCAGGCGACCTGGCCTTGCTCGCACGGCGGGCCGAACCGCTGGCGGAATTGCTGGGCGGCGACGCTATCCGCACACTCCACTTCGGAGAATCGCTGAATTTAGCCGATCAAACCACTGTGTTTGCCCGCATCAAGATTGAAAAAACCGGTTTTGGAAAGCTGGCTAATCTGTTGTTCAAACCCGCACCGGTGTTTCTGAGCGTGAAACTCCACGATGGCGTCGTAAAAACCCATCGCCTCATTCCTGAAATGGCCAGTGAAGGTTTTCTATTGTCACCCTATATTCAAAGCAGTACCGAGTTTAGCTTATTAGCCACCGGTCAACTGGGAGGCTTGATCAATAAAAAAGTCGATGAAATAATAATAAAAACGAGCAGTCTCGGCCAATTCTACTATCAGGAACCGATAAATATAAATTTGCAATTCCTGCAAACCATTAATTTATCCGGCTATTAAGAAATATCATAGTGATCTTTAACAGGTATAACAAATGAAATCTCATGTTCTTGAAGAATTAGCGACTGAAGAGAATTTTGATGAAGCAGCTTATTTATTAGCGAACCCTGACGTGGCGCAAGCTGTTAGTAAAGGACTCCAACAATCTGGAAAAAGCCACTTTATGCGATTTGGCAGGAACGAAAATAGGATGCTGCGCTGCAAACACTCCGCTATTTTGGAAGCAAAAAAAATTAAGCATGATGCAATAAAATCCTTATTGCGATCTGATATGCCTCATCAAGAAAATGAAAATCATTATGACTTTTTAACCGAAGAACTAAGAGCGCAATTTAATATTATCGATACTGATGCGGTAAGCAGTAATTATTACGACCCGCATGTCATAAAAATCATTAAAAAACATGCAAATGGCTGGATATTAGACTGTGGGGCTGGCCGACGACCAGTTTATTACGAGAACGTCGTGAATTTTGAAATCGTACCTTACGACACAACTGACGTGCGTGGTGTAGGGGAAGTACTACCCTTTGTGGATTGCGCTTTTGATGCTGTGGTCTCGATTGCCGTACTGGAGCATGTTAAAGATCCCTTTCGTTGCGCCAGAGAAATTGCCAGGGTGTTAAAACCGAGAGGTGAATTGATTTGCTGTGTGCCTTTTCTTCAACCCCTGCATGGTTATCCGCACCACTACTACAACATGACTCATCAGGGATTAGTGAATCTGTTTGAAAATCACCTTGACATTGAAAAAATTGATGTTTATGACAGCGTACTGCCGATCTGGTCGCTGACCTGGATTTTAAAAAGCTGGGCTGATGGTTTGACAGGAGCCACAAAAACGGAGTTTCTGAACCTGCGCATCGCTGATTTGCTGGAATCCGGTGATCGCTATTTGGGAAGATCTTTTGTCCAGGAACTATCCGCCAGCAAAAATCTTGAATTGGCCAGCGCCACGGTGCTATTTGCCCGCAAAAAATAGGCGGCGACTGCCCGTTCCTGCAATTCAACGCCGGCCTTCACCACCAGAAAGAGCAGGCAGTGAGGGGAGTGGCCAGTTTGGTGGTGACTACTTGATCTCGTAGACTTCGACGATAGCGTTACCGGTTGTGTCACTGACGCCGCTGACGACAGCGCCATAGACGCCGGGATCCAAGGTGGTCAGAATAGCCGACTCCTGTTGCGAATAGCGCGAGTCCATCTGTCCGGTGACCTGGATTTCAACCACGTTGGCCGCGCTCCCCCAGTTGTCATTGAAGGCGATCCGCTGGGGACCGGCCAGCAGTTCCAGCGTCGGATTGCTCAACACCCCTGACACCCCGCCCACGCTAGACAAAACCGGCCCCTTGGCCATGATCAATACTTTCTTGGGTGCGTTGCCACTGATGATAACCCCCGCCACCATCCGATTCTCGCCCGTTCCCACGTAACCCCGCGTTGAAATGGCAAACAGACGCGAATCGGTATTGCTGTCCATTTCGTAGACTTCGACGATAGCGTTACCAGTTGTGTCACTAACGCCACTGACGACAGCGCCATAGATACCGGGATCCAGGGTGGTCAGGATGGCCGACTCCTGTTGCGAATAGCGCGAATCCATCCGTCCGGTGGCCTGAATTTCGGCCGCGTTGGCCGCGCTCCCCCAGTTATCATTGAAGGCGATCCGCTGGGGACCGGCTAGCAGTTCCAGCGTCGGATTGCTCAACACCCCCGACACCCCGCCCACACTGGACAAGACCGGTCCCTTGGCCATGATCAATACTTTCTTGGGTGCGTTGCCACTGACAATAAACCCCGCTACCATCCGATTCTCACCTGTTCCCACATAACCCCGCGTTGAAATAGCAGACAGTTTGGAAGCAGAAGGCGTCGACCCAGGCCCTGCTGCATCGGTCTGATAATCCAGTAAAACACTGCTACCATTCACGGTCACGCTATGGCTGGCGTTCGGTACGCCACCGCCGGAAAAGCGGATCGTCAAAGCGCCGCTGGTCGTCACTGGAATCGCATAGCCGCCGCCTGCCGCCGTCATGGCGTAATAAGTTCCCTGACTGGGCGTGACCATCACCCCGCCATAGCCCTCGCCCGGATCGTAACGGCTGTTTTTATTCTTATCCTGCCAAACCGTGCCCACTAAAAAAACGTTAAAGTGATCGACGCCATTTTCAGCGGCGCGACAATAATTGCCTGTGACAACCAACGGCCCCACATCGGTAGCGGGATTAGTCTCAGCCACAGCGGCGAGGCCTACATTGGCGCAATCGCCGTCAATAGCCATCACCGCCAAGCGGTGGCCTCGACCCGGCTGCATCCCGGTTCCATCGCCCGGCCCCCAGTCGATATTGAAGGCGGCGTGCGCGTTGAGGGCGCTTCTCGCGTAGGAGAAGACATTTAAAGACCCCTCATAGCAATTAAAGCCAGCCGCATCGATCCGCTCCGCCTGCTGGTTGTGATCCTGGGCGTCACGGGCAATCAGATCATCGGAATGCATCTTGGCGGCTTGATAAAGCCGGGCGTCGAAGGCCGCAGGCGGTTTGGCGGCGTAACTGGCGAACTCGCTTTGCAACAAGGCGGTGTTGACCCGGAAGAAAACCCGGCCACTAGCGACATCGGCGTTTGACTCGGTCGCCAGCCACCGGCCCTCGGCGGCGGGATCCTGCCGGGCGCGATTCATCAGCCAGACTAACGCCTGTTCATCGCCATCGGGATGTTGACCATCAGCGGTTCGGTGATAGATCCACTCGGCAGCGGGCGCGGCGGTGATCGAGGCTCCCGGCTCTGATTGGAGCAGAACCGGGTATTCCGAGCCGAAGAACAACGGCGGATCAGGTTCCGCCATGCGCAGTGGCTCGCCAGCCCCGGCAAGAGTGGCGACCCCTGACAGCAACCCAAAGAAGACCCATAAGTTAACGTTCATCAGGTTCACCCCTCTGCTCAAGAACAGGTATGAGATCAGCCATCAACCCGGCACGTCCAGGTCGGCGCATATAACACATGGTGCAATCCGCCTGCCAATAGCAACGGACTCAGCAGCAGCAACCCCCAGCGCCAGCGCTCCGGCAAACCCAACCAACCCCAGGCGGCCAGCGGCGCGGCGTACCAGGTCCAGTAACTGAGGATGCGCAACGTCCAATTCTGATCCCGCAACCAGGGAGTCAGCGCCAGGAACACCCCGCCAAAGGCCATAAGAATCAGGCAGGATTCGATGAAAAACGTCAACTCCGGCGCCGACTCTCGTCCCATCCGCCATAATCCCGATAGAAACAGCGCCGCCAACAGGAGATTACCGCCCTGATACCAGACAATCTCTCCAAGATTCACCCCTTGGTATAGGTGGCCCAACCAGGCGTACTGCCAGATCAGCGCTGCTATGGCGCCGACTGCTATGAGTCCATGGATGAGTGGGGACGCCAGTCCGGCGCGCAGCCGGCCAACCCGATACGGGCCGATTTGATAACGGCGCAACCCGTGCAACAGCAGCAATCCGGCTATCGCGCCAACCGCAAGCGCGCCGAAAAACTCGCCGACCTGGGCACCGCGAATGTGATTGATACGAATATCCAGCCAAATCAGCGGATACCACAACGCACCCAGCGCCAGACAACCCGCCAATCCCAACAGCAGCGTGGCCAGCGATTCGTAACCGGAACGGCCCTGAACGAAGCGCCGCGCCCAGAAACCGAAAACCAGCGTGGTCAAGATTACGAAGCTCAGGGCGTGATAGCCGAAGCACAGTACCCAGAGCAAAAAGAAACCGACGCCGCAGCGCCCGCGCTCCTGCAAATCCCGATAAGCCCGCCAGGCGCCAACCGCCGCCAGCAACATACCCAACTGCTGCGGCCGGCCTTCCAGCCAGGGGCCGAGGAAGTAGCTGCTGGCGAACAACCACGGCAGGCACTGCCAAGCCGACCGGGCGCTGTCCAGGCTCAGGCGGTACAGCAGCCAGAGTCCCAGGGGCAGAATCACGCTACTGTTCAGCGCCGCGACCGCGACCACTAACGGACGGGTTTCCCAACCCGTCCAGCAGCGCAATTCCAGGATCAGCTCGGCGTAACCCGGTCCGGAAATGGGCCAGACGCCGCCATTGTCCAGCCAGTCGAAAATTTTCAGATAGTTCTGTTCGTCAGTGCCGCAAATCGGATAGCCGAGCATCCAGCGAGCATAGCCGGTCAACGCCGCTGTCAGGATCAGCAGGACGGACAGAGGAATCGTTGGAAGGAACCGACGGGCAGGCGATTCCATGCCGCTGCTCAATACAAATCCCGCAATGCGCCCAGCGCATAACCCCGTTCGTAAAACAGCCGGCTGATCCGCCGCCCGATCTCACGCGGGGGGATTTGCCGCTGCTGCTGGATCGGCTGGCGCTTGCGGCGCATGGCGGGAACACCACGCAGGAAATCCCGGTACAGCCGGGCCACAACGCGGAGTTTGCCCTTGACCGCGTACCGCAGCAGGATGGCCATGTGCAACACCAGCATCCAGAACAGGTTCTTCAGCAGAAACCGGACCGGCACATTCTTGACTAGGGTGAACAAGGAGTTGCGGATGCCGTGGTAGAGGACAAAATCACTGTTCGGTCCGCCGCTGGAGACGGAGCCTTTGTGATAGACCCGGGCATCTTCCGCGTAACCCGCCTGATAGCCCAGCAACACCGCCCGCCAGGCCAGATCAGTATCCTCGGCGTAGCAGAAAAACTGCTCATCGAAGTACTCGCCAGACGTGTGATAAACCTGACGCAACAAGTCGGCCGTGTACAACGCACAGTTGCCGCTCGGCCCCAGCAGCGGATCGTCCGGCGATTTGCGGTTGGAAGCCAATCCACATTTGTAAAAGGTGATCCCCAGGTTATCCACCTGCTCACGGTCGGCGTATTTCATGACCCGCGCCGCCACCATTTCCATCCGTTGCGTCCGGTCGATCCGCGCCAGCATCCGTTCCAGAAAATCCGGTTCGACGACAGCGTCATTGTTGAGCAGCAGGAAGTATTCATAACGGCCGCCGGGAACCAGTTCCTCAAACAGCCGATTATGCGCGCCGGTAAATCCGTAGTTTTCCGGGAAGGCGGTGAAGCGGATGCGCTCGGGATGACGAGCAACATAGTCGCGCAACTGGGCGACATCGTCGGTGCTGGAGCCGTTATCCACCAGAAAGACATCAAACGCCGGCGCAGCGACCCGCAGCAGGGCGTCCAGACACTCCACCGTATCGGCGGCGCGCCGGTAATTGACGACGATGACGGCGATCATACTGGCCATACCGCCGCCTCCGCCGCCAGAACCCGCTCGATCCAGGCCAGGGTGTCTTGCGCTTCACGGCGCTGGCAGAAGCGCGCCGCCGTGCTCAGGCCGCTGGCGGCCAGTCGTTGCCGCAACGCCGGATCGTCCAACAAGCGAAGAATCGCCGTCGCCATCGCCACTGGCTGCCCTGGCGGCGTCAACAGGGCGTTGTCCTCAGCGCGGGCGTATTCCAGAACGCCGCCAAGGTCGGTGAGTACGCAGGCCACACCGCAGGCCATGGCCTCTAAAGCGCAGCGCCCGAAACCCTGAAATTCGGAGCCATCCAGGAAAATATCGGCTGCGGAGTAAAGTTCGGCGAGCCGTTCCTGACGGATGACCAGCCCTTCGTTGCGAAACGGGAAGGGAATCGCCTGGCGATCGAGGAACCGGTCGCCAAACAGCACGATGTCAATCTCCGGGCAAACCTGTTTGACCTGAGTCAGCGCGGCGATTGTGGCGGGGAAACCCCGGCGCGGGGTGCCGGGCCGGGCCATGGCCAGCACGACCGGCCGTGAACTGCGTTGGACCGTGCGGGGATAGAATTGGCCCAGGTCCATGCCGAGCGGGATTTTGTCGCTGCCATGGCCGTCGTCGGCCAACCGCTCGCGCAGCCAGTCCGACATGACGATCCGGCGCGGCAAGAGCGGGTAAGTCATTTTCACCCGTTCCCGTTCCGCCGCCGCCGTTTCGGGAAAAAACCAAGGTTCATAGTCCTGAATCAGATAGCCGACGGCGCGGGTTCGGCCCTCTCGCCACAGGCGATGCACCCATTCCGCCGTATTCCAGTGCGTGGCGAAAATGACATCGCTGTCCGGGCATTCCCGCAACAACTCGGCGACGTTGCGGTAAATCAGCGGACGGGTATACAGCGGACGCCAGTCGTGGATCAGCGGATCTTCATAAAGCGCCGCAACCCGCGCCTCAACGCCCAGCCGGATCAATTCATTGACCAGTTGCAGCACCGACAGCACGCCGCCGGCCACCACCAGGCGGTCCAGCACATAAGTCACTCGTAATCGCCCCGGCGGCGTCAACCGTTGCGCCAACGCCCGGCTTGGGCAGGGTTGGCGGGCGCTCAGCAGGGCCAGCGCATGACGGACGCCCAACCGGGCCAGCCGGTTCAACGACCGTGACCCCCGCCACTCGGCCAACAGCGCACGGGCGCCCTGCCAAAGCGCCGGCGTCGGTTCCCAGCGCGTCGGCAAAGCGAACCGTTGTCGGGTGGGTTGCAGAGGATTCGCCCGGCGGAAGGCGCGGAATTGCCGACGATATTCCCCGCCCCAACGTTGATCGAAGAGCCGCCGGTTGCGTAAATAACGTTCCTGGCTGTCGCTAAAGGAGCCGCCGCCCCGGTGATAAACGTAGACATCTTCGGCGACCACCGTGCGGAACCCAGTCGTTGTCAATCTCATACACAGATCGGATTCCTCGCAATAGCCTTGCTCGTAGACGGGATCGAACTGTCCGACCTGATCCAGGGCGCTGCGGCGCAACAGCAGACAGAAACCAACCCCGGTGACGACGTCATGGCATTGCCCGCTTCGTTCGGTCGCCAGAAACTCATTCATCGCCAGATAGCTGGCGCCCGGGGCCATCGGCAAGTCGATATTATCGGCGCGGTTGCTGAGGGGATTGACCGCAGCGATGCGCGGGTCCGACTCCGCACAGGCCAGCAACCGCTCCAGCCAGCCCGGCGCAACCAGCACATCGCTGTTCAGGAGTAGGAGATAGTCGGAAGACGGTCGTGTAGATTCAGGAGAGGTCATCGCCCGGTTACAGGTCGCCAGAAATCCGAGATTTTCGTCCTGCCGCTGCAAGGTGATCCAGTCCGCATGAGCCGCCGCCTGCTCGCGCAACCAAGCGGCGGTCGCCGGGTCGCTGGCGTCATCCACGACCCGTAACCGGCTGGCGCAGCGCGGCGTGTAGGCCAGCACGGCGTCCAGGCCATCGCGTAACAGGCTCAGGCCGTTATGGACAGGCAGGATGATTTCGGTAGTCGGCATTTACAGCATTCCGAAGTCTTCGCGATCCAAGGGGAGATTAGGATTGTAATAAGGGTCGCCATTTTGCAGGATCGCGGCGTGTCGTTTCCGCATATAAGCGATTTCCTTAGCGAAACGTTGCTTTTTCTGCGGCGTGTCTTCATAACCCCGGGTTTTGGATTCGTGATGGTACAACTCGCAATAAGGGGTAAAAACGTTGAGATAACCTTGTTCGCGCAGGCGCAAGCAGAAATCCACGTCGTTGAAAGCTACGGCCAGATGTTGTTCATCCAGGCCGCCCAGTGAGGTATAGAGGGATTTTTTGACCATCAGACAGGCAGCAGTCACTGCGCTCAGATTTTGCGTGAGATGCAGGCGCGAGAAATACCCCGAATCGTGACGTTGAGCGTATTTGTGGGAATGGCCGGCAATCCCACCGATACCAACGATTACCCCCCCATGTTGAACGGTGTTATCAGGATAATACAGCTTGGCGCCTACCGCTCCGACGTCTGACCGTTGGGAGTGTTCCAACAAGCTTTCCAGCCAATCCGGGGTGATGACCGTCATATCGTTATTGAGCAGCAGTAAATGTTCGCCCGTAGTTTGGGCGGCGGCGAAATTGTTAATCGCGGCATAGTTGAAAGGAACATCATGACGGAGAAAGCGGATGCGCCGGTCCGCAGCGACGTAACGTTCCATTACAGCAAAGGTTTCCGGGGCGACGCTGTTATTGGAAATGCCGAGCAAATCGAAATGTGGATAAGTGGTCTTGTCGAGGATTGAATCCAGACACGCCCGCAACAAATCCGGTTGGTCGCGGAACGGGATGAGAATGCTGATCAGGGGCTGGCCCTGGATCATCCGTTTGACCCGGTAGGAGCCGGGATAGGGGCCGGGCAGCGCCGCGCCGGCGACGCCGCGACGCCGCAGCGCGTCTTCAACCGCCCGGCGTCCGGCTTCCCAGGCATGGTCCTTGCTATCGTACCGGGCGGCGGTCGATCCGGGGATCATCCGCCAGTGATAGAGAATCCGGGGAATATGATAAATCCGGTCGGTATGATCGAGCGCCCGCAAGACCAGATCGTAATCCTGCGAGCCTTCAAACCCTTCGCGCACATAACTCCCTCCCTCGGCGACCCGGTCCAGCAACGCCTTGCGATAAACGCTCAGGTGGCAGATATAGTTGATCGACAGGATCAGGTCCGGGGAATAATCGGGTTTGAAGTGCGGCTCCAGGTGATAGCCTTCCAGCGACAGCTTGTCTTCATCCGAATAAATCAGATCAGGATCGTATTCATTGATCGCTTTGACGACGTGATACAGTGCATCAACGGTCAATTCGTCGTCGTGATCCAGAAACGCCAGATAGTCGCCGGTCGCCAATGCCAGGGCAGCGTTAGATGCGCTGGCGATTCCCTGGTTGCGATCCAGGAATTTTACCTTGCAACGGGGATAGTCGATCTGGCGCAACGTCGCCCGTGTCTCCGAGCGGGTCGAACCGTCATCCGCCATGCAGAGTTCCCAGTTTGGATAAATCTGTTGCGTGACGGACCGGATTGCAGCTTCCAGCCAGCGCGGTTCGACATTGTAGACCGGCATGATGATCGAAATCAGTGGTTGCCGGGACCAGCGGGCGATGTCCCGCCGGGCCTGTTCAGGGTCAATGATCTCGGGATGCCCGCTATTTCTGAACAGGAAGTCAGGAATATGAAGCCGGACGCCGCTGGCAATTTCCTCGCGCCCCCGCAGCTCGAAATGTTCGCGACCGCTGAGAAACTGGCCGCGCTCGATGGCGGTACGGACATCCGGGTATTGCGCCAGATAAGCGGCTTCATCGAAATCCTCGCCGACCAGAAATCCACCGCCGCCTGGAGACTGTTGCCGGCGACGCCAGGACTGATAGTTCCGGGCGATTTGCGCGACATGATCCTGCACCATGAAAGTCCGCTGTAGCAGACCCAATCGGCGACCGGTCTCGGCAATGGCGAACCCTACTCGCCAGGTCAGCGACTCGAACGCCAGTTGCGTATCGTGATGCAAGGTTTCAAACAGTCGCTGGAGCGATTGAAGATCGGCAGCGCTTTTCTTGAGCAGCGCGTCTTTATGCTGGAGTGCGGATTCAACGGTGGCCAGACGTTGCTCGGTAGCGCCTAACTGTTCCCGAAGGGCGCCGCACTCGGCATTGCGCTCGATCAGGGCGCTCCGTTCCCGCAGCAATGTTTCGTAGCCGCTCAATCGCGCCATCCGGGCAGGATCTTCCAGAACGTCGCGATCCAGTTCCTCCAGCCGGGAGTCTCGCAATGTGGTCCAGAGGCGCGCCTGCTGGGGAGTGAGCCATCGGGCGTCGGATTCATCACTGGCGCGATGATGTTGAAGGTCACTTTGTAAAAAAGCCAGGATTTCCCGGTCGGTCGGTAAATGCAGGGCCTGAACCCCGTAATTGCGGAGATTTTCATACAGCGCCCGGACCGTTGCCACGGGTTGTTCCATCAATTGTTCGTAGCAGACGGAAAACCGAGGCAATCCGGATGAAACCAGCAAGCTGCGGGCGGCGTAGTGCTCCCAGAGCGCCGCGCCAAAGTGCGGAGGGAAATGATCCCGTTTTTCCAGGGAGCGGGCGGTGGCCAATGGATGACGGACGACATGGACGCAGATCGGAACTTCCAGCAGCGGCAGCCAGAGCGTCAGCAACAGGCAAAGTCGTGGGTCTTTCATCACCCAGGGCCGATTCCCCTCCAGACCCTGCAAGATTTTTCGGGCGCGCTGCGTGAACGCTTCCCGCAGTTCGGGATCGATCTGATGCGGATCGACGGTGGAAACCAGATGCCAATCGGCGTTCAGCTTTTCCAAAAGCCACTCATGCAACTGGAGAACATCAATCCGTTCCCAATAGCCTTTCGGGTTATCCGGCGTGGCGGGCAGAAACTGGTCTTCAGGCCCCAGATAGGCGCCCATGAGGTTGATCAGCCGGGTGATCGCCGAAGTCCCGGCGCGATGCATGCCCAGCACAATAATTTGCATGTCATCACTCCCGGTTACTGGGACGGTTGGCCCGGCGCGTATTGATCGACAACGGCGTCGACCGGCCCCATCTGGCGAATCATGCCATGCTCCAGCCACAGCGCCCGATTGCACAGCGCCTTGATGGAGGCCGGGCTGTGCGAAACCACCAGAATGGTCGAGCCGCTTTCACGAAATTCGCGGATGCGCGCCGCTGATTTCTGCTGAAACTCGGCGTCGCCCACCGCCAGCACTTCATCGATGATCAACACATCGGGCCGCCTATTGGTCGCTACCGCAAAACCCAATCGCGCCACCATACCGCTGGAGTAGGTGCGCACCGGCGCATCGATAAAATCGCCGATTCCGGAAAATTCCACGATCCGGTCGAGCCGCTGGTTCATGTCCTTACGGCTGAACCCCAGCACCGCGCCATTCAGGAAAACATTCTCGCGCCCGGTCATTTCGTAATCGAAACCCGCGCCCAACTCCAGCAGCGGCGCGACCCGGCCGCGCAACCGCACCCGGCCCAGGGTCGGACGGATCACCTGGGCGATGACTTTCAGCAGAGTGCTTTTTCCGGCGCCGTTGGGACCGATAATCCCGACTGTCTCGCCCTGGTCAATCGAGAAGCTGATATCGTTCAGCGCATGGAAATCCGCGTAGCGGATACCGCGCTTCAGCCAGCGAATCGCGTATTCCTGAAAAGTCGGAATCCGCTCGTGCGGAATGCGGAAGCGGACCGTCACGTTATCCAACTGGATCATCGGTTCGTCGCTCATAACCATCACAACCGGTAGGCCAGTTGATCGGCCTGGCGGGTAAACACCATCCATCCAGCCAGCAGCGTGGCGCAAGCCAGTGTGGCGGCGGCGGCGATCAGGCCTATGTCGGGAATGGCGCTGGCGTAAATCGGCGTGCGAAACAGTTCGATCATCAGGAAGAAAGGGTTTAGAACCATCCAGCCGCTCAGCGCCTCCGGCAACACCGAGGGTGGGTACATGATGGGCGTCAGGAAAAAGCCAGCCTGGATCACGATCTGGTAAATATCGATGGAGTCGTTGAAAAACACCGAAGCGGTGGACAACAGCAGCGCTAGGCCGAGGGTGAAGACGGCCAGAATCAGGATGCTGACTGGCAGGAATAACCAACTGACGCTGACCGGATGCTGAAGAACCAGCACGATGAGCGCCAGCGGCAGAATAGAGATCAGAAAGTTGATCAGGCCATTGCCGGCGACCGCCACAACGTAGGTGGCTCGTGGGATGTAGATGCGTTTGAGCAATCCGCTGCCCGTCGCCATAACGCCCATCGCATACTGAGTGGTTTGGGTCATGAAGCTCCAGGCCAGCAATCCACTGAGCAGATAGACCGGGTAATGAGGCAACGCCGATTTGAACAGTGCGCCGAAGGCGACCGCCAGCACAATGGTTTGCAGCAGAGGGTTCAGCAGCATCCAGAAAATACCGAGCAAGGAGCGCTTGTAGCGGTTTTTCAGGATATTGCCCGCCATCAAAAACACTAGGTCCCGATAGCGCAAGAGCTGGACGAATTCGTCCACAAACGGCGGGGGTCTTTGGGCGGAATCGTATTCGAGCATCGTCATGCGGGGTTTGGCCGTGTGAATTTGTCTGAGTGGAGTTGGAGAAGGCCATCGGAGGTCGTCCGATGCGCGGATTATCCGCGCTCCCGATGCACCTGCTGGTACACGGCGACCGTGTCGCTCACGCAGCGCTCCCAAGAAAAACGTTGGGCTTGCTCCAGGCCACGACGAGTGGCCAAAGTTCGCCAGGCGGCATCGGTCAGCAGGCGCTCCAGCCCGGCGGCGATGGCGTCCACGTCTTCCGGTTCAATCAGCAGCGCCGCATCGCCCGCCACTTCGGGGAGCGAGGAGCGGTTTGAGGACAGCGCAGGCACTCCGCTGGCCATGGCCTCCAGCAACGGCAGACCGAAACCTTCGTACAGCGAAGGATAGGCAAAGGCCCGGGCGCCGGCGTAGAGATAGGGCAGGTCGTCCTGGGGAGTGTACCCGAGCCGGAGAATCTGCCCAGCGCGTTCCAGCGGGGCCAGGGTGCGTTCCAGCGTTTCGGTTTGCCAGCCCGGGGCGCCGATGAGCACCAGCGGCAAGCCACGGCGCAGGTCGGCGGGCAGACAGGCATGAGCTTCAGCCAGACGGGCCAGGTTTTTACGCGGCTCCAGGGTAGCGACGCTCAATAGATAGCGACCCGGCTCCAGGCCGTAACGGGCCAGCACCGGGGTGGTTTCTATCGCCGGGCGGGGGTGAAAGCTTGGATCTACTCCATTGTAAACACAGGTAATTTTTTCCAGGGGGACACTGAGCAGAGTATGAATTTCCTGGCGAATGAATTCAGAGACCGTGATGAGATGGGTGGCGCGCTTGAGGGTGCCGGGCAACCACAGTTTGAGAAAGGCGATGCGGTCGCGGGGATGATAGTGAGGATAGTGCAGGTGCGACAGGTCATGGAATGTAGCGATGGAGGGGCCGGGACAGGGCGGCAGGACATAGTTGGGAGAATGCACCAGGTAATCGGTCATGCCACGGGTCAGTTGGCGGAACAGGCGGCGTTGCAGTACGCTGTAAGTGAGCGCGGCCAAGGTGCGCAGGGGAATGCGCTGACGGATAGCGGCAATCGGCTGGTTGGTGGTTAGCGCCTGTTCGGGGTTCTGCACCCAGCGATAGCCGGCGAAAAACCGCAACTCCTCGATGTCTGGATGCTGGCGCAAACCACGCGCCAACCGCAGTGCGTAATGGCCGATACCGGTCAGGGGCGGATTGATGGCGTCAGCAAGCAGGATGAGGTTCATTTAAAATGAGGGCTGCGAAATCATGAATCAGTCGGGATGAACTGAGACCACACCGCTATATGAGGGTGATTTTTGTCCAGAACCTTATTTATCGGAATGTTCTCAATGAGAAACTTTTTAGGAAAAAACCAAGTAACCTTGAATCTTCATTTATTCCAAGCGCCTTTGGAGAAACTGGCTTTTCCGTTGTAAACTTTATCAGTAAATATTCCTTCCCTTCTATGAGTCTGAACGGTATGTGAAATGATTGATACTTATCTTCATGATCATTACCTTGATGATATTTCAATAAACCAATATTTTCGTTATCTACAGTTAAATTAATTTCTTGCGAATTTTTTGGAAAGGCATCCCCCTCAATTACCAATTCTAAATCTTCCGTTACATGATTGATACGAAGGACTATAGCAGAAAAATTCCCCCAAGACCAGATGCCACAGGCATCTGGAGGGCCAGGCTCTGTCCAACCTAACAACAGATATCCAGTATTATCAGTATTGATATTAAAGCATGATAGAGTAGTGTTAGCCTCGTAAAGCTTGAGCGATATTTTTGATGTTAAATAGTTTGCACATAATGAACATTCTCGCCAATCTGTTACGATGATTTTCATACCATCCACCACTACATAGTGGTTCTGGCTATCCATAAGTTGCATAAATTTGAATAGGTCATTATCTTGGATTATGTAAAGCGCCGTTGGGTCAAATTTGCTGTCAATAATATTGAAAAATAGCTTGGAATTTTCACTCGCGAGTTTTTTTTCGTCAATTCTTGCAAATTTTGCTGCATTTGTTTGTATCTTGTGAAGAGCTGCCAAATAACTTGGCGCTAAAAAATCAAGACCAGTCATTGCCGGGATAGTAATTAGTTTATCGTAGTGCTGAAAAGCTTCCTGCCAAAAACCTGATGAAAACGGGCTGACAAAACCTTTATTCCAATGTTTGTTATAGATTTCTTTCAAAGAGTTCCATCCGCTTGATGTGTCTATAATTTGCAGAGATGTACAAAGAGATAGAATCAAGATAGCAACTTTCTTATCGTAGCGTGTTATTAAAATGCATGTAGCTGATAAAGCGATCAAGTAAGTGATCGGCCAGAAAAATCTTCCTGAAGCTCTCACGATTCCCATTAAAGCTAGCAGTTTTGGACAGACAGGTAGCTCAACAAGGGTTTTACTCATAAACCCTATATTGTTAGACACTGCTACTGACAATAAAAGAAAACATATGAGTATAATCGGTGAATAACTTAAAATAGATTTTTTTGTTATAGGTTTTCTGATTAGACTGATAATAGAGAAAACACACAGTAAGATTAGACCAACTCCTAAATAGTTGAATCCTTCATAATCTCCTGATGCTTGAGGTATGTCAGGCAAAAATCTGGACCAGTTATCAGGATCAATGGGTGACAATACATTCATACGATAATAACCAAAGCCGCCAGCATCCTGGCCACTCTCAATTGCGAAGTAACCTGCTTGCCACATCGTGGCAACTAGGCAAATCATAGTTATTGCGATTTCCTTAAACTGTATTTTCCCTTGATTAATGTAGGTTTGCACAATGTAAGCTACCCACACTGAAAAAACCATAATCATTAAATAAAAATGCACTAAAGAGCTTAGAGAAATCAAAATTATCCAACCGATAGCATAGCACTTCCCATCTTTGTTATAGCTGAAGTAAAGGTAAAGTGCCGAAATAATTAACCAGTGTCCGAGCAAAGCTAGATGACCATAAAGCCGCCATAAAAAAGCAGGCATTGTAGTACACAAAATAGCAAAAAAAATTTTTATGAATATATTATTTGTATAAATACTTATAAGTCTCATTGAGAAAAAAGCTTGAAGACAAAAGCAAATTAGTAGCCATACACCAAAATACTGAAACTTTTCCGGAAGAATAAAATCAATGATTTTAAAAAAAATAGCCAACAAAGGTATAGAATCACTGTAGACAATAGAAGAGCCAATTTCCATTCCATAAGGCCAATTTAATCCAATTGGAAATCGCCACAAATCATTTCTAAAAAAATGCCAGCCAATGAAACCCATGCTCGTATCACCATGACTAAGTAACCAATCAACGTGAGATGGATTTAGTATAGTCATAGGTAAAATGAGAAAGAAAAAAAATGTTCCGATTGCAATACACAATAACCAATCTATTAAATTCTTAAGATTTATGGTGTACATATTTTTTAACTATATCTGTTTATTGCATCAATATAGATTGTAGTCAGTTTTGTGCATTATGCGACCAGCAACATTAATAGGAAAGAAGGGGGCTAAGTGGACCTTTTAACCCGAATACCAATATTATTCATAAACTGAAAGAAGCCCAGATACAACGACAGTTTCTCCTGACAGATGCTGCGATAGATTCGCAACCAAAAATGGAATAAGTACCAAAATTCGTAAATGCTCATTAACTGCTGGTGAAGCTAAGTTCAGGATGCAGCAGCTTGGCGAATGAAATGCGCGAGACGGGGAATCACATTCAGGCCGGACACC
>Ga0209573_1002678_pt1 | contig 21864 bp, 24 predicted proteins | sample TNRBio252014_DNA_FD_185870 | JGI IMG/M metagenome (GOLD analysis project Ga0209573, IMG submission 185870) | Wastewater treatment Type I Accumulibacter community from EBPR Bioreactor in Madison, WI, USA - TNR Reactor_6/25/2014_ DNA (SPAdes)... | ecosystem: Engineered > Bioreactor > EBPR >...
ACCCTGCCGGTCAACGAGCGCTCGCGGGTGGACTTCTCCACCGTCCGTGGCGCCCAGTTCCTCGAGCCGCTGTTCGAGTTCTCCGGCGCCTGCGCCGGCTGCGGCGAGACGCCGTACGTCAAGCTGGTCTCGCAGCTCTTCGGCGACCGGATGATGGTCGCCAACGCCACGGGCTGCTCGTCGATCTACGGCGGCAACCTGCCGACGACGCCATGGACGGTGAACAGCGAGGGCCGCGGCCCGTCGTGGTCGAACTCGCTGTTCGAGGACAACGCCGAGTTCGGCCTCGGCATGCGGCTCGCCGCCGACCGGCACATGTTCCTTGCCCACATGCTGCTCTCCGACCTCAGCGCCCAGATCGGCACGGTCCTGGTGCAGGAGCTGCTGTCGGCGCCGCAGCGCACCGAGTCCGAGATCCGCAAGCAGCGCGAGCGGGTCGCGGCGCTGAAGCAGAAACTGACGACGATCAAGTCGCCGGCGGCCAAGCAGCTTGCCTCGGTCGCCGACCATCTCGTCCGCCGCAGCATCTGGATCATCGGCGGCGACGGCTGGGCCTACGACATCGGCTCGTCCGGCGTCGACCACGTGCTGGCCACGGGGCGGGACGTGAACCTGCTGGTGCTGGACACCGAGGTCTACTCAAACACCGGCGGCCAGGCCTCGAAGTCCACCCCGATCGGCGCGGTCGCCAAGTTCGCCAACGCCGGCAAGCAGGTCGGCAAGAAGGACCTGGCGCTGCAGGCGATCTCCTACGGCAACGTCTACGTCGCCAGGGTAGCCATGGGCGCCAACCCGCAGCAGACCCTGCTGGCGCTGCGCGAGGCCGAGACCTACCAGGGGCCGTCGCTGGTGCTGGCCTACAGCCACTGCATCGCCCACGGCATCAACATGACCCAGGGCCTCGACCAGCAGAGCCGGGCGGTCCACTCCGGCTACTGGCCGCTGATCCGCTACAACCCGGACGTCCGGGCATCGGGCGAGAACCCGTTCGTGCTCGACTCGCCCAGGCCGACGCTGAAGCTCCGCGACTACACCGAGAACGAGCTGCGTTACCGGATGCTGGCCCGGACCAACCCGAAGCAGGCCGACCAGCTGATGGCGATGGCGCAGGAAGCGGTGGAGCGGAAGTGGAAGCTCTACGAGGAGATGGCGGCACAGGGCTAGGCCGGAGCGCCAAGCCCGGCGCCCCTCGGCGGGCGCCCGCACGGATAGACGAAAAGCACAAGGACGCCACGGACATGGATCTGGCAACGACGTATCTCGGGCTCGAGCTGAAGCACCCGATCGTGGCCTCGGCCTCGCCGCTGTCGCGGACGCTCGACGGCATCAAGCGCATGGAGGATGCCGGCGCCGCGGCGGTGGTGATGTTCTCGCTGTTCGAGGAGCAGATCCGGCACGACAACGACTTCTTCGACTACATGCTGGAAGCCGGGAACGAGCAGTTCCCGGAGTCGCTCACCTACTTCCCCCACGTCGAGGACTACCGGGTCGGCCCGGACTCCTATCTCGACCTGATCCGCAAGGCGACCGAGGCCACCGACATCCCGATCATCGCCAGCCTCAACGGGATCACCAAGGCGGGCTGGACCGACTACGCCAAGGAGATGCAGCAGGCCGGCGCCAGGGCCATCGAGCTCAACGTCTACTACATCCCCGCCGGCATCGACATCACCGGCGCCGAGGTCGAGCAGCGCTACCTCGACGTGGTCGCGGCGGTGAAGTCGGCGGTCACGGTCCCGGTCTCGGTGAAGCTGAGCCCGTTCTTCAGCTCCACCGGCGACATGGCCAAGCGCCTCGTCGGCGCCGGCGCCGACGGCCTGGTGCTGTTCAACCGCTTCTACCAACCGGACTTCGACCTCGACGAACTCGAGGTGGTCCCCGACCTGGAGCTGAGCTCGGCCAGCGAGATCCGCCTGCCGCTGCTGTGGATCGCGGTCCTGCACGGCCGGCTGAAGTGCTCGCTGGCGGCCACCCGCGGCGTGCAGACCGGGGTCGAGGTGATCAAGTACGTGATGGCGGGCGCCGACGCGGTGATGACCACCTCGGCGCTGCTGCGCAACGGCGTCGGCCACATGAAGACGCTGCTCGACGGCATGACCGGCTGGATGGAGCGGCGGAACTACGACTCGGTCCGGCAGATGAAGGGCTCGATGAGCCAGCTCAAGGTCGGCGACCCGTCGGCGTTCGAGCGGGCCAACTACATCAAGGTGCTGCAGAGCTACAAGAGCCCGTACATCGAGCCGCTCGGCCACGCCCCGGCGGTGGCGCAGCGGTAGCTTTCCCGCGCGCAAGGAGAACCATCGCTGCCCCCTCTCCCGCGCGCCGCAGGCGCAAGTGGGAGAGGGTCGGGGTGAGGGCCATTCGGGCTTCGACCGCCAGGCGCATGCTGGCAGGCGGGAAATGCTGGGGACCCTCACCCTCCCCGCTGCGCGGGTCCCCTCCCTCTCCCACGCTTCGCGCGGGCGAGGGCTGAGGTTGACGCCTTTCCCTCCCAAGATGAGATGACGCGATGACCGAGCGGGTGCTGATCGTCGACTTCGGCTCGCAGGTGACCCAGCTCATCGCGAGGCGGGTGCGCGAGAGCGGCGTCTACTGTGAGATCCACCCGTTCCACCGGGTCGACGACCCCTTCCTCGACGCGTTCGCGCCCAAGGCCGTCATCCTCTCCGGCGGCCCGGCCTCGGCGCTGGACGCCAACGCGCCCAGGCCGCCCCGCGGGCTGTTCGACCGCGGCATCCCCGTTCTCGGCATCTGCTACGGCCAGCAGGTGATGGTCGCAGCCCTCGGCGGCCAGGTCGAGCGCGGCGAGGCTCGCGAGTTCGGCCGCGCCGACATAGAGGTGGTCGACGACTGCGCGCTGTTCGGCGAAGCGGCGCGGGGCACCCGCGAGCCGGTGTGGATGAGCCACGGCGACCACGTCAGCGCCCTGCCCTCCGGTTTCCGCTCCGTCGCCGTCTCCACCGGCGCGCCCTTCGCCGCCATCGCCGACGACGGCCGCAGGCTCTACGGCGTGCAGTTCCATCCGGAGGTGGTGCACACCCCGCGCGGCGCCGCCTGGCTCGCCAACTTCACCCACCGCATCGCCGGCTGCGGCGGCGACTGGACGATGGCCGCCTTCCGCGGCCAGGCCGTCGCCGCGGCGCGGAGCCGGATCGGCCGTGGCCGGGTCATCTGCGGGCTGTCCGGCGGCGTCGACTCCTCCGTCGCCGCGGTGCTGCTGCACGAGGCCGTGCGCGACCAGCTCACCTGCATCTTCGTCGACACCGGGCTGCTCCGCCAGGGAGAGGCTGCCGAGGTCGTCGAGCTGTTCGGCCACCACTACAACATCCCGCTGGTCCACGTGGACGCGTCGCAGGCGTTCCTCGGAGCTTTGGCCGGCGTCACCGACCCGGAAGCCAAGCGGAAGGCCATCGGCGCCACCTTCATCGACGTCTTCGACGCCGAGGCGACGAAACTGGGGGGCGCCGACTTCCTCGCCCAGGGCACGCTCTACCCGGACGTGGTCGAGTCGGTCTCCGTCCACGGCGGCCCCAGCGCCACCATCAAGTCCCACCACAACGTCGGCGGGCTGCCGGAGCGGATGAACCTGGCCCTGGTCGAGCCGCTGCGCGAGCTGTTCAAGGACGAGGTCCGGGCCCTGGGCCGAGAGCTCGGCCTGCCCGACGCGCTGCTCGGCCGCCACCCCTTCCCCGGCCCGGGGCTGGCGGTGCGCATCCTGGGCGAGGTCACGGCCGAGCGCTGCGCCGTGCTCCGGCGCATCGACGCCGTCTTCATCGAGGAAATCCGCAAGGCCGGCCTCTACGACGCGATCTGGCAGGCGTTCGCCGTGCTCCTGCCGATCCACACCGTCGGCGTCATGGGCGATGCCCGCACCTACGACCAGGTCGCGGCACTGCGCGCCGTCACCTCCACCGACGGCATGACCGCCGACAGCTTCGCCTTCGACCACGCCTTCCTCGCCCGCGTCGCCGCCCGCATCGTCAACGAGGTGAAGGGCGTCAACCGCGTCGTCTACGACCTCACCTCGAAGCCCCCAGGCACGATCGAGTGGGAGTGATGACCATGTACATGCTCCCATGCATGTGCCCGGATCTCCCATAGCCGGAAATCCTGATCTTCGGTCAGGTGGGCATGGTCCAGGGGTCGATCACCCTCAGGCCGGCCGCGGTGAAGGCGCTCATGTCGCGCGACGCGACGGCGAACCCGTGCGCGGCGGCGATCGCGGCGATGTAGCCGTCGGGTGTGGGGAAGCCCTTTCCGGCCGCGCGGGCCTTGACGGCGAGGTCGGCATAGCGCCGTGCCGCTGAAATATCGAAGTGCAGGACACGGCCGACGAACTGGTCAAGCAAGCCGTCAATCCGCGCCGCCAGTATGTCCTTGCGCTTGCCGCCCGGCAGCGCGCCGATGCCAAAGAGAAGTTCGGCTACGGTGATGCTGGAAAGGAACAATGTCTCTGCCGTCTGGGCGTCGAGCCAGGCGAGGACCGATGGGTGAGCTTGGGGTTTGATGGCCTCAGAGACGACGTTGGTGTCGAGCAGGATCATTCGAAGCGCCCAATCATCCAAGGTCGAGAGGCTCGGCGGGACGCGTATCGCGGACCTGTTCGAGGGCCTCTATATCGGCATTGGTGAGACCCATGTTCCGGCTCACTTCCGACAAGGCGGTGCCGAGCCGCAGCCGACCCTCGGGGCGCACGGCGGCCTCCAGAATGGCGCGCACTTCCGCTTCCGTGCTGCGGCTGTTCTGCGCCGCGCGAACTTTCAGGGCACGATGCACCTCCTCGGAGAGGTTGCGAATGGTGACGGCGGGCATGATGGCGTCGTCCGCTAACTGATGGCGATGCCATCAACGTAGTTCATCTGATGGCACCCTTCAAGATCGTGGCGGCGCGCACGCGCTGCCGAACTCCAGACGGAGGTGCCGGGCTTCTTCGACTTCTCAAGGAGTTGTGCGGGACTGCGACTGCCGGAAGGTCGCGCAAGCCCACCGTGCCCGCCAGTGGATTTCGCTCGTGACACGCCGCACCGGGTTGATCGTCTCGACGCCGACGAAGTCCTCGTCGTTGTCGGCCGGCCGAATGTAGGCACGTTTCTACAACGTCTTGCCCGGCCGCAGGCGATGCCATAGATTGACCTCATGGAGGCTGGCCATGAGCATCACCACGATATCGAGCCGGCAGTTCAACCAGGACGCTGGCGGGGCCAAGAAAGCCGCCGCTGCGGGGCCCGTTTTCATCACCGACCGTGGCCGGCCGGCGCATGTCCTGCTGACGTTCGACGCGTATCAGGAACTCGTCGGCGCCGGCCCCACCCTGCTCCATGCGCTCGCCCAGAGCGGGGGCGGCGATTTCGATTTTCAGCCGCCGCGCCTGAGCGGGACGATTGCAGAGCCCGCTGATCTGGACTGATGTATCTGCTCGACACCAACGTCCTGTCGGAGCTTCGGCGGGCCCAGCGTGCAGACGCGAACGTCGTGGACTGGGCGGCGCGGACGCCGGCAGCCTCGTTCTGGATTTCGGTGATCAGCGTCCTCGAGATCGAGCTTGGTGTGTTGCGGATCGAGCGAGGCGACGCAGTGCAGGGCGCACAGCTTCGAAAGTGGCTGGAGGGCCAAGTCCTACGGTCCTTCGAACAGCGAATACTGCCGGTGGACGTTAACGTCGCTCGCCGGGCGGCGGCGCTTCACGTGCCCGATCCGCGCGCGGATCGCGACGCGCTCATTGCTGCGACGGCGTTGGTCCACGGCATGACGGTCATAACCCGTAACGTCGTCGATTTCGAAGCCACCGGCGTCCCGCTCGTCGATCCGTGGATGCCCCGAGGAGGAGAATGACGTCATGCAGAACGCCTACGACGCCAGGGCCTACGCCGCCGCCGGCGCGACAGCGCCGCTCGGCCCGCACACGATCACCCGGCGGGCGCCCACCGATCGCGACGTGCAGATCGAGATCCTGTTCTGCGGCGTCTGCCACTCCGACCTGCACATGGTCCGCGACGAGTGGCACGACATCATGCCGGCGGTCTACCCGATCGTGCCGGGCCACGAGATCGTCGGCCGCGTCACCGCCGTCGGCGCCGCCGTCCGCAAGGTCAAGCCCGGCGATCTCGCCGCGGTCGGCTGCCTGGTCGACAGCGACGGCACCTGCCCCAATTGCCGCGACGGCTACGAGCAGTTCTGCCCGAACATGACGCTGACCTACAACTCGCCGGACAGGCACCTGGGCGGCGTCACCTATGGCGGCTACTCCGAGAGCGTCGTGGTCGACGAGCACTTCGCCCTGAGGGTGCCTGCCAACCTCGACCTCGCCGGCACCGCGCCGCTGCTCTGCGCCGGGATCACGACCTACTCGCCGATGCGCCACTGGGGCGTTCGCGAGGGCAAGAAGGTCGGCGTCGTCGGCCTGGGCGGGCTCGGCCACATGGGGGTGAAGTTCGCCCGCGCCTTCGGGGCCCACGTCGTCGTCTTCACCACCTCGCCCGGGAAGACGGAGGACGCGCTTCGCCTCGGCGCCCACGAGGTCGTGGTCTCGCGCAACACGGACGAGATGAAAATGCATGCCGGCAGCTTCGACTTCATCCTCGACACCGTGTCCGCCGACCACGACGTCAACGCCTACCTCCGGCTGCTCGGCCGCGACGGCACCATGACCCTGGTCGGGGTCCCGCCGAAGCCGCTGGCCGTCGGCGCCTTCAACCTGATCGGCGGGCGGCGCAGCCTGTCGGGGTCCAACATCGGCGGCATCGCCGAGACCCAGGAGATGCTCGACTTCTGCGGCCGGCACTCCATCACCGCCGACGTCGAGGTGATCGCGATCCAGGAGGTCAACGAGGCCTACGAGCGGCTGCTCAGGTCAGAGGTGAAGTACCGCTTCGCCATCGACATGGCCTCGCTCAAGGCCGAACCGGCGGCGTAACCGGCAAGGCGAGCCTCCGAATGGAGCAGGTCAGCAGGGAGAACCGGAATGGCTTACGTCGACGGGTTCGTCGCCGCGGTGCCGAAGGAACAACGCGAGGCGTTTCGCCGGCACGTGACCGACGCCGCGGTGGTGTTCAGGGACCACGGGGCGCTGCGCATCGTCGAGTGCTGGGGCGACGACGTGCCCCACGGCAAGCTCACCGACTTCTACCGGGCGGTGGAGGCGCAACCGGACGAGACGGTGGTGTTCTCCTGGGTGGAGTGGCCGTCGAAGGCGGTGCGCGACGAGGGCATGGCGAAGATCATGGCCGATCCGCGCATGAAGCCGGACGCGAACCCGATGCCGTTCGACGGCAAGCGGCTGATCTACGGCGGGTTCGTCCCGGTGCTCGACACGGCTAAGTGACGCCGGGGCTCTCGGGCTCCTGGCGCTGCGTCAGCGGGCGTTCCACAGCCGGCACCAACCCTCGGGGTCGATCGGCCCGGCGACCACGCGGCAGTTCCCGTTGCCCTCGTAGTTGACGCAGCCGGAGCACTTTCGCTCGCCCTTGGGCGTGGGCTGATAGCTCACCTGCTCCTGCGCCAGCTTGGCCTCGGAGGTCCGGCCGGCGGCCAGGGCCGCGTCTGCGCCGAGGGCGGCGCACGCGACGCCGATCGCGCCGCGAAGCAGGCCCCGGCGCGACGGGCTGCCGGCCCACACGTGCGGCCTCTGCTGGCTCCGCTGCCTCATCCTCTCACCGCGCCGTCTCCCGTTGCCGACACGCTGATATAGGCCGCCGTTTGCGGCGTCAATGCGGCAGCCGCCCCGATTCAGCCTCGATCGAACCCGATGAAGCTCTCGCCCGCGTTTTCGGCCGACGAAGCCGGGAATGGCCTTGCGAAAGACGCTGGGCGCGGACGGCCGCTGTCGCTATCCTTCGAGAAACGATCGTCACCCCGGGCGCACGCGGGTGCGGCCCGCTTCGGAGGAGGACCAGCGCACGATGCCGGACGAGGGACGCCAGCCGGGGTTCGACAAGTCGAAGCTGCCGAGCCGGCACGTGACCGAAGGCCCGCAACGCGCGCCGCACCGCTCCTACTACTACGCCATGGGCCTCGGCGAGGCCGACATCGCCAAGCCCTTCGTCGGGGTCGCGACCTGCTGGAACGAGGCGGCGCCCTGCAACATCTCCCTGAACCGGCAGGCCCAGGTGGTCAAGCAGGGGGTGAAGGCGGCCGGCGGAACGCCCCGCGAGTTCACCACCATCACCGTCACCGACGGCATCGCCATGGGCCACGCCGGGATGAAGTCCTCGCTGGTGTCGCGCGACATCATCGCCGATTCGGTCGAAGTGACCATGCGCGGCCATTGCTACGACGCCATCGTCGGGCTCGCCGGCTGCGACAAGTCCCTGCCCGGGCTGATGATGGCCATGGTCCGGCTGAACGTGCCCTCGGTGTTCATCTACGGCGGCTCGATCCTTCCCGGGCGCTATCATGGCCGCGACGTCACCGTGCAGGACGTGTTCGAGGCGGTGGGCCACCACTCCGCCGGCAACGTCTCCGACGCGGAGCTCCACCTGCTGGAGAGCGTCGCCTGCCCCTCCGCCGGCTCCTGCGGCGGCCAGTTCACCGCCAACACCATGGCCTGCGTCTCCGAGGCCATGGGGCTCGCCTTGCCCGGCTCGTCCGGCGCGCCGGCGCCCTACGAGTCCCGCGACGCCCTCTGCGAGGCCTCCGGGCGGGCGGTGATGGCGCTGCTCAAGTCCCAGATCCGCCCCCGCGACATCGTCACCCGCCAGTCGCTGGAGAACGCCGCCACCGTCGTCGCCGCCACCGGCGGATCGACCAACGCCGGGCTGCACCTGCCGGCCATCGCCCATGAGGCCGGAATCGAATTCAACCTCGCCGACGTCTGCGAGATCTTTCGCCGCACCCCGTACATCGCCGACCTCAAGCCGGCCGGGCGCTACGTCGCCAAGGACATGTTCGAGGTGGGCGGCATGTCGGTGCTGCTGAAGGCGCTGTTCGACGGCGGCTACCTCCACGGCGATTGCCTGACGGTGACCGGGCGAACCCTGGCGGAAAACCTGGCCGACGTGGTCTTCCCGACCGGCCAGGACGTGATCCGGCCTACCAGCAAGCCCCTGTCTCCCGTCGGCGGCGTCGTCGGCCTGTCCGGCTCGCTGGCGCCCCAGGGCGCCATCGTCAAGGTCGCCGGGCTGCATTCGCTGCAGTTCCGCGGTCCCGCCCGCTGCTTCGACAGCGAGGAGGCGTGCTTCGCCGCGGTCGAGCGGCGCGACTACCAGGCCGGCGAGGTGCTGGTGATCCGCTACGAGGGCCCGCGCGGCGGACCCGGGATGCGGGAGATGCTGTCGACCACGGCCGCCATCTACGGCCAGGGCATGGGCGAGAAGGTGGCCCTGATCACCGACGGGCGCTTCTCCGGGGCCACCCGCGGCTTCTGCATCGGCCACGTCGGGCCGGAGGCGGCGGTCGGCGGCCCGATCGCGCTGCTTCGCGACGGCGACGTCATCAACATCGACGCCGACGCCGGCCGGCTCGAGGTCGAGCTGGACGAGGCGGAGCTGGCCGAGCGCTTGCGGGCTTGGTCGCCGCGGCGGACCGACTTCCAGTCCGGCGCCCTGTGGAAATACGCGCAGCTCGTCGGCGACGCCTGCAAGGGCGCGGTGACGCACCCGGGCGCGCTGGCGGAAACCCACGTCTATGCCGACATTTGAGCGGAACCGCGAGGGGAGGAAGGGATGATGAAGAGGCTCTTCGGCGCCGCCGGAATGGCCGCCGGGCTGGCGCTCGCAGGCGTTGCTTCGCCGGGGGAGGCGTTTGCCGCGACCCACGCGGCGCTCAGCCCGGAGGTGCAGCAGGAGGTGTCGGCGCGGGTCGCCCGCGGCGAACGCTACGAGGACGTGGTCTCCACGCTGGTGATGAACGAGGCCGCCCGGCGTTATCCGAATGCGAGCTTCTTTCGTATCGTCCCGGAGGCGAACGCCGTTCTAGTCGCCCTCCCGGAAAACACGATGCGGACGGTCGCCTATGATCCGGCGACGCTGAAGCTGAAGCCGTAAACACGCGTCTCGAAGACCAAGCTCTCCGTCGAGGGAGCGGCAACGAAGACATTCGCGGAACGCATTGAGGAGGTCGCAACGATGAAGTCTCGGCGCATGGGCCTTGCGGCCATGGCGGCGGCGGGCGTGGTTTTTAGCGCGGCGGCAGGGCATGCCGCCGATCTTCGCGGTGAAGCCGTCGCGGTCGAGCCGGCCGCGTCGGCGGCGGCGCTGGCCGCGGGCCATCGCGCGCAGCTCGCCGGCGAGCCCGGCATCCTGCTCGCCCTGGGTGGTTCCGGCGGCGGCGGCGGTGGCTCGGGCGGCGGTGGTTCCGGTGGCGGCGGCTCGGGTGGTGGCGGCTCCGGTGGGGGCGGCTCCGGCGGTGGTGGTGGTGGCGGTAGCGCCGATGGCGGCGGTCCGGACGGCGGTGGCGGTCCGGACGGCGGCACCGAGGGCGACGGGGCCGATGCCGGCCCGGACAGCGCCCGCACCGACAGCCTCGGGCTGACCGCGCTCGGCCTGGCCTACAGCCCGACGCCGGTTGACCTGTCGGTCGTCCGCTGGTCGGGGCCGATGAGCATTTCGGCCACGCCCTCCCCGGACGCCCGGGTTGCGGCCTTGAGCCCGGAGGTCCGCGACGAGGTGATGGCGCGGATGGGACCGGGGCAGAGGACGAGCGAGGTCCTCGACACGACGCTGCTCAACCAGACCTCGCGGCAGTACGCGGGCGCCAGCGCCATCTGGTCGGCGCCGGACGTCAACGCCGCCGTCGTCCAGCAGGGAAGCGTGCTTCGCCCGGTCCAGATCGACCCGACCACGCTCCGGCCGGTGACGCCACCCATCGCCGGCGGCTAGGCCGAAGCCCGAAGCCGACTGGCCCGGCAGGGAACTCCGCCACGCTTGGAGCCACCTCTGTCGGGCACGGCGCGCCCTGCCGGCCGGATCCGGAGAGTGTCAACCATCTATCCGGTCCAAAACGTCCAGCATGTATCCGGATCGGACCCTGGCCCCGCCCTCACCCCGGCCCTCTCCCAGAGGGAGAGGGAGAAGAGAGTGCCGAGCCGTAGCCGTGGCCCAAAAAGCCTGCCTCTACCTCCCTCTCCCTCTGGGAGAGGGCGGCCCGCGAAGCGGGCGGGTCAGTGTGTGACCGCTCTGGTTGAAGGGACGGCACCACCGTCTGTCGTTCAACGCCGCCTGCCGGGCGACGGACCAAGCCGCGGGCCGTGATGAGCAACCCCGACTCGACGAAGCTTGCCGAGGAACGGACCGAGTTCGCCGAGGAGCGGACCATCCTCGCCAGCGAGCGGACCTATGCCGCCTGGATGCGGACCGGGCTGACCGCGCTGGTCAGCGGCCTCGCGGTCGTGCGCTTCATGCGCGAGATCCTGGCCGAGTGGGCGCTGCTGCCCGTGGCGGCGGCGCTCCTGCTCTTCAGCCTCTTCAGCTTCGCCGCGGCGGGCTGGCGCTACGTGCACATGGGCCGGCGGCTTGCGGACGCCGAGATGCCGCGGGTCTCCACCGCCCTGCTCCTCGCCGCGACCACGGTCCTCGCGCTGGGGACGCTGGTCACCCTGGCGAGCGTGCTGCTGAGGTGAGCACGCGCCCGGCGCAGCGACAAATCAGGGATGCCACGGAACTATCGCGACCTCGCCTGCTAAAACCCGGTGGCTATTCAAGCACAGAGTAGTCCAGATCCATGCTCACCGGTCGGAATTTACCTGTTCTTCAATTTCTACAGGATCGTAGTTTGGCTCGCTCATAAGGCACGACTGCTTCACCCCGCACTGAAGCCCGTTCACTTCCGAAAACTCATGTACAAGATCTGCGAACCATTGTGGCGCAAAAGGATCAGTAACAACGCCCTTTATTGCCTGACACGGGGTGATTTTTACATAAAAACCTGAGCCATCTTTTGGCTGCGAACAGTGCCTGTGGAAGCTTTGTCCTAGGTAGCCTACCGCGTTGAAAAAAAAACGATATTCGGCTTCATGGCGGAATTCTCTTCTCTTGGTAAGGATACGTATATCCGTGCCCTTATTTTCACGAAAGTAGCATCCGTCTGTGGCAAAATCTACATAATTTACTGGACCGCATTTCACGAATGGCGGCATTTGGTCTACTAGATCGGAGAATCGGGCAGTTATTGCTATCGACTGTCCGCGCAAGCCATATAATGACCACATCGCAGCCGACTCGTAATCAGCGATGTGCCAGCAACTTACAACATAACGGTCAAGAGGATTCTTAGCCCACCGCCGGAGTGCGTTACCGTCATCTCTGTCGTCGCCTAACATGCTCTTGATGTGGTTGTAATCTGCGGTTGTAAGCATCCCCTCATATGGATCTCCCATGATGCTACTTTTACAAAAGAATATACTCTTATTAAGCAGAATGGAAGCGTACTTTGAAAGTCCATATATCTCCATAAGACTGTGTCACTGTTAACAACTATTTGGCGATGATTGTAAATGTTGTTTTTCGGGATCAAAATTTTCCTCCTAATCAAACCGATGTCCTGGGCTCTATTTCATAACCAAGTTTCCGTATGTAAGCATACGTGTTTCGGCAGCACCCGATCAAATTCCGCACAAGGATGACGTTGTTCTACGGCTCGCCGACGCATCCCCGAGATTTGGAAGCGCCCTCGCTCTGCGCTCACCCCTGTCGCTTGCAAGCCGCCGCGCGGCTTGCTTCAATGTGCCCGCAAGCAAGCCTCAGGCCGAGGCCGGCCGGAACCGGCGCCCGCGCCGCTCACCGGAATGACCGAAAATCAAAACCACCGACAGGGAAAACGACATCATGCCGAACGACGCACCGCTGCCCGACGCCATCGACGGCCTGCCGAACATCGCCGGCCGTGAGGCGGAGGTGCGCCAAGCCATCGCCGCCGGCGCCAAGAGCGAGGTGTTCCGCGCCGCGGGCGGGATCGACTTCTCCCACATCCGCTCGGCCGCGGCGATCGCGCTGCACATGCACCAGCCGCTGATCCCGGCCGGCGGCCACGACATCGGCACCGCCGCGATCATCAGCAACCTGCAGCACATGATGGAGAACCAGGGCATCGGCGACAACCACAACGCCGGTGTGTTCGTCTGGTGCTACAAGCGGATGGGCGAGTTCATCCCGCAGTTGATTCACGAGGGCAAGCAGCCCCGCGCCATGCTCGAATACTCGGGCACGCTGCTGCACGGGCTGAGGCAGATGGGCGAGCACCACGTCATCGACGCCCTGAAGAACGTGACCTGCAACCCGGACTACCGGCATGCGGTCGAGTGGCTCGGCTGCCCGTGGGGGCACGCGGTGGCGCCGTCGACGCCGGTGCAGGACTTTCGCCTGCACGTCGAGGCGTTCCAGCACCACTTCGCCGGCCTGTTCGGGCTGGAGGCGGTGGGCCGGCTCCGCGGCTTCTCGCCATCGGAGATGGCGCTGCCGAACCACCCCGACGTGGCTTACGCCTTCGTCAAGACGCTGAAGGACTGCGGCTTCACCTGGGTCCTGGTCCAGGAGCACACGGTCGAGCGGCCGGAGAACGGCCACGGGCCGGAGCAGGAGCATCTGCCCCACCGCCTCGTCTGCACGAGTTCCACCGGCGAGACCGCCGAAATCGTCGCCATCGTCAAGACGCAAGGCTCCGACACCAAGCTCGTCGCCCAGATGCAGCCCTTCTACGAGGCGCGCTCGCTGAACCGCTGGGAGCTCGCCGGCAAGTCGGTGCCGCCGCTGGTCACCCAGATCGCCGACGGCGAGAACGGCGGGGTGATGATGAACGAGTTCCCGGGCAAGTACATGGAGGCCGTGCGCGAGAGCTCAGGCTCGGACACGCCGCTGATGAACGCCACCGAGTACCTGGAGCATCTGGCGGCGATGGGCATCAAGGAAAAGGACTTCGCACCGCTGCAGCCGATCATGCAGAAGCGGATCTGGGACCGGATGAAGCCCGGCGACGGGCCGGACAAGCTCGCCAAGGTGATCGACGAGTGCAAGAAGACCGATCACCAGTTCCACATGGACGGCGGCAGCTGGACCAACAACCTCTCGTGGGTGCACGGCTACGACGACGTTCTGGCGCCGATGGACAAGGCGTCGTCCAGCTTCCACGAGAAGGTGCTGAAGGCGGGCAAGGTGAAGACCGACGAGCGGCGCTACCGCAACGCCCTGTTCCACCTGCTCACCGCCGAGACGAGCTGCTACCGCTACTGGGGCCAGGGGATCTGGACCGAGTACGGCAAGGAGCTGTCGCGGCGCGCCGCCGAGATCGCCAACCACGACTATGCGTGAACAACGGAAAGAGACCGGACGTCCATGCCCAAGCCGAACGTGCAGGCGCTTCTAGCCGCCCTGCTGTCCCTGCCCCTCCTCGTCGCCGCCGCCGCGCCGACTTCGGCGCAGACCCGGCCGACGGCGATGACCTGCGACGCCTACAAGAAGGAGCTGAGCCTGGCGATCACCAAGGTCCGGCGAACGGATGCCGTGGCCCGGGCCACTGCCGAGGAGTACGCGCGCCAGCAGGGGGCGCAGGGTGTGCCGGGACAGGGCATGTACGACGACGATGCGCCGGCCATGCCTCCCGCCAGGGACTACGCGGCGATGGAGCGTTACCGGCGGTCCGCGGAGATGGCCTGCGCCCAGCGGAAGTACCCGGAGGGGATCAACCAGTACATCCAGGCGTTCAACGCCATCAACATGCAGCCCCCCTCGCACCTGCCCCAGCCCTAGGGCGCAGCAGCCGGCGGGCGTCCCGGATCCGGGCAGCGGAGGAGCGCGTTCATGATCGGCAGCCTGATTTCGTTCGTCGTCATCGGCATCGTCGCCGGCTGGATCGTCGGCAAGATCCTGAAGGGCCAAGGCTTCGGCTTGGCCGGCAATCTGATGATCGGCATCGTCGGCTCGGTGGTCGGCGGCGTCCTGTTCTGGGTCCTGGGCCTCGGCCCGCCGCGGAACGTCGTCGGCTCGCTGGTCACGGCCATCGTCGGCGCCCTCGTCTTCCTGTTCGCGGCGTCCGAGCTGCGCAAGCGCACGGGCGGCGGCCCGCCGGCGCGACGATGATCGCCGTCCTGTTCGACAACGGCGGCACGCTGACCGACGATCCGTTCGAGGACGCGATCGCCCTGCTCGGCCAGGGGGACGCCCTGGCAGACCTCGAAGGCTTCGGCCTGCCGCAGGGCCTCACCGGCCGCTTCCTCGCCCTCTGGAGCGAGGAGAACGACGGCCACTCCTTCCCCTTCGCCTCCCACTTCATCCAGGAGGAGACCTGGATCGTCCGCGCCCTGCTCCGCCTCGCCGACGCCGAGGGCGCTCCCGACCCCGCCGATGTCCCGGAGCTGGCGCCGCGCATCCTGCGGCGATACCGGGCCGCGGTTCGGCGCATCGTCGGCCGCCAGCCCCAGGTCGGGCCGCTGATCGCCGTGCTCCGGACGCTGAAGGAACGGGGCTGCCTGGTGGGCGTCGCCTCCAACGACAGGACCTTCGCCACCCGGGCGCTGATGGCCTGGACCGGCTACGCGCCCTACCTGGACGTGGTCCTGGTCAGCGAGGAGCTGTCGACGCCGGCGGAGAGGATCGAGAAGCCGGACCCCAGGTTCTTCGCCAGGGCGCTGGAGCGCCTCCGCCAGCAGGGCATCACGCCCTCGCGGCTGGTCTACGTCGGCGACTCCGAGGCCAACGACGTCGCCGCGCCCCGGTCGCTCGGCTTCACCACCGTTCGCTACGTCAACGCAAGGAACCCGAAGAGCCGCTCCTGGCTGGACCACAGCCAGACCACTGCCGCCGACTACGCCTATCGCAGCGTCGACGAACTGCCGGCGCTGTTCGACAGGATCCTTGCCGACCTTGCGGTGAAGGACGGCCATGCGGTGAAGGAAGACATCGCTGTGAAGGAAGACATCGCGGGGAAGCCGGAGCCGGTGCGGCCGTAGCCGGCCCTACGAGGCGCGCGTCGAGGCGGACGAGGCACGCGGGAGCCGCGGAGCGTCAGTAGCCGAAGCGGGCGACGGCCTCGACGACGAAGCCGTCCTCGGGCGGGAAGCGCTCGGCGATCAGCAGCCTCGCCTCCTCCTCGTCGTGGGCGACCACGTCGCGATGTTGCACCTCGGCCCAGCGGCTGCTGAACCGGCGATGGCGGCGGCGCTGGCCCACCAACGCCCGCACGCGCTCATTATAGAGAGCGACTTGAAACACTTGGACGCCGCTGCTCTCAAGATGCAGCATGTTCTTTTCGACCTCGGCCGTGACGGCGGAGCGCCATCCTCCCTGCCCCGGCTTGAGTGGTCGCCAAGCGCCAAGCTAAGCCGAGCAAGTGATGCTAACACAGCCCAGTTCTCGAAAGCTACAGCCTTAGAACAAGAATTTTCTCGGTCGCTTTGTCTTCAAGTCATCGTTCACCAGTTCTTGCCGATGTCATGGGGAACGCGTCGGCGGCACCGTCACGCCGGATAACCCCGCCGGAAATGCGCGCGTAAGGAACCGCGCGGCGGCGTCAGCACAACCGCGCGCTGCATCACAGCGGAGGTTGGAGGCAGAGAGGGCGGCTCAGGCGCCGATCAGCGTCACCTCCACCGAGCGCCGCCGGGGCCGGACGTCGTGGTTGATGAGCACCACCTGCTGCCAGGTGCCGAGCCGGAGCCTGCCGTCGCGAACGGGCACGACCACGGACGGGCCCAGCAGCGCCGCCTGCACGTGGCTGTGGCCGTTGCCGTCGTGCCAGGTCATCTCGTGGGCGTAGGCCATGTTGGGCGGGGCCAGCCGGCGGACCGCGTCCTTCAGGTCCTGCACCGCGCCCGGCTCGTACTCGATGGTGGTGAGCGACGCCGTCGAGCCGACGGCGCTCACGTGCAGGCTGCCGTTGCGGATCTTCGAGGCGGCGACGATGCGCTGGAGCTCGCCGGTGATGTCGCCGATGTCCGGCCCTTCCCCAAGGGCGATGTCGAAGCTTTCGCAGCAGATCGCAACGTCCATGGCGCGCCCTTCCCGGTCCGGTTCATCCCAAGCGGCGTCAGTAAGATAAGGCATGTTCCGCCGGCCGGGAAATGTGCTAAGCCCGACCCTGGAACCGGAGAAAGCGCCACCGATGGCCGTCGTCACCCGCTTTGCGCCGTCGCCGACGGGCTTCCTGCACATCGGCGGTGCCCGCACGGCGCTGTTCAACTGGCTTTACGCCGAGCACTGCCGGGGACGTTTCCTGCTTCGCATTGAGGACACCGACCGGGCCCGCTCGACGCCGGAGGCGACCGCGGCCATCCTCGACGGGCTTGCCTGGCTCGGCCTCGACTGGGACGGCGAAGCGGTCTCGCAGGCGGCGCGGGCGGACCGGCACGCCGAGGTCGCGCGCCAGCTGCTCAGCCACGGCAAGGCCTACCTCTGCTACGCGACGCCCGAGGAGCTGGCCGAGATGCGGGCGAAGGCCAAGGCGGAAGGCCGGCCCGCCCGCTACGACGGCCGCTGGCGCGACCGCCAGGGCGACCCCACCCCCGCCGGCGTCGAGCCGGTCGTGCGCCTGAAGGCGCCGCAGACGGGCGAGACCCGCATCGCCGACCACGTGCAGGGCGAGGTGGTGGTGCAGAACGAGATGCTGGACGACATGGTCCTGCTCCGCGCCGACGGGACCCCAACCTACATGCTGGCCGTCGTCGTCGACGACCACGACGCCGGCGTCACCCACGTCATCCGCGGCGACGACCACCTCACCAACGCCTTCCGCCAGTACCAGCTCTACCTCGCCATGGGCTGGCAGCCGCCGGAGTTCGCCCACATCCCGCTGATCCACGGGCCCGACGGGGCGAAGCTCTCGAAGCGCCACGGGGCGCTGGCGGTCCAGGCCTACCGGGAGATGGGCTTCCTCCCCGAGGCGCTGAACAACTACCTGCTCCGCCTCGGCTGGGGCCACGGCGACGAGGAGATCATCCCCCGCGAGGACGCCGTCGCCTGGTTCGACCTCGACGCCATCGGCCGGGCCCCGGCCCGCTTCGACCTCGCCAAGCTCACCAGCCTCAACGCCCACTACCTGCGCCGGGCGGACGATCGCCGACTCGCCGACCTGGTCATGGAGCGTCTTGTTGCAAACGCGAACGCAGCGCTTGCCGAAGGCGCCCACGACCGTATTATGAGGGGCATGGAGGGGCTGAAGCAGCGGGCGAGGACGCTTGTGGAGTTGACTGAGAACGCTGCGTTTTACGCCTTTGCCTCGCCGCTGACACCGACCCCGAAGGCGGCGGCTCTGCTGGGTGGGGAGGCGAAACGGCGTTTGGCCGCCCTGCGCCCGGCGCTGGCGGCGGCGGAGCCATGGGCGGCCCAGAACCTCGAGGCAGCGGTCCGCGCCCATGGCGAGGCGGCCGGAACCTCGCTGCGGGCGCTGGCCCAACCGCTTCGCGCGGCGCTGACGGGCCGGGACGCCTCGCCGCCCATATTCGAGGTTATGGACATCCTCGGCCGCGATGAGACACTGAGGCGGCTGGACGACGTCCTGAACGAGGCGATGGCGGCGGCGGAGGCCGGCCGAAGTTGAATGGCAAGGCGGCTTCGACCACATCCGGAACAGGATAACGGCCCGGGCAAGCTGTTTGGATAAGAAGGATTTCTCGGATGAGCGATGAGACCTCGGCAGTAAAGGCGCGTAACCGGACCGTAACCCTGACCGACAACGCCACCGGGCGGACCTTCGAGTTGCCGATCCTGAGCGGCAGCACCGGCCCGGACGTCATCGACGTCCGCAAGCTGTATCAGGACACCGGCTACTTCACTTTCGACCCCGGCTACACCTCCACCGGCAGCTGCGAGTCCTCGATCACCTACATCGACGGCGACGAGGGCGTGCTGCTCTACCGCGGCTATCCCATCGAGACGCTGGCCGAAAACTCCGACTTCATGGAGGTGTGCTACCTGCTGCTCTACGGCGACCTGCCCAACGCCGAACAGAAGCGCCGCTTCGAGCACGACATCGTCTATCATACGATGCTGCACGAGCAGATGCACAAGTTCATCGAGGGGTTCCGCCGCGACTCCCACCCGATGGCGGTCATGGTCGGCATGGTCGGGGCGCTCTCGGCCTTCTACCACGATTCCACCGACATCACCAATCCGCGCCACCGGATGATCGCCTCTTACCGCATCCTGGCGAAGATGCCGACGATCGCGGCCTGGGCCTACAAGTACTCCATCGGCCAGCCGTTCATCTATCCGCGCAACGACCTGCGCTTCGCCGAGAACTTCCTGCACATGATGTTCGCGACGCCGTGCGAGCCCTACAAGGTGAGCCCGGTGCTGGCGCGGGCCATGGACCGGATCCTCACCCTGCACGCCGACCACGAGCAGAACGCCTCGACCTCGACCGTGCGCCTCGCCGGCTCGAGCGGCGCCAACCCGTTCGCCTGCATCGCCGCCGGCATCGCCTCGCTGTGGGGCCCGGCGCACGGCGGCGCCAACGAGGCGGTGCTGCGGATGCTGGAGCAGATCGGCGATCGCAACAGCATCGGCGAGTACGTCAAGAAGGCCAAGGACAAGGACGATCCGTTCCGGCTGATGGGCTTCGGCCACCGGGTCTACCGCAACTACGACCCGCGGGCGCGGATCATGCGCCAGGCCTGCTACGAGGTGCTGGACGAGCTCGGGATGCGCGACGAGCCGCTGCTCGACCTAGCGATGGAGCTGGAGCGGATCGCGCTGGAGGACGACTACTTCGTCCAGAAGAAGCTCTATCCCAACGTCGACTTCTACTCGGGCATCATCTTCCGGGCGATGGGCATCCCCACCTCGATGTTCACCGTGCTGTTCGCCGTGGCCCGCTGCGTCGGCTGGGTTGCCCAGTGGAACGAGATGATCGAGGACCCGACCCAAAAGATCGGCCGGCCTCGCCAGCTCTACACCGGCATGACCCCTCGCGACTTCATGCCCCTGGCCCAGCGCAACTAGCGGATTTCGCCGCGCCCGGAAGCCTCCGGTGACCGTGGTCGCCTGCGCCGGCTACGAGAACGGCCGGCGCATCGCCGACCTCGGCATCGAGGACTGCGCCTCGTTCCTCGGGCCGCCGGGCCGTTTCGTCTGGATCGGGCTGCACGAGCCCAGCGCCGAGGTTCTGGCGAACCTGCAGCGGCAGTTCGGCCTGCACGAGCTCGCCGTCGAGGACGCGTTCCGGGCGCACCAGCGGCCGAAGATCGACGTCTACGACCGCTCGCTGTTCCTGGTGCTGCGCACCGCCCGGCTCGAGGGCGACGGCGTGCTCTACGGCGAGACCCACGTGTTCGTCGGCTGCGGCTACGTCATCACCGTCCGCCACGGCGCCTCGGCGTCCTACCTGCCCGTCCGCGAGCGCTGCGAGGCGACGCCGGCCCTGCTCGGCAACGGCGAGGACTTCGTCCTCTACGCCATCATGGACTTCGTCGTCGACAACTACATCCCGATCGTCACCGCCATCGAGGACCAGGTGGACGAGATCGACGACGCCGTGCGCGCCGGGGTGATGAGCCACGAGACCATACACCGCATCGCCCACCTCAGGCGGGAGCTGTTGCGCCTCAGGCGCACGGTGGCGCCGATGCTCGACGTCTGCGGCCGGCTGCAGCGCTTCGACATGCCCTTCATCGACCCGCCCGTCCGCCCCTACTACACCGACGTCTACGACCACGTCCTGCACGTCAACGAGAGCATCGACATCCTCCGCGACGTGCTCGCCGCGGCCTTCGAGACGCACCTGCTGCTCGCGTCGAACCGGCAGAACGACGTCACCCGCAAGCTCGCCGGCTGGGCCGCCATCCTCGCCGTGCCGACCGCCATCGCCGGCATCTACGGGATGAACTTCGAGCACATGCCGGAGCTGAGCCAGGTCTGGGCCTACCCGGCGGTCCTGCTGGTCATTCTCGCCGTCTGCGTCACCCTCTACCTCCGCTTCAAGCGCATCGGCTGGCTGTAGGCCAGGCCTCTGGCCGGCGCTCGCGCTGCGCGGGGCGCGCCGCTTCGCGGAGCGCCCTCTCCCACGCTTCGCCCTGGCGAGGGTAAGGAAGCCGCAATCTTTGGTGCGCGGCTCCCTCTCCCGCGCGCGGAACGCGCAAGTGGGAGAGGGTCGGGGTGAGGGCCTCATCGTCCGGTATCGTCGCGCAGCGCCGCTTCGATCGTAGCCAACACGCCGTCCAGGTTCTGCAGCACCTCCGAGTTCCAGAAGCGCAGGACCGTATAGCCATGGTCCGCCAGCGCCCTGGTCCGCCTCGCGTCGTTCCGCTGCGCTTGCGCGTGCTGCCCGCCGTCAACCTCGACGACGAGCCGCCGCTCCACGCAGGCGAAGTCGGCGACGAACGGTCCGATGGGGAGCTGACGGCGGAACTTGGCGCCGGCAATGGCTCGGCTGCGCAGCCTCGCCCACAGCTTGCGCTCGGCGTCCGTCATTCGCCGGCGCAGCGCCCGAGCACGGCCCGTGTCGGCTTGCCGCTGCCGAGCGATGCCCTCACCCTCCCGGCTGCGCCGGGCCCCTCCCTCTCCCACGCTTCGCGCGGGCGAGGGCAAGTTGGCGGTCATGATCCATCATTTGCCGAGCCCCTGACCGCGATGGCCGTTACCCTCCCGCTGCGCGGGGCGCGCCGCTTCGCGGAGCGCCCCCTCTTCCACGCTTCGCGCGGGCGAGGGTAAGGAAGCCGCAACGGTCCAATCCGGGTAGATGGGTAACAGATTGGACTGGGCACATGGGTAACAGGTTTCCTTTTGGCGAGGAGGGCCTTGCCAATGCCGTGGAGAGAGACCTGTTCGATGGAAGAGCGGATGCGGTTCGTTTTGGCCTGTGAGGCCGGTGCGGAGAGCTTTTCGGCGGTGTGCCGGGGGTACGGGGTGAGCCGGCGGGTCGGCTACAAGTGGTTGCGGCGATACCGGGCGCTGGGCGTGCAGGGTCTGGTGGACCGCTCGCGGGCGCCGTCGTCGCATCCGAATG
>Ga0209573_1002679_pt1 | contig 21830 bp, 18 predicted proteins | sample TNRBio252014_DNA_FD_185870 | JGI IMG/M metagenome (GOLD analysis project Ga0209573, IMG submission 185870) | Wastewater treatment Type I Accumulibacter community from EBPR Bioreactor in Madison, WI, USA - TNR Reactor_6/25/2014_ DNA (SPAdes)... | ecosystem: Engineered > Bioreactor > EBPR >...
AGAATGGCGGTGAATCCTGGAGCAAACAAAATAGCAATACTAATGAATGGTTAGAATCCATCCATTTCATCGATAGTCAACAAGGATGGATTGTTGGAGAAGAAGGAACAATTCTCGCCACTCAGGATAGCGGTGAAAATTGGATTAGGCGTGAATTCTCCAGTGCAAAATTACCTGAGTGGTATTGGTTTTTCTCAGCTCTCTGCGCCGTTGTCTTTCTTTTAGGGTTACTCGGCATCCGACCGCCCAGCCGGTCCGACGCCATTTCAGCGATGTTGTCTTCGGATCGCCCGCGCCGTGGCAATGAATCGGATGCATTGGAATCAAAAAAACTGGCTTGGGCTTTGTCACGCTTTTTGCGCCATAAGCGCACCGAACCGCCGCTGACATTGGCTATCAATGCCGCGTGGGGCGGCGGCAAAAGTTCGTTAATGAATTGGTTGCGTGAAGACTTGCAGCGCTTCGGCTATCGCCCGGTCTGGTTCAATGCCTGGCATTACGAAAAACAAGAGCAAATGTTTCCGGCATTACTGGAAACGATCCGTCAACAAGCATTGCCATCGTGGTCGTCGCGGGCAAATGTCAAGTTTCGTGGCAAGTTGCTATGGCAACGCATCAAAATGCATCCTTGGCTGAGCGGCTTGCTGTTTATTCTGATTTGCTTTCCGAGCGGCTATTTTTATGCCAACCCAAATATCACTTGGACTTCGATCAAAACCCAGGCGCAGTCGAATCTTGAACAGATCTTCCCAAAGCGCCATGCGACGGAATCCGTTAAAGCGGAAAACACAAAAACTGATGACATTACTGTCAATACTTCACCGCTCAAACCCCGCGACAAACCGATTTTTAAAGAATCTAAAATCACAAACGATGAAATCAAACCTGAGCCAGTTACAAAAAGCACATCCGATACGCTAACTTTATTATTAACCCTATTCCCCGGCCTGGCCCCAATATTCGGTCTTTGGAAAGGCTTACAAGGCTTCCAGACGGCTGGCAACTGGCTAAGCCGCTGGCTCAATCCCACCGAGCAATCCAAAGCAACTTTGGAAACCGCATACCGCGCCCAGTTCGCCCGGGATTTCCAAGCCGTGACCGGCGCGCTGAATCATACTCTGATTATTTTTATCGATGATCTGGACCGCTGCCAGCCGGACAGTGTGTGCGAAGTGATGGAGACGGTCAATTTCCTGGCGAGTGAAGGTTCCTGCTATATCGTCCTAGGGGTTTGGCGGGAAGGCGTGGAACGCGCCATCGGCTTGGGTTTTGCTGAAGCGGCCCAGGAATTCTCTCAGATTAGCGATTTACAAATCGAAAGTGAAAATCCGGCGCAAGCACGGAATAAAAGAAATAGCGGAAAGCAAGACGAAGCGGAAATACGCCGCCGCTACGGTCAGCTTTATTTGGAAAAACTAATCAATATCTGGGTTTCGGTACCTACGCTGGAAATTACCGCCGCTCAGAATATGTTGAAACGCGAGCAGAACCTTCCCTTGCATCCGGCAGCTACGGCAACGATGGTAAGTAAAATACAATCCTTCCTCCAATCCGGTTTCAGAAACTGGCGAGAGCGGCTTATAAGCGTTTTCAAACAATTCAGCAAAGTAAGCACGACACAAGCGTTGAAAGTCAAGCATGATCTATTCTACTGGGTCAGAAAATTATCTTTTTTGTGGCAATTTTTCGTTCGATTAGCTGGAATCTTCCTATTAGGCTTACTATCTATGGTCATATTAATGTTCTCCGGAACAGGGATTGTCACTGAGGATTTTTACAGTTCTCTTATTGAGAATGCCAGTTTACTAGTAGGACGAATAGTGGCTGCTCTTTTTATTGTTCTATTGCACGGTTTTGTCTTGAAGTGGATTTTTCGTGGTATACAATTCACAATCTTATCCCGGTTGCCGGAAAAACCTCTCTCACAAATCTGGTTATCCAACTCATTGATTTTAGCCGCGATAGCATTGGCCGGTATGTATGCTTTCAATTCCGGTCAAAGCTGGATTAATCCTCCAACAACTCAACAAAAAGTTACACTCAACTTCCAGTCCGATGCACAAAATGCCGGGAGCCAAACTGAAGGTGTTATTGACCAGGATACTGCCCCGGTTTCGGATATAAACCAGGAAATCATTTCTTCCGAACTCCAAAAAAGCGAACCATCAACCGCTAAAATTATCACTCCGGCAGAATTTGATTGGTTCATGGTTATTCTGGTTGGTATAAGTTCGCTCATTTGGATCGAATGGTTGCGCTTCCGGCTGGAACTTCCGGATGATTCTCCCGCTTTCGAGGAATCGCTGTTATTCTGGAGCCCGGTATTGGCAAAACGCTTCGATACGCCGCGCCGCCTAAAACGCTTTATCAACTATTTGCGGTTCAACGCCATGCGCTTGCGCACCCTAGAGAAAGCAGACATGACACGCTGGGAACAATTCTGGAACCGTTACATCCGTGGCGAACAACCGGATCCGGTGCGCGAAGATGAGATGGAAGGCAAGGAATCAAGCTTATTGTTGCTTTGCGTTCTGGAAGCCTGCTGTGGCGCTAACTTCAAACTTAAAACCATGCTGGTCAATAGCGGCAACGGTGACAATAGCACCAAAACCGTTAAAGCATTTCAGTCCGGCTGGGAAAACGCGCTGACAATCGATGCGCAATTGATAGAAGAAAATGGTGAATCCTGGGCTAATGAATTGCGCAGACTCTTGATTGAACGTTTGAAGTATTATGAATGTAACGCGATGCCTCAACCCACATTGGCGGATTTACGCCAATTCGAAGCATCGGCTCCCGCCCGCATTACCCCTGCTTCAGTAAGAACCGCCGGCCTATCCGAACAAGCAATTGCCTGGGATCAAGCAATCGAGCGTCGGTTAAAAGAACGACGTACTGCTAATATCGACACCAGCAGGTTTACCGCCGATCGCCGATCCAGATTTGATCGACGCATATCGAAACCCGCCAGTTCTGTTGCTTAAGGAAATGTTGATTAATTCAACAAATGAGATGAAGCACGAGGCGCACAGAACGCAGCAATCGAGACATATCAACAAGATAGGCGAGGATGCGAGTACCGCGTAACGAAGTGATTCGCTCATGCAGTCAATTAATCAGCGTTTCCTTAATAACATGAAACAAGTAATCTCGATTAAATCGTATAACTTCTGAAGTTTTTCTTTTTTCTAGCATTTCTATCCTTTTATAAAACAGTCGGTTATAAAGAATACGAATCCAGACATCAACCTTACCCGGAAAAATTTCAAATTTAATTTTTGAGTGTTATCACTTCATTCTGGTTTATCTCCTTTAAAAACATTATCATCAGTCATCAAATTGATTCCCTTCCGATGACTTTATGACAGCTATTTTGGTGGCATTCTCGCTGGCTTGTATTGGCTATATTGCATATCTCCATCACCGGTGCGGTACAACAATACTAGAACATCGATGCGTGTGCGGGCGATTGAGGCCATCATTCAGACGACTCGCTACTGCGTTATCGAAACCGATTTGAACGGAACCATTTTGATCTTTAACCCTGCCGCCGAAAAAATGCTGGGCTACCGCGCAGAAGAAGTGATTGGCCAAGTAACACCCGCCATTATTCATGTACCTGAAGAAATTGCAGATCGTGCAACAGAGCTGGGCATCGAGCCGGGATTTGACGTTTTCGTCAAAAACCCTCGGGAAAAGCGCGAGGTTGAAACCAGGGAGTGGATCTATATCCGCAAGAATTGATCGACATTTGTGACTTTTTTATCGATCAGCGCATTGCGAGATGCGAACGATCATTTAATCAGCTATGTCGGTGTTTTCTAGGATATTACCGCATTCAAGGAGTGGCAAAAAGCGCAGCAAATGAAAGATGAATTCTTGGCGAATGTCAGTCACGAATTGCGTACGCTTCTCAACGCCGTGATGGGTTTGTCCGCGCTAATTGAAGTGGAATCCGATCATGAAAAGATCAAAAATTATGCGCATAACATCCATCTATCCGGCAGGCATTTGCTCGATATCGTAAACGAATTGCTCGATTTCTCGAAAATTCAAGCAGGTAAATTCCAGATCGAAAAAACACGGCTGCCACTCATCAAAGTATTCAAGGATTGTCATGCGATATTACTCGCTTTGGCAAAGGAAAAGCGCGTTAACCTCCGGTTCGATTATCAGGACATCGCTGAAGATCTCTATGTAGAAGGCGATGAAATCCGGTTAAAACAAGTCATCAACAATATCGTGTCCAATGCGATCAAGTTTGCAGAAGGCGGTATCGTTGAGATTATTGCCAATTATTGCGATGGTCAGCTCTCTATCATCTTTAAAGATAACGGTATCGGCATGGATGTAAGTGTCCTCAGAAATCTCTTCAACCCGTTTTATCAAGCGGATGGTTCGATAACCCGGAAATTTGGCGGCACCGGTTTGGGATTGGCGATTTCCAAAAACATCGTCGATAAAATGGGTGGATCGATCACGGTAGAATCATCAGCCGGTAAAGGGTCGGCTTTTAATTTGTCAATTCCTTTATATCACGCACTTCAAAAACAAGAACAATCCGCAGACATCGTTATCATGTATTAATCGCGGAAGAGATAATCCGTTGAATCAGTTGATCCTGGAGCAAATATTACACCGGTTTGAATTAAACGTGACGAAGGCTCGCGATGGTAAGGAAGCACTTGATTTAGCGCTCAGAAATACATTTGATCTTATCCTGATGGATATGCAAATGCCTGAAATGGATGGCATCCAATCAACCAAAATACTAAGAGAAAATGGAATTCTGGTGCCGGTAATTGCTTGCACGGCGAATGCTTATCAAGAAGATAGAACAGCCTGCGTCGCGTCCGGCATGAACGATTTTATTACCAAGCCAATCAATGTTTCAGCGCTTAATGCGTTACTCATTAAATATCTCACAACAGCAGCGCAATCTGCCGCCGGGCACTTAACTTCGAAAGATTAAAAAAGATATTGCCGTGAAACACTATTTGGCAATCGTGATACTCGGCACGCCGATACGGGGCAAATCGGTAACGGTCATTTGGAACAACAGGAATAATAACTGAAAAGCATCACGGTTCCATCGCGCATAGGGACCGGAAGTATTAATGGCGTAATAGCGGTTGTCCCAACGAATAGAGAAATCCGCGCCGGACGGCGGTGTGCCGGAAACCGAAAATGCCAGAGTTAAATCAGGGTTCTCATTGCCGAGTATGGGTGGTGTTCTGGAATCTTTCTCGACATGATAACCAGCTTCCATTCCCAGTGACTTACCCAGAAAACCGAGAATCGCATGAAAACTTCTTAGCCGGAAAAACCCGCTCATCGGCCATTCACCTCCGGAATAGCCGTCACGGATATCGAACGCGATATCGCTTACATCCCATTCACGAGCGCGTTCGTTCAATTTCTCACGTTCTGCTTCGGTCAGTGAATCAGGATCGTAATTGGTGATCAGAATCGGTCCGGGAATTTGTTTGCGTAACGAAAAAGTATCATCGCCGGTGTTATAGTGCACGACAAATTCCTTTTGCAGCGATTGGAAGCTATCAGGCGCGATCGTAGCGGCGGGAACCGTCCAACTATGCGTCAGTAATAGTGGTTCTGCATACAGTTGGTTGTGATCTTGAATCGCTGAAAGATGCAGTACGACGCGGCGAAACATTTCATAGCCGGACTTGTCCGACGGGCTGTTGCGGTAAACACCATACTGGCCGGAATCTTCCATACGCACTTCCTGAGCCATCATGCGCAGCAACATGTCGACATCGTAGTGCTGACGTAGCAACAATGTCAGCTTGCTTTGCGGAAAGGGTGTCAGCAGCCGTTTGGTGAATTCTTCGCCTTCAATCGGCACGATACTGATCGTCGGGCTTTCGGCCAGACTACCGCCGAAAATCGGCATCAAGGTTGCCCCGGCAAGTCCTCCCAATGCCGGCGTCGCGCCGGCATTGGCAGCAAAAGTGAAAGTAGCGGCAATGTTGGATACGCCGGTGAAATGAATCGGCTGCCGGTAATGCGCACGAACGATATTCACCAGTAATTGCTGTGAGATGGCGTCGGTAACCGCTTCATCATAAGCGATAACAGCACGGTTCAACGCAATTGGAGATAAACAACCGGTTAGCAAAATCAGGGTGAGAAAATACGAAAAATACTTCCCTAAGGTACGCGGCTTCAGTTTCGTTTTTCTATACTTCACCCATCATCTCACTATTTTAAAATCCGCCTTTTCTAAAAAGCGCAGACAAATCCATCGTCAGTGCGACACTGCAGTGAATCATAACACCCAACCAAATACTCTTGCTTTTTAAGCTGAAAAATCCCAGTACAGTTCCGGCTATGATTGCAGCAATGGTTTCTGCCATCGGTTTACCAAAATGAATCATACAATACGGAATCACCATAACAAAAATGGCATAAAATCCAAAGCGCTGCTTTGTTCCGTGCAGAATAAATCCTCGAAAGAAAAATTCCAACGCAACGAACTGAATAAAGTAAATGATTTCCCAAATAAAAAACTTAGGAAATAAATTTTCACCCTGGGCGACTTCATAAAAAGGATAGCGTTCCAAAAAGCTAGCAGAACCGGAAAAATAGATTACCAGCGGAATCATGAAAACCAGCATGCCCAGGTACAGTGGATAATCTTGCAGCGCTCCCTTTGAACTCAGGCCATAATCGGACAGTTTTTCCTTAAAAACAAACAGAATAATGCCTACGGGTACAATCAAGTAGAAGAAAATAACCACTGCGGCCCAATACGTCAGCATGTAGAGTTGACCATTGACAGGATCGTCAATGATGCTTTGCATGATCTCGGCAAGTTGATTTAGACGCAGATCATGCAAGATGGAAATCAAGAACCAGGGATTTCCAAGATAACGTGTACACGTCAAGGATAATGCAACGATCAAACAAATCGACACAACTTTAAGATCGATGCGATTGATATTCTCCTGTAAAAACTTTAAGGAATTAGCCTCCGATTTTAGAAAAATCAATGAAAGAAGTTTGTTGTTTATCATAATGCTTGTTGCTATTTTTCATACAATCAGCAATTAATTGATTATAAAAATAAGTTTCTCAATCAATTTGCAAAAAGATTATGACAAGCTCCTTGTAAATTTTTTGTGAGCACTCCCGGAAAAATTAAATTCGATCAAACCGCAGTATTACTCCAGCAGAAGACTAGTAATATTTCGGTCTAGCATGATTTTCAAAGCGCGTATACTCGCCCAGGAAAGTTAAATCCACTGTACCGATCGGCCCGTTCCGTTGTTTCCCGATGATGATCTCTGCAATACCTTTATCCGGAGAATCGGGGTTATAAACTTCATCCCGGTAGATAAAAAGGATCACATCGGCGTCCTGCTCGATGGCGCCGGACTCACGTAAATCAGACATAACCGGACGCTTGTTGGGGCGCTGCTCGAGGCTGCGATTCAATTGCGACAGCGCGATTACCGGCACTTTCAACTCCTTGGCCAATCCTTTCAATGCCCGTGAAATCTCAGAAATCTCAGTAGCCCGGTTTTCTCCTTGACTGGTGGAAGACATCAGTTGCAAATAATCGACCACAATCAATCCCAATTCGCCGTATTGCCGGTATAACCGCCTGGCCCGCGCCCGCAGTTCCAATGCATTGAGTGCAGCGGTCTCATCAATATAAAGCGGAGCTTCATTTAATTTTCCTAAAGCATGCGTCAATTTGGGCCAATCTTCATCGGCCAGCCGCCCCGTTCGCACTTTATGCTGATCAAGCTTGCCGACGGACCCCAACAACCGCATGGCCAGCTGAGTCCCGCCCATTTCCATACTGAACACCGCAACCGGTTTGTTTAATTCCAATGCGACATGCTCGGCAATGTTTAACGAAAAAGCGGTTTTACCCATCGAAGGACGGCCGGCGACAATAACCAGATCACCCGGCTGAAAACCGGATGTCTTTTGGTCAAGATCATGAAATCCGGATGCCACGCCGGTCACATTGCTTGGATTATCCTGGCTATATAACAACTCTATCCGTTCCACCACTTGTTTCAGCAGCGGTTGAATCCCGACAAACCCTTCTTTTCCGCGCGCACCTTCTTCGGCGATTTCAAACACCTTGGCTTCCGCTTCATCCAATAAATCGGCGGCAGTCCGCCCGGCCGGGCTGTACGCCGAATCGGTTATTTGCACGCCGATTTGCGCCAGATTACGCATAATGGAACGCTCACGGACAATTTCTGCATAGCGTTTGATATTCGCGGCGGATGGTGTGTTCTGCACCATTGTACCGATATAAGCGAGTCCGCCGACAGTCTGCAGCTCCGCGGATGTTTCCAGCGATTCCGCTACCGTTATCACATCCGCCGGTTTACTTTGCTCAATTAATTTACAAATGTGTTGATAAATCAACCGGTGATCGTAGCGGTAAAAATCTGCCTCGGTGATGATGTCAGCAACCTTTTCCCAAGCATCGTTATCCAGCATCAAGCCGCCGAGAACCGACTGTTCACTCTCTATCGAATGGGGAGGTGTTTTATAAGGATCCGTGAATTGATCCTGCAAGAAGCTGACCGGTGATTGCGCCATGGAAATTGACTATGCGATTGGTTGTTGTTCCATTCTATCATTAAGCTGCATCACAAATAAAAAAGGACTATAAAATAGCCCTTTTTTATTTAAATGTTATTTAAAAATAGATGCTTATATCGAAGCTTCTCCAAGTACAGAAACCGTAATAGTTGCGGTTACATCACTTTGCAACACAACGGTCAGTGGAAAGTCCCCAACTTGTTTTAATTGGCCATGCGGCATACGGATCATCGATCTTTCAATGGTAAAACCTAACCCAATCAGCGCTTCGGCAATATTCGCGTTGGATACGGAACCGAATAACTTTCCATCGCTTCCGGCTTTCTGGGTAATTTGTACCAATAATCCATCCAGTTTTGTAGCAATGGCTTTGGCAGCTTCAAGAGCGGCTGCTTGTTTTTTCTCCAGCTCCGCTCGTTTCAATTGAAACTCCGCAATCGCCTGCTCGGTCGCACGCTTCGCTTTTCCTTGTGGAATCAGATAATTACGAGCAAAACCACTCTTAACATTAACAATGTCACCCAGTTGTCCCAGGTTCACGATCTTTTCCATCAAAATAATTTGCATTGTTATGACTCCTTAGTGGCGATCTGTGTAAGGCAATAATGCGAGAAAACGCGCCCGTTCAATCGCCGTGCTCAATTGGCGCTGATAAAAAGCTCGGGTTCCGGTAATACGTGCTGGAATAATTTTGCCATTCTCACTGATAAAATCTTTTAAAAGCTCAATGTCTTTATAGTCCACATGCTTAATACCCTCCGCAGTAAATCTGCAAAATTTCTTGCGCTTGAATAACGGACGATTTGCTTTTTTCTCTTTTTCTTTATCTTTACTATCTTTACGTCTGGTAAAACGCGTCATAATTGGTGATCCTTAGTATCTGATTAAATAAGTTCGATCTGGTTAGCATGCAAAACGAGCTGTTGGTTCATATGGCTTTTTCTATTCAAAAAACCGGTCAGTTTCACCATACTATTTACCTGAAACTCGGCTACTCCCAGAGCCAGTTGATCCATTGCAATCGCGAAAATATCAAAAATTATTTGCCTCACTACCCCCGCTTCTGTTTGCCGAGATACATGATTAATGGTGAATTCGATTACGGCAATACCGGCTGGCGTATAACGCAAAACACCCAGCTTTATGAGTTTCCCACAAATAACTGTTTGATTACATTCCAATTGCAATTAAATCTATGCAGATGCGCTGGTTTCGTCAGGTATATCTTCAGTCTCCAACTCATCAATCGTTGATTCTGGAGCATCCACGCCAGCCGGGCTTGACCTTTCTTCCTGTCGCATCATTGGAGACGGTTCCGTAACCGGTCCGTCGGTACGAATGGTTAAATGTCTGAGAATGGCATCACTGAATTTGAACGCATGATCCAAGTCATCCAGTGTCTCTTGATCACATTCTATATTCATTAAAACATAATGTGCTTTGTGAACCTTCTGGATCAGGTAAGCAAGCTGACGGCGTCCCCAATCTTCAACGCGATGAATTTTACCATCTCTTGCGGTAACAATACCGCGATAGCGTTCGATCATAGCGGGTACTTGTTCACTCTGATCAGGATGAACAATAAAAACGATTTCGTAATGTCGCATATTTTCCTTATGGGTAAAGTCTCCCGCTCATGGCAGTAAGACAAGGTTAGAAAAGGCGATTTTACTAAACCAGCGGTACAATTTCAATTAAAAATCAATTCATCAGCTCGAACGATTGTTTTTCCTCAAAAGAACCAGACCGCAAGGCAAGTTTCCATACCGGAATATCACACCAATAATAAATTTCAACTGCGGATATCATTCGTCCGAAATTTTTGCACGCAACGATTTTTTTCGGCCATGCAATACTTTTTCTTCCAGCCGCTTGACCTTTGAAGCGGAAGTGGGCCGAGTGGGTTTTCGCGGCTTGATTTCCGTGATAACACAATTGATCAGCATTTGCAGCCGCGCCAGCGCATCGGCTTTATTTTTGATCTGGCTGCGAAAACGTTGTGCCTTGATAATTACAATACCATCACTGGAAATTCTACGATCCTTTAAACCCAATAACCTTTCTTTATACTGCTCTGGCAATGAAGAAGCTTTGATATCGAAACGCAAATGAATTGCGGTCGATACTTTGTTGACATTCTGTCCGCCGGAACCTTGTGAACGCACTGCCTGTATTCCGATTTCAGTCAACGGGATGACTATGCCTTTGGCTAAGATGAGTTCCGTTCCGCACATACACAATATTATTAGTCACCTAACCTAACCGGTAATAAATGGGTTAAGGCCGCAGTTGATTGATAGCGGCCATGGTAGGATAAAATAGCACTTTCGTGATAACCCGATACCCCTGTATCCCAAACAAAATGCGCATTGCAATCATTGGCGCCGGTTGCTCCGGACTCACCGCCATCAAACATCTCATAGAAGCGGGAATAGAAGATGTTATTTGTTATGAAAAAACCGACCAGATCGGCGGGAATTGGGTATACACAGCAACACCCAGTCATAGCAGTATCTCCATTACTACCCATACGATTTCCAGTAAGCCGATGTCGCAGTTTAGCGATTTCCCAATGCCGCCGGATTACCCCGATTACCCCAGCCACCAACAAATACTCGCCTACTTTCAGGCTTACGCACAACATTTTCAATTGGAGCAGTATATCCGCTTCCAAATTGCTGTTTTGCAAGTGCACAAAATCCAAAACGAACGATGGCGTTTGACCTTAAGCGATGGCACACAACCCGAGTTCGATTTTCTCTTGGTTGCAAATGGGCATCTATCGAATCCTCGCCACCCTGACTGGAAAAAAAATTTCTCAGGAAAATACCTGCATTCGCATGATTTCAAGAGCAATCATGGATTCGAAAATCAGCGTGTACTCGTTGTCGGAGCCGGAAACTCCGGTTGTGATTGCGCGATCGAAGCAAGCCGGAATGCAGCTTCTGTTGATATGAGCCTGCGTTCACCGCAGTATGTTATACCTAAACTTATCATGGGAAAACCCACCGACACTTTTGCTGCCGCTATGCGCTGGCTCCCGCGGCACATGCAAAGCTGGTTGCAAAGGCTCACTTTGCGCATTCAAATTGGACGATACCGTGATTATGGGCTACCCGAACCTGATTTTTCACCGACCCAAGCGCATCCAACCGTGAATTCGGAAATATTCGACAGAATACGGCATGGCAAGATCCATCCGCGCCCCGGGATTGAAAGTGTTACCGGAAAAACAATCCGCTTTACCGATGGATCGATTGCAGAATACGATGCCGTCATAGCCGCTACCGGTTATATCACCAGTTTTCCCTTTTTTGATCGCGATTTCTTAAATTGGGAAAACACCGCCCACATCCCGCTCTATTTGCGTATTTTTCACCCGGATCATCCCAGTCTGTTTTTTATCGGTTTAATACAACCGCAAGGCTGTATCTGGACATTGGCGGAAGCGCAATCACGCCTCGTATCGCAATTTCTGACCGGCAGAGTCTGTCTGCCTGACAATTGGCAAAAACTTGCGGTTACAGAAGGAAAATACTGGGCACAACAATTCCTGGCCCGCCCCCGCCATTCGCTCGAAGTTCATTACTATCCTTATCTCATGCAAATTCAGCGATTGCGTACACAAAAATGAAGCGCATGACTGAAAAAACCCATAACTACCCAATTTTGCAAATTAGAATAAACAATCCAGGAGCCCATATGACAAACCAAATAAATGTTGAGTCGGCCTAAGACATATTGCATACTAGCTGCGCTTCAATTTTCAAAAAATACACTCGACATCGCATACATTCTGATCTTTTCACTTGAATTCATTTTTTCACAGGCAATACAATGTTCATTAGCGTTCTTGATCTTTTCAAAATCGGTATTGGTCCGTCCAGCTCACATACCATGGGACCAATGGTTGCAGCCAATGATTTTCGTAACCGGGTTTCGGCATTCATCACCAGCAATCCTGTTCCGTCTTTTTTACAGGTACGTTGCACGTTGCGCGGTTCATTGGCTTTCACCGGAAAAGGCCATGCCACCGATCGTGCCGTAACATTGGGGATGAACGGACATACACCGCAAGGGCTGGCTACGGAAAACGTTAATGAACTGTTTGAAAAATTGTGGCGGCAAACTTCGTTTCAAGTTGATCATTCGGTTACCGTCCATTTTTCACCGCCCGAAGACATAATTTTTGATAAAGGCGAACCGTTGCCGGAGCATCCCAATGGGATGATCTTCCAGTTACTGGATGACACTGGACGAACGCTTCTAACCGAAACTTATTTTTCGATTGGCGGCGGTTTTATCACAACGATCGCGGAAATCGGACAAATTGTCGCGCCGATCAAAATGGAAGTAACCCGCTCTTGTGGCTTTCCATTTGATTCAGCTAACCAGATGATGAAAATGTCAGCCGACAGCGGCTTGACGATTGCGGCAATGAAACGCAGCAACGAGCTTGAGCGTATCAGCGAACAAGCGCTGAATGCCGGACTTGATGCGATTTGGAACGCCATGCGCACTTGCCTGGAAAAAGGCTTGACGGCGGAAGGCCAGCTTCCGGGCGGCTTGAAAATCAAGCGGCGTGCGCATGCCTTATACCAGCAACTGCAAGATAATCCGCAGAAAGCTACGCTCAATGATTGGTTGTGCGCTTACGCAATGGCCGTCAACGAGGAAAACGCCGCCGGTCACTTGGTTGTCACCGCACCAACCAACGGCGCTGCCGGGGTGATACCGGCAGTCATCTATTACGCGGTTAAACACGAAGGTGCAACACTGGAACAAGTCCGTGACTTTCTGCTGGTTGCCGGTGCAATCGGTGGTTTAATCAAGCACAACAGCTCGATTTCCGGCGCCGAAGTCGGCTGTCAAGGTGAAGTCGGTTCGGCGTCATCAATGGCTGCAGCAGGCTTATGCGCCATACAAGGCGGCTCCACCACTCAAATTGAGAATGCCGCCGAAATCGCATTGGAACATCATTTAGGCATGACCTGCGATCCGGTTGGCGGCTTGGTACAAGTCCCATGCATCGAGCGCAACGGCTTCGGCGCTATCAAGGCTTATACTGCGGCATCACTGGCAATTCGCGGCGATGGACAGCATTTTATGTCGCTGGATAATTGTATCGCGGCGATGAAACAAACCGGACTGGAAATGTCGGTAAAATACAAAGAAACATCGTTGGGCGGTCTCGCGGTCAGCATTACCGAATGCTAACAATTTTCATCAATGGATAGCCGCATTGTCAACACAAGATCAATCTGAATTCCTGCATACGTCATCCCCGATATCACACTACGCATCAATCCCGCCCGACCATGACTCACATACCCTCATAGCGTTTCAAATGACAAGCTTTGCCATACCAAACTTGAGCTAGGGAGAGTTAAAAAAAACGCCCGTAAGGGCGTTGATCGATTAACATAGGAAGATACGACGTCAGTCTAACACGATAATTGTGAAGGATTTGTGATTGCAAATGGACAATTTCGATTAACAATCGGCCGACATTCAAGCTATTCAAAGGTCAGAAGGACTCGATTAATATCCGATCGACTACAATCTGCTGCCTAATTTTACTCAGTACATTTTTATTGATCTGTGTATCATAGATCAGTGTTTGCAGGTGTCGATAAAATCGTTTACTTGAAAATCTTATCAAACAAAAAGGAATACTTATGGGCGCTATTTTCTTTTACATTTTTATTTATTTTCTTGGGTACTATGGTTCGAATGTATTGAACATGCTGACGGTGCGTCCGATCGTAACCAATCGGTTCATAGCTGCATTGCTGCCGGTTTACGGGGTTGCTTTTATGCATGCCTATATGATCGTCACCAAACCGCTGCCGCCAGGCAGAGATGTTACGGTCGAATTCGCGCTTTTTGAATTTGTCGCATTACCCGTCGTGCTTGTGACTGTAGGCTCGATTTACTTCATGTGGAACAACAAAGGAAATCAGGATGATCGTGCAGCCACTACTCCGGCACATGCTGATATTGAACGCGTAACAACTGAATCTTCCACTACGAACGATCAACAAACGGATGCTCATGCTGAAGTCGTCGCGAATTCCGAAGAAAAACAACACAACGGCAAAGTAGATCGCGATATAAGCAATAGCGGCAAAAGCTAATAATTCGATTGATTGATCAATCAATTCCCACAAGCCCGTTTTTACACGGGCTTTTTTCTAAAAGAACTTTACAGCTTTTTACTTGTGCGCCGCCCTATCAACGATCACATGCTCTTTTTGAACGCTTAACGTTCCTTGATCAATGATCGCCAATGTCAACCGCGAAATCGCCACGCGTTTTCCGGTAGCTTCTTCCAGTATATCTGTCTGCCAGACTTGAGTACGCCGGCCGGTATGTAGCGGCGTGCAAATACCTATGACATGACCCTGAGTTACTGCACGAATATGATTGATATTCAATTCCAAACCAACCGCCCGATATTTTTCAGGATCAATTGTCATCCAACCCGAGACACTGCCCAATGTTTCAGATAAAACACAGCTTGCACCACCATGCAAGATACCAAAAGGCTGCGTTGTCCGCTTATCTACCGGCATTCTTCCTTTCAAGAAATCGGAGCCAAGCTCAATAAAACGGATACCGATATGCTCACCCATATTGGCATTCCGCAAACCTTCCAAATAATCAACGGAATATTCTTTAAACCAAATACTGCCCATAGTGTTTTTTCCTTAAATATCCACTTATTTCGAAAGAAATTTTTAATTCTATAACTATTTCACAACACTATGGAATATCAAAACGAGTCGAACGCAAATAAACCCAGATTACTGACCAATTTCGCAAATTACAGAATCGCACACAACGAAGCTACTCAAGATTAAATTCTTGAAAAAATAATACGATAGTTTCAATTAACCCGTAAACAGCAATCATCAAACTCAGATAATTAATTTTGAGATTATTTCTAAACTTTCAAAGCTGATTGTCGTAAAAACAGCGGTAAAGTTAACAGCATACGATTACATCTAAACAGTTAAACGATTGTGCGTGGAAGAGATTGCACTAAAACAAAGATAATTTAGTTAAATTACGGAGAAATAGAATGCCTGACAAAAATTTAAAATTCTTAGTTGTGGATGATTTTTCTACAATGCGTAGAATTGTTCGCAACCTTCTAAAAGAACTTGGTTTTGTCAATGTTGATGAGGCTGAAGATGGCGCAGTCGCATTACGGAAATTACAAGATGGCAATTTTGATTTTATTGTCTCTGATTGGAATATGCCAAACATGGATGGTTTAACAATGCTCCAAAATGTACGCGCCAACGAAGCGCTAAAGAAGATCCCTGTACTCATGGTCACTGCTGAGGCCAAAAAAGAAAATATCATCGCTGCTGCGCAAGCAGGGGCAAGTGGTTATATCGTAAAACCTTTTACAGCTGCAGTTCTCGAAGAGAAGCTGAATAAAATATTCCAGAATATGGAAGCCAAAGTTTCTGCAAAAGCTTAATTTTTACGTTCAAAACAAACTACCGAGCCAAAAATGAATACAAAATCCCAAATTGAAGAAAAAATCGATGATGTTGCTAAAGCAACCGCTAAACCAAAATCAAGAAAAACTATCCGGCTAGCGGATCTGCCGCCTTCACAAACTGATAAAGATCATGAAGAAAACCAAACGGCAACAACTGATAAAAAGGTCATTGATCAGATTGGGCAAATGACCAGGAATCTGCATGACAGTTTACGTGAATTGGGTTATGACAAGCGTCTCGAGGCGATCGCCAATGAAGTTCCCGAAGCCCAGGACAAATTAACGTATATTGCAAGCAAAACCGAGCAAGCAGCCGAACGCACACTCGGTGCTACTGAAATAGCAATGCCGATACAAGAAAAACTTTCAGCCAATGCGATTCATTTATCTACACAGTGGAAACAAGCGTTAGAAACACAACAAAATAACCCTGATACGGAGAAATTTAAAACTCTTCTAATCGACACACTCCAGTTCCTGGATAACATTCCGGAACAAACCAATGCAACTAATGCTCAATTGCTTGAAATTATGATGGCGCAAGACTTTCAAGACTTGACTGGCCAAGTCATTAAAAAAGTTACCCATATGGTACAAAGCTTAGAAAAAGATCTGATCGATCTGTTGCTTGCAAATGTTCCAAACAAAATTTCACCAACTGATGAAGGCCTTCTGAATGGTCCTGTAACAAATCCTGAGAAAAGAAATGATATTGTTTCTAGTCAGGATCAAGTTGATGACTTGCTTGCGAGCCTTGGCTTTTAGTCGAGGTCTCGATTTTAAAAATGATCAACTTCTACGATCCCAGGCTGGCACACCTTAACCGTCAGCCTAGGATCAACTCCGAATAAAACTAAATGGTTCGAACAACTGAACCTTCATCTCTCAAGAAACAAGTTCATTGAATCGCCCCGGTTTTACCGGAGACTATTTGCCTTGAGTCAAACCGCATCGGCTGACTCCCTTAATTGGCGATAATATGCCATTTCAAATTCTGCCGATGGGATATTTCCGATCGGCTCCAATAATCGGCGATTGTTGAACCAATCCACCCATTCCAAGGTAGCAAATTCCCCGATCCGCCTCCGCTCTTCTTACCCGTGTCCGCAACGTTTCCGCTGTGCAGCCAATCTTCGACGCAATTGATTCTTCATCTTCTCTTATCTCCGGAAAGTCCAGGGTGATTCAAAACGCAGTTTTTGCCCATTGATATATAATCATTCGCATTTCACTTACGTGCAGGTACCGCGTGCCAGTATCCCGAAGCCTGAAAATATCGCTCAATTTTTTAAGCCTGATGGCATTGACCCATATCGGCATTGCCAATAGTCAAGCGGTTAATTTCAGCTATAAAAACGGCCCCCGGATCAAATCCGGTGACGGTAATTTTGAATTGGGGCTAAATGGTCGAGGTCACTTTGATGCGCATTGGTTGTATCCGGATCAGGAGAATCCCGATTACCCGGCGTTTGGCAGCCAGTTGCTGCACGGCGATGCCCGCGAAGGTTTCAATTGGCGGAGAACCTATGCCACGGTCACCGGAAAAATTCATCGCGTCAATTTCAAGTTCGAGAACGATTTCGCTATCAATGCCACGACCGCATTTCCGCATAGCCTGCGAGAGGCATGGGTGGCCACTCAATTAGGCCCGGGGCAGCTCACCATCGGTCAATTCAAACCATACCGGGGATTGGAGGAAATCACCAGCTCCAACGATATCACTTTGATGGAACGTCCGTCGACATCATCGACCGGCATATATGGCGGCCGCCAGTTCCTGACCGGTATCGGTTACCGCGCATTGATCCGGGACAATCTGGGATTCGGACTCTATGTCATGAGCTTGTCGCATTTCGGTTTGCCGGTAGAAGGCGCCAGCTATGGCGGACGGATGGTTTGGCTGCCGCTTGATCGAGAAGGACAGCTTTTTCACCTGGGACTTTCGATCAGCCGCGATACCGCCAACCGGGATTCGCTATCGGCCAAAGTCACCGATGTTTACGGCGGACGGCAAGGCATCAGCCAATCCTTGGGCATGGCCGGCGCCAGCTCCGGCGCGCCGGATCATAACAGTCAATCGACATTCGCCGCCGAAGCTGCGTATGCGGCCGGCCCATGGACATTACAAGGTGAATACGCCATTGCCCGGCTCGACAATACTCACTTGGCAAACGGTCATCCGCATGATTCTACGATTCAGGCATTCTATGCGCAGGCCAGTTGGTTTCTCACTGGCGAAACCGCGGTCTATCGAAAAGACCGCGGCGCTTTCGGCAAGCCGCAACCGATTAGCAAATGGGGGGCATTGGAGTTAGCGGGACGCTATGACCTCGCGGAAAATTTTTCACAAAACCTCAACAACAATCCTTGCAGAACCGGAACTTCCAGATGCCAGGTGCAAATTATTACGCTGGGAGTCAATTGGTATCCGTATTCCAATGTCCGCCTGATGCTGAATTATTACGTCACCGAGGCAATGCTCGGTCATACGGGTCATGCCACACCGGCGCGCGCCGATCATTTCTCGGTGTTATCTTTCCGCACCCAAATCAGCTTTTAATTCCTGCTGCAGGTTAGAATGCAAAATTCAGTTTCGCCTGTTTTTGCCGAGTGCAATAAACCAGCGCTGAATAAGCCATAATAATTTTTAAGCGCTATGCTAATCAAGCAATGAACATCCCCGATACCTTTCAGTTTGCTTTCCGTTCACTGACGGCACACCGCTTACGCACCGTCTTATCGGCTTCCGGAATTGCCATCGGTATCGCTGCAGTTATTCTGTTAACGGCTATCGGCGACGGCATCCAGCGTTTTGTACTGGCGGAATTTACCCAATTCGGCACCAACATCGTCACCATCACACCTGGAAAAATCAATACTCACGGCGGCTCCCTCGGCGCTATCGGCAGCGCACGGTTACTGACCATCGAAGATGCCATGGCGCTGAAACAAAGCCGTTACGCGCAATTTACCAATGCCAGCGTGGTCGGTAATGCCGAAATCCGCGCACAGGGCCGTAGCCGCCGGGTCACCGCATACGGTCAAGGTCCGGATTTCGCCAAGGCGTTCAACATGCAAGTCGAAATCGGCCAATTCCTGCCGGACGACGATCCGCGCAATCCGCGTGCTTATGTGGTGCTTGGCGCGAAAGTCCGCACCGAATTGTTCGGTGACGCGAATCCACTGGGCGCTTTGCTGCAAGTCGGGGGATCACGCTTCCGCGTCATCGGCGTGATGGCTTCCAAAGGGCAAGTGCTCGGTTTCGATCTGGACGACACGGTTTTCATACCGACCACCCGGGCGTTGGAAGTTTTTAACCGGCAGGGCGTCATGGAAATCCAGTTTTCTTATCTGCCCGATGCGCCGGTACAAGCGGTGGCCGATGACATCCGCCGCATTTTGATTGCCCGCCATGGCCGCGAAGACTTCACCGTCAAGCCGCAACAACAAATGCTGAATACATTATCAACCGTCCTGAGCGTTTTAAAATTCGCGGTCGCAGCCTTGGGCGGCATCTCCCTGATCGTGGGCGGTGTCGGCATGGTGACGCTGATGCATATCGCAGTTTCCGAAAGGGTTTCCGAAATCGGCTTGCTCACGGCAATGGGCGCCACCCGTGCGCACATCCGCTGGCTGTTTCTGCTGGAATCGACCGCACTGTCGACACTGGGCGGAACAACGGGATTACTCGTCGGTGCAGGTATTGCGTGGTTGCTTAAATTCCTGGTTAGCGGATTACCGGTGAACATTCCATGGAGTTTTGTATTGGGCGCGCTGGGTTTGTCGATGCTGATCGGATTGGCCGCTGGCGTGGTACCGGCGATGCGGGCAGCCAAATTAAACCCGGTCGATGCCTTGCGGACTGAGTGATTGTCTCACCTTCGGCAAACGCTGAAATATGCGCTTTTGCAAATCCGCACGCTTCACAAATGAACGATTATTAATTCAGTCGATCCGGAATCATTACTCCATAATAGATTTTTCCTCTAGCAAATAAGCGCCTGTTTTACCGTCTATTTCTATAAAACATTGATTATCATTTGTATTACTATCCGTACATACTCTCAAGCAGGTTTTTCCTAATGCTCATTCAGGTCTTGCAGGTGCGATGCAAAGGTTTATTTCCAATTCATTGATCGGCTTCACTTTGCTGTGCATTACCGGTGAACTGACAGCACAGGAATCAAAGGAACCCCGCTTCCGTTTAAGCGGGTTCGGCACCTTGGATGTAACGGCTGCCGGTACCAAACAAATCGGCTACCACAATGAATTCAGCCATGCTCCTCAATATGGCGGTGTTTCAATCTTTTCCGGCTCGGTCGGCGGCTTGCAACTGGATGCGGACCTGCTGCCCAAATTAAGCGCCACGATTCAAGGTGTTGTAAAAGAAAGAACCAAGCACGATATGTTCAATTTCCTCGATTGGGCTTTCTTGCGCTATCAGGTAACGCCGAACACTACCATCCGCGCCGGCCGCATGGGTATCGATCTGTTCATGCTATCCGAATACCGGAATGTCGGATTCGCGTATCTTTGGGCACGTCCGGTTGTGGAATTCTATATGCCGATCTCATTGAGTCATTTCGATGGATTCGACATTAAATATTCCCGCCGGATCGCGCCGGGTTTTTTTGAATTCAAAGCTTACGGCGGTCAGACCGGCTCGGATATCACCGTCAGTAGAGGCGATTTAAGTTTAAGGGAACGGCCCTTTTTCGGCGCTAACGCCTCTCTGGAAACCGATCACTGGAAGTTCCGCCTGACATTTGCATCCGCCGAAGTGCATGCCATCCGCAATCAACCTTATCACCAACTGTTTAATGCGCTGAATAACGTCCCTGCGGCATTGTGGCCGCAAGCGGCGGAAGTAGCCGGTCATATTTCCGCCGAAGGCAAACAAAGCAGCTATTACTCAGCGGGGATTGCGTACGATAAGAATGCCTGGGTGATGCAGTCCGAGTTCGCCTGGTTCGACTCCAAGTGGCCAAGCGTCAACTTGACCAACGGCTACCTGAGCATTGGCCGCCGGTTTGGCCCGGTTACTTGGTACAGCATCGGTTCCTATGCCAAATCGCTGAATTCTCCGCTGAATATCCTCACCGATCCCGCTGCGCCGGCCAATATCGCAAGACTCCAGGACATAACCGAGACCGCATTTAACCGGACTCTAATTGATCAGAATACTTTCTCGTTGGGCGCGCGCTGGGATTTGAATCACCAGACCGCCCTGAAAGCACAGTGGGACCATACCTGGATCAGAAAGAACGGCGGCGGTTTTTTGATTACCCAGGAGCCGCTGACGCAGGATACTTCCTTGGATACCTTCAGCGTCAATCTCAATTTCATTTTTAAATGATGAAATATTGGATTGCCATTTTCGTACTGCTGTTGCTGATATCCACTCAGGCCCAAGCGGATATCGTGGTTGTGGTGCATCCATCAAGCCGGTTGAAACATTTAACGCAACAGCAAGTTATCGATATCTACATGGGCCGCATTCATTCGGTCGGCGATATTGATCCGGTCATTCCCTACGATCAACCGCAAGACTCGGAAATCCGGGAAAATTTTTATCAATTCTTGATGGGACGGCCGATTGCTTTCATTAATGCGTACTGGGCCCGGCTATTATTCACCGGACGCGCTTCCCCACCGAGGCAAGTAACTGATAATATGAGCATCATAGATATTGTTGAAAAAAATCCAAATGTCATCGGTTACA
>Ga0209573_1002680_pt1 | contig 21821 bp, 15 predicted proteins | sample TNRBio252014_DNA_FD_185870 | JGI IMG/M metagenome (GOLD analysis project Ga0209573, IMG submission 185870) | Wastewater treatment Type I Accumulibacter community from EBPR Bioreactor in Madison, WI, USA - TNR Reactor_6/25/2014_ DNA (SPAdes)... | ecosystem: Engineered > Bioreactor > EBPR >...
TCCCAAGCGCTCATACCGCAGCCCCTTCGGGGCGAAGGTACCCCAGTGCACGCGCCGGGCCGCTCCCAAGCGCTCATACCGCAGCCCCTTCGGGGCGAAGGTACCCCAGTGCACGCGCCGGGCCGATCCCAGGCGCTCTTGCCGCAGCCTAGAGGGCGGAGGGTCGTCCAATGAGGCGCTGGATCCCGATCTGCGCGGTCGAAGACCTGCCCCGGCTGGGCGCGCGCCGTGTCCAAAGGCCGCAAGGCATGCCGGTGGCCGTCTTCCGCACGGCCGGCGACCGCGTGTTCGCGCTGCTCGACCGCTGCCCCCACAGGGCCGGGCCCCTGAGCCAGGGAATCGTGCATGGCGAGGCCGTCGCCTGCCCGCTGCACAACTGGACCATAGGCCTGGCCGACGGCTGCGCCGCCGCGCCCGACGAGGGCCGCACGCCGACCTTTGCGGTCAGGGTCGAAGACGGTCAGGTCTGCCTCGACGCCGAAGAGCTGGCCACGCGGGCGCTGGACCTGGCACCACCACGCTCCGGCTCCTGCGGGCAGGCCCGGACCTGCGCCTGAAGCCCCGATGGCCGAGACGCGCTCCACCTGTCCGTACTGCGGCGTCGGTTGCGGCGTCGTGATCGAGCATGACGGCGTGCAGATCACCGGCGTGCGCGGCGACACCGCGCACCCGGCCAACTTCGGCCGCCTGTGTACCAAGGGCAGCACGCTGCACCTGACGGCCGCGGCCCACCTGCAGCCGCAGGTGCGGGTGCTGCAGCCCATGGCGCGGCCCGGGCGCGGCCTGCCCCTGCAGCCGCTGGGCTGGGGGGCGGCGCTCGACGCGGTGGCCGACCGCCTGGCCACCATCGTCGAGCGCGACGGCCCCGATGCGGTGGGCCTGTACCTGTCGGGCCAGCTGCTGACCGAGGACTACTACGTCTTCAACAAGCTGGCCAAGGGTCTGCTGGGCACCAACAACGTCGACACCAACTCGCGGCTGTGCATGAGCAGCGCGGTGGCCGGCTACAAGCAGACGCTGGGCGCCGATGCGCCGCCGGCCTGCTACGACGACCTGGCCCATGCGCAGACGGTGTTCGTCACCGGGTCGAACATGGCCTGGACGCACCCGGTGCTGCTGCGCCGGCTGGAGGACGCGCGCCGCGCCGACCCGGCCCGCAAGCTGGTCGTCGTCGACCCGCGCCGCACTGAGACGGCGGCCATGGCCGACCTGCACCTGCAGATCCTGCCCGGCAGCGATGTCGTGCTGCACCACGCAATGCTGCATCTGATGTTGTGGGAGGGCCTGAGCGACCCGGCGTTCATCGCCGTCCACACCAGCGGCTTCGACGCCCTTCGGGACCGCGTGCGCGACATCAGCCCGGCGCAGGCGGCGCGGCATTGCGGCGTGGCCGAGGCCGACATCGTGCAGGCGGCCCGCTGGTTCAGTGGCCTGTGGCCCGGTGCGCCGGGTGAGCGCCGGCCCACGCTGTCGCTGTATTGCCAGGGCCTGAACCAGAGCACAAGCGGCACCGACAAGAACACCAGCCTGATCAACCTGCACCTGGCCAGCGGGCAGATCGGCAAGCCCGGCGCCGGCCCGTTCAGCCTGACGGGCCAGCCCAATGCGATGGGTGGGCGCGAGGTGGGTGGCCTGTCCAACCTGCTGTCGGCCCACCGCGACCTGGCCAACCCGGCGCACCGCGCAGAGGTCGCGGCGCTGTGGGGTCTGGCCGAGGTGCCGGCCCGTCCGGGGCTGGCGGCGGTGCAGATGTTCGAGGCCGCGGCCGACGGCGCGCTGAAGGCGCTGTGGATCGTCTGCACCAACCCCGCCCAGAGCCTGCCCGACCAGGCCACGGTTGAGCGTGCGCTGCAGCGCGCCGAACTCGTCGTCGTGCAGGAGGCCTATGCGACGACCGCGACCGCCGCCCATGCCGATGTGCTGCTGCCCGCCGCCAGCTGGGGGGAGAAGGAGGGCACGGTGACCAACAGCGAGCGCCGCATCAGCCGCGTGCGCCGCGCCGTGCCGCCACCCGGGCAAGCGCGGGAGGACTGGCGCATCGCGGTCGAGGTGGCGAGGCGCCTGGAACAGCGCTGGCCGCCGCGCCGCGCCGACGGTGCCACCCTGTTCCCCTACGACAGCGCCGAGCAGGTATGGAACGAGCACCGCCACAGCACGCGCGGCCGCGACCTCGACATCGGCGGCCTGAGCTGGGCCCTGCTCGACGAACCCCGCCAATGGCCCTGCCCCGAGGGTCAGGCCGAGGGCCGCGCGCGCCTGTACACCGACGGCCGCTTCGCCACGCCCGACGGTCGTGCGCGCTTCATTGCCAGCGCGCCGCGCCCGCTGGCTGAGCCGCGCGACGCCCGCTACCCGCTGTCGCTGACCACCGGCCGGCTGCGAGACCAGTGGCATGGCGGCAGCCGCACCGGCACGTTGGGGCGGCTGTTTGCCCACAGCCCGGAGCCGGCGCTCGAGCTGCACCCGCAGGAGCTGGCGCGCCGCCACTGGGTCGACGGCGAGCTGGTGCGCGTGCGCTCGCGCCGCGGTGAGCTGGTGCTGCCGGTGCGCGGCAGCGAAACCGTGGCGCCGGCGCAGGCCTTCATGGCCATGCACTGGGGCGACGAGTGGCTGGCCGGCGGCGTCAACCGGCTCACGGTGCCCGCGTGCTGCCCGCACAGCCTGCAGCCCGAGCTCAAGCACACGGCGGTGCAGGTCGAGGCGGCCGCGCTGCCCTGGCAGCTGATGGCCGCCGCCTGGTTGCCTGAAGACCAGGCGATGGCCACGCTCGTCGAGTTGCGTCGAATCGTCGGCCAGGTCGCCGGGCACGACACGGGCCAAGGCGCCGGCCATCTCGCCAGCCGTTTCGGTTACGTCTGCATCGTCCCCTTCGGCCGCGAGCCCGACACCCGAGTGGGCGTGCTGTTGCGGGCAGCAGCGGCCGGCCCGCTGCCGTCGGCGCCGCTGGCCAACGTCGAGCAGGCGCTTCGACTGGCCGGGCCCGAGGTGCTGCGCTACGTGGACAGCGGCGCCGGGCAGCGCCGCGCGATGCGCCTGTCGCCCGACGGCACGCTGCAGGCCTTCATGCTGGCCGGCGATGCCGGCGCCCAGGGGTGGCTGCTGCCGCTGTTGCAGAAGGGCGGCAGCGCCGCGACCTTTGGCCGCGCCCTGCTGTCGGCAGGAGGTGCGCCGCCGCTGGCGATGGCGGCACGCAGCCCCCAGGTCTGTGCATGCTTCGATGTCGACCAGGGCAGCATCCAGGCCGTGCTGGCGCGCACCGGGGGCGATGCAGTGGCCAGGCTGGGCGCCGTGCAGCGAGAGCTTCGCTGCGGCACGCAGTGCGGGAGCTGCCTGCCGAGCTTGCGCATGCTGGCGCGGCAGACCTCGGCGCAAGCCGGCCCTGTCATGGCTTGACCTGAGCTGAGGAGGCCTGGCCCGCCGGGCAGGCGGCAGCGGCAATGCTCAGTCGGGCGCGTCCGCCGGCTGCGGCCGATAGCGGGCGATCCAGTCCCGGGTGAAGTCGAAGCGCTCGGCCGCGAACACGGCGCTGAAGCAGGGGCCGGTCGCGTCCTGCTCGAGCATCACATAGAGCCAGTGCCGGTCACGGCGCAACAGCAAGGCATGGGCGGGCGCCGTGCCGCCGCGGCGGTAGAGCGCGTAGCGCTGCTGTGCCGCCAGCTGCAGCCGCTTCGTGTCGGCCGGGTCGAGCATGGCGCGCTCGGCCGTCACCGCCATCGCCAGGCCCGGGCTGCCGGCCACGCAGCTGCGCAGCTCGGCTGGCGGCCGCGCCGGCTCCGCCGCTGCCTGGCCCGGCACCCACAGCGCCAGCACCGTCCAGGTGGGAATCAGGAACCGCCGCCTGTGCATCGCCATGGTTGCCTCCCGCGCAGCACTCGCCGCCATCCTAGGCCTGCACGGCCGGCCTGGGGTGGGGGGAATGCACGGCCCCCGCTTGGCCTGCCTGCCAAACAGCCAAGATCCGGCAGCCCGATGAAGGGCCTCAGGCACGCCGCCGCGCCGTCATCGTCGCCAGCGTCTTCGCCGGCGCCCGCACCGCGATCGCCCTGGGCTGGCGAACAGCGGACGGTTGCGCGCGCTGCCGCCCGGCCGGCGCGCGTTGTGCGGGGAAGAGAAGTGCGCGCTCTTCGGCGAGCCCGACCGCCGGCTGGAGTTGGCCAAGGCCGGTGCCGACTTGCGCCAGTTCCAGCCACTCGGTGCACTCGCCGAGCTGTCGCGCACGGGCACACGCCGCGTGCAGCGCACCAGGGGCCCGCCGGTGGCGCTGTTCCGGACAGGCGCCCCGGCTGGACGCCCTGCGCGCTCGAGCGAGGTTCTCAAGGAAACGACAGGCGGCCAGGAGTCCCCTTGACGCCCGGCAAGCGCCGGTCGGGCGCGCTCCGGCCCTGGGGCGCTCAGCTGCCGGCGCTCAGCTGCCGGCGCTCAGTTGCCGGCGCGGGTCAAGCGCGGCGGCGGCGACGCGCCGCCCCGATCCCGGCCAGGCCCAGCCCCAGCAGGGCCAGCGAACCGGGCTCCGGCACGTCGTTTCCGACCCGGCCCGAATTGAGTGCGCCGACCAGGCCCAGCGTCGGGACAAGGCTTCCTTGTGCCGTCGAGTCCATGCCGATCACGATGTCGGTCAATGAGGCGCCGGAGGCGATGCCGAAGTCGCTCAGGTCGATCGCCACCGCATTGAGCTGGAAGCCGCCCGCGTCCTCTCCGGTGTCAATGGTCGGGTACGCGATCGTCGTGCCACCGATGGTGATCGAGACCATGAACTGGTTCGGTACGCCCAACTCGAACAGCACCAGGTCCGCACCGCTGCCATTGAGCAGCGTGTTGTCGGTGAAGCCCATCTGCACATAGGCGCCGGCGCTGAACGAGAACGCCCAGGTGCCGGCATCGATGTCGGTCAGCACGGCGCCGAGCGATCCGCCGGAGGTGGTGAACGCCCCCGACGAAGAGACCAGGCTGTCGGCAAAGGCGTTGTCGTCGAACGCAAAACCACCGATGGTCGTGACGGCAAAGGCTTGCGAGCCAGCCAGCAATCCGGCGGCGACCAGCAATCGAGACAAGAGCTTCCTGACCATGGCGGACCTCTCAGGGCAGTGGGTTGGGGACTCAGGGATGGACAAGCAATTTCTGGGCCCATGACGCAGATCATTGATTTTCAAGTTTGTTTTCCAACAAGCCGGCGCAGGACCCGGCACGGTGTCAAATTCCTCGACAGCCCGGCCGGCACCCGCGCCGCAGGAGGTGCGGCTGCATGGCATGCTTGTCCCATGGCGGCTGCAACGGAAATCGACGAAGGCCCTCAGGCCCGCCGCCGCGTCGTCATCGTCGGCGGCGGCTTCACCGGCGCCTGCACCGCGATCGCGCTGGTGCGGCATGCGCGCGTGCCTGTCCACGTCACGCTGGTCGACCCGGCCGAGCGCCCGGGGCGCGGGCTGGCGTACTGCAGCCGCGACCCCGACCACCGGCTGAACGCGCCGAGCTTCGGGCATTCGGTGATCCCGGAAGACGCCTGGCACCTGAGCCGATGGATCGTGCGCGAAGGCCTGCGCGAGTCCGACCCCGAGAGCCTGTGCGCCGACGGCACCGTGTACCTGCGGCGAGGCGACTTCGGGCGCTACCTGCAACAGACCCTGGCCGAGCATTCGAGCTGGCCGGCCAGCGGGTCGACGATCGTGCACCGGCGGGCGTCCGCGACCGCGCTGCAGGGTGCCGGCCCTGGCCCGACCGCGGGTCGGTTGGCGGTCGAGGTGGACGACGGCGGCCGGCTGCCGGCCGATCTGGCGGTATTGGCCACCGGCAATCCGCCGCCGCGCCGCCCGCCGGCCTTGCAGGGGCTGGCCGACGACGACCCGCGGCTGGCCCTGGACCCGCTGCGCCGGGGCCTGCCGGACTGGCCGGCCGAGGCAGCGGTATGGGTGCTCGGCAGTGGCTTGACGGCGCTGGACCAGTTGTCGACGCTGCTGCGCCGCGGCCACCGCGGCCCGGTCACGGTGCTGTCGCGCCATGGGCTGCGGCCCCAGCCCCACGCGCCACTGGCGCCGGCGATGGCCGGCGTGCGCCGGCTCGAGGACCTGGACGCACTGCCGCCGCAGGCCCTGCTGGCCCGGCTGAACGGGCCGCCGCCGGCGTGGCTGGACGGCGTGGCGCCGACGCTGCGCGCCTGGCTGCGTGCACTGCGCCGCCGCGCGCGCGAGCTGCAGGCGCAGCAGGGGCACTGGCAACATGGCTTCGACGAGTTCCGCGACGTGCTGTGGCAGCTCTGGCCGACGCTGCCCTCGCATGAACGGCAGCGCTACCAGCGCTCGCTGCGGCCCTGGTACGACGTGCACCGCTTCCGCTCGCCGCCGCCCAACGACAGTCTGGTGGCCGGCGCGGTGGCCGCCGGGCGGATCCGCTTCGTCGCCGGTCGGCTGCAGGCGGTGCAGGCCGGCGCGCCCGATGGGCTGGCCATCCACTGGCAGCCGCGAGGCCACGGGGCGACCCGCCGCGACCGCGCCGACGCCCTGATCAACTGCAGCGGCCTGGACATCGGCGGCGCGGCGGACGGCAACCCCCTGCTGGCGCGCGGGCTGGCCGAGGGCTGGCTGCAGCCCGACCCCTGCGGCCTGGGGCTGGCGGTCGACGAGCACTGTCGCGCCGTCGGCCGCCGCGGCCGGGTCGACGGGCGGCTGTTCCTGCTGGGCCCGCCGACGCAAGGCCGCTTCGGCGATCCGGTGGGGGTGATCTTCATCGCCGCGCAGGTGCAGCGGGCACTGGGCCCGCTGCGCGCGGTGGTCGAGGCCGCGCCGGACCGGTAGCCCCCATCCGCCCTCCCGCCGCCCGCCTGCGGCGGCCGCGGCATCCCCGGGCGCCGGTTGACTTTCGTCGCCCAGGACACTAGTGTCCGGTAGCCATGCACAGGTGCATGGTGAATCCGCACAGACGATGTTTCCGCCCGCATCCAGCCCCTTGCCGGTGCTGCTGGCCGTCACGCTGCCGCTGGCGGCGCTGTACGGGATGTTCCTCTGGTGGTGGGGCGGCCGCGGCCGGCCGCTGACGCCGGCGGAGGTCGAACAGGGCCTGCAGGCCTTGCGCGACGCCGCGGCGCCGACGACGCCCCCGGCAGACGCCGAGGCCCTGCTGGCCGGCGTGCGCCAGCTGCTCGCCGGCGACGACGGCCGCGAGTTCGTGATGGTGAACCTGGTGCGCCATCGCGCACGTGCCGCCTATCCGCCGGGCGAGCGCTGGGCCGGCCTGGGCGACGACCCGCGCGAGGCGGACCGCCGCTACGGCCGCGCCATCGTGCCTCACCTGCTGCGCCAGGGCTGCCTGCCGCTGTTCGTCGCCCGCCGCAGCGGCCGGCTGTTCGAGCCGCCGGGCGCCGAGGCCTGGCATTACGTGGCCCTGGTGCGCTACCGCAGCCGGCGCGACTTCCTGCACTTCGCGCTGGCCATCGAACGCGCCGGCATCGCCGTCCACAAGTGGGCGGCGATCGAGGCCACGCAGGTCTTCCCGACCCGGCCCTTGCTGAGCCTGATCACCGTGCGTGCCACGGTGGCCGCGGCGCTGCTGCTGCTGGGCGCGGGCCTCCTTGCGCTGGCCACCGGCGGCGCCGCCGTGGGGGCTTGAAGCCGTGCAGACCCCCGGCGTGCCGCCCGTGCACACTTCGCACCCCTCGCCCCGCACCGCAGCCCACCGCAGCGCACCGCCATGGCCTCGAGCAAACACCGCCCTCTGACGGTCGCGCTCTGCCTGCTGGCCGCACTGCTGCTGCTGGCCTGGCTGAACCGGCTGACGGTGCTGCAGTACACGCTGGGCTGGCATACCGACTGGCATCACCCGCGGGCGCCCAACCGTCCGGTGCCCTGGATGGCCGGGCCCGAGATGGCGGCGCGGCCGCCCGCCGGGCGGCCACCGAACATCGTCGTCATCCTGGCCGACGACCTGGGCATCAACGATGTCGGGCACCTCGCCGAAGGGGCCACCGCCAGCGGCGTGCCCACGCCGGCCATCGACGCGCTGGCGCGCGAGGGCGTGCGCTTCGCGCAAGGGCACGCGGCGGCACCGGTGTGCACGGTGTCGCGCGCCGCGCTGCTGACCGGTCGCTACCCCTGGCGCTTCGGCGTCGAGTTCACGCCCACGCCGGGGGCCATGGCGCGTGTGGCCGGGGCCTTGTATGCCGACGCGTCGCGGCTGCATCCGGTGCATGTCGACCATGCGCTCGCGCGCACCGTCCCCGACTTCAACGAGCTCGGCATGCCGGGCAGCGAGACCACGCTGGCCGAACTGCTGAAGGCGCAGGGCTACCACACGCTGCACGTCGGCAAGTGGCACCTGGGCAGCACGGCGGCGATGCGGCCCAATGCCCAGGGATTCGACGAGACGCTGTTCATGGAGAGCGGCCTGTACCTGCCTCGCGACCACCCGCAGGTGGTCAACAGCGTGCAGGACTTCGACCCCATAGACCGCTTCCTGTGGCCCAACATGCGCTACGGCGTCAGCTACAACGGCGGCGACTGGTTCGAGCCGGCGCGCTACCTCACCGACTACTTCACCGACGAGGCGGTCAACGCCATCCGGGCCAACCGCCACCGGCCCTTCCTGCTGTACCTGGCGCACTGGGGCGTGCACACGCCGCTGCAGGCCGCGCGCGAGGACTACGAGGCGCTGGCCCACATCCCCGACCACCGGCGGCGCGTCTACGGCGCCATGGTGCGCGCGCTGGACCGCAGCGTGGCGCGGGTCATGCAGGCGCTGCGCGAGCAGGGTCTGGACGAGAACACGCTGGTCCTGTTCACCAGCGACAACGGCGCGCCCGGCTATGTCGGCCTGCCGGAGCTGAACCGGCCCTATCGCGGCTGGAAGCTGACGATGTTCCAGGGCGGCCTGCGCGTGCCTTACGTCGCCCGCTGGCCGGCACGCCTGCCGGCCGGCCGCGTGCTCGACGCCCCCATGCACGGCATCGACATCCTGCCCACGCTGGCGGCCGCCGCCGGGGCGCCCTTGCCGGGCGGTGCCCGCATCGACGGCCTGAACCTGCTGCCCCACCTGGCGGCGGGGGCGCCGCTGCCGCCGGCGCGCGCGCTGCACTGGCGCGACGGGCCCTACCGTGCGGTGCAGGAGGGCGGCTGGAAGCTCATCGTGTCGGCGCGGCCGGCCCGGCAGTGGTTGTTCCACCTCGCCACCGACCCGCACGAAAGGCGCGACCTGGCCGCCACCGAGCCGCAGCAGCTTGCCCGCCTGCAGGCCTTGATGAAGGCCCACCACGACGACGCCGCGCCGCCGCTGTGGCCGTCGTTCATCGAGCTGCCGGTGGCCATCGACAAGACGCTGGACCAGCCGCTGCTCGCCGACGACGAGGTCGCGTACTGGTTCAACTGAGTCGCGGCGGAGCGCATGGGCATGCAGGGGCGGGCAGACGGTGGCAGGAGGGCGGCACGCGGGTGGCTGCATGCAGGCCTGCTGCTGGGCACCCTGGCCCTCGCCACCTGGCTGGCCCACCGGTGGTGGCCGGGCGCCGACCACGAGCCGCCGGCCGCCAGCTGCCTGCGCCCCGGGCCCGACATGGTGTGGGTGCCGGGCGGCCGCGTCGAGATGGGCGACGACGTGTACCCGGAAGAGCAGCCGCGGCGCGGCGTCGACGTGCAAGGCTTCTGGATGGACCGTACCGAAGTCACCAACGCCCAGTTCGCGGCCTTCGTGCAGGCGACCGGCTACGTCACCGAGCCCGAGCGGGCGCTCGACGCCGCGCGCCACCCGGGCGTGCCCGCCGACCTGCGGGTGCCTGGCGCCGTGGTCTTCGTGCCGCCGCGCCAGCTCTCGGGACTGGATCCCGCGCAGTGGTGGCGCTTCACCGCTGGCGCCCACTGGCGCCAGCCGGGCGGCCCGGGCACAGGCATCGACGGCCGCGGGCACTACCCGGTGGTCGCGGTCACGCATGCCGATGCGCTGGCCTATGCGCGCTGGAAGGGCCATGCACTGCCCACCGAGGCGCAGTGGGAGTGGGCGGCGAGCGGCGGCCCGGCGGGCGCTGCGGGCGCAGCCTCCGGCCCGTCGCCGCGGCCGGCGCCGCAACCCACGCAGGCCAACACCTGGCAAGGCCTGTTCCCGGTGCTCGACAGCGGCGACGACGGCTTCACGGGCCTGGCGCCCGTGGGCTGCTACGCGGCCAATGCGCTGGGCCTGCACGACATGACCGGCAACGCCTGGGAGCTCACCGCCGACCGCTGGTCGCTGCCCACGCAGGCCGGCCGCCTGCCCTCGGTGCCGCTGGCCGGGCTGCGCGGCCAGACGACGCCGGTGCAGCATGTCATCAAGGGCGGCTCCTTCCTGTGCGCCCCGAACTACTGCAGGCGCTACCGCGCGGCCGCGCGGCAGCCGCAGGACGAGTCACTGGCCACCAGCCACCTGGGTTTTCGCACCGTGCGGCTGGCGCCGGGCCCGACCCCGTGAGCGCGGCGCATGGGCGTCGATGAGGTGGCGCGTGATCAGCGCGCGCAACCGCTCCTCCAGCCAGGCCGGGTTGGACGGCCGTGCCAGCGCCTGGTGGCTGCCGACGACGGCCAGGTAGAACAAGGTCGCCAGCTCCTCGGCCAACGCCGGCTGGCCCGTCATCTGCACGAAGTGGCGCTGGAACAGCGCCATTCGCTGCTGGTCCACCTCGAGCAGCGCCTGCGCGACCCGCGCGTTGCGGCGGCCGAGGCCGCGCAGGGCGAGTTCGAAGCGCATGTGCTCGAGGTCGGCCCCGGCGTGCGCCAGCGCCGCCTCCAGCAGCCGCCGCAATGCGGCTTGCGGGTCGCTCGTCGCCAGGCCGGCGTCGACCGCCGAGTGCGCAGCGCGCTGGCGGTCCTGCCAGCGCTGCAGCAGGCCGTCGACCAGCTCGGACTGCTCGCCGAAGTGCCAGTAGAAGCTGCCGCGCGTGACCTTCAGCCCCTGCGCCAGGGTCAGCACCCGCACGCGGTCGAAGCCGCCCTCGACGACGGCGGCAAAGGCGGCGTCCAGCCAATGCTCCCGCGTCAGCCGCGCCTTCTCGGCGTGTTTCGCTCTCGGGGTCCTGGCCTTGCCTGCCACGGGGTCCTCGCGCAAACCCGAACAAACACAAGTGTACTGAAGCACTACAGTCACGTCACCCGGCCCGGGGTGGCGGACCCCTGTTCCACCGAACTCACACGGGTCTCGCGCGAACACCGCGGCCGCCAGCGCAGGGCCGGGGCCGAACACAGGAAAGAACGCCGATGTCGCTGCGCTCCCTCCTGATGCCGGCGATCAGCCAGCGGCTGCTTTCCGAAGCCCGGCTGCAGTCGCAGCGCCGGCGCGCCGAGCGGCGCCGCGTCGCGCGCGGCGAGCCTCACCGCGTGCGGCTGTTCCACCAGGTCGACGACCCCTACAGCGCACTGCTCGCCGCCGCACTGCCGGCGCTGGTGGCGCGCTACGACATCGAGCTCGTGCCGCAGCTGGTCGGCCCGCCGCCCGACGCCGCCGCGCCGGCCCGGGCGCAACTTGTCGCCTACAGCCGGCGCGACGCTGCGCTGCTCGCACGCCGCCATGGACTGGGCTTCGACGACCCCGGCCTGCAGCCAGCCGCCGCTGCGGTGGCGTCGGCCACCGCCTTGCTGCTGGGCGCGATCGGGCAAGGTCGCTTCGTGCAGGTCGCGGCCGATGTGTCGCGTGCCCTGTGGCAAGGGCACGCCCTGGCGGCGGCGGCCCCGGGGGTGGTGCCGGCGAGCGGCGAGGCAGTGGCCGCGCATGTGGGCAAGGCCGAAGCCGAGCGCGAAGGGCTGGGCCACTACCTGGGCGCCATGCTGCACTACGGCGGCGAATGGACCTGGGGCCTGGACCGCCTGCACCACCTGGAGCAGCGGCTGCAGGCCCTCGGGGCCGGCCGTGAGGGTGTCAGCGGCGCGCTGTTCCCGCCGCCCGACGAGTCCGCGCCCGCCGCCGCCGAAGCCGACGCCGGCGCGACGATCGACTTCTTCGTCTCCCTGCGCAGCCCGTACTCGGCCATCGTGACGCCGCGCGTGTTCGCGCTCGGCCGCGCCGCGGGCGTGCCAGTGAGGATCCGCCCCGTGCTGCCCATGGTGATGCGCGGCCTGCCGGTGCCGCGTGCCAAGCGGCTCTACATCAGCCTGGACGCGGCGCGCGAGGCGCGCCGCCTGGGCGTGCCCTTCGGCCGCCTGAACGACCCGCTGGGCCGGCCCACCGAGCGCGGCATGGCGGCGCTGTCGCACGCGCTGGGACGCGGCCAGGGTGAGGCCTTCCTGGGCAGCTTCATGCAGGGCGTGTGGGCCGAGGGCGTGGACGCCGGCAGCGATCGTGGCCTGCGCCGCCTGGCCGAGCGCGCCGGCCTCGCCTGGGACGGGGTGCGCGACGCGCTGGCCGACCCGGCGCTGGACTCGTCATGGCGTGGCAGCGCCGAGGCCAACCGTGCCGAGATGGCCTCGATGGGGCTTTGGGGCGTGCCCTCGTTTCGCGTCGGCACGCTGGCGGTGTGGGGACAGGACCGGCTGTGGGCGGTGGCGCAGGCGCTGCGCCGCCAGGGCAGCGCATGAAGCCTGCGCGCCTGCCCCTGCGCACGCGGCGCGGGCTTCCGGGCGGGCTTCCGGGCGGGCTTCCGGGCGGCCTGCCGGGCGGCCTGCTGTGCGGCCTTCTTTGGGGCTTGCTGGGCAGCCCGGCGTGGGCACAGGCGCCGCCGGCCACGGCCGCCGACCCGCGACCGAACATCGTGCTCGTGGTCGCCGACGACTGGGGCTTCAGCGACGTCGGCGCCTACGGCGGCGAGATCCAGACCCCGCACCTCGACGCCCTGGCACGGCGCGGCATGCGCTTTTCCAACTTCCACGTCGCCGGCTCCTGCTCGCCGACGCGCGCGATGCTGCTCACCGGCGTCGGCCACCACAAGGCCGGCATCGGCAACCTGGTCGAGTCCATGCCGCGCGCGCACCGTGGGCAGCCGGGCTACGGGGGTTCGCTGCAGCGTCAGGTGGTGACGGTGTCGTCGCTGCTGCAGCAAGGCGGCTACCGCACCTACGCCAGCGGCAAGTGGAACGTCGGCAGCGAGCCGCACAACCGCCCCGACCAGCGCGGCTTCGACCGCTCGCTGGTGCAGGGTGACACCGGCTCGGACAACTGGGACCCGGCGCAGCGCTACCTGCCGCACTCGGCGCGCGTCGACTGGTTCGAGGACGGCCGGCCAGCCCGCATGCCGGGGCACTTCTACTCGTCGACCCACTTCGTCGATCGCCTGCTGGGCTACCTGCGTGAAGGGCAAGGCAGCGGCAAGCCCTTCTTTGCCTACCTGGCCTTCCAGGCCAACCATGTGCCGCTGCAGGCCCCGCAGGCCTTCGTCGACAAGTACAGGGGCCGCTACGACGCCGGCTGGGCGGCCCTGCGCCAGGCCCGCCGCGAGCGTGCCGAGGCGCTGGGCCTGGTGCCGCGCGGCGCCGCGCCGGCAGCGACGCCGACGGCCGCCGACTGGGACCGCCTGGGGGCCGACGAACGGCGCTACCAGGCGCGGCTGATGGAGGTCTACGCCGGCATGGCCGACGCCATGGACCACGAGTTCGGCCGCCTGGTGGCACACCTGCAGGCCAGCGGCGAGCTCGCGCGCACGGTCTTCGTGTTCCTGTCCGACAACGGCCCCGAGGGCTCCGACTACTCGCAGGCGCGGCCCTGGCTGGCCACGCAGTACTCGCGCGCCTACGACCGCCTGGGCGGGCCCGGCGCCTACGCGGTGCCCGGGCCGGGCTGGGCCACCGCCAGTGCCTCGCCGCTGGGCAGCTACAAGTTCTACGCCGGCGAAGGCGGCATCCGCGTGCCCCTGATCGTCGCCGGCGTGCCCGGGGTCGCCGCGGGCAGCGTGCACGGTGGCTTCGCGCATGTCACCGACATCGTGCCGACGCTGCTGGACCTGGCCCGCCTGCCGCACCCCGGCACGCAGTGGCGCGGCCAGCCGGTCGAGCCGCTGGCCGGCCGCAGCCTGCTGCCGGTGCTGACCGGCGCCGCCGCCCGGGTGCGCACCGATGAAGAGCCGGTCGGCTACGAGCTGTCGGGCAACGCGGCGCTGTTCCAGGGCCACTACAAGCTGCTGAAGAACCTGCCGCCGTTCGGCGACGGACAGTGGCGGCTGTACGACCTGCAGGCCGACCCTGGCGAGACGCACGATCTGCAGCACGCGCAGCCGATGCGCTTCGCCGCCATGCGCCAGGCCTGGGATGCCTGGGCCGCGGCCCACGGCGTGCTGCCCATGCCCCCCGGCTACGACCCGGCCTGGCAGGTCACGGTCAATACCGTGATGAACTACTTCCTGCCACGCTACGGCCCCTGGCTCGCCGTCGTGCTGGCGCTGGTGGTCGCCGCCATGGTCGTGCTCGTGCAGCGGCGGCGACGCCGGCGCGCATCATGACGCGGCGCCGGGTCGCCGGCCTGGCGCTGGCGGCCCTGGTCGCGCTGGCCGCGGCGGGATGGCTGTCGCGCACGCCGCTGCTGCTGGCGCTGGCGCCACGCCTGGCCGCCGCGCAGATGGCCGCCGACCCGGCGCGTGAACTGCCCGACGGACTGCATGTGGGCCTGTGCGGCAGCGGCTCGCCGTTCCCCGACGTGCAGCGCGCCGGCCCGTGCACGCTGGTGCTGGCCGGGCAGCGGCTGTTCGTGTTCGACGCCGGCAGCGGCGGCGCGCGCCAGATCGGGCGCATGGGCTTCACGCATGGCCACATCGAGGCGGTGTTCCTGACGCACTTCCACTCCGATCACATCGACGGCCTGGGCGAGCTGATGCTGCAGCGCTGGGTGTCGACGGCGCGCCGCGAGCCGCTGCCGGTGCATGGGCCGGCCGGCGTCGAACGGGTCGTCGCGGGCTTCATGGCGGCCTACGCGCAGGACCAGCACTACCGGGTCGCCCACCATGGCCAGGCCACGGTGCCGGCCAGCGGTTTCGGCGGCGAGGCACGGCCCTTCCACCTCGGCCCGAGCGGCCGCGTGACGGTGCTGGACGACGGCGGGGTGGAGATCGTCGCCTTCCTGGCCGACCACGCGCCCGTGCACCCGTCGGTCGGCTACCGCATTGCCTACAGGGGCCGCAGCGTGGTGCTCAGCGGCGACACGAAGAAGTCCGCCGCCGTGCAGCGCGAGGCCACCGGCGCCGACCTGCTGGTGCACGAGGCGCTGTCGCCGACGCTGGTCGCGCGGCTGAGGGAGGGCGCCGTGCGTGCCGGCCGGCCCGCGCTGGCGAAGATCTTCGCCGACATCGTCGACTACCACGCCACGCCCGAGCAGGCGGCCGAGACGGCGCAGGCGGCCGGTGTGAAGCTGCTGCTGCTCAACCACATCGTGCCGGCGCTGCCGCTGCCCGGGCTGCAGCAGGCCTTCCTCGGTGGCGCCGCCGATCGCTTCCAGGGCACGCTGCGGATCGGCCGCGACGGCGACTTCGTCAGCCTGCCCGCCGGCAGTGCGGCGGTCGACATCGGCCGGCGCTTCTGAAACCCGACGCGCACACCCGCCGCCCCACCCATGCCCGAGCTCACCCCGATGAACGATCTGCCCGTCGTGCAGGAGATCCTGCGCACCCCGGAAGGCCGCTTTGCGCAGTTGCCGGGCTTTGCCTACACGCCGCGCTACACGGAGATCGGCGGCCTGCGCATCGCGCACATCGACGAAGGTCCGACCGACGGGCCGCCGGTGCTGCTGATGCACGGCGAGCCGACCTGGAGCTTCCTGTACCGCAAGATGATCCCGGTGCTGGTGGCCGCCGGCTGCCGCGCCATCGCGCCCGACCTGGTGGGCTTCGGGCGGTCGGACAAGCCGGCGCGGCGCAGCGACTACAGCTACCTGAACCATGTGCGCTGGATGCAGGCCTGGCTGCAGGCGCAGGAGCTGCAGGGGCTGACGCTGTTCTGCCAGGACTGGGGCTCGCTGATCGGCCTGCGCCTGGCGGCCGAGGCGCCGCAGCGCTTCGCGCGCATCGCGCTGGCCAACGGCGGCCTGCCCACCGGCCTGCACCCGGTGCCACGGGCCTTTCGCATCTGGCGGGCCTTTGCGCGCTGGAGCCCCTGGTTCCCGATCGGCCGCATCGTGCGCTCGGGCTGCGCTCTGGGCCTGGACGACGCGGCCATGGCGGCCTACGACGCACCCTTCCCGACCCGCCGCCACCGCGTCGCCGCGCGCGTGTTCCCGAGCCTGGTGCCGATCACGCCCGACGACCCCGAACGCGCGCGCAACGAAGCCGCCTGGGCGGTGTTCGAACGCTGGGACAAGCCCTTCCTGACGCTGTTCAGCAACCGCGACCCGGTAACCCGCGGTGGCCACCGCATCTGGCAGGACCGTGTGCCCGGCGCCCGCGGCCAGCCCCATGCGGTGACGCGCGGCGCCGGCCACTTCCTGCAGGAAGACAAGGGCGAGGAGGTGGCACAGGCCCTGGTGGCCTTCGTCCGCGCCGGCGCTCCCGCAGCGTGATGCAGCGCGCCCGCTGCCGACTCGACTGCCCGCGTTCGAGTTCGATTTCGAGGAAGGCGCGGCTGGACGGGATCACGCCCAGCGGGCGCTCGACGTCGACCCCGCCGCGACTGACCACTGAACAGCACGCCCCATTGCGCAGGTCGGCCTCGCCCCTGGGCCAGCGCGATCAGCTGCGCCCCCGTTGCCTTGAAGTGACCATGGCCCAGGCAACGGTGATCCCGGCCGCCGGTATTGATGACCCGCCTCACCGGCAGCGGCCTGAGCTGGCGCACCGCGTCGAGGATGCGCTGCGCGCCACGTGCGCTGGCATGGCCGCGCACGCCAGCCGGTGGCCTGCGTGCCGAGGTGCAGCCGGCGTCACGACTCGTGCTCAGGGCTTGGAGGGCGGGGGGGTCGACTTCCCGCTACGGCGAACGATGTCGTCGGCCCGTGCCTGGGCCAGCCGCTCCTCTTCCTCGGTCAAGGAGTTGGCGCCCCAGCCCGGGAAGAACCCGACAATCTTTTGCCACATGTCATCAGCCTTCCGGGCCGTCCTCGGATCGAGCTGGGCCAGCGCAAGCTCGTAACTCCTGCGCGAAATCGCGTCCAGGCCCTCGAAGCCCCTCAGCGAGGACAGCCAGATCAGGCTCACGACATGGCCCGCCTCGCCGTCGCGTCGGAGTCCGTCGAGCAGATCCGGACGCGAGCGTAGCGCGGCGGGCACCTCGAGTCCCGGCGGCGCCGACAGCGCCTGAGCTGCCGCGCCCTGGACGCCCAGGCGCAGCGCAAGGCGCGCCAGCTCGTCGCGCTGGCTCAGCAGTTCGGGGGGCAACAACTGACAGTGACGCTGAGTCTGCGCCATGTCTTCGAGCATCGCCGTGATGAGGCGTGCGCTTTCCGCCGGCAACGAGGCGCGGGCGCGCAGGCCGCTCTGAATGTGGCCCTCCAGCGCGTGGCAGCGATCGATGACCTCGACGGCGCTCAGAACCAGGGCGCCGTCGGTCGGGCTGGCCAGTGCGCCACGGACGATGGACAAGGGGTCCGTGTCGCCGGGAGCAGGCGCGGGTGGCGCGCCAGGGCTCGCCAACGATGAAGTCTCTCCCGACGAGGCCGCCGGAGTCAGTGGGGCAGGCAAGTCCGAGCGGTCGGGCAACGTTGCCGGTGCACGCGTACCAGCCGCACCCGCGCTCGCACCCGGGAGCGGCAAGCTTGGGGGTGCAAAGGCACCCAAGGGCGGCGCTGTGCTGGCGAAATGCTCACGCAGCACGGAAGCGAAGACTGAGAGGCCGAGCGCAACTGCCAGTGCGATGGGCAGGCGTTTTCGGAGGAAGTCTCTTGGTGACGAGTAGTGGCGGTTCACTTGGACGATTCGGGCGGTGGCGGAAAGCGCGCTGAGATTGCTGGAATACGGGACCAGAGGCCGCTAGGGAAAGTCTGCACAACCCCGACTGCGACGCGCGGTAAGGCGGTGCAGGCGCGGATCGTGTCGTGACGTGGAATCAGCAGGCTTGTAGAGGGCGTTGCGTGGCATGAGGCGCGCGAACTCCACCCGCTCAGCGCCTGAGTTGTTCGGCCTTCTCCAGCATCCGCGCCCATTTGCTGGTCGTGTCCAGCACCCCGCGTTTGCCGGGCTGCATGACTACGAACCAGGTGGGGTCCTGGCCCTCCTGGGGCTTGTCTGCGCCGCAGTAGCCGGCGTCGCCGAAGGCTGCTTGCTCCTGGCCGTGAGGCAGCCCACCGGCTTGCGTCACATCGTTGACGTTGGCTGCGGTACCGATGACCGTGCGCACCAGCCCCGACTCGGAATCCGCCCCGATGTGCGCCTTCATGCCGAAGTGCCACTGAGCTCATCCCGCTTTCATTGGAGTTGCTGACGACTTGCTCGCACCGAGGTCGGGGCAGCAGTGACGAGAGCGATCTCAAGTCCGCTTTCAAGGGCCGGGCCGGCCCGGTCCGGACCCCGCTTCCCGGCCGTCTGGCGCGGCGGCGTCGGCCGGGGCGGAGGACGGCGACGCAGCGTCGACGCGCGCCCAGGCCTCGCACAGCGCGCGGTGCTCGGGCACGCGCTCCAGGTAGCTGCGGCGCAGCGAGGCGTCGGCCACCGTCGAGGCGCTGCGCTGCAGTTCCTCATGGGCCTGCCGCAGCAGCGCCCTGGCCTCGTCTTGTTCGCCCGCGGCGTCCAGTGCCCGCCAGCAGGCCAGCACGGGCAGTCGCGGCCGGTGGGCGGCGTCGAAGTGGCCGTGGGCGTGCCACTGCGTCAGCAGCGGCTCGGCCTGCTGGCGGGCCTGGCCAGCGTCGCCGGCCGCCAGCGAGGCGAGCACGCAGCCGGCCTGGGCGTCCCAGGCCTGTCCGCCGGCACCAGCCTGCAACGCCAGCACGCGCCGGCAGGCGGCGTCGGCCTCGGGCCAGTGGCCGCGCGCGAGCTCGGCCTCGGCGCTGCACAACAAGGCCTTGGCGATGTAGTCCGGCGCCTGCACCGACTCGGCAATCTCCAGCGCTGCGCGCGCCTGCTCCAGCGCCTGGTCGGCGTCACCCCGCCACAGCGCCAGCCGGGACAGGTCCGACAGCGCCGAGCTCTCTATCGTGCGTTCGCCCACCGCACGCAGGCGCTGCAGGCTGTCCTCGGCCCAGCGCGTGGCCTGCTCGAGGTCGCCGAGGCCGAGGTAGGACTCGCCGATGTTGCAAACCACCACCGCCTCGGCCAGGCGGTCGCCCAGCTCGCGGCAGATCGCCAGGTCGGCCTCGTTCATGCGCAGCGCCTCGACCAGGTCGTGCTCGGCCATCGCGATCGAGTACAGCGTGTTGTAGTACTGCGCCTCGATGAAGCGCCAGCCGCCGGCACGTGCGGCCGCCAGGCCTTCGAGGGCCAGCGCCTTGGCCTGCGCCGTGCGGCCCTGGCTGTCCAGCGCGGCGGCCAGCATGCGCAGCGCACGCGCATGCTGCCTCGCGTCGCCGACGCGCTCGGCCAGCGCCATGCCGCGCCGCGCCTCGCGTTCCTGCAGGCCGTAATCGGCCACCCGCATGCCCAGGAAGGACAGGCGTTGCGCGACGACGATGCGCCGCGCGTCGTCGTCCAGCGACTCGGCCAGCGCGTGCAGCGCCTGCAGGGACTCACGCTGCTCGGCACGGCGGCCCAGCGTGCCCCAGGCCAGCTCGGCCACCTCGTGCAGCAGCCAGTGCGTGTGCGCCGGCGCCGCCTGCGGTGCGTCCTGCAGCAGCTGCAGCGCACGCTGCACATGCTCCAGCGCCGCGGCGGGCGCGAAGCGGTCGCGCGCATGGGCGGCGGCGCGGGCGTGGAACTCGACCGCCGGGGCGCGTTCGCCGGCCTTGTCGTAGTGCTCGGCGGTCAGCGCGAGCCACTCGCCGCCGCGCGCGTCGGCCAGCGCACTCAGCCAGTGCGCCAGCCGCGCGTGCAGCTCGCGCTTGTCGCGCCTGAGCACGCTTTCGTAGGTCACCTGGTGCAGCAGGTGGTGGCGAAAGCCGTACTCGCGCAGGCCTTCCAGCGCGCCCCCCGGGCGCGGCAGCACCAGCTCGCGCCGCACCAGCGGCGGCAGCGCGGCCTGCGCCGCGGCGTCCAGCGCCTGCAGCGCCTGTTCCCAGAACACCGCGCCGACCACGCTGGCCTGCTGCAGGGCGCGCCGCTCGCCCTCGGGCAGGCCGTCCAGCCGCGCCTGCAGCACGCCGGTCAGCGTGGTCGGCACGCGCGTGGCCTGCAGCCGTTCGGGCACGACCTGCCAGGGCTCGCCGCCGGTGACGATGGCCCCCTGGTCGACCAGCATGCGCACCAGCTCTTCCATGTAGAAGGGGTTGCCCTCGGCGCCGCGGACCAGCAGCTCGCGCAGTGCGGGCGGCACCTGCGGCAGCCGTTGCAGAAGCTCCTGCACCAGCGCGTCGGACTGCACCGCGTCCAGCGGCGCCAGGGCCATGCGCTGCTGCGGCGCGCGCTGCCGCGGCCAGTCGCCACGCCGCTCGTAGAGCGTGGGCCGCGCCAGCGCGACCAGCAGCAGCGGCATGTCGGCGTTGACCTCGGCCAGCCGCTCGAGCAGGTCCAGGCTGGCGTCGTCGGCCCAGTGCAGGTCCTCGAGCTGCATCACCACCGGCAGGCCTTCGCGCGCGGACAGGCGGCGCAGCAGCTGGGCAAAGGCGTGGAAGCCGCGGTCGCGCAGCAGGCGCGGGTCGGTGGCGATCGCCGCCACCTGCGGGTGGCTCAGGTCGCCGAAGCCGAGCAGGTGGGCCAGCAGCTGCGCATCACCCGGGTCCGGCGTGGCCGCCCCGTCGTCGGCGCTGAACAGCGGCCGCATCAACGCCAGCAGCTTGTCGCGTGCGGCCGCCGGTGGCTCGTCGTCGGCAAGCTGCAGCCGCCAGGCCAGCAGCTCGCGCAGCAGCGCGTAGGGCTGGCGCTGGCTGTGCGGGTGGGCGCGGCCGCGCCACAGCAGGAAGGGCTCGGGCCGGGCATCGCTCCAGAGGCGGAACTCGTCGAGCAGCCGGCTCTTGCCGACACCGGCATCGGCCACCACCGTCAGCGTGGCCAGGCGGCGCTCGCGCAGCAGCGTCTCGAAGGCGCCCTGCAGCTGCTGCAGCTCGGCCTCGCGCCCCACCATGCGCGTGGCCACGCCTTCGATGCCGCGCGTGGCGATGCGCAAGGCGCGTGGCTTGGCACGCCGTACCAGCACGCTGGCCACCGGCTGCTCGATGCCCTTGACGGCCAACGCGGGCTGCGGCTCGACCTCGAACATGCCGCGCACCTGGGCCCAGGTGTCGCCGCTGATGCGCAGGCCCCCGGCCGGCGCGGTCTGCTCCATGCGCGCGGCGACGTTGACCGCGTTGCCGCGTATCGTGCCCTCGGCGTCGACGCCGCCGCCCAGCAGCACGCCACCGGTGTGGATGCCCACGCGCACGCCGAAACCGGCATGGCCATGGTCGGCCTGCACCCGGGCGGCCAGCGCCCGACCTTCGTCGAGCAGCGCCAGGCCGCACAGCACGGCGTCCTCGGCGTCACGCTCATGGGAGGAGTCGGCCCCGAACACCGCCAGCAGGTTGTCGCCCGCGTACTGCAGCACCTTGCCGTGATGGGCCTGCACGACCGCGGTGCAGCGCTGCAGCGCGCCGTCCATCACCACATGCACCTCCTCCGGGTCCAGGCGCTGGGCGAGCGCGGTCGAACCGACGACGTCCAGGAACAGGATGCTGACCAGGCGCAGCGCCTGAGTGGCCGTGGCGGCCGTGGCGGCCGTGGCGGCCGTGGCGGCCGTGGTGGCCGTGGTGGCCGTGGTGGCCGTCGCCGGGTTGCCGGCCGCCGGCGCTGCCGCGCCCTGCAGTTCGGCCAGCCGGCTGCGCAGGGGCGCCAGCGCCGTCTGCAGCACCGCCGCCGGGATCAGGCCGCTCTGCGCCTGCAGGGCGTCGATCGCGGCCTGCAGGCGCCG
>Ga0209573_1002681_pt1 | contig 21815 bp, 19 predicted proteins | sample TNRBio252014_DNA_FD_185870 | JGI IMG/M metagenome (GOLD analysis project Ga0209573, IMG submission 185870) | Wastewater treatment Type I Accumulibacter community from EBPR Bioreactor in Madison, WI, USA - TNR Reactor_6/25/2014_ DNA (SPAdes)... | ecosystem: Engineered > Bioreactor > EBPR >...
AAGCGCTCCTCGACGAACACGGAACAGCCGCGGTGAAGGAGCAATTCACCCATCTCAAGGATCGCAGTCTCGAGGCTCTGCGCGAACACCTCGTCCGTTTCGGCGAGCGCGAGGTCACCGCCGAGGAAACCCTCGACGACGGCACCCCGATCCGCGTCTCGATCCGGTGCGGGGACGGCATGCTCGCGATCTCCTTCGCCGGCAGCGGCTCGGTACATTCCGGCAATCTCAACGCCACTCCCGCGATCCTCCAGAGCGCGGTGCTCTACGTGCTGCGTCTCTGGACACAGAGTCCCGTGCCGCTCAACGAGGGGCTCATGCGCGCCGTTTCGATCGACCTGCCCGAGGGCTTTCTGAATCCGCCCTTCGACGACGATCCGATGCGGTGTCCCGCCGTCGTCGGCGGCAATGTCGAGACGAGCCAGCGGGTCGTCGATACCCTGCTGAAAGCGCTCGGCGTTCAGGCCTGCTCGCAGGGTACGATGAACAATTTCCTATTCGGTGACGGCAGCTTCGGCTACTACGAGACCATCTGCGGCGGCTCAGGCGCGGGATCCGGATACGACGGCACCTCCGGCCTCCACACCCACATGACCAACACCGCCATCACCGATCCCGAGATCCTCGAGCAGCGGTATCCCGTGCGCTTGCATCGTTTCTCGCTGAGGCGCGGATCGGGTGGACGTGGCCGATGGCAAGGCGGCGACGGGATTGTTCGCGAGATCGAGTTTTTAAAGCCGCTGCAGGTTTCGCTCCTCACCCAGCACCGAGTCGTCGCGCCGTATGGATGCGAGGGGGGTGAAGCGGGGCAATGCGGACGGCAGACCTTGAATGGCGTGGAGTTGCCGGGCATCGCAGCGTTTGGTGCGAATGCCGGAGACCGGCTTGTGATCGAGACGCCGGGAGGTGGTGGTTGGGGGATGGCTTGAGGAGAACTCCGTGGGAGCGCGACTGGGAGCAATCCCTGGGAGCGCCGGCATCTCTGCCGGCGTCGTGGTGCCAGATTGGGGTCGCGATCGAAGTAGCCGCATCGGGAAAATCCTTGTCAGGGCGGGTATTCTTTGGAATTCTGCTTTGCGATCGTCCCGTGGATATCATTGGCGGTGCTGGTGTGCATCAACACGTCGTCAAATCTCGTTCTCCCGTGAAAACAAAGTGTGTGAAGATTCGGCTGAAGCCCGATTGCCTGGATCGAGTCCACACGTGGGCCGCTGAAGTCAATGCCCGATCTGAGGAAGCTCTTGCCACCTTGCACGACGAAGGCGTCGCGCTTGAGTCTGTGTTTTTAGACAGGAACAGCGAAGGCGACTTTCTGATTTATTATATGAGAGCATTGGATTTTGCCGCAGCCTCCGAGGTGGTAAAATCTTCGGAACACAGCATCGACGCTTTTCATGCTCAGTTTAAAGAAGATTGCTGGGAGTCAGGACAGCAGTTGCGGCTGCTGGTGAATCTGGAAAATCATCTCCTCATAGGTGCGCCGAACAGTGGTCCACGGTCAAACGTAACGCCGTCCCCAGAAACCTGAAGTCCGCAAAAAAAATGCTCCGCCTCTTCCGCAAACGTCCGAAACCTCGGGAGATCTATTTCCACGAGGACGACTATTGCCAGCAGCAGATCCTACCAGCATCTGAGAACTCTTCCGCAACCGAAGAGCTTGCGAAGATCTCCGATTTTTCGAGGGAGCATCGAGCGCCCGGCGGGGTTGGCTGGACAGACATTTACGTCAGAGATGGCACGGGGCCGGGGTTCAGTGCGTTGAGAATGACTCTGCAACAGTTTGAAGCGGCGATTCAAGAATTCCTTCCGAGGTTTGACACTGTCCATACAGGATACAGTTCGTATCGTCAGGAGTGCAAATTGACGGGAGCATGGGGCACCTCTGACTCATGCTGCGTCTTTGCCGATTGGAGTCAGTCCGGGATCATTCAGAACGTTTGGACAAGCTTCTTCGATGATTCAGAGGATTCCATTTCCCGTTCAGCCAGCGCCGTATCCGCTCTGGCTTCTCACTCACCGCTTGTCTATATCGACTGGGCGTGGGACTACACGGTAGATCCCGGCAACGAAGAAGTGTTCATCCGGCTTCTGAAGGACAAACTCGAAGCGATTGCCGAGAACGTCCGATCATCGAAACAAGACGGCTGATCGGCCTTAGTGTAGACCCGGATCGCCGAGCGTAGAAATGGCGCGAAGATTCAACGCGAATGAAGAGGAATGGAACGCGAATGGGCGCAAATGTTCGCAAATGCGTTGTGACGTAACGCTCATCCACGCCTCGCGCCCGGTTTCCCTTTGGCGGCCGATGACCTCCGACCTCCGACCTCCGACCTCCGACCTCCGACCTCCGACCTCCGACCTCCGACCTCCGACTTCCGATTACCGAAGGCCATCCCGCGCAAACACGCCGCATTTTCCATTTCCCCCGGCTCCTGCCGCTTCCTACACTGAGGGAATGGAATCCCCGCAACCTTCCCGTCGTTCCTTCCTTGGCACCACACTTGCCGCAGGCGCAGCAGCCGCCGCCGTCACCGGTCCCAATCTGCTCCTCGGCCAAGCCAAGGGGGCGAATTCGCGCTTCCGTGTCGGGGTGATGGGTCTCGGCCGTGGACGTGCCCACATCAAGGCCTACGGGGATGTGCCGAACGCGGAGATCGCCTACCTCTGCGACGTTGATTCGAACCGACTCGTCACGGGAGCGAGCACGATCCCGGAAGGCCGGCAGGAGAAGGCTCCGGAGAAGGTCACCGATTTCCGCCGCATCCTCGATGACCCGAACGTCGACGCCATCTCCATCGCCGCGCCGAATTTCTGGCACACACCCGCGGCGATCCTCGCGATGAAAGCGGGCAAGAACGTTTACGTCGAAAAGCCCGCGAGCTACAGCGCCCACGAGGCGATGCGCCTCGTTGAGGTGGCGAAGGAGACGGGACGCACGATCATGATGGGCAACCAGCGCCGCTCCTATCCGGGAGTGAAGCTCGGCATCGAGAAGCTGCGCTCCGGCGTTATCGGCGAGCTGCGCTACGCGCGCTCCTACTACACCGGTGCCCGCGAATCGATCGGAAAGGGCAAGATCACGCAACCGCCCGCCGAGCTCGATTGGCTGATGTGGCAGGGTCCCGTGCCGGACGCCCCATACAAAGACAACCTCGTCCCCTACAACTGGCACTGGCATTGGCTCTACGGAGGCGGAGAGCTCGCCAACAACGGGCCCCACGGTCTCGACATCGCCCGCTGGGCCATGGGCGTCGATTACCCCGAGCGGGTCTCCTGCACCGGCGGCCGCTACCACTACGACGACGACCAGGAAACGCCCGACACGATCACCGCGGTCTACGACTTCGGAAAGGTTGGCATCACCTGGGAGGCGACCTCGTGCCACCAGCGCAAGCCCGAAGCCCTGCCTTTTGTTTCCGTCTACGGATCGGAAGGCAAATTCGACTTCAATAGTGCGGCCGGATGGATCATCTACGACAAGGCCGGCAAGGAAGTGGAGAAACACGTCGAGTCACCGAGCGACGTGCCGCATTTCACGAATTTCGCCGACGCGGTCCGTGATGGAGTGCCCGTGCACCAAACGATCGGAGACGCGCAGACCAGCACGATGCTCTGCCACCTCGGCAACATCGCCTACCGCTCCACCGGCTCGATCCAGGTCGATCCCAAGACAGGACGTCTCGCTCCCGATCAATCCGCCGCGGATCAATTCTGGGCACGCGAGGCCTACCGCGAGGGTTGGGGCGTGTGACCAAAGATCACCGAACGCCAATTTGATCTTTTGCCGGCTCAGGGCGAGATAGGCACCGATGTCGTTCCGGCTTTGCCTGCTCCTCCTCTGCCTCTCGTGGGCGGCGATTTACCTCCCGGCGCTCGGGGATCCCGAGCTGCGCGGGGAGGAGATCCGTCGTATCCTCCCGGCCCAGGGCATGCTGGAAACGGGTGATTGGATCGTGCCGCGCATCGCGGGCGAGGTCTACGCCAACAAACCGCCGCTCATCAACTGGGCGGTCGCTGGGATGTTCGCCCTGACCGGATCGGATTCGGAAACGAGCGCGCGTCTCGTCTCGGCGCTTTCGATGCTCGCGCTGGCGCTGGCTTCGTTTTTCCTGCTGCGCAAACCGATTGGCAACGAACGCGCCCTGCTCGTCTCCCTCGCCCTGCTCACGACCCTGACACTGATCTCAAAAGGTCGCCTCATCGAAATCGAGGCGCTCTTCACCGCTCTCTTTGGCATTGCCTGTTTTCTCTGGATCAGGCTCTGGACGGACAATCGTTCCCCTTTGCTCATCTGGACCCTGCCTTACCTCTTTCTCGGACTCGGCTGTCTCGTGAAAGGGCCGGTGCACCTGCTCTTCTGGTTCCCCTTCATCCTCGGCACGTTGCGATCGGCGCGACACATGCGGTCGCTCTTCCATCCGGCGCATTTCCTTGGACTGTTCCTGATGGCGGGAATCTTCCTGCCCTGGGTGATTCTCAACATCCGCGCGGTCGGGGCGGGCGACGCCTCAGTCGGAAACTGGGCCGAGGAACTCGCGATCCGCGGCGATGTGACGCAGATGGAATGGGATCGCTGGCTCACGAATCCGCTGAAGATCCCGGGAGGGTTCCTGCCGTGGGTCGTGCCCTTTTTCTTCGCACTCTCCTTCCTTTGGAAAAAGCGGATCCGGCTCGAGCCGACGGTCCGCGGCGACGCGCTTCTTTCCGGGAGCCTCGTGGCGATCGCCTTCGGATATGTGCTGGTCTGTCTGCTCCCCGGCGGCGTGCCGCGTTATCTGATGCCGGTGTATCCCCTCGCGGCCTTGGTCACGATCGAGCTCTTTTTCCGCGTGCCGGATCCATCGCGTCTTCGTTATGAGACCTTCGCCGGGAAACTCAATCGAATCCTCACCGCGCTCCTTTTGGTGTCACCGGTCGTGATGCTGATTCTCGCCGGGGATAAGCCGGCCGCCGGTCGTTTGGCTCTCCTCTTGATCGGCCTCGCCGCCGTCGGCGCGGTCGCGTGGTGGATCCGTAACCGCTGGCGCGACCGCCCCACTTTTCTGCATACCGCGCTCCTGATCGCCGCCGGGAGCATCGCGCTGCTGCCGGGAATGCAGGACTTCCAGGGCGAACGCGATCTCTTCAGGAACGCGGCGGTGAAAATCGATGGACTCGTCCCGCCCGGCTCGCGCGTTGTCTTCTATGCCGACGACGACTTCCGCAACCGCTTCACCAAACACCTGCGGCTGCTCTACTACGTCCGCGAACCGGTTACCGGGATCGGTGAAACGGGTTCGCTGCCCGAAGACACGACGCTCTTCATCGGTCTGCCCGAAGCCGAGACGGCGATGCGGGAAAAACTCGCGGGGCACAATGTCGTGGCCGAGTCGGCGATCGACGTCCGCCGCGTCTCACTGCTCGTGCTGCGGCTCGAGCCGAAGTCCTGACAAAGACCCCCGAGGAGGCTCCTCAGAAGCCGCTCCGCTGGACCACCTTGCGCAGCTCGGTCTGGAAGGAGATCGCCTGCTCCTCGCTGGGACGGAATTCGGGATCGGCCATGTCGAGTCCGAGACGGCCCATCTGATCGAGCCACCAAGCGGCGACCTTGCCGCCACCGAAGTCGGCTTTACCGCTGATGATGGCTCCCGGACGAAGGACCTGATCGACGGTGACCTTGACCTGATCCTCGGCTCCTTCGGCTCCCTCTGGAGCGTCGGCATCCTCCCCGGCGACGGCTTCTTCTTCCTCGGGCTTCTTCTCCGGCTCGGGCTCGGGCGTGGGCAGGAGTTCGATTTTGAGATCTTCGAGGAGGAAACGCGTCTCGAGGTAGGTGACGCGGATTTCGAACTCGTCGCGGAGCTTTTTCTGGATTTCTGGCACGCCATCGCCCGCATCGGCCCAGGACTGGATCTTCGAAATCTGCTCTTCGCTCAGGGATTTGGCTTTGCTCATGGAAATTTTCCCATCCCATAGCACAGTTTTGCCCATCATGCCACCCTCCGAACACTCGCCGAACTGGGACGATCTCTACCTCGAAAAGACGACCCCATGGGACAAAGGAGTCCCCGCCCCTCCCCTGCTCGAATGGATCGCGGCGAATCCGGGACAAATCGGAGGCCGCATCCTCGTGCCGGGCTGCGGTCTCGGTCATGATGTGCGCGCCCTCGCCGCTCTTCAGGGAGTTACCGAAGTCGTGGGGCTCGATCTCTCGCCCACGGCGGTTGGGTTGGCGGAGGAATTCCCGAGAGTGGGAACGGAATCCTATCTCGCCGGCGATCTCTTCGCCCTCGCCTCCGATCATCTCGGCACCTACGACTGGGTCTGGGAACACACCTGCTTCTGCGCGATCGATCCCTCGATGCGTGAGGATTATGTCAGGGCCGTCCACAGCGCGCTCAAACCCGGAGGCCACCTCCTTGGTGTCTTCTACCTCGATCCCTACGACGACGAACATCAACCCGGAGGAGGCCCGCCGCACGGCAGCAGCCTCGAGGAGCTTTCGGTCTGCTTTGAAGAATCCGGCCGCTTCCTCATCGAGCACAGCGCCGTTCCCGGCAAAGCCTATCCCGGACGGGAAGGACTGGAGCGAACCGTCCGGATGCGCCGGATCTGACCACGGGCGCGGCCCCTCACGAACCCACAAAAGCCGTGCCGGCGCCGACCTGCTCCTGCTCAATGATGGCACCGGGCTCGAAGGTGATCGTGCAATCGGTCGCCGGATGGGTAAAGCCGCGGAAATGACCGCCGCTCTTGACCCGGTAGCTGTTGCCCGAGCCGGTGTGAGCGACGACGGAGCCGCCGCTTTCGATGATGAAAACACAGTCGATCCCGCCCGCGCCGATGATCTGTGCCCCGGAAGGAACCCGGTAGGTCATCCCCTTTTCGTCCGGATAGAACATCGTCCCCTGCACCGTGGTCGAGCCCGCCGCGCCGACCGGTCCGGTTTCCATCGTCTCACATTGCGTGAGAAAGAGAACGGCTCCGAGCAGGCAGATTCCACGAAACACGGGCTTCATCACGGGATGGGTTCGGTCTGGGGATTTCGGTTTGATGACGCACCTTCTTGCGCTTAACGGTTCCGTTCAAGTCCCATTTTCCGCCCCATGAAAGCCCTCACCCTCACGGCATACAACCAATTTGAATTCAGTGACGCTCCCGAACCCGAGATCGCGGAGAACGAAGTCCTCGTCTCGGTGAAGGCCTGCGGGATCTGCGGTTCGGACATCCACGGCATGGACGGCAGCTCGGGCCGCCGCATCCCGCCCATCATCATGGGTCACGAGGCCTCGGGCGAAATCGCGAAGGTCGGTCCGGCGGTGCGGCAATGGAAGGTGGGCGACCGCGTCACCTTCGACTCGACCGTCTATTGCGGCAAATGCCCCTCCTGCCTCGCCGGTCAGGTCAATCTCTGCCCCAACCGCAATGTCCTCGGCGTCTCCTGCGGCGATTACCGTCGTCACGGCGCCTTCGCCGAATACGTCCGCGTGCCCGAGCACATCCTCTACGCGATCCCCGGCGACCTCTCCTATGAGCACGCCGCCTTCGCCGAGCCGGTCTCGATCGCCCTCCACGGGGTGAACCGCCTCCCCCTGAAGCCCGGAGACTCCGCCGTCGTGGTGGGAGCGGGACTCATCGGACTGCTCGTGATCCAGGCCCTGAAAGCCAAAGGTGCCGGTTTTGTCGTGGCCGTCGACATCGATGAAAAGCGCCTCGCTCTCGCGAAGGAGCTCGGTGCCGATGTCTCCCTCGTTTCCAGTGACGCCGTACCCGCCCAGGTCCGTGAACTCGTCGGCAATCCCGATGGAGCCGACCACGCCATCGAGGTCGTCGGATTCGGCCCCACCATCAAGATCGCGGTCGAGTCGGTCCGCAAGGGAGGCAGCATCAGCTGCGTCGGCAACCTCAAGGCCGAAGTCCCCTTCCCGCTCCAGCTTCTCGTCACGCGTGAGCTGAGCGTCTTCGGCAGCTGCGCCTCGGCCGGCGAATACGGCGAAGCCGTCGAAGCCGTCGCCTCGGGCAAGATCAAGGTCGAGCCGCTCCTTTCCGCCGTCGCCAAACTCGAGGATGGCGGTGATTGGTTCCACCGGCTCCACAAGAACACCGAAGGACTACTGAAGGTGGTCCTGAAGCCGTGAACTAGAAACGAGGACCTGCGAGGTCGCCTGAGTCCGACCTCCGATCAAGCACCTCAATGCCAATCCTCGCCAAGCCGGCGGGTCGATAGCGCCTGCCAGTCGTCCTGGAGCGGATTGGGTGCTTCCTCGCCCTGAACCTGGGCGAAGATCTCCTCAATTTCGGTCTGCACGGATAACTCGAGCTCTTCGAGAGCCTCGGGACTTTCAAAACAATCAGCGAGGATGCGCTCGCGGGCGAGGGCGACACAGTCGCGGCCAAAACGGCCCGCACGGGCCTCTTCGGGCACGTAGCTGGCATCGTCGTGCTCGCCATGGCCTGAAAGGCGGAGCAGTTTTCCCACGACCAACTGAGGTCCCTCCCCTCCCCGCGCCCGGGCGATCGCGGTGCGGAAGGTCTCGAGACAGGTCATCAGATCGGTCGCATCGATCGAATAGCCGGTGATCCCGTAGCCGACGGCCCGATCGACGAGATTCTCGCAGGCATACTGACGGGACGTCGGGGTCGAATAAGCGAATTGATTGTCCGCCACCGCGATGACGAGGGGCAGTTTTTCCACCGCCGCCTGGTTGAGTGCCTCGTGGAAGGCACCGGTCGAGGTGGCCCCGTCGCCGGCAGCGACTCCTCCGACATAACCGGATTCTCCGCGAAAGCGTTTCGCGATCAGCATCCCGTTCACGACCGAGATCGAACTCCCGAGGTGACTGATCATCGCCGGCAGTCCCTCGCGGGGGCGTCCCCGGTGGATGTTTCCGTCCCGCCCGTGCATGGGACCGGTGACTTTGCCGAGGTAGGTCCGCGCCCCATCCAAGAGTGGCTCGCCAAATCCGGTGCGGCCGGCCTGGTCACGAATGAGCCCGGAAAAGACGTCGCCGAGCCGACGGTCGAGCTGGCCGCCGAGGGCGTAGCTGAAAGCCTCCTGCCCGCGACCCACGTAGACCCCGCCGACGATCTTTCCCCCGCGGTAGAGGGCCGAGACCTTTTCCTCAAAGACCCGGGCCGTCAGCATCACCCGGTAGGCAGCGACGAACTCGCCCGCAGTGATGCGGGCGGAGACAGCGGCGCTCTGGAAGACTCGGGCGGACATCTGGAAACCTATCCCACCCTAGCCGCCGCCGACGGCTCCCCGCAACGAAATTTTTCCCCCTTTCCCCCGCCAAAATGGGGTTACAGATACCGCCATGAAACTTGGCGTAATCGGTTGTGGCAAAATGGGAAGAGCCCTTGTCGGAGGCATCATCCACGCGGGGCTGTGCCGCGCCGACGAGGTGACGGTCTACGACACCTACGAATCGGCCTCCGCCGCCATGGCCGCCGAGCTCGGCGTGAAGGTCGCCTCTGACAATGCCACCGTCGTCGAAGCTTCCGAGGTGGTGCTGCTCTGCACGAAACCGCAGGGTTTCGCCGGGATGCTCGCCGAACTCGGGGAAAGCCGCGACCGTCTCCTCATCTCCATCGCCGCCGGGATCCGCCTCGCCGCGATCGAATCGGGCAGCGGCGGACGACACCGCGTCGTCCGTGTCATGCCGAACACGCCCGCCCTCGTCGGCAAGGGCGCCTCGGCCTACGCCCTCGGGTCATCCGCGACCGAAGCTGACGCGGCGCTGACCGAATCCCTTCTCGGTGCCGTCGGCTACGTCTGCCGCGTCGCCGAAGACGACCTCGACGCCGTTACCGCCGTCAGCGGGAGCGGGCCGGCCTACTTCTTTTTCATGCTCGAAGCCATGATCGCCGAAGGCATCGCCCAAGGCCTCACTCCCGAAATCGCCCGCGATCTCGCCGTCCACACCGCCGCCGGAGCCGCCGAACTTGTCCTCGGCACCGGGGAAAATCCCGCGACCCTCCGCGAGAACGTGACGAGCCCGAACGGCACGACTTTTGCCGCCCTCCAGTATTTTCGGAGCAAGGACTTCGAAGCGATCGTGGGAGGGGCCGTCGCCGCCGCCGCGGACCGCTCGCGCGAGCTGGGAAAAGCGTGACGCGACCCTCGCGCGACGAGAAGTTCGCAATCACTCTCCTTGCGAAATGCCACGGGGAGCCGTTTCTTTCCCCATATCCATGACCGATCTCCGATCCCACTACGAAGCCCACGGACAGGGCCACGTCTTCGCCCATTTCGACTCCCTCTCAGCCACCGAACAGCAGGCCCTCCTCGATCAGGCCACCGCGATCGATCTCGCCGAAGTCGCCTCGCTCCATCAATCCCTCGTGAAAGGCGATGGAGGCAAACACGAGTCGCTCCTCGAAGGACTCGAACCCGCCGATTACCTCCCTCTGCCCGGTCATCGCGAGGACGCCAATGCCAGCCTCTGGCGTGAGGCCGTTCTCAAAGGCGAAGGTGCGCTCCGCACCGGACGCGTCGCCGCCTTCACCGTTGCCGGAGGCCAGGGCACGCGTCTGGGCTTTGATGGACCGAAGGGCACCTATGGTGTTACCCCCGTGTTGAGTAAATCGCTCTTCCAGGTCTTCGCCGAGAAGATCCTCGCCGCGAGCCGGATCTACGGTCGTCCCGTCTCCTGGTATCTCATGACCTCGGTCCTGAATCACGAGGAAACCGTTTCCTTCTTCGAGCGTCACGATTACTTCGGACTGAAAAAGGAGCGCGTCCATTTCTTCACCCAGGGGTTCATGCCCGCGGTCGATGCCGAGGGCAAAATTCTCATGGCGGAAAAGGGTGAGATCGCCCTGAGCCCCGATGGTCACGGTGGGGCCCTGCGCGCCCTCGTGCGTTCCGGCGCGGTCCGGCAGATGGAGGCCGATGGGGTGGATACGATCAGCTACTTCCAGGTCGACAATCCCCTCGTGCGCTGCCTCGATCCCACCTTCATCGGATTCCACCTCATGAACGAGTCGGACCTCTCCTCGAAGATGGTGCCGAAGGCCTACGCCGGGGAAAAAGTCGGCGTTTTCTGCCAGAAAAACGGCCAGGCCATGGTCGTGGAATACAGCGACCTGCCGGAAGAGCTCACCAACGCGACCGGTCCTGATGGCGAACTCCGCTTCCGCGCCGGCAGCATCGCGATCCACATCTTCAACCGCGACTTCATCGACCGCCTCGGCAGTGGCGACGACGAGACCGCCCGCCTCCCCTTCCACCTCGCCCACAAGAAGGTGCCCTACGTGGATGCCGCCGGCGTGCGCCACGAACCGACCTCGCCGAACGGCTACAAGTTCGAGATGTTCGTCTTCGACGCCCTCCCCTTTGCGCAGAATCCCGTCATCATCGAGACCGAGCGGGCCGACGACTTCTCGCCGGTGAAAAACGCAGAGGGAGTCGATTCCCCCCGCACCAGCCGCGACGACCAGCTCCGCCAATTCGCACGCTGGGCCCAGGCCGCCGGGATCGATTTGAAGACCGACGAAACCGGTCTGCCCCCCTTCGCCTTCGAGGTCTCCCCGCTCTTCGCGGACACCGCGACGCGGTTCAAGAAGGCCTGGGACGCGCTCCCGCACCAGCCGGTCCTGACCGAGGGTCTCGTGCTGGTGTGAGCGATGTCCGGGCGGAGGGCGCTGACGCGCCAAAAGGAGTGGTGGAGTTTTGGAGTGGTGGAGTCATGATACGAGGCATGGGACCTGCCTCCATCGGGAGGTGATCCCAACCTTTCGCTTTTTTACCTTCACACCTTTCACCGGCGCTCCGCGCCGCCGCCACCATGTCCCCCGAAGCCCGTCTCGCCGAACTCGGCATCGTCCTTCCTCCCGCCCCGAAGCCGGGCGGCGTTTACAAACCGCTCGTCATCGTCGGCAAGCTCGCCTGGCTTTCGGGTCATGGCCCCTGCGTCGATGGCGAAACCTACGAAACCGGCCGTGTCGGGGCCGATCTCACTCTCGAACAGGGTCAGGAAGCGGCGCGCAAGGTTGGGCTCTCCCTTCTCGCGACGATGAAGCGCGAACTCGGATCGCTCGACCGCGTTTCCCGGCTCATCAAGACCCTCGCCCTCGTCAATTGCACCGACGACTTCACCCAGCAACCCCAGGTGATCAACGGCTTCTCGAATCTCTTCGCCGAAGTCTTCGGCGACGACGGCATCGGCGCCCGCAGCGCCCTCGCCGCGAACACCCTCCCGGGCAACATTCCCGTGGAGATCGAGATCATCATTGAACTGAAGGACTGAGCGACCATGGAAACCATCGCGAATCTCGAATCCGTTCCCTCACCCGCCCTTCTCTTCGACGTCGATGCGATCCGGCGGAACTTCGATCTGATGCTCCGCATCGTCGGCGGCGATGCCTCGAAGCTGCGTCCCCACATCAAGACCCACAAGTGCGGCGACATCCTCGAACTCCAACACGGACTGGGCATCCGCCAGGTCAAGGCCGCGACCATCGCCGAGGCCGAGCTCTCCGCCCAATCGGGCATGACCGATGTGCTCATCTCCTACCCGCTCGTCGGACCAAACGTGACGCGCCTTTTCCAACTGATCGACACCTATCCGGACACGCAGTTCTCCTGTCTCGTTGATTGCGAGGAAGCGCTTGGTGCCTTTGTCAGGACCGGCCATGACCCGATTCATCTGTTTGTCGATCTCGACTGCGGCATGCACCGCACCGGCATCGCTCCCGGCCCCGGAGTCGTCGCCCTCGTCCGCGCCATCGTCGCGAATCCAGCCCTGCGTTTCGCGGGCCTTCACGCCTACGACGGCCACATCCACGACACCTCCCTCGAGGCGCGCACCGAGCAATTCGAGGCCGCCATGACCATCGTCGAGGAAACCCTCACCGCGATCGAAGCGGAGGTGGGCCTCGTCCCGCTCCTCGTCGCCGGCGGCTCGCCCACCTTCGGCCTCCACGCCGCGCGCGCCCTTTCCGAACCGCGTCCCCGCCACTGTTCGCCGGGCACCACCGTGCTCTGGGATTGCGGCTACGGACCGAACTACACCGACCTCCCCTTCGAGGCGGCGGCTTTCCTTCTGACGCGCGTCGTCTCCCACCCGGGAGACGGTCGTATCTGCGTCGACCTCGGACACAAGGCCGTCGCAGCGGAGAATCCCATCACCCGTCGTGTCGCCTTTCCCGCGATTCCCGACGCGGAATTCCTTTCCCAAAGCGAGGAGCACCTCGTCCTCGGCGTGGCCGATCCCACGGTTTGGCCCGTAGGCATGGAACTGATCGGCATTCCGAAACACGTCTGCCCGACCGTAGCGCTGCATCAGGAAGCCCGGCTCATCCGCGACGGTGCGATCACCGGCGAAGCCTGGAAGATCGGCGCACGCGATCGCCGCATCACGATTTGATATCGATATACCCGAATGAAAGTGACGTTTCTCTCAGCGTTTCTTTTCCTGGTCTTCCTCTCCGTCGCCAGCGCCGAACCAGTCGTCTGGACCCATCAAACGAGTGAGGGCGAGGATGCCACCAGCGTTCATCACTACCTCTACGCCGAAGAGCAAGGCGAAGTGAGACGAGTTCGTTGGATTTGGAACGGCGGTGCCCAGAACGATCCCACCGTGACCGAGTTTTTGATCGGCGCGGATCAGATCACGGTAAAAGAATTCACCGGCGCGCGGAAGAACACCGACGAGATTATCGCCGGGAAAGACACGTCCCTCAAACTCGACAAAGAAATTGCCATTCCGACGGGAGGAAAGTCGGTAACGGCCCTTCTCGAAACGACTCCGAAGCTCACGGAAGTCCAGCGCAACGCGCTCGAAAATCTCGAGAGCATCCTCGAAATGGAGCGGGAGCCGGTGAAGTGACCCCGGTCACGGCTTCGCCTTCGTCGACGGCGTCCACCAATGATCGAGGATCGATCTCAATTCCGTCACCGTGTCAGCCAAGCCGGGATCATCCCTGAGATCCCGCTTCTCCGAAGGATCCTCGGAAACCTGGTAAAGGGCTTCGGCTTTCAGGTAGTCCCCCCACGGTTTCGCCCCGTGCGGCACGATCAGCTTGTAGTCACCCTTCCTCACCCAGCGATAAGCGATCTCACGCTCCGGGTGACTGAGCGATTCCGCGTCGCCGGGGTAGATCTCGCCGAAGACGGGGCGGTCCGGCTCGAGCTCGCCTAACAGATCAACACCCGGCATGCCGGCTCGGGCCGATTCCGGAAGTCCCGCGGCCTTGAGGAGAGTCGGCACGATGTCGATGCTGCTGACTAGGTCCGAATGAGTCGCGGGTTTTACCTTGCCGTCCCACCTGATCAGGATGGGACTCCGGACGCCCTCGTCGAATGGCGCGCGTTTGCTCATCTTCGTATGGGCGAACTCCTCGGGACGCGACTTTTCGGGCTTCGTCGACGGACTCCACCCGTTGTCGGCGACAAAGACGAAGATCGTGTTCGCCGGATTGCTGTTCATCTCCACGAAGTCAATCAACCGCCCCACCGTTTCGTCGAACTGGGCGATGGAGGCATAATAAGGCAGTTCGTGCGGCTCGACACCTGGCCGTTGTTTCGCGATCTCGTCGTAGCGCTCTGGTGAGTCGTGCGGTTGGTGCGGGAGATAGGGAGCATACCAGACGAGCCAGGGCGTCTTCGCGGATTCACAATCGCGGATGAACGTCTCGATCGGCTCCATCGTCTCGCGTCCGATCGCGAGCCCGTGATCGCCGTTACCATGGGCGACGATCTCGCCGCCCGGCAGCTTGCGGCCGCCTCCGTAGCTCTGCGAGGCGGGAGGACCAGTAAAGGTGGTCATGCCCTCGGTGAAGCCGCCATTGCGCCAATGCCCTTCCCAGAACTTTCCGGTCTGGAGGCAGCGATAACCGACCTCGGCGAGGAGGCGAGGCAGGGTCGGGACGCGCTGGATCAGTTCGAACTCGGCGGAGCGCGTCTCGACATATTCCTTCGCCGTGGCGATGCGATTGAAGGCCGCGTTTCCCGGAGGACCGTGATTGAAGTGGACGAGGTGTTGGTGCGGATACAGCCCGGTCATCAGCGTCACCAGAGAAGGACGGCAGACGCTCGTGGTGAGGTAGCCGTTCGGAAAACGGGCCGATTGCGCGGCGAGGCGGTCGAGATTCGGCGTGTGCACGGACTCGTTGCCCATGAAGCCGTAGTCCGACCAGGTCTGGTCGTCGGAAATGAGGTAGACGATGTTGGGACGATCGGCGGCTTGGCCTGACAAAACCACCACCAGCAAGGCGAAGCCCAGCAAGGTCCTCATTCCGGAATCCGGTTCAGCGTGTACCACGCGTTGGGATGATCAAGCGCCCGGCCCGAGACGGACTTCAACCCCGTCGTGCGCAGCTCATGCACGTAAAGCGGCTTCAATCCCTCGACCACGAGTCTGACCTTCATCCCATCATCCGACGCGGTTGCCGAGACCACTTTCAATTCCGCTGTTTCCATTTCCTCGCCTCCATAGGCGGAGGAATATAGAAAGGTGAAGGAACTCATTTCGAAGGCGTCCTTCAACGAGGCCGGTTCCACCGCTTCGGTGAAGACCAGTTCAAATCCGTCCGGCTTCGCCCGCATCTCGCGGATCGCAAACGGAGCCTTCTCCAGACGCACCCGCGAAAGTCCGTAGGAACGGTTCCCCAGCGAGGACCAGCCGCGATTGGTCATGCCGACAAAGAGCGAGCCATCGGGCGCGAAGCATAGCCGCACCACCGCCGCGGGAAAACCGCCGAGAAAGGGAAAACACGCCCCCTGGTATTCCCCGCCGACCTTCTCGAGAAAGACGCGGTTCACCGCCGAATTGGTGAACTCACCCACGAGCATCTGCCCGTCGAAGGGACCGAACTTTCCGCCCTGGTCGATCACCTGGATGTCGGTCGCGCTGCGTCCCATCTTGTTGTAGGGCAGCCAGACGGCGGGCGGAACGAACTCGGGCGATTCTTCCAGCGCCTTGGGATATGGTTGGTTCGGCTTGGGGATCACCGTCATCTGGAAAGGCGCCTCGGGTGATTTCAAAGAGTCGATTGATTCCTGATTCCCATAAAAAACGCCCGGCCGCAGATGATAGATCGGCGTCGCGGGGATCCAGGTGCCCTGCTGGTCGGAGAAAAACATGTCACCCTCGAGATTCGCGCCAAGGCCCGAGGGCGAACGCATCCCGAGCGACTTCGGCTCGAAGCGTCCTTCCTTCCCGATGATACCGCCCCAGCCTTTCCAACCCTTGGTATTCTCCGAGAGATCGCCCATGCCGAGATTGAGGGTCACCCAGCGGTTCCCCTTCCCGTCGGGTTCGGGACCGTAGACATACTCGTGGTAATTCCCCGTAACGCCCCAGCCATCGGCTTCGGTGAGGTATTCATCGGCGACGTCGTCGCCATTCGTGTCGCGCAGCCGCGTGATCTCGGCGCGCTGCGCGACGAGGAGATCATTGCCATCGTGCAGCAGACCAAGCGGCTCATGCAAGCCCGTGGCGAAGCGGGTGTAAACGATCTCACTGGGCTTCTTCGAAAGAACACCGTCGAGAAACCAGACCTCGCCCTTGCGGATCGAGACGGCGAGACGGTCGGGACCGATCCACTCCATCCCGCTGACCTCGAGACTGATGCCGTCGCCGGGCTTCCATTCCTTCGAACGCGAATCGTTCGGCGAACTGGCCGTGAGGATCTCGGTGACCTCGTAACCCCCGGCCCCGAAGGCAAGCGGAGCGGCAGCGAAAAGCAGGGTGTAAAGAAAGCGCCTCATTTCCAGGAATAGGTGAATGTCAGGGTTTTCTCCCCGGACTTGGTGCCGACCTCGACATCGGCGGGATGCGTCACCGTGGGAGCACTCCCCTCGGTCCATGAGAGCGTGCGAACCATCGCACCGTCCGCCACCGAGAAAGCCTCGCTCACCTCGCGATCACCGTCGTTGTATAGAAAGACCGGATTGCCCGCCGCATCGAGGCGGTAGCCGCGGAAACGACGGCCGGTCTCAGCTCCCGTCTCGGGAAGCGCGGCCACCTGTTCCCCGAGAGGCTTTTCAAAGGGCGCGTGACGCGAATACCAGGTCTGGTAGGCATCGAAGAAGGCTCCGCGCCAGACCACAGCGGGACGCGCACCACCGCCGTCGTAGGCGAGATTGATGCCGCCCGGGAATCCGACGAGAATCGCCTTCGTGCCCGTGCCCTCGAAGAAGGTGCGCTGGAGGATGGGACGATCGGTCGGGACGAGTTCGTAGAGGCCCGAGGTGCGGTCGGGGAAGCCCTCGGGTAGTCCCTCGCCCTTGCCGATGAAGGACCAGATCGCGGCAATCTGCCGTTCCGTATCGCCCCCTAACACATCCCTCACCGTCGCCTGTCCACCGGGCCACAAGGGCGGCATGAGCGTGCCGGGCCGGTAGGCGGCGGGATTGAGCAGGTAGCTGCGGAACCACTCGGGACGCATGCGTTGATCCAGCGAACTCAGGTCGAGCGCCTGGATCCCGAGAGAACGCTGCCCGCCCCAGGTGTGACAGGTGATGCAGTTCGTGCCGCCGACGATGCCAAGGAGTTTGCGTCCCGCCTCAAGATCCTCGGGATGTTCGACGAGGGGCTTGGCATCCGCCTCTACATCGATCTTCGCCAGCCACGCGGCGAGCGCTTTGGCATGGGCCGGATAGACCGGCATGAGCGTTTTCACATAGGATCGCACGCGGCTGCCTTCGGCGCCGGCGAAGACACCTTCGAGCCATGGTTGCTGCAATTTGTGGCCGATCCCGGTCAGTGGAGGAGCCAGTCGTCCCGAGTCACCGAGGGCTTCGTCGCCGACAAAGAAGGGATTCGTCTCCGGCGTCGGACCTCCGATCCCATCGCGATCGTGACAGGCGTAGCAGTTCATCGCCGCGAGGGTGAGTTTGCCATCCGTGTCGTCCGACGGACGATCCTTCGCGAGGAACGCGAGCAGCGAATCGCGCTGCGCATCCGTGAGCGCGTAGCGGGGAAGGCCCTGGGCCGGCTCGGCGGAAAGGCAATGGCCCGTCCCTTCCCCGTGTCCTGACAAAACCACTACCGGGGGGGCCTTGATGCCCTCGATGGAGTGGCAGGCCGCGCAATTGAGCTTGGAGACGAGTTCCTTGCCGCGGGCGACGTCCGCGGGTGTCGCCTTCGGCCAGGGTTTGACCGTCGGGGCGGTGCGAGGGTCCGAGTCACGGTAGTCGAGGAGATGCGCGGTGATGTCGGTGGCTTCCTGCGCCTCGAGAGGCAGGTGGGGCATGCGTCCGTCGCCGCGGTAGCGCGAGGGATCGGTGAGAAAGTGGTTCAGCGCCTCGAAGCTGGTCTTTTTCCCCAAGTCGGGATGGGCCACCGCGAGAGCCGAAGCAGCGAGGTCGGCAGGCGCATGCGGTGGATGAAAGTCGGGCGTGGGCGCGTGACAGGCGACGCAGCCCTTCTCGTGGTAGAGGGCGCTTCCGCGCTCGGCGTTGGCGTGGCGCGGGGCAACGAGCTTCAGGCCCTTTCCGAGAGTGCCGAGGTAGGCGAGGATGGCGTCGAGTTCGCCATCCTCCAGACCGTGCGCCATCTCAGGCATGGTCGAGCCCTGACGGCCCGATTCCGGATCACGCAGAAACTCCGCGAGCCAATCGCGCTCGACGCGTTTGGCGAGATCGACCAGATTTGGCCCGCGCCGCGGCACGACCACCGCCGAGCCGCCGTGACAGTTCGCGCATCCGAGTTCGGAGAAGAGGATGGCACCGCCCTCCGCGGTCGCTGCGCCGGCATGGAAACGCTCGTAACCGACCACATGGGGAGCCGAGTGCAGATCCGGAACGATGGAAAGCAAGATCCCTGACAAAACGACCAAAGAGGGTCGGGTCACGGCCCCAAGAGGGTCTTGTCGGAGCGCGCTCATACCTTCGCGAGACATTGATCGAGATAGGCCCTCGACTCGTTGATCTTCTCCGTGATCCCGCCCGCGGTCGGCAATACCGGAACGCCCCGCGGGGTCGGGTGCATGAAGATCTCGGCGAGGCCGTCGAAACCGACCTCCTTCAACGCGGCCACGATCGGCACGTAATCGAGCGCGCCGAAGCCGGGGAGTTGTTTCAATTCCTCTTCCTTCGGCATCGTTTGCTTCGAAGAGGGGTGATACTCCTGGAAGTAGATGAAAGGCAGGTTCGCCTTGCCGCAGTGGCGGATCAGGGCAGGGATCTGATCAATCGCATCATGGAGGTGATGCGGCGCGAAGGCGATACCCACGGCTTTCGAGGGATTCAAGTCCGCAAAGTAGCGGATCGAATCGGGCGAGGAGAGCATCGAGCTCTTGTGGTTCTCGATCGCCATGGTCACTCCGAGTTCCTCGGCGAGTTCGTAATGCGGCTTGAGTTTTTCAAAGAAGGCGGTCACCTGCGCTTTGGCCTCCGCGCCCGAGACATCGGCGTCACCCATCTTGCCCGAGCCGCAGACGGTCATGCGTCCGCCGTTCTTCTTTACCCAGCGGAGTTCGTCATCCTGTTTGAAAGGACCGAGCGGATAGCAGGTCGAGACCGACATCGGCACGCCGTGCTTTTTCAAAAGAGACTGGAAAGCCTCGTCGCCCATCTCCGTGATCTGTTCGCGCTGGGTCGCGTGGACCTTGCGCCAGATGTCGACGGATTCGGCACCCGCCTTCTTCACCTCGCCGAGCACCGTGTCGACAGGCATGTCGCCGTAGAGGGCGGAGGAAAGCACGTAACGGATCGTGAGCCCCGCGTTTTCCGCCGCGCGGATCGCGGAGGGCACGAGCAAGGTGGAGCCGAGTAGCCGGCAGGCGTCGCGTCGGTTCATGGATTCGGGGGTTGGGTTTTGGGGAGTCTGTCAGGACCGCTTCGCGGCCTCTTCTTCGAGCATCTTGATCCACGGCCCAACGTAGTGACCGTTGTCGTGGAAGGTGCGGCCCGAGACGAGATTGCCGTCGATGACGCAGGGCTCGTTCACGTAGATGCCGCCGCAGATCTCGAGGTCGAACTTGCACTTCGCCACCGTGGCCATGCGACGTCCGCGGACCCGGTCGGCCCGGGCCGGGATTTCGACGCCGTGGCAGACGCTCGCGCAGGGTTTGTTCTGGTCGAAAAACCACTGGGTCATGCGGATGAGATCCTCGTCCTCGCGGATGTACTCGGGAGCGCGACCACCGGAGAAGAGAATGCCGAGATACTCCTCGGGGTTCACCTCGGAGAAAGCGAGATCGGCCTTGATCTGGTAACCCTCCCACTCGCGGGTGATCGTCCAGCCGGGACGCACCTCGTGCATCACCATCTGGTAAAGGCGCTTCTCCGGCGCGATCACAACAGGTTGGATCTTCGCCTCCTGAAGACGGTAGAAGGGATAGAGGGTATCGACGGTCTCGGTGGCGTCACCGACGACAATGAGGGCTTTTCCGATGAAATCTGACATGAGCCGAGAATAGCGGGTTTGACAGGAAAGTCACTCCCCTTATCCTTCAGCAATCCTCAGGTTTTTCGTCACCTTGAAATCATCCTCGCACAATCCGGTGAAACGGGTCGCGATTCTCGTCGAGACGACCCGAAGCTACACCCGCGACTTGCTCTCCGGCGTCTCGCGCTACCTCCAGAGCCACGGGACCTGGTCGACCTTCCTCGAGCTGCGCGCCTTTGAATCCTCCGTACCTCCGTGGCTCGCCGGATGGGATGGAGAGGGTATCCTCACAAGAACCCACAGCGCCGAAATGGCCAAGGCGATCCGCGCCGCAGGCGTGCCAACGGTGGAACTGCGCTCCACCAAACACACGCCGGACCTCCCCTTCATCGGGATGGACAACGCCCTCATCGGCCAGACCGTCGCCGAGCACTTCCTGAACCGCGGCTACCGCCGCTTCGCCGCCTACACCCTCGACACGGAGGAGTTTTTCCGGGAACGGGTCAGCAAATTCGTCTCCCGCGTGAAGGAAGCCGGTTCGGACTGCACCCTCCTCCCGGCGCAAGGCGAATCGACGCCGCGCGACTGGGAATCGCACCAGATGCGCCTCATGCATTGGCTCGAATCGCTCGCGAAGCCGGTCGGAATCTTCGCGGCAAACGATCAGCTCGCCGTACGCCTCCTCGACGCCTGCCGCCGCGCCGCCATCGCTGTGCCGGAGGAGGTGGCCGTCGTCGGATGCGAGAATGAGGAGACCCTTTGCGAGTTCGCCTCCCCCGCCCTGACAAGCGTGCGTTTTGACGGGCTCACCGTCGGCTGGAAAGCAGCGGAACGGCTCGACCGGCTCATGCGCGGGGAGAAGGACGACGGTCGCCCCATTCTGGTGCCGCCGAAGGGCATCGAGGTACGCGCGTCGTCGGACGAATTCGTGATCGAGGATCCCGTGGTGCTGCGAGCCGCGCGCCTCATCCGCGAGCGGGCCTTCGCGGGGCTCAGCGTCGCGGAACTCTGCGACGAACTCGGCGTTTCGCGCAGCACCCTCGAACGACGCATGAAAGCCGCCCTCGGCCGGGCGCCGAAGGACGAGCTGCTCCGTGTCCGTTTCCGCGAAGTTAACCGCCTCCTCCGGGCCACGGACCTGACCATCGACCTCATCGCCGAACAGACCGGATTCACCCACCCGCACTATCTGCAGACCGCCTACCGCGAGCGCTTCGGGATGACTCCTGGGGAGTATCGGCGAGGCCAGTGAGTTTTCCCGATCCACGCAATCACGGGCTGTTCCGCCCGCATCGATTCCGCTAGGCTCGCGGGATGAACCGGCTCCTTCTCCCCGCCCTGATCCTCGTCCTGACAAACCTCCCTCTCATCTCGCAGGAAGCCAAACATGCCGGCCTGCGCGCGGGCTCGGCGGCGGTCGACATCTCGCCGACGGTGTTCCCGATCTCCCTTCGCTCCGGGGCTTCGACCTACGTTCACGATCCGCTCCATGTCCGG
>Ga0209573_1002682_pt1 | contig 21809 bp, 27 predicted proteins | sample TNRBio252014_DNA_FD_185870 | JGI IMG/M metagenome (GOLD analysis project Ga0209573, IMG submission 185870) | Wastewater treatment Type I Accumulibacter community from EBPR Bioreactor in Madison, WI, USA - TNR Reactor_6/25/2014_ DNA (SPAdes)... | ecosystem: Engineered > Bioreactor > EBPR >...
TGCTCGCCGAGTGCGACGAGGAGTGGATGACCGGCAAGGTCTATCTCAACTTGAAAGACTGATCCCACTATCCCAATGGAATCGCCACGGATTATTTACAGAAAGAAAGTTGCACAATCCGATTTCGACTTCTGGGCACATCACGGCACACAGGCCCAACAATACGACCTGTAAATTCGCGCGATATTTGGCACTGTTTTGCACGATATTTGACATTCCCGCATGTCATGCGTTGGCGTTATAAACGGGGGTGGGGACGGAAAACAACGGGCGGGGTTTAACGCGCGAAAAACGTAGGGCGCCAGCTTGTGCGGCCGCCGCACTCCGTGGTATCAGTTTGCGGCCATCACGACCCAGTTTGTCCCGTCGCTAACCAGCTTCGCCCACTTTCCTGCCGTCGCTGCGAGGATGGCGGTTCCGGCGGTAGCAGAGTCGACGGGAACGACGTTCGCCGACGCCGAAACCACGGTATAGGCGGCGATGGTCTTAAGAATGACCACCCTGCCGGCGAACCCTGAGGCCGCCGGCAGCGTCGCCGTGATCGAGGCCGATCCGTTGCAGATCACCGCGTTCTCGGTGGCGGCCAGGGTGAAGTTTCCGGTTTTCGTCACCGGCGCGGTCATGCCGCTGCCGGCGCCGGTCATCCGGCCGATCTCGCGGGAGTCGGTGTAACTGGACACCGCCGCGGCCGCGGTGGAGACCGAGTACAGGCGCCAGTAATCCGCGCTGTTCCAGTTGGTCGTCGCGGTCGATGCCGTCACCGCGCCATCCTCTTTCTTGGCGACGATGTAGTTGGTCGCCGATGCGGTCAGCGCCAGCGTGCCGTTGCCGATCTGGGCCAGCGTGTTGTCGCTCCTGGTGACGTTGCCGCCGTAATACGCCCAGGTCAGGCCAGAGCATTGCGACTGCCGGCGGCCGTACAGAGTGGCCGGCGAGGCCGCATCGAAAAAGGCGTTGGCGGTCACCTCCTTACTCGCCTGCGAGGAAATGATCCCGTCGATGTGGGTGGAACTGTTGGCCATTTACCAGACTCCCGAGGGTAGTGTGAAGGGGGCGGCGGGCGGGGTGAAGTTTTCGCTGTAGAGGCAGACATTCGACAGCCGCACCTCGTCGAAGTAGGCGTAGGAATAGGACGGGCCGCCGGAGTAGTACCCCAGCCCGATCCAGGAAAGGTCTACCGCGGCGGCGTTGCTGCCGGTCGCGCCGCGCTGAACTCCGCCCCAGAACACCCTGACGGCGCCAGCCTTGCGGGTGACCGCCAGATGCACGGGCGATCCAACGTAATCGATGCTGCACCCGGAGACGACCACCACGCCGTTGATCCGCAGATTGCCGCTGTACATGGAGCATGCGGCGTCGATCATCGGCCCGCCAGTCTGACCGGTCACCCACATCTCGAACGTGAAATCGCCCAGCGCCGCGGCATTGGAAAACCCCAGCCAGACGAATCCGGCCGAATTCGCGTAGAAAGCGCCGGAGCCGAACCGGACGCCGGTCGAGGTCGACAGGTTTCCATTGCCGCCGGGAGAATATGACGATCCGGTGACCTCGTTCAGGAACGGCAGCTTGTCGAGGTGATACAGCCCGAGCGTCGAGTGCTTGTACGGGATGGGCGCCGTCAGCGCGGCGCCGCGCCCGACGACCGAGCTCATCTGGTAGATCCTGACATACAACTGGGTCTGGTTGGCGCCGAAGTCCGCCGTCTGCTGCGCCGATGTGTACGTACACGCCGGCGAAGACAGCCCGGCGATGGTCCGCTTGAGCGTCTGGTAGGTGCCCGACGAGTAGATTTCGACCTCATACGCCTCGCTGGTTTCGCCGAGGCCGGCGTCGACGTAATCGCGCCACTCCGGATCGGTGCGCGTCCGCCTGATCCAGGTCAGCGTCCAGTCGTTGGTCGACGGATGCCGGGATCCGCTGGCATACACCGGGGACAGCGGCTTGAGGTTGACGCCGCGATAGGTGAGCGCGATATCCCGCGCCGACGCCAGGGCGTGCCCGCTGGACAGCCCGCGATAGAGGAGGTCCAGCCCGATCTGCCCGTTGCTCATGGCGACCCGCTGCACCAGGGTCGCGTCGAGCAGCACGAGAGCGTCGCCCGCCGCATGCAGGCCGGCCGCCCACTCGGTGCCGAAACGGCCGCGCAGCAGGCCGCTCACGGTGTAAGTGCCATCCGCCTCCAGCGCACAACTCCGGGCGGCGACGATCTCCCAGCGGCCATCGGCGCCATAGGCGAAGTGATTGGCGCCGTTGAGCATCTGCAGTTCGGTAACTCCAGCCAGCGCGCCGTGATACATCTGGACGGAGAGCCGGCTGCTGGTGTCCACAAGGCAGAAGGTGGCTGGCGCCACGATGGAATTCCGGGCAAAACCGATTTTCGACTGCTGCGAAAATCCGTTGGCGAACGCCCACGTCTGTCCTCCGTCCGCCGAGCGGAAGAGGTTACCGCCGTTCCAGAACGAGGTGATCCCGCACATCGCTGCCAGGGAGGACGGCACGTCCTGCGCGCCGGCCAGCAGCGGCACGTCGAGCAGTTCGGTGGCGACGGCGCCGCCGAACGGGATGATCGACGGTTGCGCGGCGGCGCTGTTGGCGCCAACGGCCGTGCTGGTATAGCCGGCGCTGTCGTGGTAGCGCGCCGTACACTCGATCACCCCGTCCTGGCGATACTGGACGGCGGTCAGGCGCAGGACGTGACTCTCCCCGGAAGCGGAGATCGTGACGATGTCGGCGGGTTCGAGGTGGGCATGGGACGGCGGCAGCGCGAACGTGAATTCGTGGCGCTCCAGCCAGTAGGCGTTGAGGAGAATCTCCGCCTTGCGCGCGGCGTCGTCCGCGGTCATGACGATAGCCATCTCGATTTTTGACGTGTTGATCGACCCGGTGTTGAGGCGCTCGGCGTACTGCGTGCCGGTATCGTAGTCGCGGGCGTCGTCGATGTAGTCGACCTCGACCCGCCAGGGGATCTGCAGGTCCATTTCACGCGAGCGCTTGAGCGCCGCTCCGGCATCGCCGCCGGCATGCGCGCCAAGTTCGCCGGCATCGATGGTCGCCACGCTTCCGGCCGCCCCCCTCCGGACGAAAAGCAGCTTGTACCCGGAGGCGACGACATCGAACGGCCAGGAGCCCTGCAGCGGTTCCAGGCCGGCGCGGATCGCCGCCTGCGCCGCGATACGGTAGCCGGTCACCTCGTCGGTCAAGGAGGTGACATCGATGTCGGCGGGGGAGAGGACGCCGGAGAGCAGAGCCTCGGCGCCGACGATTTCGCCGAGGGTGACGGTGTCGCGGGCGGGGGCGCCGAGGTTGTGATAATACGACCACAGGCGGTCGTTGGACCCCACGGGCGCCCCGCCCGACCCGGCGACCACGACGTTGCCGAAGGATGCGAAGTTGCCGTTGTAGTAGCCGGTGGTTTCCGCGGTCAGATTGGCCACCAGGGCGACACTCGACAGGTCGGCCGCGAAGCGGTACAGGTTGCCGCCGCAGCCATTGATCAAGGCCAGCAGGCGCCCGGTCACCCCGTCGATCGCCAGCCGCGAACCGGCGATGGTCTGCCCGTGAAGAGCGACGCCGGTGGTCACCAGGGTCAGCGACGTGCCGTTCACCGCGTACTTCCGGGTGGATGTGGCGCCGCTGACATAGACGTGAACCCCGTCGGTGACGATCGACGCATCCGGGTTCTCTCCGGGATAGACCGACTGCGTCGCCGGGTTTCCCGACGAGATATAAATGTTCGGCGGCGAGGCGTTCGAGATCCCCGCATACACCCCGCCCGCCTCGGAAATGAACCCCGATGCGGAGTGAAAGCCGCCGCCGGAAAACACCTGCGCCGCCGAGTAGAGGAAGACGCCGCTCGCCGAATGCTGGTTCGGCGGAGCCGCGGTGCCCGGACAGGCGACGCTGGCCGACTCCACGCACGTCCCGTCCGGGTAGACATCGTAAACCCGGTAGCTGGAGGTGGCCGGGTAGTTGGCCCCCCACTGAGGAACGGCGTAGCGGATTTTGTCGGGGCCTACATGGAAAGGCATCGGCAAAAAAGAGCCATTCGCATGCGGCGTGTAGTACGAGGATTCGTACTTGACGCGCTGATTGCTGGCGGTGGCGACGCTCAGGACCTCGACCTTGATCTGGGCGCCGACGAGGGTATTGCCGTAATCCTTGAGCGGCAGATCCTCGAACAGTATCCAGGCGACGCCGCGATAAGCCGGCGTGTTGGCGGCGCCGAGCGTCGCCTGCATGCGCGGAGCCGGCTGCTGATCGGCGGCGCCGCGATACAGCGTGAAGCCGCCGGAGGCGGACCAGGAGTCCATTCCCTCCGGCAGGTCGCCGCTCTTCATGGTCATCGGGCTGGCGGCCAGCGCACTGGCCGCGATGGTCCCGAGGTCGGCGGACCCGCCGTGATAGTAGAGCTTGCCGTTGATCCAGATCCGGCCGATGGCGGCGATCTCGCCCTCGCAAAGAGCGAGGCCGAAGGTGGCGGAGTACAGGTATTCCGTCGTTTCCGCCCCGCCGCCGCCGCCCTTTCCGCCGGCTTCGCTGGTCTTGCTGGTCTCCTTCAGCGAATTGTTTTCGATCCAGAAGACATTGCCGTGCACGGCGCAGGAGCCGTAGATGCGCGGCAGGACGACGCCGAAGGAAGCGGTCTGCTGCGACAGGTCGGAGAGCCGCGGCCCCTCGATCTTCGGCCCCTTCGGCGGGTCGATGGCGCCGCCGATCATGCCGCCGATGGCGGCGCCGAGCATCGGGTAGCCGACGAACCAGCCGACGATGCCGCCGACGATGTACCCGGCCGCCTGGCCGACGCTACTCACGAAACCACCCCGGCGAAGCGATAGACGCGGACGATGCGCGAGCGCCAGGCGCCGCCGAGGCGATGCTCGCACACCCTGCCGACGCTCGCCCAGGCGTGGATCATGCCGTCGCCGGTGCAGATGGCCAGATGCTGCGGCTCGCCGGCGAAGCGCAGGAGCAGCACGTCGCCCGCCAGCGGCGCCGAGCGCGAAGCAGGGGAGCCGTCATCGACCCGGACCAGACAGGACTGGCGGTCGAGCGCGGCCTCCAGCAAGCCGTGCGCCGGGGTGCGCGCATACGATCCGTCGTCCGCGTAGGCGGCGCCGTGCGCGCGGGCGACCTGCACGACCAGCCCGGCGCAATCCAGTCCGACGCCTGGCGCGCGGCCCTGATGGACAAAAGGCGTGCCGATGGCGGCGCGGGCGGCGGCGACGACGCTATCCGGGGTCACTTCGTCCCCCGCGCCAGATACGTGCTGCTGGTCGGCTGATCGGGGAAGCCGCCGAAGTTGACGATGTTGGACCACTTGTCCCGGCAGTCCTCGCGCCGCTTGCGGCAGCCGGGCGTCAGGCGGTAGGCGTCGCCGATCTGCGGCTGGTGATAGGCCGGGTCGAAGGTGACGATCGTGCCGTCGGCGGCGGAGGAGCGGATCCCCAGCGGGCGCAGGCCGGCGTTCGGACCGGAGGTGTATTCGAGGACGCCCGAGCCGAACCAGTCGGCGGCCTCGGTGCGCGCCGCATCGCGGACCGTCGCGGCGTTGGTGACCGAGGTCAGGACGCCGGTCACCTGGACCGACGCCAGCGAAATTCCGCAGCGGGAATCGCCGAAGACGCGGTCGCAGCCGGGCATGATGGCGCGGCCGACCGACTGATTGAGCGCGTCGACCAGCCCCATGCCCTCGATCCGGTACTTGTCGTCCTCGAGGACGACCTTGCCGAAAAAGCCGGCGGCGACCGGCTCCTCGTCCTCGACGGGATTGAGGTAGCTGGTCCGGAAAACATACACGCGGGCGCCGTCGAATACGCCGGACGCCAGCGCATCGCGGGAGATGCCGGCGATGGCGACGATGCCCTCGATGTCGATGGCCGGCGGGCTGAACGCGGCGGCGGCCGAATAGGCGCTCGGCTGATAACCCGAGTCGGTCCGGTAGAGGTTTCCGCCCATCGACAGATCGACCGGGTGCGCCGTCAGGCGGACCACCTGCCCGTTGCCGCACACGATGCGCACGCACCAGGCGGCGGTCTGATACGGGGCGACGGCGGGTTTCATGGCGCGATGAGCTCCTGCAGGATGACGCCCTCGGTGCTGCGGTGATTCGGGTAGTCCTGACCGACGACCAGCGCCGATCCGAAGCGCACCATGAAGTCAAATTGAAATCCGGCGGTCACGCTCTCGCCGCTCTGCGGTCCGGTGTTGACGGAGCCGCCGGACGCATAGGCGGCGAATCCCGCCGAGTTGATGGCGGCGGTGATCGTCGTACCATCGGCCGCGACGATCAGCGCGCGCAGTCCGTTGATCTGGGTCATGCCGGCGACGCCGGAGACGTGCACGCTCTGGCCGGCGACCAGGCCGTGGCCGGATCCCACGGTGATCTGCGCCTGCGCCGCCTGGGTGATGGCGGTGATCGGGCGCGTTATGCCGGCGGCCAGCGTAACGCGGCCGGTGGACGCCACAACCGACCAGTCGGCGGCGCGGATCGCGGTGGCGCCGATGCCGACCAGCACGGTGCCGGCGACCGGCTTGTGGATCGTCCGGTAGGGATGGCCGGCGGCGCCGGCGGACTTGTCCGTGCCGTAATACTTGCGCAGCTGGTAGACCCCGGCCGATACCGGCGCCATCGGCTGGTCGAAGGCGGTCGGCGCTCCCGTGGCGCCGTTGCTCGACCAGTCGTCGAAACAGCGGGCGCGGAATCCGGCGTACTGGCCGTGCGCGCGGTGCCAGACGGCGAGCAGCTGCTCCGCCGTGTCGGCGCGGTCGAGCAGGTAGGACACGTCGAACTTGCGCAGCGGAAACGGGTGCGCCAGGCTGCGGTATTCCTGCCCGCCGGATGTCTGGACGACAGTCACCGCGTAGTCGTCCTGCCACGACGCACCCAGGAGGATCTGGCCGCAAAAACGCTCTTCGAGGAAATCGGCCATCAGCGATACCTCCCGGATGCCGTCATGAAGCCGAGCGCCGAGCGCGCGCCGGAGGCCGCCGAACGGCGGATCTCCGCCGGGTCGCCGGAAGACGAATTGACGTGGATGACGATCGGCCGGCCGCCCTCACCACCCTGGCGCGCGCGCTGCTGGTCGCGCGTCAGCACCCGCTCGCCGCGCTGCAGGATCGCCGGCACCTCGTCGTTGCGCAGCCCCGGCCAACCGCCGGAATGGAAGCGTTCCGCGTCGGCGAACAGCGCAGCGGGCGCCAGCCGGCTGAACGTCTGCCCGCCGGGCTCGACCATCCCGCCGGCGTGCCACGACGGCACCACATAGGAACCCCAGTCGATCGCGCCGGACGCCGCTCCGCCGCCGGAAAACAGCGAGCCGAGGCCGGACAAAAAGCCGCCGCCGCCCGACGATGATCCATTGAACAGCGAGCCGACCAGACCGCCCAGGTTGCCGGTCTTCGCGAAGTCGCCCAGCAACAGCTTGAGCAGTTGCGCGCTGGCCGCCTCGGAAATCATCCGCCGCACCGCTTCGGCGAACTGCTGCGTCATGGTTTTGGTTCCCTTGGCGAACGGATCGAACAGGAAGTCGGCGAAGGCCGACTGCATGTTCTGCGCCGCTTTCTTGCCGAATTCGTCAAGCTCGCCAACCGCATCCTTGGCGCCTTCGATCTTGGCGATGGCCTCGTCGTACTCCTCCGGGGTGACCTTGCCCTCCGCCTTGCCGCGGTCGAGGCGGGCGATATCGGCCTCGCGTTTTTTCGCCTCGGCGCTCTTCGTGCCGGACAACAGCCGCTTCAATTCCAGATCGTCGAGTGCGTCGGAGAGGTCGCGCCGCTTGGCGATCTCGTCGTCGAGGAAGGCCAGTTGCTCGGGGTAGGCGCCGTTGACTTCGGCCATCGCCCGCGCATCTTCCAGGCGCGCCACCGTCACCGCGGCGATCTGCGTCTCGGTCAGGCCGTAGAGGTCGGCGGCCTCGCGCGTCGCGGCGATCTTGTCCTGCAGCGCCTGGCGCTCGCGCCGGTTCGCCTCCTCCTGCCGCTCGACCCCGGCGGCGAATTCGCGCTGCGCCGCGGTCTGCTTCTCGACCGCCACCAGATCGTCGAGGCGCCCCTCGATCAGCGCGCGCTGGCTGGCCGTGACCTTGAGCAGGCCGTGATCCATTTCGTAGAGCACCTGCTGGCGCTGTTTCTCGGCGGCGGTCTGCTTTTCCGTTCCTTCGGCGTCGAGCTTCTTGAGCGCCAGATCCTTGTCGAGGCGCTCGATCATTTGTGCGCCGGCGTCGGCGATTTTCCCGCCGCCGCCCGCGCCTTTCCGGCCCCCGCCCGCGGCCTTGGCGAAACTTCCGACGATGCGCGACTCTACGTCCTTGGTGAAGAATTCGCCGAGGTTTTCCCTGGCCTCGCGCAGCGCCCTGGCCATCTTCTCGCTTGGCGTGGCGTATTTTTCGATGGTCTCGCCATAGGCTTTCGCCCGCTTCCTTGCCGCCGCCAGCGCGGCCTCGTCGGCTTCTTTCCTCTGGACGGCGCCGCGCCCTTCGTTGCCGTAGTTTTCGGGCACGGGCGTGGCGGTCAGCAGGGCGAGCTCGCCGCGGGCCATCCTGAGCGCCGCGATGTATTTCGCCAGGTCGCCCAGCTCACTGCGGATATAGATGTTGTTCGGGGCCTTCTCGACGCGCCTGGCCAGCGCATCGTATTCCGCCTGGGCGGTTTTGAGCTTGCCCTCGACCGACGTCAGTTGCTCGCCGACCGGCAGCAGGTTGTCCGGGAGTATGCTGAGGTTGGTCGACAGGCCGAGCACGCCTCCGGTAAGCAGATTGACCGCCCCGTTGACCGTCTCCGCCACCGACGCCATTCCGCCCAGCGCGGCGCGGCCGAGCAGCACCCCGGCCGCGTTCGCCATCTGCTCAAAACCTCCGGCGCCCTTCTTCGCCGACTGCGCCATGCTTTCGGCCATGGCGTCGGCGGTGGCCGTCAGGGCGTTCATGTCGTTGGCGAGCGCCCGGGAAACCCCCGAGTCGCCGGCCGTCTGTTTGAGGCGCTCCCACGAATTCAGCATGCGGCTGGTCGCCGCGTCGAGGCGGTCCGCGGCCTTTTCCGGCGCGTCGCCCAGCATCTCGGTGATCGCTTGCGCGAACTTCGGCAGGAAGTCCTCGGCAACGATCGAGCCGCTTTCCAGCAGGCGGGAGAACTCGGCGGTGGTCACACCCAGCGCCTGCGCGCCGGCCTGTAGCGCAATCGGCATGCGCTCGCCCAGCTGGCCCCGGAACTCCTCGGCGCTGACGACGCCCTTGGCCATCATCTGCTGTATCGCCAGCAGGGCGCCGGACGATTGATCGGCGCTCAGCCCCATGACCGCATTGGCCTTGGCGACGGCCTCGAAAACGTCGCGCGCTTTCTGGCCTTCCATGGCCGTGCCGCGCGCGGCGGCGGCAAACCCGCCGTAGGCTTGCGCCGTCGACTGGAATTCCAGGCCGAGGCGGTTGCTCAGCCGGGTCAGATAGTCAAATTCCTTGCCGGCGTCGCCGGTGCTGAACGAAAGCTGGGTGCGCAGCCGCTCCGCGCTTGCACTGGCATCGAACAGCGCCCGCCCTGCGCCCAGAACCTGGCTCGCGAATAGCGGCGCGATCGTCACGGCGGCCGCCAGGTGACCCATCATGGCCACCTTGCCGCTCAGTTGCTCGACGCCAGAGGCTGCCTGCCTGGCGCTCGCGTCGATGCGGCTCAGCCCGGCATTGCCCTCGCCGGACGCCTTCGCCAGCGCGGGGCCGATCCTTTCGCTGGCGGCCGCGATCCGCCCCAGGTCGGACGCGGCCTTTTCGGAACCAGCCGTCGAAATCCGGATACTCAGTTCGGTGGCCATCGTTCTACAATCCCGTCATGAATTCGCTGTCTTTACTGCTCATCCCGGCCATCCTCTTCCTGCCGCCGATCGTCGGGTACGCCCGCGGCCTCGACCACTGGCAAATGATGCGGATCTGGCTCTGGCTGTTGCTGCCCGTGGCCGGCTGGTTTGTCGCCCTGGCCATCGCGCTGCGGCGCGAATGACTCGGCGCCTCAGATCTCCCGATCCCGCCGCTCGCGCCAGACGGCGAGGGTCTCGCCTTCCATGATGCGCAACGCGGCGAAAACCTCGCCGCGCCGTTTCTTGCGGATGCCGAACAGCCCGAGGACCGCCGGCAGCACCGCGTAATCCAGCCCGCTCGGGCCGTCCATGGCGATGCGCCACTGCGTCTGGACGGCGAACCACACGCGCACCGCGGGCAGGTTGTCCTCAAGCACATCGATGTCGGCCTCCAGATCCTCGTCGGTGAGGCCAAGCCCCTTGAAGCCGTCCTCCTCGCCGCCATCGGTCAGGCAGCGGGCGACGGCGATCAGTTTTTTCTGCGTGCCTCCAGCAACTCGGCGCGGAACGCCTCGAACAACTCGCCGGCAGCGGCCGGGTAGTTGTCGAGCAGCGTGGCCAGCGCCTCCGGGCTGTACGGCGTATCGACGCCGGACCAGCCGGCGACGATGGCGGCGAGCGCCTCGGCGTCGGTCTTGCCCTCGATGCCGGCGAAGAAATCGCGCAAGGCGCTTTTCGCCAGATGACGGAATTCGACGGTGATGGCGGCCGGCGCAGCGCCCGGCACGCTGAGAACAACCTCGGCGGAAAAGGTGGTCTTCGGAACGATCTTGAACATGGCCTGACTCCTGCGGATGGCCTGAAAAGGATCGGGGCGGGCAGCGCGTCAGGCCGGCGCGCGGGCGGGGGGGAGAGGGACCCGGCCCGCCCCGAAACGGTTAGCTGGCGTAGCGCGTCGATTCCGCGTTCATGGTCAGCGTGATGGTCGAGATGAGCACCTCGTTTTTCTGGATGTTCGGCTCTTTCATCAGGCCCCAGTAGGCGTTGCCGAGGATCTTCGAGCCGTTCGGCGGCTGGATCAGCACCGCCGTGGGAACGACGGAATCGGAGGCGGCGGCGACGGTGGCGTACCAGGCCAGCGTCGGGTCGTCGAAAAATTCGATGGTCATCGTGCGCGCCGACTTGATGGTCGGGATCTTGACCTCGACGTCGTCGTCGAGCGAGGTGGCGTCGGCGAACTGCTGGTCGCCGCCGGAGGCGGAGACGTTCTTCAGTTGCGACAACTGGTCCCAGGCGGTGATACGGCGGATGCTGCCGATGCCGGTGCCGGCCGGGAATTTCGTCGTGCTCACGGTGTTGATGCCTTCGAGAGTGACGTCGTTGGTGACGACGGTCTTGGCGCGGACGACCTTGCCGTTGAGCAGGCCCCAGCCGGAGGTCAGTTCGAGGTAGTCGCCGACGACGACGCCGTGGCCGGCGCCGAGCGTGGCCACCGCCTCGGCGGCGTTGGTGAGCGCGGTCATGGATACCGACGAGGCGTAGGTCTTGGCGATGGAAAACTTGATGCGGGTGGCGAGGGTCTTGGACATGGCTTACTCCTTGGCGGTGGATTTCGGGGTTTTCTTGACGTCGACCGCGACCGGCTCGGCGTGGCCGGAGGCGATCAACTGGCGGGCGGTGAGGTCGTCGGCATCGATTTCGGCGCCGGCCGGGAGCGGCTCGGAGCGCAGGGTGATCGGTTCAAGCAGGCGGATGCGCATGGGTTCTCCTCTATGCGACCAGGCAAACTTCAAATTCGTCCATCCACCACACCTGTCCCTGGACGAACTTGACCAGGCTGCCGCGCAGCCAGCGCGGCGGGGTCTGGGCGCCGGCCGGGACGAGGGTGGCGAGGGCGGACTCGACGGCGACGCGGGCCGTGTGCAGCGCGTCCTGGGCGGCGGCGCCGCCGGTCTGGCGAAAGGCGGTGTGCGCATCGAGGTGAGTGACGACCGGCTGCAGGTTCACGTCAGTATCCGGACAGCGCGTCGGCGTTAAAAACGCGCTCCGGGGAGCGGTAGTTAACGTGGTTGCCGCCATCCGCCGGGGCCGGCGGCGTGACGCCGTCGAGGGCGAGCGTGCCGGCGGCGATCGCCTTGAGGTCGCGGATCGCGTCCTCGTAGCGCTGGCGCACCTGTTCGGTGGCGCGGTCGTCGTAAAGCCGGTAGCGGGCGATATCACAGGCCAGCCGTTCGAGCACCGCCGGCACGCTGGCCAGCGGCAGCGCGTAGCGCCCGCCCAGCCAGGCGTCGATCTCCGCGTCGGCATCGGCCAGAGCGCGGGCGACCACCGTGACATCGATGACGCTGCCGTTGACGCGGTCGCTCAGCTGCGCCAGTTCGACGCTGCCGTAGCGGGTTTCGAGGTTGGCTTGAACCGCGTAGGCCATGGCTTACCCGGCGGCCTTTGCGGCGCCCGTGGCGATCAAGACGGCCGCCGTTTCGGCGTCGACCGTGAAGACGACCGCCGGGGCGACATCGACGCCGTCGTGCCGGATCGGCTCGACCGCCTCGATCTGCACGCTACCCTCCTGGGGCGGCAGCGCCGGGGTTTTCTTCACGCCGGCCATTACGCCACCGCGGCCGAAATCAGGTAACCGGCCAGATCAGCGGCGATTACCGGCTTGACCGCGTCGGCGACGTCGTACAGCCAGGTGCGGGTGTCGGCGTCGTAACGCGCCGGGCTGACCATCGGGTAATTGGCCAACTGGTAGGTGTAGCCGAAAGACGGCCGGCCCATTTCGGCCTGGCTGCCGATCTCGGTATAGGCGACCACGCAGAACTTGCCCCAGACATCGGAGAAGACGCCGGCATCGGTGGCCTGCACCGCGTCGCCGACCAGCACCCGCTGCACACCGAAGAGGCTGGCGAGCAGATCGACGGTGGCGACATCGCGGCCGGTGTATTTGATGCGGTCGAGCACCTTCGGGTGCATCTTGAGCTTGGCCAGGACGGCGGCGCCCATGACGACGACGTTGGGGCGCTTGCCGACCTTGCCGCGAATCGCTTCCTTGGCGGTTTCGATGTCGTTGATCGGGTCGGAAACGTTGTTGGTGAAATCGCTCCACTGGCTGGTGCCGGAGAGGGTGACCTTGTTGCTCGACTGGTAGTTGCCGGCGGTCGTCGCCAGCGTCGCCTGCTCGATTTCCAGGCGCAGCGCGAGGGCGTCCTGGACGGTGCGCACCGCCGGGGTGGCGAGGTTGATCCCGGGGACGGCGCTCGCCTCTTCCATCAATTCGACCGGTACCGAGGCGGCCAGCGCATGATCGACCAGCGCGTAGGAACCGGACGAGTAGCCGAGGCTGATGCGCTTGATCTGGCTGCCCGGCGCGCGCGCGGTATCGTAGGCCATGAACGATTCCTTGCCGAAGGCGAGGATCTTGCCGGCGCGGGCGGCGACCGGCACGTGCGGAAACAGGGCGTTGCCGACCAGTTCGGCGTTCTGGTAGCCCTGGGCGACGGTCGACAGGATGGGGTCGACGACGCGCGCCTGGGAAGTGGTCATCTGGGTCATGGTGCGGCCTCCTTAGGCGACGTTGGGGATGAGCAGGACTTCGATCTTGGCGCCGGCGGCGCCGGCCGCCTGCAGGGCGAGGCCGACCTTGGCGCCGGAGGTCGCCCAGGTGATGGCCTTGCCGTCGCCGTCGGCCTTGACCGTGTCGCCGGCCGAGACGGGGGCGCCGGCCTCGACGATGGCGGTTCCGAGCACGTCGACGGCGATCTTGTCGCCGGAGCCGCCGGCGGTGCGGGCGACGCCGAGCGTATTGACGCCGGCGCCGGCCTGGGCGCCGGCCGGGGTGACGAAGCGATGGACCGCGACCGTACCCGAGAGGGTGGCGGTCAGGGCGAGGATGGGGTTGGCTTGCTGGCTCATGTCGACAACTCCTTAGCGAGCGGAGACGGCGCGAACCGCCGTCAGGTAATCGGTCTTGTGCTGCGCCTGGTGGGCAAGCGCCTTGCGGTGGGTGGCCAGGGAATCGGCATCGACGCCGTAGCCCTGCGGCGCGGCGAACTCGGCGCGGGGATCGCCCTCGCCGGCGGCCTTGCCGCTGGTGGCGGTCTCGCCGAAGTCGATGCGCTTCGGCAGGCCGGAAAGGAAGGCCTTGAAGGCGTCGAGCAACGGCTTCTTGTCGTCGCCCTCGCCGAACTCGGCCGGTTCCGGCTGGGCGGCCAGGGTGTCGAGCAGCGCGACGGCCACCGCCTGTTGCGCCGGGATCATCTGGCCGGCGGCAATCAGGGTTTCGGCGAAGGCGGCATGGCCGGCGTGGATCTGCGCGGTCTTCTGCGCAGCCAGAGCGGCGTCGGAGGCCGCGAGGCGCTCCTTGAGCTGGGCGTTCTCGGCCTCCAGCGCGGCCTTTTCTTCAGGGGTCACTGCGGTCTCCTGTGGTTGATCGGGTAAGGCGAATTCGATGGACACGGCGTCGTCGCCCTCGGCGAAAGCGGGTGCCCGCAGACCCTTGACGGCCGGCGGCTGGGCGCCGAGAAAGCCGACGTGACGCAGGTAATACACGCCGGGGGCCGGGTTGTTCTTTGATGCGGGCGGGTAGAACGAGGCAGAAATCTTCTTGAAGCGACCGGCGGCTACCATCTCGGCGAAAGCCGGGTCGACCTGGTCGGGCTCGGCTTCGAGGCCGCCGCCGGCGAAGGCCAGCGACTTTACCCAGCCATAGGCGGGGGCGTCGGTGACCGGATGGCCGACGACGATGGGCGCCTCGGAGAGCGCCGGGTCATAGGCCGCGGCCGAGGCGGCGAGGTCGTCCACGGAAAAGTCCAGCGCGGCGCCGCTCATCGCGGTATGCCGGCCGGGCTTGAAAATCTGTAGGGGCTTGGTCTGAAGCGTCATGCCGCCGATTGTGCTCGGCGGGAACGGGCCGCGTCAGGGGGACGGGGTTCGGCAGGGACGCCCCGGAGGGAAGTGCGAAGGGGGAAGGGGGAAGGGCAAAGGCGGCGGGTATTGTGCGCCCGCGCGAAATTCCTTGCAAACTCCCGGTCGACCGTGGCAGACTGGCGTTACGAAAAAATCAGGCGGACGCTGACCGACCATCAGCGCTGCCGCCCGCCATCCAGCGGGCGCTGTTGTTTCTGCTGTAGAAACACGCAATGGTCGGGATGAGAGCGCCGAATACAATACCCGCAAGGGGAATATGCGCCGGGCAACCTGATTGCCTAGTTGAGTCCCGACCACCCGCACTGGCGACTACCGCTGCGGGTTATCTCAACTCGAAAATCAGGAGGCCATCATGGCTGAGCAAATCACCACCGCCGAATTCTTCGGCGCCCCCGTTTCCATCGTCGACCACGCCGGCCAGCGCTGGCTGACCGCACAAGAGGCCGGCACCTGCCTGGGCTACGGCGAGGCCACTGCCCGTACCGGCGTGACCAACCTGTACAACCGGCACGCCGACGAATTCACAGCGGCCGACACCTGCGCCATCAAATTGATGGCGCAGGGTCAGATGCGCGACACCCGCATCTTCTCCGCCACCGGCTGCCACCTGCTCGGCTTCTTCGCCGCGACGCCGCGCGCCAAGGCCTTCCGCGCCTGGGCCAAGCAGACGCTTTCCGGCGCCCCGGCCAGCGCCCCGGCCGCCAGCGGCCCGGCCCTGCCCGGCCTCAAGATGAACCGCCACAAGGAACGCCTGGTGCTGGAGATGTTCGTCGCCGGCCACCGCATCGCCGAAATCGGCAAGGCGCTGGGTATTTCGCGCAGCACGGCAAGCCTGGTGCTCTACGGCAAGTACCAGTTTTCCATCGGCGCCGGCGAGCCGGAGTGCAGCGACGAACTGATCGCGGCGGTGGCGGCGCGCCATCTGGCGATCGAACTGGAACGGCTGGCGGCGATGCAGGAACGCATCGCCCAGCGGTATATCAACAACGCCCATAACGCCCGCCTGGCGCTCGCCCTCGGGCAGGTCGGAAAGCAGATGCAGCAGGCGCCGGCGCGGGCGCTGACGGCGGCGGAAGGGGGTGCGTGATGGCCTACCACCCCACCCCGTTCAACCGCGCGAGCGACGCCCTGCGCTACGTCACCTCGCTGGCCGTGGCCGCGTCGCTCATCGAATCGGGCAGCAGCCTGCCCGATGACTGGGAGACCCGCAACCTGGTCGCCGACCTGATCGGCCTCGCCGAATTGGTCGGCAAGCTCGGGCAGGAGGCGATGGAGGAGGTCGAGCAGCAGATCGAGCGCGGCCAGCGCGCTGCCACGGCCGCCTGAGCGCGGTTTTGCACCCACCCACCCCGCTGCGGCGGGGTTTTTTATGCCCCGGCCAGAAAGTCGTTGAGGGCGTCGAGGATGCGCGCCCGTTCCGCCGGGTATAAATCTCCGCCGAGGGTGACCGGAAGGAAAGGGCGGGCGGGAATGTCGCCCCATAGGTTCGGGTAGCTGCGCTTGCTGCCGCCAAACTGCTGCATGGCGGAATACTTCGTCGCACTACCGACAGTGACCGCACTGGCGGAGGCTGCGACATGGAACTGGCGGCGCAGGGAGCCGGTTTCGCCGATCAGCGGCTTCTTGCCCATCGCCAGCCCCTGGCCCTTTTTGTTGATGCCGCGCTTGCCGAAGCCGCCGCGGCCGGCGACGAATGCCTCGATGGTGGCGCGGGCATTGGGCTGCCAGCGCCGGCCGGCGGGGTCGGTGCCGGTCTCGAAGCGCCGCTTGGCGCGCTCCATGATGTCCTCGCCGATGGCCAGCAGGAAGGGGCGCGGGTTGCCGGCGCGCCGCGCCAGCGCGGCCAGCGCGGCGCGGACTTCGGTGTCGTCGACGGTGACGGTGAAGGCGGTCATGGTTTTATGGCTCCGCGTTGAAATTCGCCGACCGCGCCGCTACAATGAACATCACGGCGGGTCGAGATTCCGGTGCTTGTCGGAGCCATCAACCGGATGAAGGGCCTTGGTGGGGCCGACACCCCATTTCGAGACGAGACGCCCGCCGCCTTATTTCCCATAAACCATCCCGCCGATTCGATGCGCGTTCATGTCGCGCGACTTCGCGTGCATCACGTTCCACATCAGGCTGCCATCCAGATTGACGCGCAGCACCACCATGAAATCGCGCTCGCCCTTGAACAGCCCGATATAGCGGTTGCGCGTACCGTCAGCGTACTTCACGCCCCAGATTTCATAAGGGTCTTGCAGCGTGGGCAGGATGAAGTTGGCATAGCGCTCGCGGGCGTCGGCTTCTTTCTCCACCAGGTGCGGCAGGCTGTCGTAACGCAGCAAGGCCGTTTCCACCGGGGTGCGGACGGCGCGCAACGGGGCGTCCGGGGACAACTGCAACGCCCGCGCCATCACCAATAGCGCGCCGCCCCGAGTTTCCGCAGGGGGCAGGATGAGCGGACGCTCAAGGCGCAAGCCTTCGGGGACGCGCCTCAGATCAAGGCGGCCGGCATCCTTCCACCCCGTCTGACCCGGCGTCGGCGCCAGGCACCCGCCACCCGCAAAAGACGATGACGCGAAATCCGCGCCATCGCAATCCGGAAGGTGAGCAACCGGATCGCGGCGAACGCTGGCCACGTCATCCGCGAACGCCCTGGCCAGCGACCCCGGAACATTTTTCGCCTTGGCTGCGGCCAGTGCGCGCAGATCGTCGACATTCGATGACCCCGGCGCATAGCCGAAGCCGCGCGCCACGCCGGGCGGGTCGCCGCCTTCGGGGAAATCGTCCCAGCCGGCCGGCGGCTCGGTCTCGCCGGCAGCCCGCGATTTCGCGTATTCGCGGGCGTCGACCGGGACGATCCGGCAATGGCAGCCCCAGCCATTCGGCGGGAAGTGCGTCTGCCAGAAGGGGTGATCGTGCGGCAGGGTCAGGCCGTTCCAGGCGACGTGCTGCAGGCGCGGGTTCATCACGCCGTCGGCGTGCTTGTAACGCCAGTAGGGTCGCAGCTTGAGGAGGTCGGGGTCGGTCAGCTGGCGGTAGCGGCCGGCGGCGTAGCTGGTGGCCAGGTTGGTCTGGTAGATCACCCTGGTGCGCCAGGCAAAGCCGGCCGGGCTGCCCTCGCCGGTCCAGCCCTGCCAGCCGTGCTTGCCGACGATGGCGGAGAATTCCTTGCGGAACCAGCCAATCGACTTACCATCGCCGATGGTTTTTTCCACTGCGGCGCGCAGATCGGCGAGCAGATCGGCCTTGGCCGCGCCGGCGACGATGAAGGCGCGGTCGTGCGCGGAGCGCAGGATGTCGTCCCAGTGCTCGGTCGGCAGGTTGAGCTTCTGCCGGAAGAATTCGAGTTGCTCGGCGAAAGGCGTGTTGAACCCGACCTTCACAATCGCTCCAGAATCGATTTGTTCACCCATGGGGCGCCCTTGGTATTACCCTGCCCACAAAAACCCCGTGAACCCGCGTTAAACCCCCGTTAAGTGGGTATACCCGCATCGCAGGCGAGGGGCGATTTACAGCAAAACCCACAACAACACCTCGTCATCGTCTTTTTTACGGGTTTCCCGGCGCGGATCGCGCCGGCTGCCTCCGCCGCCCGCGAACGTCGGCGGCTCGGGTTGCGGCGCGGCGACCGTCGCCCAGGCTCCGGTTTTCCAGATGCCGGTTTTCCAGGCGCCGGGCGCCCACGCGGCGTAGGTCATCGCCCCTCACCCCCTGCCCATCCACCCTCACCCCCTGCCCCTCTCCCACGGGGAGAGGGGAGGCAAATCTCTTCCCTCTCCCACTGGGAGAGGGATCGAGGGTGAGGGCCGGAAGAGGGCCGGGAGAGGGATGCGGCCAGGTTCACGCCGGCCCCCACTCGTCGCCGACCACGCCGGACCCGGCCAGCGGCGTGTCGTTCACCTGTTTGACGTTGACCGGGATGGCGGTGGTTTCGAGCGCGGCGACGACGGCGCTTGCCAGCGCGCCCAGATCGACGCCTCCGGCCGAGGCGGTGGACAACGCCTTGCCGGCGCTGCCGGCGCCCTGGTGGCTGGCCAGCAGCGCATTCCAGACGGCGGCGGCGATGGCGGACGGGGTCAGGGCTTCGGTCTCCAGGGTACTGCCGGTCATGTAGCCGAGGCCCATGATTTCGGCGCCGCCGTCGACGGTGATGGTGGCGTCGCCGGCCATCGTGGCGATGGCGCCGAGCACGGCCGTGCCGTCGATGGTGATGGTGGCCGCGCCGCCGCTGTTGAGCGAGGCGACGATGGCGGCGACGCCGTCGACAAGGATCGCCGCCGTGCCGGTGGCGCCGACGACGAGGCCGCCGACGGCGCTGCAATCGATGGCGACGGTCGCCGTACCGGCGGCCGGGTAGCCCATTTCTCCCGTGGCGGCGCCGTCGACCGCGATGTCCGAGCGGCGCCAGGACTTGATGGATGCCTCGGTACCTCAGCAATCCCAATCTGCCGCCAATCCCCTGATGGCGGCCGTCAAGAAACTCACCGGAAAGGAATAAGCCATGCCCGTCATCACCGAAGGTCTGAACCTGGGCGATCTGCTCAAGTACGAAGCCCCCAATCTCTATTCGCGTGACCAGGTCACCGTTGCCGCCGGTCAGAACCTCGTGCTCGGCACCGTAGTCGGTATTGACGCCACCACGGCCAAGGTCAAGCAGATCGATCCGGCTGCCACCGATGGCACCGAAGTCGCCGTCGGCGTTCTCGCCACCTCGGTCGACGCCAGTCTGATCGACCGCGAGGACGGGATCCTGATCGCCCGCCATGCCGTGGTTGCCGATCACGCCCTGACCTGGCCTGCCGGCATCGCCCCCCTGGACAAAGCCACCGCCATCGCCCAACTCAAGGCGGCCGGCGTGCTCGTTCGCCACGCCGTTTAAAGGAGACCTCTCATGCAGAACCCATTCTCGAATCCCGCCTTCTCGATGGCGAACCTCACGGCCGCCATCAACCTCCTGCCGAACCGCTATGGCCGGCTGGAGTCGCTCAACCTGTTCCCGGTCAAGCCGGTTCGCTTCCGCCAGATCCTCATCGAGGAGAAGAACGGCGTGCTGAACCTGCTGCCGACTCTGCCAGTGGGAAGCCCCGGCACCGTGGGGCAACGCGACAAGCGCAAGATGCGTTCCTTCGTCGTGCCGCACATCCCGCACGACGATGTGGTGCTGTCCGAGGAAGTCCAGGGCCTGCGTGCCTTCGGTTCCGAATCGGAACTGGAGACGGTGGCCGGCGTCATGGCCCGCCATCTGGAAACGATGCGAAACAAGCACGCGATAACGCTGGAACATCTGCGCATGGGTGCGTTGAAAGGCATCATCCTCGATGCCGACGGTTCGACGCTCTACAACCTATATGACGAGTTCGGCATCGCCCCGAAATCGATCAACTTCGCCCTGACTACGGATAGCACCAACGTCCGGCAGAAGTGCGTCGATACCGGTGTTTCGTCGGCATGCACCACCCGGCGGCTGAGCACATGCGCTTTGAGCGCCTCGGCCAGTGGCTGCAGCGCAGCGCCGGTCGCGCCCACCCATGCGCCCAGTGTCGAGGGCGGGATCGCCAGACCACTGCGTTCCAGAATGCCCGAGGGCCGGTACAGCGGCGTGTGGTCGGCGTACTTGGCGATCATGACCTGCGCCAGCATGCCGGCGGTGGGCAAGCCCTTGTCGATGATCTGCGCCGGCACCGGCGCCTGGGTCAGGGTCTCGCACTGACGGCAGGCCCACTTGCCGCGAACGTGACGTTCGACACTGATCACGCCGGGGGTGTAGTCGAGCTTCTCGGCGACATCTTCGCCGATGCGCTGGAGTTGGCAGCCGCAGCGGCAGGTGGTGGTGTCCGGCTCGTGATGAATCTCGGTACGCGGCAGGTGCGGCGGAAGCGGTGTGCGCTTGGGCGGGCGCTTCTCCGCGTCCGGGGCGGGCGGCGTCGTACGCGCGAGTTCTTCCTCGATTTCGGCGATGTCGGCGGCACAGGTTTCGTCGAACAGGCGGATTTGTTCGGCCGAGAGCGCTTCGCTGCGGCGACCGAATGTCCAGCGCCGGTACAGGGCCAGTTCTGCAGTCAGTTTGTCGATCTTGCCCTGACGCCAGTCCAGTTCGGTGGTTTGGCGGGTGATGACGCTGTCGCGGTCACTGACCTGGGCGATCAAGGCGTGCGCGAGTGCGCGCAATTGCTCGGCATCGAGGACGGACAGATCGGCATCAGTGACCATCCGTGCAGGATGGCACGGGCCACGCCCCGGCATTGCGGCAAGCAGGGTTCCCCCGGCCTAGGTGTTCGTGATTGACTACAGCAGGCGGATGATGCCATCCTCGCCCAGACGCTGCCAGGGCAGTCCCAGGACCAAGGCATCGAACTGACCACGGCTGAGCGTGAGCGTTTCACCGTCACGGGGCCAGGCGAAACGACCCTGGTTGAGACGACGGCTGGCGAGCCAGATGCCGATGCCGTCATGCACCAGCACTTTGAGCCGATTGCCGCGCGCGTTGGCAAAGAGGTAGGCGTGATGCGGGCGGGCTTCGCCGAAGACCGATACCACCTGCGCCAACAGGCTCTGGGTGCCGGCGCGCATATCCACGGGCTCGACCGACAACCAGACAGCATCGGTGCGGATCATTTGAGCCAGTCCCGCAACCAGGCCGCACACGCGCCTGCCGCCGAGACCGGCCACTCGACCTTGACCACTGCGTCACCTTGACGGGCTTCGATGCGAATCGCGTCGTGCAGCGGCCCAACGCTGACCGGCACAAATCCGACCACGCCAACGCCCGTCGGCCTGGCGACGACCGCGTTGGCGTCCACGTGGGGTGTGCGGGCTTTGCTCACGCGCATCCATTTGCGCAGCAAGTTCGGATGTACGCCGTTGGCCATCGCCACGCCCGAGATGGAGACGCCGGGCTCGGCGCCTGCCTTGACCAACGCGGCTTTGAATTCTTTGCTGTGCGTGCGCTTGACCCGCGCGGGCGTCTCGATGCTCATGGTTCCAACCAAAAAAATGGGGGGATCCATCTTGACGCAATCCTCGTGACTTAGCACATCTACATATTTTGCGGATGGGGCGATAGGTGAGCCGTACCGGGGTATAATGAGCGCTGTAACAGATTGATATTTATAGG